>Ga0256404_1012943_pt1 | contig 10701 bp, 8 predicted proteins | sample RumenRJG_01DNA_FD_185990 | JGI IMG/M metagenome (GOLD analysis project Ga0256404, IMG submission 185990) | Bovine rumen microbial communities from Lethbridge, Alberta, Canada - RJG_01 | ecosystem: Host-associated > Mammals > Digestive system > Stomach > Rumen | place: Canada: Alberta | collected...
CTTCGATTTCTGAATTGCTGGATTGTATAGATATCGCAGTTTACCTCATCTACAATAGTAAAGAGGTCCTCTTTATCAAGAATAGCTGGACAATAAGTGGTTCTGCATTCCAATATCACTTCTGGGCGCTTATTTACAATTTCCATGGATTTCTTGACTTTTTGGCCTATATCTGAGTGAATTACCTCATTATACTTTTCAAAAGGTGCCTTCACATCAATGGCAACATAATCGACCAAGCTCATGCTCAGGACTTTTTCCAATCTATCAGGATAAACTCCGCTTGTGTCCAATTTTGTTTTAAGGCCTAATTCTCTTGTATATTCAAAAATCCTAATCACATCATCTACTTGAACAAGAGGCTCTCCTCCTGAAACCACAATTGCATCCATAAAGTCTGCAGAGTGGTCTATTTTCTTTTTAAGCTCTTCAAAGCTTATTTCCTCACCGTCTTCAAGCAGTTCGCTGTTGCTGCAGTAGGGACATCTCAAAGGGCAAAATGCTAGGAATATTACAAAAGACATGTTTTTTGGATATTCTATTGATGAGGTTACGGTAGCTCCATATTTCATATTAACACCTTGTTCTTTCTGTCAATTTATTCTTCGCCTAAAATTTCTTTCATGGCTTCTATGAATTTTTTATCTTCTTCCAATGTGCAGATGCTTATTCTAATCCAGTATTCATCGAGTCCTTTAAAGGAGGTGCAGTCTCTTACAATCATTCCTCTTTTCATGAATTCTCGAGTAATCTCGGCTGCGGTGAAGCCGGAATCATGGAGATCAATAGCCATGTAATTGGAGTATGATTTCAATACCTTGACTTTTTTCATCTTGCTTATTTCGTTATATAGATATTCCCTGCTTTCGATTCCCTTTTCAATGGAATATTCAATGAATTCTTCATCTTGAAGTGTGGCAAGAGCCGCAACATATGAAAGCTTTGTAAGTGAGAAGACAGGTTTGATTCTCTGCATGAAGTCTATTATTTCCTTGCTTGACAAGCCGTATCCGATTCTCATTCCTGCAAGACCCATGACTTTTGAAAGGGTTCTGATTATGAAGATATTATCATATTCATCAAGAAGATTCACATTTGTAGTTTCTGCATATTCAGTATATGCCTCATCAATGATTACAATAGCATCGCAGACTCCTCCTTTGTCCTTGCTTGTTTTCTCCAATATTGCTCTTAATTCGTCCTGGGAGATTAAAGCGCCTGTAGGATTGTTTGGAGTGCATAAGAATAGGAATTTGGTTTTTTCGTTGATTGCATCCAGAACGGAGTCCAAATCGAGTGTGTTTGTATCCAAGTTCCATTTTGCATAGCGAGGAACCGCTCCATATGGTTTAAATAGGAATTCATAGTACATGTAAGATGGCAAAGGCACGATAAACTCATCTCCTTCTTCTATGAATGTTTTAGCAAGAGTGTCAAGGATTTCATCAGCACCATCTCCTCCTACGATAATCTGCTCGGCTGGAAGGCCTACATACTTGCCCATGACAGATTTAAGCTCTTCAAGGTTGGATTCCGGATATCTGTTCATATTGTCAAGTTCTGCAATAACTGCCTGCTTGGCACTTTCAGCAGGTCCGAAAGGGTTTTCATTTGAGCCTAGCTTGATGATGTCTTCTTTTTTAACTCCAAATTCCTGGGCTATTTCCTCTTTGGATCTTCCAGGAACATAAGGATCCAATTCCATTACTTCTTTACGTGCTTTCATTGTATTCCTCTTTAAATTGATGATAAGATAAGTTTTATAAAAATATAATTTGATGATTATTTAATAACCATTTATTAATTTAGTAATTCATTTAATTAATAATTATTGATAAAAAAAGCAAATTTAGAAATAGTTTTTGTAATTTTGTTATTCATTTTCAAACACGGGTGTTTTAATGTTTTAGAAAAAGTTTAAAGAAGTTTTAAAGTTTTTGTAAAAAGAATTTAGAGGGTGGTTTAAATGGTTTTAAAGTTTTTGTAAGAAAAATTTAAGATAATAACTTAAAGAAGTTTTAAGAGTTTTAAAAAAATAGAAAAATATTTTAAATTATTTGATTAATTTAAAATATTGAATTATTTTATATGCCATAGGTATAATCATCATCCTCAGAAGGGGTGAAGTTAAAATCTTCATCGTACTGGTTGGATAATTTCACATAATGTATGGCATTGTTTTTTATGCTGTCGATTTGCTGCTGGCTAACTTCCTTGATGCGTTTGGCAGGAACTCCAAGGATTATGCTTCCATCAGGATATTCCTTGTTTTCACTAACTACAGCACCTGCACCTACAATTGAGTTATTTCCAATTTTAGCACCATTTAAAACAGTTGCATTCATTCCGATAAGCACATTGTCTCCAATTGTGCATCCATGAACTACTGCTGCATGTCCGATTGTCACATAATCTCCAATTGTAAGAGTCAATTGTGGAGAAGAATGCAGTACGCAGTTATCCTGAACATTTGAGTTTCTGCCTATTTTGATAGGGCCGGAATCTCCTCTGATAACTGCATTATACCAAACAGAGGTGTTCTCTCCAATTTCCACATTTCCAAATACATGTGCTCCAGGGAATATTTTTACGGGTTCATTGAGTTTCATTTTAATACTCCTTTTCTTTGTTTAAAAGCTATTGTTAAATAGCCATTATAGTTAGTTAAAATATAAAATTTTACTTTTCTTTAAAGGCTATTTATTAAATAGCCATTATAGTTAGTTAAAATATAAATTTTATTTTCTTGAAAACTTACTCGCTCAAAGCTTAAAATATAATTATTTGTTATTGTCTGAGTGTACATCATCAAGGGAAGACTGATTCTCCTTTATCTTTTTATTTTGGATGATGTGCTCCTGTTTGACAAGAACTCTCATGTCAGATTCCAAGTCGTCATATAAGAGAACTCCGGAACCGATTGTTGATCTGACACCTATTTTAACACCAGGGCTTAAACTTGAGTTGATTCCTGTTTTAACGCTGTCTCCAACAATAGCTCCAAGTTTGCGTCTTCCACTGTCGATTTTTTTATTTTTAATTGTGGTTTTAACATTCTTGTTGTCAAAACGCAGATTTGCAATGTTTGTTCCTGCGGCAATATTACAGTTGGAACCTAAAATGGAATCTCCAACATAACTTAAATGGCTGACATTTGTATTTTCCATAATGATGGAGTTTTTAATCTCAACAGCATTTCCCACATGAACATTGTCTCCGAAGTAGGTATTTCCTCTAATATAGGAATTAGGGCCGACATCACAGTTTTTACCAATGTAAACAGGTCCTTTAATGTAAACTCCGGAACGAAGGAGGCTGCCTTCATCTAAAAAGACTTCTCCATGTATGGTAACTCCCTCTTCAACGGTTCCGCGAATCTCGCCTTTAATGTCATTCAATAATTCCTCGTTGATTTCAATCAATTCCCAAGGCTTTCCAATATCCATCCATTTCTTTGTTGTGAAATGGCCTTTGATTGTCTTGCCATCCTCAATCTGCATGCTTAATGAATCGGTAATTTCATATTCGCCCCTTGGGGAGATTTCAGTCTTGTCGATCTTATCGAATATGTCCTTGTTGAAGATGTAAATTCCAGTATTGATTAATTTGCTATCTGTTTCGCCAGGTTTAGGCTTTTCTATGATTTTGACGATTTTTTCGCCATCCAATTCAACAACACCGAATGCGCTTGGGTCTTCCACTTCTGTGATAACCATTAAAGTGTCCGGTTTTGTTTTTTCATAATCGTCCTTGATTTCCTGAATAATGTCTTCATCGAGGATGATATCTCCATTGAGAATAATCAAGCTGTCTTCAATAAAGTCTTTTCCATAGCTGATTGCATTTGCAGTTCCTTCAAGTTTTGATTGTGTTGCATATTGGATATTTACTCCGAATTCGCTTCCATCCTTGAAATAATTTTTAACAATTTCTTCTTTATATCCTACAATAATCAGGATGTCTTTGATACCGCATTCCCGTAATGCTTCGATATTGTATTGTATGATAGGCTTTCCAGCGACAGGCAGCATTGTTTTCGGTTTTGTGAGAGTAAGGGGTCTCATACGTGTTCCTTCACCTGCACTTAAAATTATAGCTTTCACCTAATTCCTCCAATAATTTTTTCGTGTTTAGCAATATTGTCTTAATTTTATTTATAAGTCTTAACAAATATTTTATCATTTTAGATAATTTCATAAGTAAGCTGACTTGTTTAGTGAATTATCAAAAAACCGGATTCGGTTTTTATTTATTAATGATAAAATAATTCTTAATTATACTATTACTATTTATTCATTTAAATAATTTTATGTAAAATTTCTGGAAAAAATAAAATTTTATTCCCTTAATCTTTTAATTGGGGATTGTTTTAATTAATTAAAATTAGTTCGATATCTTTAAATATTATGCTAAATAAAATAAAACTAGAGATTTAAATTAAGCTTAAGCTTATTTTAAAAAAGGTGATTTAGATGAAATATGTATGTATGCACTGTGAATATACTTTTGACCCTGAAAAAGGAGACGCAACCTACAACATTGCTCCTGGAACTTATTTAGAAGACTTACCTGATGACTGGGTATGTCCTGAATGTGGTGTCAGAGGTAAAGACGCATTTATCGTAGAAGACGATTAAGCTTGTTTTTATTATTTTTAAAAATATTTTTTTATAATTTATAAATTAATATTTTTTCTATTTTTTATTTATCCTATTTTTGTTCTATTTTTATTAAATTTTGATTTCTCTTATTTTGATTATTTTTTTAGTCTTTTCTACTTTATTTTTGAGTTTTTCTTATTTTAGTTATTTTTTTAGTTTTTTTTACTTTATTTATCAGAGTTAGTCTTTATACATTAATCTGATAATATCTGATTAAAAATAGCATTATCTAAATCAAAAATTGTTTTAAAAATATATTAAATGGTTTTGTGGTTTGAGTGAGTGGTGGGTTAAAAATAAAGAAAAATAGTTATTATAAGAATAACTATTAAATATTTGCTTCAATGATTTTTTTGCATGTTTTGCTGATGAATTCAGCCCTCTCTTCGGTTTTAGCTTCTAAAGTGATTCTGACATAGTCTTCAGTACCTGAAGGTCTGACTAAAACCCAGCTTCCGTCATCAAAGGTTATGCGTACTCCATCAATGGTATTGATGTTTTCAATATCATCGAAGGCGTCTTTTAAGAGATCTTCCATATTTTTCATGACTTTGACCTTTGCTTCCTTGGAGCAGGTTACTTTGTCCCTTTTGTGAGGGTAATCATTGAATTGGGATAGAAGCTCTGATAATTTGCCTTCATGTGAGACGAGTTCGGCTATTCTAAGACCGGATAGCAGTCCGTCAGGACACATGCAGAAGTCAGGGTGCAGCCAAGTGCCTGAAGGCTCTCCTCCAAATTTGGCATCTTCTTCAATAATGCTTTTTGCAACGCTTACATCTCCAACTGGAGTTCTTACAACTTTTCCACCTACTTCGGCCATGGCTTCATCCATGCAGATTCCAGCATCAACTGTAGTGACGACGGTTCCTCCAAAACCTTTGGAAATAAGTGCTAAGAGCTTGTCAAAGTCAGATACCTTTCCAGTCTCGTCAACTGTAATCATTCTGTCAGCATCTCCGTCATGTGCAATTCCTAAATCTGATCCGGTAGCCACAACTGCTTTTTTAAGGCTTCCCAGATTAGCGTCATTAGGTTCAGGATTTCTTCCAGGGAAGAATCCGTCCACTTGTGAATTTAAAGTAATCACATCACATCCCGCTTTTCTAAAGGCAATCGGAGAGATTTCAGAACCTGCGCCGCATGCGCAGTCAATAACAACCTTGAATCCAGGCTTTATGTCTACTGCATTGACAAGGTCGTTGACATACTGGTTTTTAATCTCTTCATTATAGACTATGGAACCTATATGGTCCCATCGGGTCTCTCCAAATTCTTCGCTGTAGTATAAGTCCTCGATTTCCTTTTCCTGCTCTGGAGTGTATGCCATTCCGTTTGCATTCCATAATTTGATTCCATTATATTGTGAAGGATTGTGTGAAGCGGTAATCATAACTCCTGCATCAGCACCCAGCTTTTCAGTTGCATAGCCGACAAGAGGAGTTGGAACCATGTTTAATTTGATAACATCTATTCCACCTTCCACCAAACCTGCTGTTAAAGCTTGTTCCAGCATCTTATTTGTTGTACGTGTGTCAAAACCTATGACAACAGTTCCTTCATAGTTTAAATAAGTAGCTAAAGCTTTTCCTACTTTTAATGCCAATTCGGATGTGACTTCAGAACCGATTTTCCCTCTGATTCCTGAAGTACCGAATAATTTTTTATTAGCCATTCTTCTGCCCCTTTTTTTAATTGTGATACAATTCAATCAGTGATGAGGTTATGCTCCGAACTTATGTCCATAGCCCATCAAATCAATCATGATGTTCATTACGTCTGCGCCTCTGATTCTGCAGAGTCCACCCTTAGCTGTTGCATATTCATGGTACTCGGTAACATCATCCACTCTGACTTCCGGACCGTTGATTAAGATAGGAACTGGATCTCCTGAGTGGTTAAGTACTGAAATAGGTGTGCAGTGGTCTGCTGTCAGGAAAATATAAACATCTTCAAGTTTGAGAAGCTCGCTCATTACGATTTCATCTACTTTTTCAAGGAAATCAACTTTCGCTTGTGTGTCTCCATCATGACCTGCCTCGTCTGCTCCGTCGATATTGATTAAGAAGAAGTCATGGTCGCTGTTTTTCACTTGATCGAGAATGGTATCTCTGATATTGTAAAGGTTTGTGTCCACTCCTCCGGTAACATCTTCCATTTCTATGATGTCCATTCCGGCAAAACGTCCGATACCCATGATAAGTCCGGTCTCAGCAATGCATGCGGAATTGACTCCGTATTTTTCATTTATGGATGGAACAGATGGTACTGCTCCTGCACCACGAGGAATTACTATGTTTGCTGGAGGTTCGCCGTTTTCTATTCTTTCAAGATTGACAGGGTGGTCTTTAATCATTTCGTAGGTTTTTGGAACTACCTTGTTCAATATGTCTGCGGTTTTCTGAGCTTCAGGAGTGTCATCTAAAGGAACTACCTCTTTAGGTTTGTTTCCTTCGACTTTAGGATCAGCATCGCTCACTTTGCCAGATAATCCTTCTCCTCTAAGTACAAGTACTGCTCTGTGTCCGGTAGATTCCTTGAATATGATTTGAATGTCTTCATAACCTTCAATTTTCATTGTATTGAGGGTCTCAACAAGTTTATCGGTTCCCTCTCTTACTCTTCCGGCACGTCTGTCTGTAATGATTCCATTTTCATCGGATGTTGAGAAATTGCATCTGAATGCAATATCTCCAGGAATAACTTCCACTCCAACTCCAGATGCTTCAAATGGACCTCTGCCTGTGTAAACTTCATAAGGGTCGTATCCTAAGATGGACAAGTGTGCTGTGTCACTTCCAGGTATGACCCCAGGAGCTATTGAATCCATGATTCCAGTTATGCCTCTTTCTGCCATTTTGTCCATGTTTGGAGTTTTTGCTGCTTGAAGTGGGGTTTGATTGTTAAGTTCTTTTATTGGGCGGTCTCCCATCCCATCCATAACTAATACCATTCCTTTCATTGTATCACCATTTTAAAAGATTCTTAAATTTGGATATCTTCCAGTTTTATACTATCAATAATCATTAATCTTTTTTAAAATACTAGTTTTAAGAAAAATTCCGTTCACTTAAAATTAATATCATATGAATAGTTTGTTTTAAAAGTTTATATAATTTGTTTTTATTTCCTTGTAATTTATTGAATTTTAACAAATTTGCAAATTTAAAAATAGGATGTTTTTGAAATAGAGGAGTTTATAAAAATAGATTTTTTTAAATAAATAAGAAAATAGAGTTTATTTTTTGATAAATAAATGAATTGTTTTTTTTTAAAATTAATAAAAATAAGGAAAATAAGGTTTATTTTTTCAAATAGACTAAGCTACAATAATAATAACTCCGATTATTGCTCCGCAGAGAGTAGCTAACAAGTTCACATGTTCATTGTTGAGGATTTCCTTATTCTCAAGCAATGCTCCAAGGAGGCTGTCAATGAAACAGCCTATTGTACCTGCGATAACAGCTATCTTAAGTGATACGAGAGGATCGGATATGATTCCAAGCAGGAATGCTGCAATACCTATTATTCCGGCTCCCACAATTCCTGCGGCGGTTCCAAGTAGGGAAACAGCTCCATTGGTTCCGGCAGGCACTTTTTTAAAGTTGCTTATTAAACGAGGCTCATGAAGTATTCCGATTTCACTTGCTAATGTGTCTGCTGTTGCAGTAGCTATTGCTCCAACAAATCCTCCAACAAGGCCGGTTGCGATTGTTCCAATCCAGTTCACTGCTACTGGATTGTAATGGGCTCCAAATGCAGCCATTAAAAATGCAATCAATCCGTTAGAGATGACATTTTTCGCAGTTCTTGTTTCTTCATACTCTCCAAGTGCGGTTTTATAAGGCTTGGCGAATTTTGTGGCAAGCAAGCTCATCACAAGGAATAAAACAATCAAAATCAGCCAGTTTACTCCAGCTGAAAAGATTATGGTCACTCCCATAAAAATCATGATCAATGAGCCTAACAAATCCAGGCTTTTTCTCTTATATGTTATCCCCCCTAATATGAATAAAAGAATAACATATCCCCAATTAATCATTAAAGCTTCTTGCATGGTATCCCAAGTTTTATATCTTTAATAAATCATATAAATGTTGTTTGGATTTTAAGTTTAAATTTTAATTAATTAATATTTAATTCTTATTTATTAAATATTTATTGTTTTCTTATCTTAAATAAAAATTAGATGTTTTTAAATAGTCGGAATCATTATTTTAATAATTGGAAATAACAGGGGGTCTGATTAAAAGTAGGCGTTGTTAAATAATTAAAATAGTGTGTATGTTTAAATAATTAAAAATAGGGGAGATTAATAGCTATGAAAAATAGCTATTTCAAAATGAAAAAAAATGAAAGGATTAGACTTAGTCTAATACTTTACTTTTAATAATTTCCACTCTTTTGAGAGGGTAGATTTTCTTAGCGTTGTGATATACTTCAGAAGCTAATTTACCGTTAACGCAAGTTTCAACGAGGTTGTCAAAGGATTTTTCAGCAGCTACGTTGGTTACTAACTCCTTGATGGTTTCTCTCATGAATTTTTGCTGGGAAGATTTAGCTCTTCTGGTGGTAACAGCTAAGATGTGAAGTTTTAATTTGCGGTCATCTTGGGTAGTTACGATAACAGGTGCGTCGATTCTACTGGTTCCTCTTCTAATCATGCTTCTTACATAGTCGGTAGTGGTTTTGTGACCAGTGAATTTGGTGTTTGCGATGTTTCCGCTTACATTGTCAACTTCAAATTGTAATTTTATGTATTGTTTGGAAAAGTCACCGGTTAATTCTCTCATGGTTACTTCAACGGTTCTTCCAATTACTAAATCTGCATCTTTTGCAGGGGTTTCGCCAATTTCCTTGTCTTCAAATGCTACAGGAGTTTTAATGGTATACCAGGATTTTTCTCTCCAGGTATCGCGTACTCGACGTTTACTTTTTTTTGCCATTCTTATCAATCCTCATAATTTTTTTTGACGTAATATATTATAAAAATAAAATATAATAATTTAATTTTACATAGCCCTAGCTAAATGATTTTTTTTATTTAAAAAAAGCTGATAAGCTATGATTGGACTTTTTTTAAATTTAAAACTTTATAAAATAATATCTTTTAAAATTTTATTTTATTTTTAGTTAAAATCAGTTTCTACAATTTAAGATACCTAAAATTGTCTTATATTGAATATAAATACAAAATTAGCTATAAAATTTAATATAAATATCTAAAAATTGTAAAATATAAAAAATATCCTCTTTGGAATCTCTTCCTTTGTTTAAAATAATATCATAAAAAGTTTTAAATAAATTAAAACCCGCCCATAAAGGTTATTGTTAGTTATGAATTTTATAGTATTTAAATATTGCTTATTTCATAAATGATTATTAATAACAAGAAATAAAATTAATATTGTAAACTAGTTTTAAGTTTAATTCAAAAATCGTAAATGGAGTTATGCGATGATTAGAATAGCTTACTCGGATGTCAGTGATTTGGATTTGGTTAAAGGATATGAATTGGTTACCGATTCAAGAAAAGAAAAAATAGACAATTTTCGATTTGATAAGGATAAGAAATTAAGTTGTGGAGTGGAACTCCTCTTAGTTAGATTATTGGCTGATATTGGCATAAATGATCCTGTTTTTAGCATAGATGAGTATGGAAAGCCTTATCTGTCTAATTACGCTGATGTTCATTTCAACATGTCCCACAGTGGAAATCATATTGCTTGCGGAATATCAGACTATAAAATCGGATTGGATATTGAATATAATGACCTGGAGATTGATTTGGATATTGCAAAACACTATTTTTTCAAAAGTGAATATCTCTCAATAATCAATGCCCGAAAACCATCCGATGAATTCTTCAGCTACTGGGTTTTAAAGGAAAGCTATATGAAATACACAGGGCTTGGATTTAGGCTGGACCTGGATTCATTTGAAGTAAGCAGGAATAAAGACAAGATAATCGGCAATGACAAGCTTGAGTTAAGTTTGTTTGATGTGGATGATTACAAGCTGGGTGTTGCTTCAAAATTCA
>Ga0256404_1012944_pt1 | contig 10701 bp, 7 predicted proteins | sample RumenRJG_01DNA_FD_185990 | JGI IMG/M metagenome (GOLD analysis project Ga0256404, IMG submission 185990) | Bovine rumen microbial communities from Lethbridge, Alberta, Canada - RJG_01 | ecosystem: Host-associated > Mammals > Digestive system > Stomach > Rumen | place: Canada: Alberta | collected...
CCTTTTCGGATGGTTTGTTGCTATATCTATTTTCGACAAGGATAGGCTTTACGCCTTTTTATTTCCCCGAAATCCTTTTGCTGGTCTCATATGAACAGTGTTGGTGATGTGGGAAGTTTGAGATATCTATATTTTACGCCTGTTGCCAAGGATTTTTAAGTCCTTGGCAACATTTTTTTGCAAACTAAAAGGGGCTGCTACACGTTGTTAATACGTGCAACAGCCCCATGGAATGATTGACTTACTCTTGCCCATGGTGTATGGAAGGGCGAAACAAAACCGTATCACACTGCCCTTCCGTTTTACGCTCAATATATCGTTGCAAATCCTCACAATTGGCTTTTTCCGCAGGTACATCCTCTCCAACACTATCTGTTGATGGTTTTTCTTTTTTTATTATCGGTGTAGTCGGGCTTTTTTTTACAATATCAATATTCCTGTCCTTTTGCACGTTCGGTGTCGGATAAAAAACTTTGATACGTGGTTTCTTGGACGAAGCAAACGGCTTTACCAATGGAATTTTTTCCTTGAGCTCGTTTACGGACGTAACGTCATTCGTCAGACAAAAATTCCCCGTGTCGAAAGCAAGGATGGTACTGCCGCTTTTTAATATGAACCTGCTGGGATTCTCCGAATAGGTAGTCTCATATTTCGTATTACGAAAATCTTGAAAGTAGCGGATGATTTCGGAGGATTTCCACTCTGCCTTCACCGGAAAACTAAATTGGTCTCGGGGCATGAACTCATAAAATCGCTGAAAATCTTCCCTTGCCTTTTCCAAATAAAGAAAGCAGATGTCAATTTCTTCGCCTTTGATATTGCTGATTTCGCCGCAATACCAAGCCCAATAGTCTTGACTATCCTCCAACCAATATTTTTTATCCCCGTGGGGATTCAATAGTTTGCAGGAGAAATCGGCACCTGAACCCGCAACTTCATACGACCATATATATCGTTCATCGGTTTCGATGATATAGCGCTTCATGATGATACCGTCCTCCTTTCTTGAAATTCCAACATCAAGCTGTCATATAATTGGTGTATGTCCTCGTCTGCCTCTTTTTTCCGATTCCTGATATTATCCCTGGCCTGTAGAACCTCTGTACGCTTTTGAACCATTGTGTTTTTTCGCTCGTTTTGGGCGCGATGCACATCCTGCATAAATGCCGTCGGCACAGTCATGTTTTGAGGCGAATCGATATTGCGGAATTGACCGCCGTCTTGATGTATCCTTGCTTCAGCATTAACTTGTGCAAAGTCCGCCATGTAACGGCGATTTTTTTCACTTATGCTGTCAATGTGTGATTTAAGCTCCCTTGGCATAGTAATTTGTGTGTTCTTACGACGAAAACCTCGTATCTTATCGGCTACAGAATCATTTATGTCATCGATCGCTTTGAAACTCATAGCACCACCCAATCACAACTCCTCGACATATTTCGGATCTTTGGCGATTTTCTCCATGTTGTCCTTGGTGATTTTATCAGAGTAAACATCCTCCAATTTGCTGTCGTTACGACTGGCCATTCGCATAACGCCTAATCGTTCGTACAAAGCGTCATCATCTTTAGCCGGGTAATATTTTTTCATGTTACTCAATAGTGCGCTTTCTACTCGTTTGCTTTCTTCTCTAGACAACTTGCCTTTGAAATAATCGCTCACCATAACACTGCCATATCCAAGTTCCTTGAAAGCATCGACAATAGCCTGAATTTCGTCTGTTTCCATGCGACCGCGTCCAATTTCGAACAGAAAATCTTCCGGCAATTGAATGCCCTTAACTTCCTCTATACCCTTGGTAAGTTCCATAGTGCCGATAACCATGTAGCGATTGCGATTTTCCTTGATTTTCGCATAATCAATCTTCTCATCGGGAATCTGCTTTTTGAGGTAATCGTAGTATTCCTCGAATGTCTTAAAGTCCTCCTGCTTTTTCCAATCTTCGTGTTGCTGAGCCTCTTCTACGCGATAGCCGACCTCTTCCACTTCGTCTTTATCTTTGATGATTCCAAGTTTCTTGGCCAAGTATTCGATGCCTTTGGCTACAACATTCAAAATAAGCTGTCCAATGATGGGACCCAAAATCGGTCCTAAAGGACCCAAAGGCAATGTAGTCAACAGTCCCATAAAAGCTGAAGCTTTGGTTGCTATTTTTCCTATGATGCCAACTGCGCTGTCGGCAAAAGACGAAAGCGCACTTCCTAACGCACTAAACCCACGGCTAATTCCACTGGTAACTGTGCTTAGGGCACTACTGATAAAACTTCCCAAACTGCTGAACAATCCCATTCTCAATACTCCTTTCTCATCACACCGACAATACCGTAATATTATTTGTAATACAACTCATCTTTACATCTTCATTTACGGCTATGTCATGAACAATACTCCTGAGCAAGGATTCTCGCTCTTCATCTTTAGCGTCGTATGTGTTCCAATACATATAGGAAAAAACCATTTCCTCGCCGTAACGCTTCACCGATTGGCGCAATGCCGTCGCAAACTTTGAAAACTTCTCTTTGTCTTGAGGTTTCCACTCTTCGCCAGCGCTACCGTCTTGAAGATACTGATGATAAGGTTTAAGCCACAAATCCCCACCTTGCATAAGCTCTAAATAGTTGATAATCTGCTTTTCTCCGGCATCTGGTAATTTTTCCAACCCCCGTAAAACACCACGCTTTATATTTTCGGCTTCTTGGTAATAATTAAGCGCAGATTTGCGAATTATTTTGGGGTCAACCTCCGATTGATCCGTAGCATTTTTTTCTTCTACCTGTACCTGAATAGCCTTTGTCCAGCCTTGGGAGAACATGATGGCTCGTCCGGGTTGGAGGTTTGACAGGAAAGCTTTTTGATCGTCATTAAGAGCCATGGTATTGCCTATGGCATCCTTGTCGTCCTGGGCAAATAATTTATGAACTATTTTAGTGTTGGTATTTTTTAATACTTCCGGGGTCATCTTATCTGGTATTTGGTCGACAATAATAAGAGATTCGCCGTATTTCCTTACCTCGGCCAACATATCGGAAAACACTTCAACGCCCTGTTTCTTGTTGAGACTATCCCCCGGCATATATCGACTAAAAAGACGATGCGCCTCCTCCACCAATGTGATATGACGAAACTTATCTTTTTGGTGAGAGAATTCGGTGTGGGCATGGCGAACCGCTTGCAAGAGGTTCGCCAAAATAAAGCCCATGAGCAAAGACTTCTCTGTGCTGTTTCTGATTTCCTCAAGCTCGATGACCACTTTACGATGCACTAATGTCGAAAAATCTATCGACCGCGCCGTATTAAACATCTGCCCCTTCGCTCCGGTCAGAAGTCCTTCCAAGCGAGCATTTATCGAGCCAAGGTAATCATTCTTCAAACGTTCGTCAAATCCCTGCTTTTCCGTGATTTCTTTTACGGCTACCACCATGTCCGATAAAGTGGGGAAAGCATATACGCCATCGGCAAAAGGTCCCTTCTTCATATCTTCGGCTCCTATACCATGCCATAGGTTCGTACCTATATGCCAACCCTTGTTTTCGTAGGCTCGATAGATGGCAGCCTCCATAATTTGCGGTATCGCCGCTTCCATGGCAAAGGAAGCCTCAAAGGTAGCCTTTAGCATATCGGCGCGAGATGTGATTTTCTCTCCCGGAAACAGTTCGAAGGGATTTAGGAAAAAGGGAGCTACATCGGGAAGTCCCGGCGTAAAAAACAAAAGGTCCGGGCATTTCTTGAGGAGTGAACGATACTCTGTCTTTGCCGGTTCGATGACCAAAAAGGGTAGGTCGCAATCAAGAAGTATGTTTTGGCAAGTGGTTGTCTTTCCACTCCCCGTTACCCCCGACACAAAGGTGTGTTTGTCAAGATCGCGTTTATTGAGGCACACCGGCATTTGCTTTTTTTCATCGCCGCTCTGCACGAGATAACCGAGAACAATCTTATCTTCATCGGGAACAGGCTCCACATTTAAGCCAAACTCCACTTCCTCCCGCAACTTGAGACCAATGACCTCCTTTTGTGGCAAACCAGCCAAAAGTCCCAACTCATTGGCAGAAAGCCAACTCCCGCAGTATGATACATCGTTCTTTTCCCAACGAGAAAGTCCCAATGCGGGGAAAGTTGCCAATGACTTATCCCGCATTACAGCGGGAATTTGTAAATTTTGCAGGGCATGAAGGCATCCTTGATCAGAATCCTTCGCCTCGGTCAAATCGGTAAAGAATAACGCCGCCTTGTTCCCTTTAGGTCCGCTGTACAATGAAATTGCCGTATTTGCCAAGCGATATAACGTGGTGCGCTTTTTTGCAAACAGATACGATGCGCAGAGAAAAATTCCCTTGCCCCGTCCATGGTCAATGCGTGTAAGCAAAACCTTATCAATGTATTCCAGCCAATCTGCGGCGGATTTCATCTCTGCTCCCATCTGTTCATTCACGGATATATTATCGCCTTTGGTGAAACCATCGTTTTTACTTTCATTCTTGGTAATATTTTTTGATTCGCTGGTGGTTACGCTGTTATTATGACCACGGCTCTCGTTATAGGAATTAGAAGTGGTCTGTCCCTTGGTGGCAGACATCGTATAGGAATAGTTGCTTTGATTCTGCACCGTGTACCCTTCGCTGCTACTGTTACCGCCGGACTCATCGTCCCTGGTTTCATGTCTTGAAGATGAACCGCCGTTACTGTTGGAATCACTTTTAGACTTATTGAAACTCTTGTTTACCGACCACTGTTCGTTTGCAGAATTATTTGCCGAGGACTGTATCTGATTAGAATCGTCCCGACGTTCGTCATTGTTTGTGGTATCATTGGCAGAGTAGCTTTCGGTATCCGTGTGTTGGGTAGAATTGCCGGTTCCTGTCACATCAGTTACCGAAGAACTTTCACTATGGTTGTTTGCCCAGCTTTTTTGCCTTTGTGTGGTGTAATGCGCCAAAGGAGCAATCATGTCGCTTAGTTCATAAAGCTGGCTTTCCACCGCATCGGACTCGGCATCCGTGAAGGGAGTGGCAATGACAACAAAGCCAAATTCATCCCCCATCATCACATCGATAAGACGATCTGTTCCCTGAAAGTCCTCATTTTCCTCATCTACTCCCGGAACACCTTCCAGCATACCGACAGATCGAGCCTTTTGAATTCTTTCAAGGATTTTCTTTTTATCATCGGGGCTGACCTCTTCGATTTTGGAGCCGCGAAAATTCCCCTTCATGCTGGGAGTCAATATGTCCTGCTCCAAATCGTGAATACTGAAGGGAAGTTTATTCTCCGGATAGGATTTGTCCCAGGTCACGCCAAAATAGAAATTGACTCCGTTGGCATCCCCTAAAATCATATAGAGGAAACTGATGCCGTCCATCCCGCGAAAAGTGCCGAGAATGTTTTCCATAGCCTCCTTGCGAGGGGCTTTTTCCTCAAATGTAACTTCACGAACATGGAAGAGATAAAATTCATCCAGTTCCAAATTCCACTTTGTCCCCACCCATTCGTAATCCTTATTCAGCATGCTCCGCCGGGATGGCATATTCAGGAAATCCAATACATCGTGTCCACGCTTTAACCGGGCATCCATATCGGATAGGATTTTTTCCTGCGACATCAAATCACCTCTTATAAAGTCTGCTGATGGATTTTGCCATGAAACTCCGCTTTGAAGACCTCTTCTTCCTTGTCAAAGTCGGACTTATATCCAACCGCATATTCGATTAGATTCGGAGTAACCTTGCGGATATAAATTCCCGCTTCTTCATCATCATTTACTTCCTCATCGTCCAGCAGACAGCGTACCATGGAAACCTGCGATGCGGACATTATCCCTTGCAAAGCGCGAGGCTCCGAGGAATAATAAAGTTCAAATTCCGGCTCATCGGCCACCGTGAAATATGTCCAAATGCCATAGCCAACATTGCGTCCGATTCGCACCGTAAATTGGTTTCCGCTTGTTCCGGCATCTCCGAGGAAGTATGGAAAGAGCATTTCTCCTGATTCATCCACATTACGGTTGATGATTTTCACGTCCTTGCCACCACGTCGGCAACGCAAAAGTCCAAATGCCACGCCGGTTTTTCCCGTCCGTCTGCGGTCAAAGTCCATTTCAACCGTTGCGACAGGATGGTGTTCTGTAAGATTTTCTGCCACACCCTCGGTTTCATTAGTTTTCTGTTCGCTCAGATCTTTTACAACATTGGTTATTTGCTGCAATAATTCTTTTTTATCTTCGCCGTCTGCATTGTCTGTGTTGTTACCTTGAATGTCAGATGCAGGAGTTTTGGCATCATCTTCCGTTGAAAGTGGCATATGCAGAATGAATGTTCCCTTGGCATCTTTATTCTGACCGCTTTCTTCCTTGGCTTGTTTGACCATTTCCGCCTCTTCTCTGGCGATAAATTCCTCAAACAGCTTTTTCACCACGGGAGAGTGGCAAGAATTACCTGCAAGGAAAATATGTATCGGATAAACCTTTTTCCCCTTGAATGCGCTATAAAGGGACTGAAAGAAATTCACCACGCCTTGGCGAATCCTATTTTCAATAACCGTTTCCAACTTTGCGACATCAATTTCTATACTCACGCCAACCGAATAACTGCCGCTTTTTTCATCTTTGTCGCTGGAGAATAATTTAACAGTTACCTTATCTTCCGTAAGTTTCTGCTCGCCATCCGTATGCTCCCAAATGGGACGAAGAATTTCCGCTAAAATGCGATTATTCATATGGGAGGACGCATCCTTGGTTATGCGTACCAATGTTTCCGATCCGGCAAAGGGATCGCACCCCGGTGGCAAAGCAAAAGGAATTTTCTTTTCCCGCATTACGGACAGATTGTCCTTATAGACTTCATAGGCTAAAAGTTCCAGTATGTTCTCGCCACCCAAATTAACATCGCCGTTAAAACCGAACTGTTCTATGACAAAGTTGCGGTTGCGCTTTTCCGGCACATACTCGATGCCAAAGTCAAAATCCGTAGTGCCGCCGCCAAAATCGAATACACCGTAAGCGACCTGTTCTCCCGGCTCTTTGGGTTCCAATCCGAACCCTTCCAATGCGCTAATGGCGTATGCGGCAGGTTCGCTTGCGCCCAAATACACACGGAAACGCTTCATCATCTCTTCATCTTTTTGCAAAGCGGGCGGCAAGGATTTTTTCAATCCCCGCTCAAAACTGGCTCGGATATGTTCGCGCACATCCTTTTTGTAGTTCACCGGGTAGGAAAGAATGTAGTCGAGATAAATCTGATGGTGCATATTATTAATGTAAAGTCCCAAATAATAGGCATAAAGCTCAATGGGATCGAAATCCCCGCCGTGATTGCCATCGTCCATGGCGGTAGTTTCAAGATAGGGTTTTATCTCTTGGGTATTCCCCTGTAAATCCTTCAGAATCGGCCAGTTATTCTCGTCCTTTGCCCATTGTTTGAGTTCGTTGAATACGGAATTATAGACAGAACTGCCTACTCCTTCGCGGAAAATGGCATCGGCTGCTTTATGGGACACCGTGACTTGATTCCACTCGGTAAAGGGGCGACCGATTCTGTTACGGTACGCCGTTAAAAATCCATTGACATCTCGAAGCTCGATGGCAGTTGGATTTTCAAAATCTTGCATGCTAGGTGCTTTAGAATAATCGCCTTTGCCAATACGAAGCATACGCGCCTCGCCGTCACGACATACTACAATGGTACTTTTAGTGCCAAAGTCAATGGCGCAAGTACCGTTCAGTCGCACGTCAAGCTGAGGAGGACGAGCATAGAGGAGTTCGTCTTTCGGAAGTTGAACTTCGGCTTCCTCCGAGCCGCCTTCGTCTTGAGTCTCGAAAAGTTCCCAATGACCACGGTTTACATCGGTCAACTGGCGTTCTTCATAAGGCTCTATATTTGCCCGTTTCTCATCGCAACGCAAAAGTTCCCGTTTTAATGCGTCAACAGAATCCGTGTATTTCTGCCTGCCGGATAAAACTCCCTCTAAAGTGCCGCGAATGTCAAAGTTATGACCAAAAACGGTGTCAGTAAATTGCCCGGAAAGGACATCGTTTTTGAACCGAATGCTATCGAAGGATATTTTTTCATCTGTGAATTTGATGTATTCTTCAATTTTAGGGTAGGCTACCATGAAGTCTTTGTAAATTTCCTCCTGCTTACGGCCCAACCCCTCAGGTAATAAGCCCATGGTTATCCATGTGAATAAGGAATCGGTATAGGTCATAGGTTGTGCATTCTTGCCACGCAAACGGTAAATGGGAACAAGCGTAGCCAACCAAGAACAGCCACGTCCACCACAATTCCCATACCATGAAGCACTTGATATATCCCACCAACCTGGCCTACTGCTACTGCAACCACACACATTTTCGTTAACTATAATAGCGTTAGAACAACGATCATCATAGTCGATAAGTGTACCATCTGCCCGTATATATGGATTGTCATTACCCTTTACAAAAGTTTTTTTGCATTCATCAGATGTCATTCCAACAAATGTCAATCCACTTTTTTCAAAACTTGAAAATTTATTTACATCATTTCCCTGATTGCAACGATAAGTCGGCAGATCCTTCTTTTCCATACGTGGAAACAAACCCGCCACATCGCGATCAAACCAAACTTCCTTGTTTTTGAACAGTACAAACCGCTTGTCGCAAGCACTGGCAATATCGTCTTTGAGTGCCTCAAGGTCACGGGCGATTTTCTCCCCCGCCGCTACTGCCGAGTCGGTGAAAATATGGTCGAACTGAGTGCGATTCACTCGCACGGACTCGCAACGGGTGGGGTGTTTGGTGGGGAAGGAAACTTTACTCATCTTAAACCTCCTCGAGACTTAAACGGGTTAATTAATGTCCGATTCTTTTCGTAATACAAATCCCGATAATGACGCAATTTCTTATTGTAAATTTCACTGTCATGGTCTTTGCCTGTACGGATATGAGCCAATTCATCCATGATAATATCTGCTAAGTGATCATTGTTGTCACCCCGCAGAAAATCATTTAATTTCCCCGGCAATTCCGGTAAAGTAATATATAATGCAATGGGGCGATCCAATATCCATATTTGTTTGTTATACGGGTTTGCAAATCCCGGACAAATATTAGGAACGAGTGCCGGTATTGGAGGTAATTTTATTAAATTTGCAATACTTATATCCGGTTGATTCGGAATATTGTTTGCATCATAAATGTACCATTTAATATCACCGTCGTATTCATTAATTTTTGGTAGGACAATTTTTAGCTTGTGTTGAAGATTTGACTTCAGCTTTTCCGCTTTTGGCGTGCTTCCCCAAAATGAAATATCGCTCATATTAACACACCTCTTAACAATCCACTATTCACTCCAACTCGCACCCTGTCACTTCCGTAAAATACTCTCCCTGCTCAATACCCTTCGGCGATGCCACCACATACTCCACCTTAGTCGGCTCAATTTTACGGATATATACAGTACATACTGCGTTTGTGGGAATATCGTCATTGTAGCGCACTCTGCATTTTCGGTATTTCGTTTGGCTAATCGCCATAGGCGAATCAACGAGAAGTGCCTGCGGTTCGGAGGTGTAATAAAGGGAGAAACTTTTGTCCTCACGCTCAAGTTCCATAAATGGAGCCCACACGCCGTAACCTAAATCCATACCAATGGTGACTTCAAAATTATCGCCTTTGCGTCTACCCAAATAATAGCGGAAGGGAACCTCCGAATCATCGGAGAGATTATAGTCGATTACCTTTATATTGTGATCTCCACGATAACAAGCTAAAAGACCGAAAGCCACCCCGGTTTTTCCCGTGGGATAACGGTCAAAATTGCCGTTTGCCTCGTCTTTTTTATCCATGCCGAGTGGCAAGTGCAGACGGAACACACCTTTTGTATCTTTGGACCGAGAGGTTTCCTGCTTAATTCCTTTTTTTATTTCTTGCTCTTCCTTGGTAATACGTTCTTCAAAAAGCTCTTTGACAATGGGAGATTTACAAGAATTACCCGCTAGAAGAATATCTATCCTATCGGAAATATCTTTCCCACGGAAGGAATCCCACATTTTCACAAAGAAATTATTGACCCCACGTTTGATTCGCTCTTTGAGTATGGATTGAAGTTTTGGTTTATCGATATTCAAGGAAACGGAAACCGTTTCGTTATCCTTAAAAAAGACCATGGCTTGTTTGTCACTACCTAAATCCTCACCGTCATTCTCAAGTTCTTCCGTTTGCTCCCAAATAGGGCGCAGTTTCTCCGATAAACGACGGCGATTTAAATAAGCAGCATCAGAATCGTCAAGAAGGATTTCGCCACCCATAAACGGAGCGCAATCATTTGGCAAGGCAAAATGAATATTGTTTTTTCGCATTTCGTCTATGTTATCTTGGAAAACTTGATAGGCAATGAGATTTAAGAGATTTTCACCGCCCAAGTTCTCATCGCTACCCGCTCCAAAATGCTCTATAACATAATTCCAACTTCCTCTGTCATTTTCATTGGGAAGTCGCCAAATACCATAGTCAAAATCTGTAGTTCCACCGCCAAAATCAAAAACACCATAGCAGATATGTTTCTTTTGCGTAGGGCGCATTTGTTTATCACTCTTGCCAAGTTCCTTCAATGCACAAGCCGGGATTGTCAATAGTTTTGTGTAAATTATTTTTCAATCGGCCTTGTCGTACTTATGCATCAAGGCCGACATGCGCTCATCCATTTCGAGTTGGTTGCGCACATTCGA
>Ga0256404_1012946_pt1 | contig 10700 bp, 10 predicted proteins | sample RumenRJG_01DNA_FD_185990 | JGI IMG/M metagenome (GOLD analysis project Ga0256404, IMG submission 185990) | Bovine rumen microbial communities from Lethbridge, Alberta, Canada - RJG_01 | ecosystem: Host-associated > Mammals > Digestive system > Stomach > Rumen | place: Canada: Alberta | collected...
TAGACAATGTTCAAGTCAAAAATCTGCAAATAACCGAACAATCTTTAACACTTGAAAATAAGCGATTTATAGCGGTATATTTGCAGATTTTATAATTTTCTTTGCAGTGGGTTCACTTTCCCACGCAAAATCTACTTTCCGACGCAGAAGTTCTTGAAGATGTTTCCAAGGACTTCATTAGGGGTGATTTGGGTGCCGGTAATTTCAGCAAGTTGGTCGAGGGCAAGGCGAAGATCTTCGGCAAGAAGGTCGCCGGAGAGTTGGTTCTCCATGCCATCGAGAACGCGCTGTAGGCTTTCGTGGGCACGGACGAGGGCATCATAGTGGCGGGCGTTGGTAACGATGATATCGGATTCGTTGAGCGCAGGGATGTCGGCCGCCTGATAGATGACTTCTTCGAGTTGGGGAATGCCGATGCCAGTCTTGGCAGAGATTCTTACGAATTGGAAATCGGGAATGGAGATTTGGAGGTTTTGATGGCTTTCCAAGTCAGACTTGTTGCAAACGACGACCAGGGTGCGGCCTTTGCTTCGCGCGGCCATGTCAGCAATCTCCGCCTCTGTCGGCTTCTGGTCGATGAGCCATAACACAATACGGGCTTTTTCGATGGCGGCGAAGGTTCGTTCAATACCTATTTGTTCAATCTCGTCGGTGGTTTGACGAATACCGGCAGTATCGATAAATCGGAAGGTGACGCCATGAAGGTCGATGGTGTCTTCGATGGTGTCACGTGTGGTGCCATGAATGTTAGAAACTATGGCACGGTCTTCGCGAATCAGTCGGTTGAGGAGGGTAGACTTTCCCACGTTTGTCTTGCCAACGATGGCTACGGGAATGCCTTGCTTGATAGCCTGTCCCGTCTCGAAAGAGTGGGCGAGACGTGTGATGTGTTCGTTAATGTTTACAGACAACGCCTTGAGTTCGCTACGGTCGGCAAACTCCAGGTCATCATGGTCTGAGAAGTCGAGTTCGAGCTCGAGTAGGGAAGTAAGTTTCAAGAGTTGGTCGCGAAGGACTTTCAGCTCCGATGAGAAATGGCCACGCAACTGGCTCATCGCCATGTGATGGGTAGCTCGGTTGGTAGAGGCGATGAGATCGGCAACGGCTTCGGCTTGCGAGAGGTCGAGTTTTCCATTTAGGTAGGCTCGCATGGTGTATTCGCCAGGATTTGCCATCCGACAACCGTTCTCAACCAATAGCGACAGCACCTTGTTCAAGATATAGCGTGAACCGTGACAGGAAATCTCTATGGAGTCCTCACCCGTGTAGCTGTGGGGAGCACGGAAGATGCTGACCACAGCCTCGTCGATGACCTCAGGGCCATCCATGATATGGGTGTAACGAATGGTGTTGGCTGGGGTTGTTTCAATGGAACCACGACATATTGAGTCAGCAACGGACAAGGCTTTAGGTCCGCTAACACGAATGATGCCGAGAGCACCACCCGGTGCTGTAGCAAGGGCGCAGATGGTATCGTTGTGGTTTATTTCTTCTTTGCCCATGTGTTGGCGAGGATTACGAATAACAAGGTAACTAAAAAGAATAAGAAAAGACTGCCCAGGTGGTCAGCGGGCTCATTTCCAATGAAGGGTTGGCTGGCGCAGAATAAGGCAGTAATCACAGATAAGATGGCCATGAGCAGACGCAAACGATGGATGTTCACTTTCTGTTTTTCTTCATCGCTGGCAGTATTGTAGCCTGCAATGAGTTTATCGCCCTTACCCATCAGGAAGATAACGGCAAGGACGATAAAGAGAATGGCCAAACTGATACTAATGATCATATACGGTCGAGTACTTTCTGGATAAGTGTATCGATGGAGTTCTTGTACTCGGTGTTCATCTCGGTGGTGTATCGGTTGGCGATAACCATGCAGCAGGTCATCGCGCGATGTCCAAGGAGCGATGCAAGGCCTGCAAGAGCTGATGACTCCATCTCGAAGTTGCAGATTTTCAGATCGTTATACTCAAATGATTCCACCTTTTGATTTTGGTCAGGGTCGGCAATCTCGGCACGTAGGACTCGACCTTGCGGACCGTAGAAACCACCACATGAAATGGTATAGCCGCGCACCATGTCGTCTTGAGCAATCTGCTCGATGAGGTCGGCATCGGCAATAGAAACATAGGGTGCTCCCTTGATGGGATTCCATTGCATGTGCTCCTTGAAAGCCTCTTCGAGTTCAAGGTCGCAAACCTTATTGCGGTCGGCATAGAAGTTGAGGAGCCCATCGAATCCGATGCTCTTCACCGATGCCACGAAGCTTCCCGTCGGGGTGAAAGGCTGCAGGCCACCGCAAGTGCCAATGCGGACGCAGGTAAGAGTGCGATGCTCTGGGCGCTCGGTGCGAGTCTCATAGTCGATGTTGGCAAGCGTGTCGAGTTCGTTCATGACAATATCAATGTTGTCGCAACCTATGCCGTGACTTTGACAAGTAATGCGTTTGCCTTTATAGTAACCAGTGATAGTATGGAACTCGCGGCTCTGCACTTCACATTCAATGGAATCGAAGTGGGCAGCAACAGTGTTTACACGAGCAGGGTCGCCAACGAGGATGACTCGGTCGGCCAATTGCTCTGGTTTCAGATGCAGATGGAAACATGAGCCGTCTGCATTAATGATGAGTTCTGATTCTGGAAAATGTTTCATTGTCGTATGGGGTATTTGTTCTTTTATTGTGCAAATAAATGACGTATTCCTTATTGCATAGATTCTTATTGCAGAACGCGGTTTTCGATGTAACGAATCTCTTTTGCCATCTGCTGCAACTTTGGCAGGGACTCGTTAATCTGGTTCTCAATCTTCAACATGACTTCGCGCATCTGCCGCTGTTCACGGGCAGAGGCATTAGCAAACTTGTCGCGTTGCAGTTCGAGTGTGCGCTTGTCGGTGTTGAGCTCTGACTCAAGTTCTGCATATTGCTTGTAGAGTTGCCGTGATTGAGGAGAGCGGAAGTCCTTCAGCTGATGATAAACAACAACATCGTTGATAACGAAGGAGAACGCTCCAGCATCGGCACCTAGAGCCTTTTGGCTGACAACATTCTGGTATCGTTGGAGAGCCTCCAGGCGGTTTCCAAAACTCCATGTGTCGCTAATACTATTGAGACGGGCATAGCGGCGCAAACGCTCGTCAGAAATGTCTTCGCCTTCGAAACTCATGCGCGGGAATTGTGGCACAAAGGTGTAGATGCACACCTTTCCACTAGGCTGATAGCGGTCGCTGACGAGATATCCCAACTCGTTGAACTCATCGATGGCGATGAGATAGTCGTTGGCTGTGGAATTGAAGGGGAGGCCATAGTTCTCAGGGCGATAGAAACGACCTTCCTCGTTGTCATAGAGCGTCATGAAAATGTCGTATCCGCCAATGGAGTGTTCGCCTTTAGCAGCAAAGAAAAGAGTCATTCCGTCGGACATGAGGAAAGGATAGTTGGGCGAACGGTAGTCGGCTCCCAGTTCGGTGAGTTCGCGTGGCTTGCTCATCTGATTGCCAAGCTGATCGATGGAGTAGAGGGCCGTAGCCAAAGTGTCGCCATCGGCATAGAAGCAACGGTCGCCAAACTCATTCTGATAAACCGAAAGAGGAATCTGAGCCGGACGATTGAAGAATTGCTCGTATGTGCTGATGGAACCAGCTTGTTTGCTCAATGGAATATGCTTGATGAAATCGGCTTTCTCGACAACGATGCTATCTACGAATAGCACTTTGGCCGTAGCAGGCAACATGGTCTTGAAAAGCCTTTGAGCCGGTGTTTCCTCAACAACAACCGGCTGGGCTACAGGTGCCTTGCGTACAGCCTTCCGTTTTTGTGCTTGGACAGGCAAGATAAAAGCTAAAAGCAACGATGTTGCTATCATAATCTTTGTTTTCATGCGCGAAGTATTTGTTTTAAAAAACAAAGATACGAATTATTATTGATAGTAGGATGGGAAGCAAAGAGAATTTAAAAGTTTTTAAGACTCATGCTTCCTTACAGAATGGGGGTCTTATGGTAAGTTTTGTTGGATCAAGGTGATGATTTCGTCTTGTTGGTCAGGATGAAACCAATGGATGTCGGAGTCGCGCTTGAACCAAGTGAGCTGTTTGCGCATATACCGGCGCGTGTTTCCTTTAATACGCTCGACGGCTTCCTCAAGTGTCCATGTGCCATCGAGGTAACAGAACAGTTCCTTATAGCCGACGGTGTTGAGAGCATTCAAGTGACGCAGGTGGAACAGGCGCTTTGCCTCTTCGAGCATACCGGATGCCATCATTTCGTCAACACGACGGTTGATGCGCTCATAGAGTTCCTCACGCTCTCTGTTAAGTCCAATTTTCAAGATGTTGAATGGCCTTTGCTTCTTCTCGTTGGTACGGAACGACGTGTAGGTCTTGCCCGTCATGTGGCAGATCTCAAGGGCATGGACGACACGGCGCGGATTCTGCTTGTCAACAATTTCATAATGCTCAGGGTCGAGTTCTTTAAGTTCTTGAACCAGAGCGGGTAAGCCTTCGTCGATTAAGCGTTGCTTCATCCATGTTCTGGTGTTTTCATCAACGGTTGGAATGTCATCGATACCATTGCAAACAGCATCGATATACATCATGGAACCTCCGCTCATCAACGCACATCCGTTGGCGTCCAACTGACGCTGGATGACAGATAGTGCCTCCTGTTCGTACATGGAGGCGCTATAGTAGTCGTCGATGTGGTGAGTACCCACAAAGAAGTGCTTTACCTGTGCTAATTGCTCAGGAGTGGGTGCTGCCGTCCCGATGGGTATCTCGGCAAAGATTTGTCGGGAGTCGGCGTTGATGATGGGTGTATGAAAAGTGTTGGCAAGACGAATGCTGAGATCCGTTTTGCCAACACCTGTTGGACCTAACAATACGATGAGCGTCTTGTTCATCACTTGATGATGCCTCGCTGAGAATTCTCTACGAAATCAATAATGTATTGAATCTCTGGCGACTGAGGGAGAACTTCCTTGATTTGCTGAATGGCATCGGCACGGGTGAGATTGCCCTGATAGATGATGCGGTAGGCCTCATGGATGTTCTGAATGGTTTCAGCTGAGAAACCACGACGGCGCAAGCCGATGAGGTTGATGCCCGCATAGCGGATAGGCTCCTTGCCGGCAATAATAAATGGCGGAATGTCTTGCGAGAAGCGGCTTCCACCTTGTATCATCACGTAAGAGCCGATGTGGCAGAACTGGTGGCAGAGCACAACAGCCGAGATGATGGCGAAATCGTCGACGGTTACTTCTCCGGCAAACTTGGTGGAGTTGCCAATGATGCAGCCGTTGCCCACCACGCAATCGTGAGCGATGTGCATATTCTCCATGAGCAGATTGTTGCTGCCCACAATGGTAGTTCCCTTGGAAGCTGTACCGCGCGAGATAGTTACATTCTCACGGATAGAGTTGTTGTCGCCGATTTGACACGTGGTGATCTCGCCCTGAAACTTCAGGTCTTGCGGCTTTGTGGAAAGGCTGGCGCCTGCCAGCACCTCGTTGCCGTTTCCGATGCGTGCGCCTTGATTAATAGTGACGCTGTTCTGGAACACGTTGTTATCGCCGATAATGACATCGCGGTCGATGTAGCAGAAGGGGCCGATGACGTTGCCGGAGCCTAACTGCGCTTCAGGATGAACGTATGCTAATGGATGTATTTGATTCACGGTTTACGAATTTACGGGGTTATGAATTTACGAATTATTTGTTCTTGACAATCTGGGCGGTGAACTGAGCCTCGGAAACTACATGGTCGCCAACGAAGGCATAGCCTTTCATGGTGCTGATGCCGTGACGAACTGGATGCAGCAGTTCAACTTTGAAAAGGAGCGTGTCGCCCGGTACCACCTTCTGACGGAACTTCACTTCGTCGATGCGCATGAAGTAGGTTGACCAGCGTTCGGGTTCTTCCACCTGACTCAGCACAAGCAGACCGCCACATTGGGCCATCGCTTCAATCTGAAGCACACCAGGCATAACGGGTTCTTCGGGGAAGTGTCCCGTGAAGAACGGCTCGTTGGCGGTAATGTTCTTCACACCGACGATGCTGGTTGCACCCATAGCGATGACTTTATCGACAAGCTGCATGGGGTAGCGATGGGGAAGCAACTGGCGAATGCGGATGTTATCCATCACGGGTGTCTCGTTGGGATCGTAAATGGGAGCCTGCACCTCGTGCTTCTTGATTTCCTTGCGCATGAGTCGTGCAAACTTGTTGTTGATGGTATGACCGGGGCGAGTGGCTACGATGCGTCCCTTGATGGGGCGGCCGATGAGGGCCATATCGCCGATGATGTCGAGCAGTTTGTGGCGTGTGCACTCGTTCTCCCATTGCAATGGTTTCGGCTGAATGTAGCCAATCTTCGTGGCATCCATGTGGGGCACCTTCAACAGGTCGGCCAAATTGTCGAGTTGCTGCTGGGTGACCTGACGCTCATAGATGACGATGGCGTTCTCCAAGTCGCCACCCTTGATGAGGTTTGCATCGAGAAGCGGCATGATGTCGCGAACGAAGACAAACGTACGGGCAGGTGCAATCTCTGTGGGGAAATCGCCAACCTTGTCGATAGTAGCGAACTGGCTATTGATGAACTTCGACTGGAAAGAGCACATGGCGGTAATCGAGAACTGGTCGTCGGGCAGAATGGTGATGCACGAACCAGACTCTTCGTCTTTTATTTCTATCTTCTTGCGAATGACGTACCAGTCCTTTGTTGCCGACTGCTCCTCGATGCCCACTTCCTGAATCTTCTCTACGTACATGATGGCAGAGCCGTCGAGGATGGGGAACTCAGGGCCGTCGACCTGAATGAGGCAGTTGTCGATACCGAGTGCATAGAGTGCTGCCATACCATGTTCGATGGTCGAAACACGCACATCGCCTTGTGCCAGTACGGTGCCACGCTGGGTATCAACAACTTTCTCGGCGATGGCCTCGATGACGGGTTGTCCTTCAAGGTCGATGCGCTGGATGCGATAACCAGTATTCTCGGGTGCGGGGTTGAAGGTTACGGTAAGGTTGAGACCTGTGTGCAATCCCTTTCCTGAAAGGGAGAAACTGCTCTTGAGGGTCCTTTGCTTCATTGTTTCCATTTATGATAATTCTTTATTTGTTTACGATTGATGGGTTTTCTATTGATGGAAGATCATCTTATGCGGAGCGTATTATGCTTCGCTTTTCAAGGCATCGATTTCCTTCTGCAGTTGCTGAATTTGCTTGTAGAGTTCGGGAAGCCGCTGATGGATAGCTTGCGACTTGAAGAAAGCGCGGGTGTTCATAGGCGGAGTACCGATGAGCGTCTGGTTCGACTCGATGCTGCTGGGTACTCCCGACTGAGCTCCGAGGTTGACGCGATCGCCGATGGAGATATGGCCGGCTATACCTACCTGTCCACCGAACATGCACCATTGGCCAACCTTCGTTGAACCGGCAATACCCACCTGAGCCGACATGACGGTATTTTCGCCGATATCGGTATTGTGGGCAACCTGCACCAGGTTATCAAGCTTCACGCCTTTGCGGACGTAGGTGCTGCCCATAGTCGAACGGTCGACACATGTATTGGCGCCAATCTCTACATCATCCTCGATGGTGACGATGCCTATCTGTGGAATCTTGTCGTAGCCTTGTGGGGTGGGGGCGAAACCGAAACCGTCGGCGCCGATGACGCTACCTGCATGGAGCGTTACCCGCGAACCTAGGCGGCAATCGTGATAAACAACAGCATTGGGGTAGAGAATGCAGTCGTCGCCAATGGTAACCTTTTCGCACACAACGGCATGAGGATAAATTTGGCAACCTTTGCCCACCTTGGCACCTTCGCCGATATAGGCAAAAGCACCCACATAGCAACCTTCGCCCACCTCTGCCGAAGGAGCGATGAATGCCAATGGGTCGATGCCCTGCTTCTTTGGCTTCATAGAGTCGTAGGCCTGCAGAAGGCGCGCCACGGCTTCGTAGGCGCTTTTCACACGAATGAGCGTAGCCTTCACCTCGTGTTCAAGTGCAAGGCTCTCATCGACGAGTACCACCGATGACTCTGTGTCGTAAATGTAATGGGTGTACTTGGCATTAGACAAGAATGAAATGGCTCCTGGCTTGCCTTCCTCGATTTTTGCAAACGAATTGACGACGGCATCGGGATTTCCCTCAACACGACCTCCAATCATTTGTGCTATCTGTTGTGCGGTAAATTCCATAAGAAAATATTTAAAACTTTGCAAAGTTACAAATTTTTCTTTAAATACGCTGATAACAAAGGTAATATTTACGTATTTTTTTGGAAAGTAAGGAAATATTGAACAATTCTGAGGCCTCGGCGATGTCTACGAGGTGTTTTTCTTCGAGTTCAGTTTCCGCTTGCTCCAGCCCGAGTTGGAAGGGTTGATGGGAGGTTTGCAGGATGTCTATCTGCTCCTCGCTGGGGTCGTACATGTCTTTCTGAATGGTGTTCACGCTCATCAGGTAGGCTGCATCTTCGAAGGTCACGCCAAATGCATCGGCCAATTGTTGTTGCAGGGCCTGCACATCGGCATCGGCAAACGGCTCGCGACTCACCTCAACGCGGAAGATCTTTCTTTCTGCAAGGTCGGTAGCCAGCAGTGAGAGCACACGGTCGGGGTGGCCCATCCATGTCTTCACGCTCGCCCAGATGTCGTTATCGTCGAGCAGTTCATAGTTGGCCAATGCTTGTGGGTCGGCATCGAAGTGCTCTGCCGTCACATTATTATATAAGAAATAGCGTAATGCAGGTGTGGCGAACACCTCGTCGCCCCTTTGTGCCAGATACTTGGCACGGCGCAGCAGGCAGACAAGCGTCTTCTCGTAGGCAACTGTTGTCTTGTGCAGATACACCTGCCAATACATCAGACGGCGCGAAGTGAGGTAGTTCTCAATAGAATAGATGCCTTTCTGTTCAACCACCAATCGGTCGTCGACGACGTTGAGCATCTTGATGATGCGTGCCGAGCCGATGTTTCCTTCGGTAACACCCGTGAAGAAAGAGTCGCGGCGGAGATAGTCCAGCCGGTCCATGTCGAGTTGAGAGGAGATGAGCTGGTGAAGGAATCGCTTTGGGTAGTCGTCTTTGAAAATCTTGATGGCAAGCGTGAGGCGTCCTTGCATCTCGCGGTTCATCTCTTCCATCATCATGAGCGAAATCTGCTCGTGTGAGATGCCTGAGATGAGCGTGTGTTCCAGCACATGGGAGAAGGGTCCGTGGCCGACGTCGTGCAACAGGATGGCTGCTTTTAGCGCTTCAGCTTCGGAGTCGAAGATGAAAATGCCTTTTTGCTGAAGCGAGAGAATGGCCTCGCTCATCAGGTGGAAAGCACCAAGCGAGTGTTGGAAACGGGTGTGCTGAGCACCAGGGTAAACCACCGAGGCCATGCCCAGTTGTTTGATGCGCGAAAGACGCTGAAAAAGACGATGCTTCACAATGTCGAGCAGCAACCCTCTCGGCACCTTGATGAACCCAAATACCGGGTCGTTAATTACCTTATAGTCGTTCATTTGTGTGCAAAGTTAGCGTAAATTAGGCAAAATACAAAATAAAACCGTTTATATTTTGGGAATTACGCAAACATGGTGTGACAAACGTGACAAAAGGAGGCGTAGGGACAATGCTCTGAGAACTTAAAACCAATGCACCCAGCGTGTAGGGGCAGACCCCTGTGTCTGATCGAACACAATGGAAAACGAACAACCAGCTAGAGGCACATGGATGATGGGCGAACTGCGCCAGGCGCTCGGAGGCCTCGTAGAGGAGAGAGTATTATCCGAAAGGTCTAGTCAATTCCAATTCCAATAATTCCAATTAAAAAATGAGAGGTCATTCCTGTTTCTAAAGACTATATAACTTATTGATATATAGATAGTTATATATAATAAGGGGAGTTGGAATACCCTCAAAATAAAAACTGGAATAACTGGAATTGGAATTGCAGGCCAACATTCATTCATCTAATAAATTGATTTACAATGAGATACAACATTTTGAAAACCACCTCCCCTAAGATGCCAAACCTTGGCAGAGGGACAGAATGCCTGAAAATCCTACTCTCGCAGGCCTCAAAAGACATGTATGAACCGCTGGTTCCGATGTTTTTCCCTATACTTGGTGCTCACATGAGCGGAGCAGAATTTCAGTACCCTGACCTCACATGGAAGGAACCATGCGGAATGATGGCACACCTGGTGGCAGAAAGTGGGGGTAACAAGGGACAATTGTCCTATTTGGTAGAGGCTCTTTGTCGTGATTTCCACCAGCACGACGATGCCGAACTCAAGAAATTGGTGGAATGGCAGAAGATTATCAAGTCCAGAGGGGCCAACAAGGAGAAACCAGTCCGTCCTACCGTTGCTTTGAACTTAAAAAGCTCCGCGACGGAGCACGTCTCTCTACCTTACAGAGCACTGCTCCCGACCATACAGAGCACTGCTCCCAACCATACGGAGCACGCCTCTATATACCTACGGAGCACGTCTCTGTATCCTAGGGAACACTGCTCTGTACATTACGGAGTAATGCTCCATACAAACAAGAGCAATGTTCTAGTGTCGTAAGTCGACCGCTAAAAGGCTCATCCGACAAATGCGTAGTTTTTGTCATGTAGGGAAAGAATTTTGAGTTCAAAGAACTTCTCGTCTCTATATCCGTATGCTTGCCGTTTCATCGTTTTGATTTTGTTGTTAATTCCCTC
>Ga0256404_1012947_pt1 | contig 10700 bp, 10 predicted proteins | sample RumenRJG_01DNA_FD_185990 | JGI IMG/M metagenome (GOLD analysis project Ga0256404, IMG submission 185990) | Bovine rumen microbial communities from Lethbridge, Alberta, Canada - RJG_01 | ecosystem: Host-associated > Mammals > Digestive system > Stomach > Rumen | place: Canada: Alberta | collected...
TCAGGCGCGTGCTTGATGAGCACCCCGAGTGTAAGGCGGTATATCCGATACATATGAACCCCGTGGTGCGTAAAGCCGCAGATGAGGAGCTTGGTGACTGCAAACAGATACATATCATCGAGCCTATCGAGGTGTTTGACTGCCACAATTTTGAGGCAAGATGCCACCTGTGCCTTACCGATTCAGGCGGAATACAGGAGGAGTGCCCAAGCTACGGCAAGCCAGTGCTCGTTATGCGTGATACCACCGAGCGCCCCGAGGGCGTAGATGCGGGCACTTTAAGACTTGTGGGAACTGATGAAGAAACGATCTACCGTAACTTTAAGGAGCTGCTTGAAAATAAAGCGGCTTATGATTCGATGAGCCATGCCTGCAACCCGTATGGTGACGGCCACGCTTGCAAAAGAATTGCTGACGTGTTGGAGTTTGGCAAATGCGACCCGTGGGTGGCTAAATAAGATGTATAATACCACAAAACCCCGGGAGAGATCCCGGGGTTTTTATTGCCTGCGGAGTAACCGGCATTATATACCTGCAAAAATTGACCCACCCGACACATTAAGTATCGGGTGGGCTTGGCTATTATTAGGTTTCGCTAATGTTTAGCGTTGTGGGTTAATTAAAACTCGTTATTGGTTATTGCTGCCGGAGCGGTTGAGCCAATAGTTTCAAGACTAAAGGTGACATCTACTTTGAGGTCATCGAGTGTTGTTGTAATCTTATCTGACTGACAATTATCATCTTCACCCTCGAACCAGAGATATACGTCAACTTCTGTTCCATCACCCGTAGTTCCAGGAAGGCTAGTAAGTGCTGTATATGTCTTAGCATCCGTTGCAAATGCATCTACAGCGTCATTTGTAATGGTTTGTGAGGTTCCTGTTCCTGTTACACCTGTACAAGCAAAATACTGTGCGCTAGTACTACCAGAACCATATACAGGAGCATAGATGTACATCTTTCCACCAATCTTGACACCTACACGCAGTGCCTTATTCAAATCTGCAGAACCAGGAGTTGAGGGCTGTGTGACAACAACTTCCTTAATAGCTACATTCTGAGCTCCAGCTGTTCTTGCAAGTGTAAGTCCAGCATCATTTGATACTCTCAAATAATACTTATACATTACATAATAAGCTGCATCTGTGCCATCTCCATCATAGCCATCTGAACCATCATTATTCTTATAATAAATGATGTTTTCGGCTTGTGAACCTGCTTGTGCTGCAGTTGACTGGTTAGCCAAAGTCAATTGTTCATAGCCCGTAGCCGAAATGTTTGCATCTTTAGCGTTTTTAGCTGCTCCAGCCTCATCATTAGACTTTTTACTATTAGCATGAAACCAATTTGTACCATCCGTAGTAGATGTCGGATAGAGCGCTGTTCCGGGAAGCTCTTTTGCAGTTGCAACATCATCCCAATTGGTATCATTTGCGGCAGCAACTTCATTGATAAGCAGACCACCTTCAGCTCTTGCCTTTACCTGCATATTGGTTGCCTTAACTTCCTTGTTCATCGTGAACCAAGCGAATGTTGACGAAACGAGCATTGCTGCTGAAACTGAGAGCATTCCGATTGCTCCTAACAGTTTCCTTGTGTTTTTGCTTTTCTTATTAGTATTAGTCATAATAAATTCCCCTTTCCAAGAATTTAATTAACTGCGGACCGGGCTAATAGCCGTAGCCGTGACCGCTGCTCCTCTTTAGGAAACCCAATAATAAGTGTTGTTTTTGTTTCCTTGTTTTAAAGTATACATACTTTGTGCCCTTTTGTCAATAGTTTCACGCAAATTTGTTTATTTAACAAAACAAATTTGGAGAATATATACTTTCACTCTGACCGTTTTTGTGCAAATTGACCGTAAAACGATTTCGCAAGTTGTTGCATGTGTTGGATTTGTTTAAAACACTTGCCTAATTCAAGTCTAAAATCATCGTATTTTCGTCTTATTTGTTCATAATTCGCTTGACAAAGCGCATAAAATTTAGTATAATTATTACGAATAAATTATACATTCTTAACTTATGCGCGCGAGGTGATAAGCTTGAAAGTGAAAAATAACGCTACCGTTGGCGGTCTGCGTGCTATGGAGCACTATTTCAGACCGATAGGCAACGCGCTTTCGGGTGAAACGCTCGCCTTGCAGTCAGCGTTCAGAATGAACAGTCCGTCGCGCGGCGTTATCTTCCCGGGTGAGTATCTTCCCGTTCTGGAAGCCTACCCCGACCGTGCCGCCGACTTTATACCGCTTGCGTTCTACCATCTATATGACGCGGTGGAAAATTTTAAGTCAAGGGATATGGATTACAGGTTCATTTCCATCCCTATGCCTGTCAGCTTTATGAAGCGCCCCGATTGCGTTGCGGGTATCGGCGAGCTTGCCAAGGCGTTCCATATCAAGCCCGAGTTTACCTGCTTTGAGCTTTCAGCAGCTCTTTATGAGGAAACCGATGATACAGTCGTAAAGGTCATGCGCGCCCTGCAAAAAGAGGGGTACAGCTTTATGCTCAACTCATTCGGCGGCGAGGACAGCCCGACCGTGCTGCTGTCGAATTTCTCTGTAGACTATGTTATGCTCAACGGCTTGTATACGAAAGAATCTGTCCTGGGCGAAAGGCACGAGGGCTGGGTGAGAGCGGCAGCGTCCTATATCGCATCGCTTGACTGTACGCCGATAGCTACCGAGGTGGAAAACTCCACGCAGGGCGATAAGCTTGCATCACTCGGCTGCGATATGTGCGTTGGCAGCTATACGGGCGACTGGACACAGCGCAGATATTTGCGTATCCGCACAGGCGATGAACTGGATCAGCCCGAAGTTCAAAACAATGAAAATAGCGATAACGATGATGAGGAATAATTGAGAAACTTGAAATATACTATTATAAAGAGAAATGATCGGGAAAGGAGGTATATCTTTTTATGAGCAAAAAGAAGAAAGAGCAAGCCAAGCAGGCTGAACTTGAAAATCAGCAGCTTGACGAAAACACAGAAGCTGCCGCAAATGCCAGCGCCGCAGCCAATGATAAGGAAAAAGAACAGGCTCTTCGGGACGTCCTGCATATACGGCGTACCGCCAAGGAAGTCAAAAGATATACTGTCCTTATGCGAGTGACAGGGCTTATAGCTGTCGCACTCGTGGCGCTTATAGCGATAGGGTATGCAATAGCGTACTTCTATAATAAGTACGGAAGCTTCACTATCAAGGTAAATAAGTACGATATGGTCAACCAGGGACTTTCACTTTCAGAGACCCCCGACTTTGACCGAACAAATTCAATGCTCACCGCCGATATCGTCTACGATATGACCAATATCAGCGGAAACGACCTCCCCGATAATATCGACAAGGTCAACGGCAACCATAACGGCAAGAACTATATCGCGTATACATTCTACCTGCACAATTCCGGTAAGGATACCATCACCTATGAAGGCGATCTGACTATCAGCAACGTTACCAAGAACGTTGACGAGGCGATACGCGTTGCAGTCTATACCAACGGCGAAAAGGTCGTCTACGGAAAGACCAAGTCAGACGGAAAAGGTAAAGAAAGTGACTGCGATAAGGAGTTCCTGACAGGAACACAGGTCATGCACACGCAGGTCGAGGACTTCAAAAAGGGCGATACGACCAAGTATACGGTCGTTATCTGGCTCGAAGGAAATGACCCCGATTGTCTGGATAACATAATCGGCGGTGTAATAAAATTGCAGATGGACTTCAGGATAATTGAAAATACATAATAAGGGGTAAAGTTAATTATGAAAAAAGCATTGAAAATAACCTTGAGTGTACTTGCGTGGATACTTCTCATATTCGCGCTGCTGATCACTATTATGGTGTTCACCTCCGACAAGAACAACGGAGTGCCGAGCCTTTTCGGGCGAAGTCCTCTGACTGTTGAGTCGGGGTCAATGGAGCCTACCTTTAAAAAAGGCGACCTCATAATCGCCAAGGAGATCGACAATATCAACGAGCTTAAAGAGGGCGACGTCATCTCCTTCTGGACAAATGAGATAGTCGACGGAGAAAAGGTCATCAATACCCACCGTATCGTTGAGGTAAAGGACGAAAACGGCACCAAGTCGTTCAGAACAAAGGGCGACAACAATAATGAGAATGACTCGTACCTGGTCTTCCAGGGCGATATAATCGGCAAGTGGACAGGCACAAGGCTTCCCGTCTTTGGCAAGATAATGAAGTTCTTAAAGACCAAAACAGGCTTCCTTGTATGTATACTTATCCCGATGGCGATATTCTTCCTGTTTGAGCTGTTCAAGCTCATAATGGTCATCGTGCAGATGAAACAGCAGCCCGCTGCTCTCACCGAGTCTGACGAGGAAGAGATAAAGAAACGCGCGATAGAGGAGTATCTCGCCGAGCAGAATAAGCTCAAGGAAAAAGAAAACGCACAGACCGAGCCTGAGGCGGAAACAAAGTCCGATGAACAGGCATCAGAGGAAAAAACAACAGCGCAAGACACATCAGAGCAGTAAAATACATCTGCGTCTGAAATAAGATAGAAAGGAAAACAAGGAAAACATGGGTAACTTTTTTGAATGGTTCTTTGTTTTTATTTCTGAAATTCTTAAAGGTTTCGCAAAAATATTCAAAGGATTTTGGGAAGGTATAAAGCAGATATTCAATATCAAGAATTATATCACAATATTCAAAGCACATTCCCAGAGCTTCGGCGTGCTGGAGTGGATACTTGCAATATTGGCGATAGTGCTTGTTGTTGCTATTTTCCTGCTGATAATATTTATGATAGTGCTTGCGATAAGAAAGTACATACGCTTCAGACATTCACTCGTCAGCGACGAGGATCTGCTTGAAGAGATCGGTGTGCTTCAGCGCCAGGTGCTTAAAATGACCAAGGAAAAAGACGAGATCATGGCTATGAAGGTCGCGCAGATGGGCGGAGGAAACCTGTCACTTGCAGGTATGTCCGCAGGCGGAACGCTCTCGCTCGGCGACGGGCAGGAGGGCGAACAGCCGCAGGGCGAGGAGCAAACGGAGGAAGGCGTTGTTATCACCACCGTCAAGCGTTTCTCAAAGCTCATCGAGGTGGACAACTTCTACAAGACCTACACCCCGCCTGAGTACGACAATTCTATCAGCCTTTCGCAGATATGCGAGGATTACAGAAACTTTGCCTGCTCAAGAATGCACCTGTTCTATGATATAAAGACGATACGTCTGTTCATTGCAGGTATGGCATCTACAAAGCTTATCATCCTTCAAGGTATCTCAGGTACAGGTAAAACATCACTTCCGTACTCGTTCGGTAAGTTCCTGGGCGTGGATACCACTATCGCATCTGTACAGCCGTCATGGCGTGACAGGACCGAGCTTTTCGGATTCTTTAACGAGTTTACAAAGAACTTTAACGAAACAGAAGTTTTGAGAAGGATATATGCATCAGGCTTCAACAACGATGTAAACCTTATCCTCCTGGACGAAATGAACATCGCCCGTGTCGAGTATTACTTCGCGGAAATGCTCTCCATACTTGAAATGCCCAACGCTGACGAGTGGAAGCTCGACCTCGTTCCGAACGTGTGGAGCACCGACCCTGAAAATCTTGACAAGGGTATGATAAAGATACCGCAGAACGTGTGGTACATCGGTACAGCGAATAACGACGACTCGACATTCGCTATCTCCGATAAGGTATACGACCGTGCCCAGCCGATAAACCTCGATGCAAAGGGTATCGCGTTCGATGCACCTGATACACCGCCGATGAACCTTGGCTACGATCACCTCAACGAGCTGTTTGAGGAAGCATTCCAGAAGTATCCTATAAGCGAGGAGAATCTCAAGAAGATACAGCACCTCGACCTGTGGGTAATCGAAAAACTGCGTGTAGCTTTCGGTAACCGTATCATCAAGCAGATGGGACTGTTCGTGCCTGTCTACGTTGCCTGCGGCGGCGATGAACTTGACGGTATCGACTATGTAATGGCTACAAAGATATTCAGAAAGTTTGAGTCACTCAACCTTTCAATGCTCCGTGACGAGCTTCGCGACCTGTGTACATATCTGCGCAAGACCTTCGGCGCAAACAGCATGAAGGAATCTATCGCATACCTCGAGCGCCTGCAGAAGCTCTATTAACAGCAATAGCGCACAAATGACCTGCCTTGCCAAATGCTAAAGGGCAAGTCGGGTCATTTTTAGAGGTAAGAGGTAAGAGATAAGAGGTAAGAGTGCTTTCGCTGAAAACGGCTTACCTGTTTACACCTTATTTCTTACATCTTACATCTTACATCTGAAAGCTATTCTTTAGATTTATGTCTTATTCGCTTTGGCATACTTTGTGTAATACACAGCAGAAATTTGTTCTGAAAGGGGGAGAGTGCGTGGACGAGTTCTACAACAAGTGGTACAGCAATTTCACAAAGACCATGGACGGACTTGAAGATGACGAACTGTTTGAATCTATGCATTCTCTGATCCGTTCCAGCAAAAATACCTTTGCGGTCAACCGCAAGATAATGGAGAAGTCGGTCGATGTATCGTGGGTAGACGCTATCGAAAAAGGTCTGCGCCACCTCGATACCGTCCTGCGAAATCCCAGAGTGACCATCGAGGACGTTGGCGAGGTCGTGCCTATCGCGCTGTCAAGAAAGATAACGGTCGATTCGGTAAAACACCTTGCACAGCATACCGATCTTATACAGGACTATGACCCCGTGACCAATACCATCACGCCCTCAAAGGTACTCAATGTCCATAAGGAAGAGAGTATGATGACCTACGAAAATAAGTTCATCAATACCCTCGTGGACAGACTGTATGTCTTTATCATACGAAGATACGAAAAGCTCCAGGAGGTCGCCAAGGACGAGGAAGTTTTCACAATGTCCTACAATACCGACCTTGACGATAAAATGGGCAAGCAGATGAGCGTCAGCCTTAAGCTTGAAACAACAGACAGCCTTGAAACTGTCAACGAAGCGGGTCTTACCGTCTGGGAGAGAGTCGAGCATATCAAAAAAGCCGTCGAGGGCTATAAAGGCTCGACATTCTGTCAGCAGATGGGAAACGTCTATGTCAGACCGCCGATAATGCGTACCAACGCCATTATGAAGAACGTTGACCTCAAAGCCTGCCTGACGCTGTGGCAGTTTATCGAGGGCTACGATAAGGTCGGCTACGAGATAAATGTTGTCGATACCGCGCAAAAGCTCGATGAGGACTATATGATGGATTTTTACAACATCATCGCCCTCAATTTCCTGCTTTTCCGTTCCTATACCCATAAACCGCCCAAGAAGGCGAATGAACTTAAAACCGCAAAATCAAAGGCATTTTTGCCTAAGTTCCTTAAAAAATTCAATAAGGACGATATGTCCAAGTATGACGTTATGGCTCAGCCTCAGTCAATGGGCGAGACCGTCTATGACCACCTCAACCAGCCGGGCGAACTCAATATCGGTCTGCTTAACGAGATAGACCAGGTGTTCGCGCTTGAAAAGGAGTATATCCGCGTTGAGCAGATACGCAATGAAGTTGCCCGTATCGAGCGTGAAAAGGCTGAAAAGAAGAAAGCCGAGGCAGAGGAGAGAAGACTCGAGGCACTTCGCCGCGAGGCTATCAAGAAGGCCGAGGAGGAGCGTGCAGAGCGCGAAAGGCTCAAAAAGGAAGAGACCGAGCGCCTGCGCAGAGAGTGGGAGGAACGTCAGAAGGCAGAAGCCGAGGAGAGAGAAAGACTTGCCAAGGAGGCTGCCGAGCGTGCAGAACGCGAGAGACAGGAGGCAGAGGAGCGCAAGCAGCGTGAGTATGATAATTTCCGCCGCGCACAGCTCACAGCCGAGCGTATCGAGCAGGAGCGCATAGCCGCCGAGGAAGCCGCACGAAAGGCTGCCGAGGAGGAGGCAAACCTCACACCCGAGCAAAGAGAAGAAAGAGAACGTCTCAAAGCCGAAAAGCTTGCCGAGGAAAGACGCAAGAAAGCCCGTGCAGAAAGACTGCGCGCAGAAAGAGAGATCTACCGCAGCAGAGATTTCCGCACTATATACCTGGAGTACTCAAAAAGCCCTTGGTGCGTGATAAGAAGATTCTTTATCACCCTGTTCTGCATGATATTCCGCAGACCCTATGTGCCTGACGTTGACCCCAAGTATTACCGCGCAGAGTATCCCAAGAAACGCTGGCTCGAACGTCCTATGGAAACTGCTGCCGAGCGCGCGGAGCGCCTGCAGATGAAGGTGTTCTACAACAAATACGCTACGGTCTTCCCGTATGACTTCAAGCGCTTTATCAAGAACATCAAGTTCAAGATGAAAAAGAAAAAACCGCTTACCGATGCCCAGAAGGACAAGATAAGACAGTCGCTGCGCGTGATGACTCCCGAAGAGGAAAGGGCAGAGCAGGCACAGATCAAGGCGCTGTTCAAGGAGTATCATGTAAGCGTGTTCACCAAAATAAAGCGAAAGTTCAAAAAGTGGCGTGAGGACAAGAAACTAAAGAACGAAAGGGTCAATGAAGAAGATGATAAAACGTAGGCTCAAGCTTGCCGTAAAGATCACCCTGTTTGCATTGATCGCAGTAATGTTCGCAGCGGTAGTGTATGTAATGGTCTGTAACTTTTGCGGCAAGGTCGCGAGCATAGGCGGTTACAGCGTTATGAAGGTCGTGACGGGAAGTATGGAGCCGTCTATACACGTTGATGACTATATCCTCATAAAAAAGACCGATGTAAGTGAGCTGAAAGTCGGCGATGTGATAACCTTTCTTTCGGACGACCCGCAGATAAAGGATATGCCGAACTCTCACAGAATAACATCAATAAACGAGGACGGCACATTCACCGTAAAGGGCGATGCCAATCCGACAGAGGATGTCTACAAGGTCAGAGCTGACCGCATAATCGGCAGGTACGTCAGAAAAATGCGCCTGTTTCGGTTCATCGGCTCGTTTGCATCAAGCAGAAAGCTGCTGATGATACTGTTCATTCTGCCGACCGTGGCGATATGTATATACGAGTCACGAACGCTGTTCAGGATAATCAGAGGCACCGATGAACAGGAGCAGCAGGAGGAGCCCGAGCAGACCGAGCAGAAGACCCTGACTGCTGAAGAGAAAAAGGAAAAGCTTATCCGCGAGGCTATCGAAAAGGAAAAGGAAAGACTGCGCAAGCTCGATATGGATAAGCAAAGCGAAAGCGAAGTGGTGGAAAGTGAACCAAGAGAAGATAATGAAGCGTAAGATGATAACCGCGATCGTGTGGGCTATCATACTGCTTATCGCGCTGTTGGTGTTTATCGGACTGTATATCGACAAATCCAGAGAGATCAAGGAAAGGTACAGACAGCAGTACCGGCAGAATATTTCCAATGCGGCTGACGAGATAGACACCTACCTTGATACCAAGATAGATTACGATATGCACTATAAAATGCTCGTGTCGGATATGGGCGCGGCAAGGTCGTTCATTTTCCTGCTTGAAGATGATGATGACACTAAAAATAATATGGCTGAAAATCAAAAGGCTGTCAACGAGCTTCACTACTGCCTTGTAAAGTATCCCGAGCAGATGAAAACCAGGCTTGAAGCTGTAAGCCGCGCTCTCAAAGATGTCTATGACGATCTTGACAAGGGTTATGACGAAATGAGAGAAGTAGTTGATTCGGTCAATAAATTGGGTAAATAGGAGGGCAAGGCAATGAGTGAGAAAAGAAAATACAAAAAAGAGATTATGAAATGCCGTAAGACCATCGAGGAGATAGAGCATAAGCGTTCACGTTCGCAGTCCGCGCTCGTGCAGGCGATCCTTTTGCAGGAGGAGCCGCAGGAGGCAGACGTTGAGTGGTTCAATAAGTACACAGGCGAGATCGACGCAGTCAGAAAGCATATGATAAATACCCAGAAAAAGCTTGACCTCCTCAAATGATGAAAATGACCGCATTCCCGCAGGGGAGTGCGGTTTTTTGTAAAAAGCAAAAAAAATCCGCCCTCGGATATTCTCCAAAGACGGATAGCGTGAGCTATTGGGGATTCGAACCCCAGACCCTTTGATTAAAAGTCAAATGCTCTACCTACTGAGCTAATAGCTCATCACACAAATAATGCTTATAACGGTTTTTAAGCCGCACGCATTTACAAGTGCTTATATATTATATCAAAAGAAAGCGGGTTTGTCAAGCGTTTTTTTCGTTTATTGGTAAATAAGGTGTAAATAATTGAAAAAGTGCAGCTGCGTTTTGGTATCTGACTTTTTTGCAGGAATTGTGTTGACGAATTGCAAAAAGTATTATATAATAATTTAAACCGATTTGATTTTTGTGTTGTTAATAGGATAAATCAGTATTTATCGGGGTATGCTTGTCGAGCAGCTGGGGGAAACCCTTTTGGAGAGAGGGTCAAAGAACGGCAAAGCCGTTCTTTAGAGTAACCGTGGTAACGGTTACTCTGTCCCGTCCAGACCCCCTTCCTAAACCTTTTAATGACTTTTCAGCAACGGGAGGCAAAGCTCCCGTCACTGAAAAGTGTTAGAGAGTTCAGAAAAAGAGTTTGAGAGAAAACGCTCCCAAGAGAATACCCACAGTTACTTGACAGGTATACCTCAACAAATGCGGATTTACCGCAGTATGTGCATCGTGCAATTGTGGAGTTCTCTTGAAAGTTCTTTCTTCAAATCTTGCTTCTAAGCCTTTACCACTTTTTCGTTATTTGGGTCAAAGACCCA
>Ga0256404_1012948_pt1 | contig 10700 bp, 10 predicted proteins | sample RumenRJG_01DNA_FD_185990 | JGI IMG/M metagenome (GOLD analysis project Ga0256404, IMG submission 185990) | Bovine rumen microbial communities from Lethbridge, Alberta, Canada - RJG_01 | ecosystem: Host-associated > Mammals > Digestive system > Stomach > Rumen | place: Canada: Alberta | collected...
ATCGATGTGGCATTCTACGACGGCGCAAAGCGCACGATAGATTTGGCCAAGGCATCTGGTGTATATCACGGAACACTGTAATCAATTAAGAACAGGAGAAAAGTATGCTGAACGCTGTAGGAAGAGAAATTCCTGAAGAAATATTAAAAGAAACCGGAAAAGATATTTTCCGTGGTAATCGTACATTTGATGGACATGTTTATGAGAAGGCTTCTCCAAAAACGCGTTGCGTCATCGGAGGAAGTGGATCCAAGGTTCTTCCGGGTGGTATCCGTGAAGCGCTTGAGAAGTGCGGAATCAAAGACGGTATGACATTATCCTTCCACCATCATTTCCGTGAAGGCGACCTCGTTGTAAATATGGTCATGGAAGAAGTTCACAAGATGGGAATCAAAGATCTTACCATCTGTGCATCCTCGCTCGGTAAGGCGCACGATGCGATTGTTCCGATGATAGAGGACGGTACGATTACAAGAATTGAATCGTCCGGTGTCCGCGGAGGAATCGGTGAAGCGATTTCCACAGGCAAGCTAAAAGGACTTGCCATCATGCGTTCCCATGGTGGACGCGTTCGCGCAGTAGAAAGTGGTGAAACACATATAGATATCGCCTTCATCGGCGCACCGACTGCCGATGAATACGGCAACTTAAGTGCAAACGGCGGAAAGAGCGACTGCGGCGTATTGAGTTACGCAGTTGTGGATGCGGAGTATGCGGACAATGTCGTAGCAATTACAGACTGCCTCGTACCATTCCCAAATATGCCTGCCGACATCAGCATGATAAATGTTGATTATGTAGTTGAGGCAGAAGCAATCGGCAACCCGGACAAAATTGCAACCGGCGCAGCAAAGCCGACAACCGACCAGAGAAAACTTCTCATGGCTGAGTACTGCACACAGTTTGTAGTAAACACGCCGTACTTCAAAGATGGATTCTCATATCAGACCGGAGTAGGCGGTGCATCAATTGCATCAACAATTTCACTCACAAGAATAATGAAAGAGCGTGGCATCCGCATGCGCTTTGGTGTGGGCGGACTAACAAAGCCGATGTGCGATCTACTTGATGAAGGTCTTGTGGATGTACTTCTTGATACGCAGGACTTTGATCTTGATGCGATAGAGTCAATCAAGAAACATCCGAATCATTATATGATTAGTGCGGGTGAATATGCAGATCCGTTTAACAAGGGTGCGGTAGTTAACAAACTTGACTTTGTTATCCTGGCTGCGCTTGAAGTAGATGTTAATTTTAACTGTAACGTCGTAATGGATTCAGACGGAACGATTACGGGTGCGCAGGGCGGACATCCTGACACTGCACAGGGGGCAAAATGTGCAATAGTAATTGCACCGCTCCTTCAGGGAAGAACGCCTGCCATCTGCACGGACGTAACATGCGTAACCACGCCGGGCGAAAGCGTTGACGTAGTAATCACCGATTACGGTATCGCAATCAATCCAAAGAGAACAGATTTGATAGAGGCAATGAAGGACGTGGATCTTCCGTTCAAGACCATTGAAGAACTTCGCGACATCGCATACTCCATAACAGGTGAGCCTGCTCGCGTTGAGTTCGGAGATCGCGTAGTCGGAGTAATCGAAGCGCGCGACGGTTCAATAATAGACGTCGTTCGTGAGAAGAAACCGTTTGAGTTTAAAGGCTAATGTAGGTATCCTTAACTGTACGATGCAGCAAGATATTTGATATCGTAAAAAGAAGAAAGAGGTCGCAATAAGTAGCGACCTCTTATTCTATTTCGTCATTATTCTACTCCGACGCATTCTATAAGTGAATTCCAGTCAAAGTCACTCGTTATAACAAAGCAGCCCAGGGGCATATCCATACTGTTGAGCTCGGACTCATCGGAGTAATAGGACTCAACAAATATATAGCCGCGATTTTGAATAATGACACTTCTTCCATCCTTAAGAACAAAGGAAATTTGTTTTCCGCCCCAGGTATGCTGGTTTCTCAGCCCTGCGATGTGGTCAACCTCTAGGTCGGAGAGAAAACCGCGGAGGGGCTCATCATCCCATTCGCTGATTAATGCATAATTGCTGTCGTCAAAGATACGATCTATTTCTGCGTTTTCGGGAAGTATGAGTTCGGTGAAGTTTCCGCGCATATCACTAAAGGAAATTCTTCCAAAACCCAAGACGCATAAGAAAATAGCAGCTGCAAGAAACGCAGTTCCGAGGAAACGTTTCTTTTGATTCAGCACGCTAGTCAGGCGATAGCGAAGGGTTGCGGCAGCAGCGGAAAGACAGGTCGTGCAGCCTCTCGTCGGTCCCGCAGATTCCAAGAGCAGATTGACATACGATTTTCTTTCGTCATCGTTCATGGATTCGGTTACGATTTCATCGCAGCTTCTTTCCAGGTCTTCAGCCGCTTTCTTTGTTGCAATCCAAACGAGCGGATTGAACCAGCAAAGTGCGTTGCAGAGGCAGAGAAAAACTTTTGTATCTACATCGCCTCGCTGCAGATGATGAAGCTCGTGCGAGAAAATCATCTCTAACTCATCCGTGGTATAAGCGCGATCGGGAAGAACCATCGAACGGCTCCATTTTGTTTGTCCCATGGAAAAGGGCGACGTCACATCGCCACGGAGGAGTTTTACGGGACGTCTATAAATCATTTGTTCCTTAATTCTGTTTAGGAGCGAGAGCGTTTCCTCGGAGGATTCTTCTTTGGTGTTCTCCTTCACCCACTTACGAAAAGAGAGGTGCGATATGAGATAGTATCCGCCCACAACCAAGAACCCGACCGCCCATACAATTCCGATATATGGGAGGCTCGCGCGGGGAATATATATCGTCTTTAGCGGCGCCGGCATTGCAGTGATGAGAATATGCATCTGCCAGCTCAGGAGCGCAGGTATCACCCAAAGGAGAGCGCATGCGCGCGCGCTGATAATTTTGCGAAGAAAGGGAAGCGCTATTAAGAGCAGAACAAAGTAAATGCAGAGGAGAATCATTATGTCTCCTGCAAACATTGCGGCAAGAAGAATCCCGTCCTTTAAGCCCCGAACAACTATAGCCAGAAAAACAATACCAAGGAGCAGCCAGAAGATCGTCGTGGCAGGAAGAAGAACATAAGTCTCGCGACCATTCTTTTCAGAAACAATGCGATTCGGATCCTTTCCGTGTTCCCAGCGCCAAGCTTGCCTAAAGGAAACCCAAAGGACAGATGCAAGGAGGAGTCCCCATGCGACTTGAAGCCAAGAGAAATATTCGCCAATCATAAATTGTCCTCCTCGAGCATAGCGCGGAGTTCGTCAAGATCGTCTTTGCTAATTCCGCTGTCGGAGAGCGCAACCGCAAAAGCGGATAGCGATCCGCCGTAGAGCTTATCCAGCATGCGACGACTCTCTTCCGCAAGATAATCCTTCTGGGAAACAAGCGGCGTGTATAAGTTGGTACGGCCTTGATGCTCCACCTTGAGAAAACCTTTGTCGCAGAGACGCGAAAGAAAAGTGAGAATCGTGCTCGGCGCAAGATTCTTTTCGGCATTTAGCATGCTCTCTATAGTGCTCCGAGAAACCGGTGGCTCGCATTGCCATATTATCTGCATAACCTCAAGCTCGCCATCGGGCAGTGAATAGCTTTTCTTCATATTGTGCTCCTTTTTCTACACTTGTAGTAATATTATTCTACAATTGTAGTAGAAGAATGTCAAGGGTGATATATAAGGTGGCAGTGCCTCATGGGTGGATTTACTAATGTGTACCTTCAGAGAAAAAAGGGGAAACTCCGTTTTCGGTTGTAAAACGGTTTTGATATGGTATAATAACATCAAGGAGGCTTAGCCATGAACGTCAAAGAATTAAAGGCAAAGAAGAATGCTCTAGGCATTTCCAATAAGAAGCTGGCGGAGGCGTCAGGCGTTCCGATAGGTACGGTTCAGAAGGTTTTCTCGGGCGAGACGGAGTCGCCGAGATATCATACATTGATTGCTCTCGAAGAGGGATTGAACAAATTATACAAAGACTATCTTGCGACAAGTCGCACAGCTGGCGTGGGTAGTCATACAGACGGCGCAGGTAGCAGTGCGGGCCGCAACGTAGAGGCTAAATACAATATGGGCGCAGACGACGAGGTGTTTACCTTTCACGAGAAAGCACATAAATTTGTCCCACTCAAGAGACAGGGAGAATACACTGTTGATGACTATATGGCACTTCCCGATGAAAACGGTGAGAGGTATGAGTTAATTGATGGCGTGATTTATGATCTTGCTGCACCCACGGGAGTCCACCAGCACATAAGTGGATTTTTGTACTACGAGCTCACAAATTTTGTATTAAAACACCCGGGACCATGTCTCCCCATCATTTCACCATATGATGTTAAGCTCGGGTCCGATAACAAAACCGTTGTGCAGCCGGACGTACTTATCAAATGCAAGAGAAGTGCGGACAATAAAAAGAAGCGCTCGAGCAATGTGCCGGTTTTTGTTGCAGAGGTGTTGTCCCCGTCAACCAAAAGAAGAGACCAGGGAATCAAGCAGCAAAAATACGTGGCGTCGGGCGTCCGAGAGTATTGGATTATCGATCCTGAAAAAGAGACCGTGATAGTGTATGATTATACAGATAAGGATGATAATAACAGCGACATTATTTCCATTTATACCTTTAACGATAAAATCCCCGTGGGCGTCTGGGGCGTAAAATGCAAAATTGATTTTTCCAAATTAAAAAAACAAATAGAAGAGCATAAGGAAATTCTGGAGTGGAGCGAGCAGGAAGAGATCGAAACATATTAAGTGAGAATTTTTTGCAAGCTTTGGCGCAGCATTTATAATTGTTCTTATGAAAGAATAAAGGGCGGTATAACAAATGAATCGTAACGAAAAAAAGTATTTGGACTATGTCAGCATTCTTCATGAGGAGCTTAGGCCGGCAATGGGATGCACCGAGCCGATTGCCATAGCGTATGCAGCATCAAAGGCGAGGTCTGTCCTCGGCGCGCTCCCCGACAAAGTGAAGATAGAGGTCAGCGGCAATATCATAAAAAACGTCAAGAGCGTTGTGGTTCCACATACAGGCGGCTTAAGAGGTATTCCTGCTGCGGCGGCTGCAGGCATCGTAGCGGGAGACGAAAATGCCGAGCTTGAAGTTTTGTCAAACGTTCAAGACTATCAGAACATAGAGATGAAAGAGTATCTTGAGAGAACTCCGATTGAAGTTCTTTACGCAGAGACTCCGCATATTTTTGATATCATGATCACGGTTTATGCAGGCGAGGAAACTGCCTTTGTAAGAATCGTAGATTATCACACCAATATGGTGACCATAAAGAAAAACGATCAGGTGATTCTTGAGAAAGAGCTTTCGGATGCGCCGATCGGTTCAGAGGGACTCACGGATAGAGAGTTTATGTCAATTGAGGATATCATAGCGTTTGCGGAATGCGTGGAGCTTGACGACATACGAGAAGTTCTCGAAACTCAGATTGAATATAATATGGCGATTGCAAAAGAAGGACTTAGGCATAATTACGGAGCCAATATCGGAAAGACAATTTTGAGAGATAGAGAGGGAGATCTAAACTTTTTGATGAGGGCCTACGCCGCCGCTGCGAGCGACGCGCGCATGAACGGCTGCGAGATGCCCGTTGTGATAAACTCAGGATCCGGAAACCAGGGAATTACAACTAGCGTTCCTGTTATTGTATATGCAAGAGAAAAAGGTTTTAGCCACGAAGAACTCCTTAGGGCTCTTGCGGTTTCCAACCTTGTAACCATACATCTAAAAACAGGAATCGGCCGCCTCTCCGCATACTGCGGCGCGGTTTCCGCTGGTTGTGGCGCAGCTGCCGGACTCACATTCCTAAAAGGCGGAAGATACACCGAAATCGCGCACACTATAGTAAACGTGCTTGCGGTAGATTCAGGAATCATCTGCGACGGAGCAAAGGCATCATGCGCCGCCAAAATATCTACAGCCGTAGAAGCAGGGCTCCTGGGTATGGCCATGTTTGAAGACGGCAATCAGTTCTTTGCCGGTGACGGCATCGTAAAGAAGGGCGTAGAAAACACCATCCGAAGCATCGGCTACCTAGCGCGTCGCGGCATGGAACAGACCGACAAAGAAATCATCAAGATAATGATGGAGAATTAAATATGAATCAAAAAACCAAAAGGCCCGAGCAATCGGGTCTTTTGGCGAAAGTGTGTGTATTCAATAAAAGAAGGAAAGTTTGTATAAAACAAACTCTATTGAACAAATACATTCTACCTTATGAGATCGAGTGGTTTGTGAAGAATTCGTGAAAATCTTCACAGTTCAAACACAATACTGCGGTGCCACTTTACCACGCAAAAGGATTTACACTGAGATTTACAAGTAGAACCGTCCCCAATGAAAATTAGGTATAAACTTTTGGGAGGCGCTGGCCGAAGGCGCAGCAGATTTCGTAGTCGATGGTTCCTGTTGCATCGCCTATGTCTTCGGCGCTGATTGTGTGAACGCCGTCGGAACCCATTACGATTACTTCGTCTCCGAGCTTGACGTCGGGGACGTCGGTGACATCAACCATGCACTGATCCATGCAGATGTTTCCTGCGATTGGGCAGAGTAGCCCGTTAACGATTACTTTTGCCTGTGCAGAATATGGTCTCGGATATCCGTCGGCGTAGCCGAGCGCGAGCGTCGCTATTTTGGATGGGCGCTCCGCGATGAATTTGCGACCGTATCCGCAGGAGAATCCGACGGGAACATCCTTTAGGTGAACTATCGCAGCTTTGACGGACATGACCTGTTGTAAATCGATTAAACTCCTATCGACCTCGTGCGAGGGATAGCAGCCGTACATGATGATTCCGGGGCGCACCGCAACAAATCTAATAGCGGGAAGCTCCGTGATAGACGCGCTGTTAGCGAGCGTGCGGAACGAGATGTCGATTCCGGCGTCAACTAGTGCCGCATAGAATTTGTTATATCGCTCTTCTTGCAAATGTGAAAAGGTTTTATCAAAAGCGTCAGCTGTCGCCATATGCGAGAACATTCCTTTGATTTCAAAGTTCGGAAGATCAGCGATTTTTTTAATATCTTCCACAGCCGCTGCGATGCATTCATCGTCAATCGATAGATAGCCGATTCTTCCCATGCCCGTATCAACTGCGATTAAGCCACGTACAATCTTTCCGGCTGCTGCCGCAGCGTCGCTTATAGCCCTTGCATTTTCTGCGTTGCAGACGACGGGCGTAATGTCATACTCCACAATCGTATCCGCATACATATCCGGCGTAAGTCCGAGCATCAGAATCTCTTCGGTGCAGCCCGCATCACGAAGTTCAATCGCTTCATGAAGCGTCGCAATCGCAAACGTCTTTACGCCGTTCTCGCGAAGAACCTTTGCACATTCAACCGCACCGTGTCCATAAGCGTCCGCTTTGATGACGCCGATAATCTCGCGAGCGAGATCCGCCTCGCTCGGAGCATCGCCTTCAGAGCACGCCGCGCGTGCAACGCGAATAATCTCTTTGATATTGTGATCAAATTTCTTTAAATCTACTTCTACCCACGCAGGGCGGAGCGCTTCTTTATACATTTGTTTCTGCCTCCATTCCGAGAAAAATTATACCACCTTTTTTATCTTTTGTTGCTCGCTTTTCCCGCGACGGCGATAAAAACACCCAAAACTGTGTATAATATACGTGGCATAAGAAAAAGCATGATACGTAATACCGTAAATATATGTGGTGCGAGCAAAACCGCGCCGCGCAAGGAGGAAATATGTACGATGTAGCAATTATAGGTTCTGGGCCGGCGGGATTATCTGCGGCCATCAACCTTAAACAAAGAAATAAAGAAATAATCTGGTTTGGAAGCCCGGCGCTTTCCGCCAAAGTTCAGATGTCCGAAAAAATCGCAAACTATCCGGGCCTCGGACTTATCCCGGGAAGCGAGCTGAACAAAAAATTCATAGAGCATGCGGAGGCTCTCGGAATAGAATCAACCGACGTTATGGTAAACGGTGTTATGCCGTTCGGCGACAGATTTTCAATATCCGCAGGCTCCGACGTCTATGAGGCAAAGACAATTCTTCTCGCGACAGGAGTCATGAGCGGAAAGACATTTGCTGGCGAAAAAGAGTTCGTCGGTCGCGGCGTCAGCTACTGCGCAACCTGTGACGGCTATCTCTACAAGGGCAAAACCATTGCCGCATACTGCGGAAGCAAAAGATACGAGGAAGAGATAGAATATCTCGCAGAGGTTGCAGAAAAAGTTTATCTCTTCTGCGGTTACAAGGATTGTGAAATCAATCTTCCGAATGTAGAAATTATGTCTGAGAAAATTGAAGAGGTAATGGGCGAGATGAAGGTGACGGGCCTTAAACTGAAGACGCCAGCCGCCGCAGCCGCAGGCACAACCGAAGCCGCATCGGCAGGCACAACCGGTGACGCGCCACTTGCGGTTGATGCGCTCTTCTGCCTACGCGATGCAATCTCTCCGGGCACACTCGTCCCCGGAATCGAGATGAACGGAAACCATATTGCAGTCGGACGCGATATGGCAACCAACATCCCTGGCTGCTTTGCTGCAGGAGACTGCACAGGAACTCCTTACCAGATAGCAAAGGCCGTAGGCGAAGGAAATATCGCGGCGCATAGCATCCTCGCATATCTTTCGGAAAACAAATAGGCATAAAGAATTGCGTAAAAACCTCGCGCAGAGATAACGCGCAACAAATAACAAAAATTGTGATATAATGTCGCAGCACAGAAAAGTGACAAAATAACAATCGCCCGGCGATTTGAATTAGTGGAGAATTTATGAAACATTTTAAGCATTACAACGAGGGGCTCGTCTGCTCAAGATCTGTGTCCTTTGATTATGAAGATGGAAAAGTGCTGAACGTGGAGTTTGAAGGCGGATGTCCCGGAAATACCACGGGCGTTGCAGCGCTCGCAAACGGAAGGTCCCCGGAGGAGCTGATACCGCTACTTAAGGGAATCAAATGCAGGGGCGACGACTCTTGCCCAAACGAACTAGCGCTAGCGCTTGAGGAGTTCCTTGAGGAAGAGGCACTCGCGTAGCCGCATAGCCGCACAGCCACATAGCCGCGTAGCTGTGCAGTCGTGGTGCCATCAAGCCGCCCGCACCCCCGCATAAAAAGGGAGAAACCTATGGACGAAAAAGATATAAAAATCACAAAAAGCGATAAGGACTTTGCCTCCATTCAGGCCGAGCTCGATGCCGAGAGAGAAAGACTTCTTGAGGAGAGAAGAGCCTTTGAGGCGGAAAAGAGAGAGCGAGAAAAGCTTGCAGAGGAAGCCAAGAGAGCGGCAGGAATAGTTGAGCCCGAGGTGGAAGCCCAAAGATCTATTGTTTCCGCCGCAGAAAGCGAAGCCGCACTTAAGACCCAGCTCGCAGCAGAGGCCGCACGCGAAGCCGCAGAAAAAGCCAAGAAAGCCGCAGACAAAGTCGGAAGAAAGAGCTCTGTCGGAGGTTTTATCCGAGGTCTTATTGTTGGTCTTATTGCCGCATCCGTCGCGTGCTTCTTCCTCGGAAAGGCATATATCGATAAGAATTTCGGAACGCACACAATAGAGCCGCTCGACGACGACAACGTCATAGAAGAGCATTTAACGGGATACACCGCCGCGGATTTCCAGGAAGCAATTCTTGGTGAGGCACAGGGCAGAAGCGAACTCATCGTAATGGAAGAACCCATGCAGCTCACAACAACAATACACCGCGAAGGTCCATGGGAATGGGAAGTTTTCAGAAGAACAAAGAACGTAACCTTCTACGGAACAGGCGTATATACGGTCGATCTTTCCAAAATGAACGCCTCCGCAATTAAAGTTGACGAGGAAAATAAGACTGTCACGGTTACAGTCCCAAAGGCAGTTCTTCAGTATGTTAATCCCGACTATGAGAAAATTGAATTTGAAGATACGGATATGGGAATTTTCGCATTTACAGATATAACCATGACGGAGGAGGAGCATATAGCACTACAAGATTCCGTAGTAAAAGAGATGCGAGAAAGCCTCTCCTCAAAAGAACTTATGGACGCCGCAAACGACTTTGCAAAAATGAAAGTATGGGAAATTTTCCAACCACTCGTAACAGCGGTCTCGCCGGAGTTCAAATTAGAGGTAAAATTACAATAAAATCAAAGCATAGGCGCAGCATAGAGCAGCGCCTATTTTGTTGCAAAAACACTTGTATTATAGTAAACTCTACTATATAATATATAAAATTAGAAATAAATTGAATTAGAAGTTACACATTAAGGGGTAAAGGGCACTTTAGACATATTGAATGTGGATGTTTGACGTGCTTTTTGGGGCACGTTTTATTATTGGCGAAAAAGCGTACGGGAAACGCACCAATATATAAAGTGTCAATCGGTATTTCGGAACAAAAAGGAGCTTACTATGTCTAACAAAAGGACAGCAAAGATCGTGTCAATCATGCTTGCAATCCTCATGGTATTTGGCGGAATGTTCTCGCCGATATCAGAGCTCGGCGTAAGCAAAGTTTATGCGGCGGCGACAACACACTCTGTAACGACTTGGGCCGAATTCGTTACAGCGGTGGGCAATGCTGTGGATGGCGACACAATTCAGGTGGAGGCCGATCTCGTTGCGGATAGTGGTGTGGAGATAAAAAGCAACATCACTATCAAAGGCATAATTTTGGAAGCGGGAACACCAAACGAGCACGCAGCTACAATTTACCG
>Ga0256404_1012950_pt1 | contig 10697 bp, 5 predicted proteins | sample RumenRJG_01DNA_FD_185990 | JGI IMG/M metagenome (GOLD analysis project Ga0256404, IMG submission 185990) | Bovine rumen microbial communities from Lethbridge, Alberta, Canada - RJG_01 | ecosystem: Host-associated > Mammals > Digestive system > Stomach > Rumen | place: Canada: Alberta | collected...
AATGCCGCACAAGGCTTTCCATCGTTGCAGACGCATCGTTCTCGTCCACAAGGTCTGGCCGTTGCTGGCTTTTTAGAGTTACTTCCTTGAACTCTTCCTTTAGCTGAATGTAGGTGGCATCCCAGGCGCCATGTTCAAGAAAAGCTTTTGCACCTTCCGTAAACTTGTTGTCCCAGGTATAAAGATAGCAGCTGTCCAAGGCATTGTCTCCGTAATGGTGTGCGTTGGGCATACGGCGTATTCTTCCGAATGTTTGGATTTCAAATTTTTCTCCTTCGTGGTCACGCAGTTTTACGAGAATGTGTGCGCGGGGACAGTCCCAGCCTGTTGCAACCGCCATCTTAAAAATAAGGGCTTCCTGTTCCGCATCATTCGCTTCTATTCCTTCAAGATTTTCGTGCCGGCTAAACTTGCTCTTTCCGTTTTCAGAAAGCCAGATTGCAAGCTTCTTGTTCTCGTAAGAAATGTCGTGGCTTTCAAACCAGGTCTGAACTTCGTCCAAAAGCGAATCAGATGAATTTGGCATCTGCACCAAGATAAGCGGATTTACATTTTCTCCCTTCTGCAAAAATTTTGCGCGCAGAAGCCTTTGTTTTTCCAACGCCTTGCTTAAAAGATAGGAAACCTGGCTCTCCCCTTCAAGCTCGGTTATCTCGTTTGTAAGAATCGTAATGGGGAAGCCCTCGTTTATAATCAGCATCTTTTTTATAAGACCTTCTTCAATCACATCTTTTTCTGGAACCTCAATAAATTCCAGCTTGGGATTATTCTGGTCATAGCCGTTTGGAGTTGCACTTGCACGGATAATAGGAATGTTCTTTTCTCCGTTCCTAAAATAATTTATGATTACAGCAGACTTTTTGCTGTCGTTCATGTGGCTTTCGTCAATTATAAGAATAAAGTTCAGTCCGGCATTCCTTGCCTTTTGAATGTATTCAATAAAGTTGGTGTGTTCTCCGTTACGAACTGCAACGTTGTCGTTTTTATTCAAAAGCTCCCAGTTGATAAAACAGCAGTCGTTTTCAGAAAAGCCGCTTGTCATTACGTCGCTAAGAAGCTTTGTCTGTGAGCCGTGGATGTACAAATCCATTTTCTTTTTGCTCTGTTCCTCCAAATTCCCCTTGCCCGGAGTGAACCAGATAAAAACACTGTCCGCGTGGCATTTTAAATATTCATCCATAAAGTGAGTAAGCATGATTGTTTTTCCGCTTCCTGTGCATGACTTTAAAATAATTTCCTGCTTGCCCTTTTCTATTGCCGCCTGGAGTTGTGCGATTGCCTTACGCTGAAAATTCAATAAGTCCATAATTCTTTCCTCTTATTGCATGTCACCCTGAACTTGATTCAGGGTCTGTGTTTTTGAGATTTTTTTATAGTGCCAGTTCCCTGTAATAATAATCCGGGATTACATTCACGCTGATGTTGTGAGCCTTTAAGATGCGCTCCTGTTTTGAAGAAAGAAGGACATCATGTCCCAGGTAAAGTGTTTTTATTGGACTGTCCACTGTCATTGTCGGACTTGATCCGACAATCTTTCTTTTTCCATTATCCGCATTCGTGTATTGCCGTGACTTGTCACCCTGAACTCTTGCCCTGTCACCCTGAGCTCCTGCCCTGTCACCCTGAACTTGATTCAGGGTCTGTGATTCATGAAATTCCGAAGCCACATTTGTAGCAATTTCGGAATGACAAATCTTGTCAATAAATTCATCCATCTCGTCATCATCCAAGACAATTGCAACGGAAGCGTCCTTGTCAAAGTTCACAGCGTTTTCCAATTCCACAAGTTCACGAACATGCAGCAAAAGTTCGTCCGCATACTCGTAATACATTTTTTCGCTGATGGGAATAAAGTCGGTCTTAAAATATTTTAGGCTGCCGGGAAGACCGTCGGAATATTTTGACTTGTCCTTGCGCTTACCGGTGATTGCGGTTTTTAGCCGCTGATATGTGATGTCCCGGCAAATGTTGTTTTCATTGTTTGTGCAGAGGATGAACTTGTGTTTTGTTGATCTATCTATATTATACTCCAATAAAGCATGTCCTGTTGAACCACTTCCAGCAAAAAAATCCAAAACAGTCTTTGAACCAATAGACAAACCACTCATATCAAAACAATGCTTTAAAAATGCAAGTGGTTTTTTACCGTTTCTAAATTCTACTCCGCCTTCATAACCTACATTATTAAAATCAGCTTCGAAATCAAGTAAATTTGCATACGGCACATCTTTTGTTTCTGCACGAAACTGAGGTACTCCTTGTAAGTAATCCCCATTTTTTCTGCTCTGGTTTTCTGGAATAAGAAAATATCTAAAACCAAATCCATCATCTCCCATGTTTTTCACTTTAAACATATATCCAGTTTTTTTACCTAAAAATTTATTCAGATTTGCCATAAAGAAACGTCCACTACTATTTCCTTCTTTTATGCTTCCTCGAATGCTAATTCTTTTAAAATTAGAAACAGATGGTGTTGTTTTCTCAAGTTTGTATTGTTCAGGCTTAAAAACATCAACTTCTTTATTTCCCATTTTTAAGGTATCACAGGGAGGCTCAAGTTCTTTTAGAGTCCATACATATTCTTCATTTGAAGTATTATCAAAAATTCTTTTACTTGTTTTATGCTTATTAGATTTTCTATAAAACAACAGATATTCAAAAACCTCATGAAAATCTTTATCACCTTTTAATATTCTATTTTCGTGTCGAACCTTTACAGCAAAAGTGGTCAAATAGTTTTCTTCACCAAAAATTTCATCACATAGAAATTTTAACCCGAAGACTTCATTTTCATTTATAGAAATTAGAATACATCCTGTATCTTTCAAAAGCGAATATGCGATTTTAAGACGAGAATTCATAAAGGAAAGCCATTTAGAATGCAAGAAAGAATCGTCTTTTTCTACATAATTATCATCATAGCAAAAATCATTACTCCCGGTATTATAGGGCGGATCAATATAAATCACGTCAATCTTTCCGCGGTGGGTCTTTTCCAAAAGTTTAAGGCTTGCAAGATTGTCGCCCTCCAGCAGAAAGTTCAGCTCGCCGCCATTGTCCACGAAAAGCTTTTTTTCTTCTATAAACACAGGGGCATTCTCTTCCAAAAGCTCGTCAATTTTTTCACGGTGCTCTTCAAAAACAAGACCGTATTTTTTGCCGTTCACTTCGCGGCTCAGTTCGCCAAGATACCCCAATAGCTGAGAGGCATTTTTGTCTTCTGCATTCACTTCAATAAAGTTTTTTATCTGTTCAATCTTAGAAAGCAAGGCTTCCCGCTTTTTGCCTGAAATATTTGTGGACATATTTAGCTCCAACACTTAGTAAAAGTTATAAAATTAACTAATAACTTAGTTTTACTAAATTTACCACAAAACCAACTTAGTTTCACTATAAATTTGCTTTTTTTTCTTAACTAAACTGCTTTTTATGGAAGATTATTTTGAAATATTCAGACTTAACATGAAATTTTACCGGGAACAAATGAAAATGTCGCAAAGTCAACTTGCAATAGGAGCTGATTGCACCAACGGATTAATCGGTCAAATTGAAGCTGGAACCACAAAACCGTCTTTTGACAGAATAATAAACATCGCCGCCGCCCTGAAAATCCACCCGGCAGACTTGTTTTTGCGCAACGCATCCAGTACGGTTCTGGCGGCAAAGAACAAACTCCGCACAAAACTCCTGCCGCAAATCGAAGAATTTATAGAAAAAGAAATGTAGGCAAAACCAAAGTAAAAAATTGACAAAATAGCACGGAAAGTTTATATTATAAGAAACGGAGCCGCTTACATTGAGCGACCGCCTCCGTTAAGCAAAGTTTGATAAACCCGCCTAGAGTTGGTAGCTGCAAGGCGGGCTTTTTTTTACGCTCTAATCCTATTTAATTAGGAAGGTGAGCAAGTCTATAACTAAAGCAAAGAGTGCAATGACGAGCATTGCCTTTTCGTACTTTGTCACAGACGGCCTCCTTCATTCATGAGAAATCGGAGGCTAAGCCGCCACAAATGTAAGCGTCCCCTGTAGACTGTATAGTATCGTTTATATCGAATTACTGCAATAGATGCAGAAGACCAATTCTTGCGCAACGCAATCCAGTACGGTTTCACTGACCAAAGAAAATCCAGCGACCAAACAGCAAACCCTTATCACATTTATTTTCCCTTTAACCAAGCCAGCACGGCAGGGATTGGAGGGGCGCGCTAGCGTTGCTGGCGGAGTTGGATATTCAGGCTGGCGGTTAGCAAATTTACAGCATGTAAAAATAAAATCCCGCCAGCAATGGAGCCGAAAGGCGGAACCCCGCAAAGCCCTTAGCACGGGAAATTGCCGCAAAGAAAGGATTAAATTTTGACATCTTGCTTACTACATTGTACTTTTTAGCAAAATCCGCTATAATTGTACGCAAAATTTGTATTCCAAGCAAAAGAGGTAATATATGTATCCGTTCAGCACGATTGAACCAAAATGGCAGAAATACTGGGACGACAACAAGACTTTTAAGGTGGAAGAGGACACCCATTTTCCAAAGGACAAGCGCCGTTATGTGCTTGACATGTTCCCCTATCCTTCAGGAGCAGGCCTTCACGTTGGCCACCCCGAGGGCTACACCGCAACGGACATCTACTGCCGCTATCTTCGCATGAACGGCTTTAACGTACTGCATCCGATGGGCTACGATGCATTTGGTCTGCCGGCGGAAAACTATGCGATTAAGACCGGTACACATCCGGCAACAACTACTTTTAAGAACATTGAGCATTTTACCCAGCAGATTAAGGCTCTTGGCTTTAGCTACGACTGGGACAGGGAAGTTATTACCTGCACTAGCGACTACTACAAGTGGACCCAGTGGATTTTCCTGCAGCTTTACAAACGTGGGCTTGCCTACGAAGCACAGACTCCAATCAACTGGTGTCCATCATGCAAAACAGGTCTTGCAAACGAAGAGGTAAAGGAAGGCCACTGCGACCGCTGCCAATCACCTGTAACACACAAGACTATCCGCCAGTGGATTCTTAAGATTACCGCCTATGCAGACGAGCTTATCAAGGGCTTGGATGAACTTGACTGGCCTGAAAGCGTAAAGCTTATGCAGAAGAACTGGATTGGACGCAGCGAAGGTGCAGAAGTTGACTTTACCATTGCAGAAGGAAGCGCCGCAGCAGGAGAAAAGCTCCGCGTATACACCACAAGGTGCGACACACTTTTTGGTGCCACATACATGGTTGTTTCCCCGGAGCACCCGCTTGTTGCAAAGCTTACATCCGCAGAACAGAAGGCTGCCGTAGAAGCATACGTTGAAAGCGCCGCAAAGAAGAGCGACCTTGAGCGCACGGACCTTGCAAAAGAAAAGACTGGTGTCTTTAGCGGAAGCTATGCCGTTAACCCTGTAAACGGAAAGAAGATTCCTGTTTGGATTGCAGACTACGTTCTTATTTCTTACGGTACAGGCGCAATCATGGCAGTTCCAGCCCACGACACACGCGACTGGGAGTTTGCAAAGAAATTTGGTCTTCCAATAATTGAAGTATTAAAGAGCGAAGTTGACGTTCAGAGCCAGGCTTGGACGGAAGACGGAGTTCACGTTAACTCTGAATTCCTTGACGGTCTTAACAAGCAGGATGCAATCAACAAGATGATTGAATGGCTTACCCAGAAGGGCATTGGCAAGAAAGCCGTAAACTACAAGCTTCGTGACTGGGTATTTAGCCGCCAGAGGTACTGGGGAGAACCAATCCCGCTTGTTCACTGTCCAAACTGCGGAACCGTTCCTGTTCCAGAAGAAGAGCTTCCTCTTGAACTGCCGGACGTTAAGACCTACCAGCCAACAGGCACAGGCGAAAGTCCTCTTGCGGGAATTGACTCTTGGGTAAACTGCAAGTGTCCAAAGTGCGGTGCTGCTGCCAAACGCGAGACAAACACAATGCCCCAGTGGGCGGGAAGCTGCTGGTACTACCTGCGCTACCTTGACCCCCACAATGACAAGGAATTCTGCTCAAAGGAAAAGGAAAAATACTGGATGCCGGTAAACCTTTACGTTGGTGGTGCTGAACACGCAGTTCTCCACCTGCTCTACAGCCGCTTCTGGCATAAGGTTCTCTACGACATTGGAGTCGTTAGCACAAAAGAGCCTTTCCACCGCCTTATAAACCAGGGTATGATTACAAGCTTTGCATTCCAGAACGCCGCAAAGTCACTCATTCCTGTAGACCGCGCAGAAGAAACTGCACCAAATGAATTCAAGGACAAGGAAACAGGCGAAAAACTTGAGCGCATTGTTGCAAAGATGAGTAAGTCACTCAAGAACGTTGTTAACCCGGACGAAATGATTCAGCAGTACGGAGCAGACAGCGTGCGCATGTACGAAATGTTCATGGGGCCGCTTACTGTTTCAAAGCCATGGAACACACAGGGTCTTATTGGCGTTAACCGCTTCCTGGAAAGGATTTGGTCAATCTCCGAAAAGACGGTTGAAGACATAGACATTACAGGCAAGCTTGAAGACGAGGCACTTGTCTCCCTTAGAAAGACTTACGCAAAGACTGTAAAAAAAGTTACGGACGACACTGCAAGCCTTAACTTTAACACCGCAATCAGCCAGATGATGATTTTTATCAACGAATGTTCCAAGGCGGAAAAACTTCCCCGCGCAATTTGGGAAGGCTTCGTAAAGATGCTCAGTGTATACGCACCACACCTTGGCGAAGAGCTTTGGCAGAAGCTTGGTCACGACAAGACGGTTGCATACGAAAGCTGGCCAACCTTTGACGAAAAATTTGGAGCAGAAGACCAGCAGACAATCGTTGTAATGATTAACGGAAAGCTGCGCGACAAGTTCCAGGCAGCCCCCGGAGCAGACAACGCAACGCTCGAAGCAATGGCAAAAGAAACAGAGGGATTCAAGAAATTCACAGAAGGAAAGTCCATTGCAAAAGTGATTGTGGTTCCAGGAAAACTGGTCAACATCGTGGCAAAATAGCCTGATTTTCTGATGCAGGATTCTTTTAAGACGCACTACATAAGGGTTGCGGGAACTATCGCACTGATAGGGAACGCAGCCCTTGCATTCATAAAAATTCTTCTCGCATACTTTTCAAAATCCCTTGCAGTGATGGGAGACGGAATTGACTCTTCCACAGACGTGCTCATTGCAATTGTAACGCTTGTAATAAGCGCAATAATTTCAAGGCCAAGCGACAAGGAACACCCCTGGGGCCACGGCCGCGCAGAGACAACTACAACCCTTGTGCTTTCCTTCATCATTTTTTTTGCGGGCGCACAGCTTGCAATCCAGTCAGTTACAAGGCTTATGAATCCACAGGACGCACAGACAATTGGAAGGGGTGCTGTCATTGCGGCAATAATTTCCATTGCGGGAAAGACGGTGCTTGCCCTGCTGCAGTTCCATTACGGAAAAATTGCCGACTCGGAGATGGTAAAGGCAAATGCGCTAAACATGAAAAACGACATCATAATGTCGCTCGGCATTCTTGTAGGCCTTTTCCTTTCTGAGCAGTTCAAGCTTCCTATACTCGACCCAATAATAGCACTGCTTGTAGGGCTGTGGGTAATAAAAAATGCGGCAAAGCTTTTCCTCCAGGTAAATTTTGAACTGATGGACGGAAACGCAGACAACTCGCTCTACCAAAAACTCTTCAGCGCGGTTTCCTCTGTTCAAGGGGTGCACAATCCCCATAAGGCCAGAATCAGAAAGATGGCATCTCTTTTTGACATAGACCTGGACATAGAAGTTGACCCAGCCATGACGGTCTACGATGCCCACGAAAAGGCAGAGCAGGTAGAAGAGGCAATCAGAGAAGTAATCCCCGAAGCCTACGACATTCTAATCCACATAGAGCCGCTCGGAAGCGACAGCCACCAGAGGGAAGAAAAATACGGCCTAAAGCCTGAGGACATGTAGCAGAGACTTATTTTTCAAGCAAAAGCACCAGGGTAGAACAAGCTGGTATGCAAAGCTCCCCCTTCTTTACCAAAGCTTTCTTTCCGTCAGTTGAAAAAACAACTTTTGCCTTGCCCCAACTCTCGTCAAGTTTTAGGGCCAGCTGCTTGCCACCAAGGTTGTTCAGCACAAGGGAGCATTCCTTTTCGCTTTCCATTGTCCAGCAAGAAAGCAACGACGCATCAAATGAAGAATCCCCATTGGCAAGGTCTTTTGCAGAATATGCCGCAAACTTTCCGTTTACAAAAGAATCACGGCTGTTTCTGAATTTTATTAGCCGCCTGTAAAAATTAAGCAGCGAATTCTTGTCTTTTTCCTGAACGCTAACGGGAAGGGTTTCCTTGTTGTAGATGCAGTCTTTTTCAGATGCCCATGTAGTCTGAATCTTTGATTGGGGTAAGCCGTCAATACTTTTGTCCCAAAGAAGAGGTGTTCTTTTGGTCTGGTCCAGGGCACCACTCTTCATTCCAAGCTCCTCTCCGTAATAGACAAACGGCACTCCCTGGCAAAGAATGTACATGGAAGCGGCAAGCTTTAGCTTAGCAAGATCCCCCTTTAGCAAACCGCCGGCACGCGCCTGGTCATGGTTAGTAAGAAAAGGCGCATCGGTAAATTCCGCATTGAATTGCCCATAGCGGTCAAGCTCCTTTTCCATCATCAGTGCAAATGAATTGTTAACGGAGTTCCCGTTGTTTATCTGGGAAATTATGTACTTGTCCCCCATGTCAAAGTGGAAGCAGGAAAAAATCCCTGTCATATATTGGGCGCGTATTCCAGATGAATCCCACACTTCGCCAACGCAGTAGCAGGCAGGATTTACGCTCTTGCAGTAAAGTACCATCTCTTTCCAGAATTCCACAGCACGGCTTGTTCCGTCAGAAGTTCCAGCGGGAAGTTTTACCAAATCATACAAATGGCCAGCAGCGTCAAAGCGGAAGCCGTCAACTCCCTTGTCCAGCCAAAACTTCATCACCCTTTTGAATTCAGCACGCACTTCTGGATTGTCGTGGTTAAAGTCTGGCATGGAGCGGCTGAACTCCCCTGCATAAAAATTGCCCTTGTAAGATTCATCTTCATTCCAAAGCTTGTGACCCATGGCGCTTGTATTGGTGTTGTAGCGGCCGTCGCTTGCTTCTATCCAGCGGTACCAGGAATGATGGGCGTCATCAGGATTTCTTGAAGCCACAAACCATTCGTTGTGCACGGAAGAATGATTAAAGGGCATGTCGATTATAAGAGAAATTGAACGCTTTTTGCATTCGGCAAGAAGAAGTTCAAAGTCTTGCATAGTACCGTACTGGGGGTTAATGGAATAGTAGTCGTCAACATCGTAGCCGTGGTATGAATGTGAAGGCATTATTGGCAAGAGCCAGATTCCCGTTATGCCAAGGCTTTCAATATAGTCCAGCTTTGAACAGATGCCCTTAAGGTCTCCAATGCCGTCACCGTCTGAATCTGCAAAGGAACGGACAAAAAGGCTGTAGTAAACGCCCTGCCCCGCCCCCTTTGCCACGCGAAGCTCTTTTGAATTTTTTGAACAAGAAAATAAACTCATAAGCGAAAATATAATAAAAGTGATTAAAACTATTCGAAAACTATCATTATTGGGCTCGCTGGAAAATTCCTTGCGAAAGACCCGATAATCCAGATCAGCAGATTGCCGTGTCAAGCGCGGCAATGACAACAGGTCTTTGAACATCTGTATTTTAAAAATAGAAGAAAATTCTTTCATTAGAACCTCCTGCTTTAAAACAAGAAACTCCGGTCTTAAACCGGAGAATTAAAATTATTCTATCGAATGTTGACTTTCAAGAAAATTTGTCATGGGGGTGTCCAAAAAGTTTAAGTCACAGTGTCATTCCGAAACTGCTACGCCACATTTGCACGCACTTGCTACAAATGTGGATTCGGAATCTATGCACCACATATGGTATAGATGCTGAAATTGGTTGCAAGCAACCGCGTTCAGCATGACATTACATTCAGGACAACCCCATCTTTATTTTACCAATGGATTTTATGGTAAAAGATTCCCGGGTCAAGCCCGAGAATGACAATGCTTTTCAAAAAACAACATCCGAACTACTCAGCGTTTTTCCACGCGTCTACAAATTCTATCATGAACTGCTGGATATCGCTGAACCATTTCTTTTGAAAGGCGCAAGCCTCTTTGCCTATGTAGCGGAAGTGCCAGCTTTCCCAGCGGAATCCCGTAACATCTTCATAGCCTTGCGGAAAGGAAAGTGACCATCCGTATTCCGCCGCATGTGCATAGAGCCACTTGCCCATGGGCTTGTTTGCAAAGTCATTGCTAAGCTCGCCATAGTCAACCGCAGTACCAAGCTGGTGCTGGCTTGTACCTTCGCGGGCACTCTCACGCTCAGCCTCCTTTAGACCGTCCACTTCCACCCAGTGCTGGAAAAGGCTCTTCTGGTATGAATAGGAACGGTATGTGGAAAGCACGTGAATCCTAATGCCGTCCTTTAGGGCAGCCGCACTCATTTCCTTAAGGGATGCCTCTGCCTCCGGGCGCAGGGAAAGGTTGTTGCGGCTTATGGTGTAAAGGTCATTCTTTACAAGTGCCTGCAAGTCTTTGGGAACATAGGCCTCTCCAACATTGTGCTTTTTGTCTATAAGATACAAAAGCGAAAGGTCATCACTGCGTGTCTTTTTGTCCGCATCAAGAACCTTGTGCAAGTCGGCAAGAAATTCCTCCGGGCTTCCGTTGGGG
>Ga0256404_1012953_pt1 | contig 10695 bp, 14 predicted proteins | sample RumenRJG_01DNA_FD_185990 | JGI IMG/M metagenome (GOLD analysis project Ga0256404, IMG submission 185990) | Bovine rumen microbial communities from Lethbridge, Alberta, Canada - RJG_01 | ecosystem: Host-associated > Mammals > Digestive system > Stomach > Rumen | place: Canada: Alberta | collected...
AATATTAAACTTACAAAAAACATAAGAAAATACATGATTGGAAATGATTGGGATTTAGCTTTAAAAGAAGAATTTGAAAGTGATTATTTCAAAAGGATAAAAGAATTTACCGATGAGGAATATGCAACAAGAACGATTTATCCACCAAAAGAAGATGTCTTTAATGCATTTAAATTTACTCCACTAAAAAATGTAAAGGTAGTGATTCTAGGCCAGGACCCATATCATGAAGAGGGTCAGGCTCACGGCCTTGCATTCTCAACTCCTGAAGGCAGACCAATACCAAGATCACTTAAAAATATTTTTAAGGAAATAGAAAACGAATACGGCTATCGTATTCCTGAATCAGGATGTCTTGAATCCTGGGCTCATCAGGGAGTTTTTCTCCTGAATACTGTACTGACCGTTCGTGAAAGTGAAGCAAATTCCCACAGTAATTGCGGCTGGCAAACATTTACAGACCATGTAATCAAAATATTAAATGAACAGACACAACCAATAGTATTTCTGTTGTGGGGAAAGCAGGCCGAAAAGAAAAAGGAATTTCTAAACAATCCAAATCATCTGGTTTTAATCACATCACATCCCTCACCTTTCTCAGCAAGACGAGGATTTTTCGAATCAAATCATTTTAAACTGGCAAATAAATTTTTAAATGAAAATGATTTAAAAGAAATAGACTGGAAACTTTAATATAAGAGATTTTCCTGAACCAATTCATCAACATATGTAGTATCATCCTTAAGTGATTCGATATGATGAATTACATTAAGTTTCAAATCTTCAAGCTTTATTCTACCATCTATGTTTCTAAAGTCAATCAGGAAGTCAAATTCATAGACTAATTCATTTGAATGATTGAAAACCTGCCAGTTTTGGCCTTTAATATGAATTAAATGAACCGACCATTTGTCCATCAAATCATAAATCCTGGATGATACCTCATCCACATCAAAATCAATGTAGTATATTTCTTTTTTAGTCATTTCTCTTATATTAATGTTAAAAAAGCCAATATCCATTATCCAAAAGCAACTATGAAATTTGCAGGATATCGACTCCAATCATCAAATGTTATTGAAGTTAACTTAAATTAAAAAAATAGAATATGGTTTAATTAATTATGAATTAATAAAACATCCTTATTGGATTTCCTCAATACCTTTTCAGCTACACTTCCAATGAAGAATTTATGCAAACCTGATTTACCGGATGCTGAAATAATAATTAAATCCACATCTTCATCCTCAGCAATTTTAACAATAGTGTCTGCAGGAACACCGACAACAACCATTTTTGTGACATTTACATGTCCATCAAAACGTTTTGCCATATTATCTACATTTTCATACGCTTCTTTTAAAAACTCCTCATTAAGACTTTCTATATTTTTTTTACGCTGAAATGGTGTTGTAGCCTCTAATTTACTTGCAACAGACAAAACTATAATTTCTCCATCATCGGAAAGTGCCTTGATTGCTCTTTCAACTTCATGTTCGGAAAATTCAGACCCATCGGTAGGTAATAATATTTTATCAAACATTACAAAAAACTCCTTTAATATAGTATTAGATTTACTTACATTTATATTATTTCTTTGAATTTTGACATCTCTTCCAAAATATAGTTTAAATTTTGAGAATCTGTGATATTTTCATCACCTATAAATTTGATTTGATTTTCCAATTCCCTTAATCGGAATTTGAACCTGAATATGATGTCAATCATTTCACTAAACAGCTCTATGTCATTGACCCTATACAATAGATTTTCAATTTCATTCAATGTATCCAATATGTTCTTTTCAAATGTAATGTTGCCATCAAATTCCATTTCACATGCAATTATGTGGTCATATATTCCCTGACAGTCTATTTCCATTGAATCTGATTTGATTGGATTAATTTCACTGCTTTTCATTTAGATGAAAACTCCCTAATTATATAAATGATTTATATTCATCAAATTAAAAATAGTTTTTGCAATCAGTCAAAAATCAGGATGTTATTGTAGTTTTTGAAGTTTTTATATTCGCTGCAGATGATATAGTGACCGGATCCCAGATTGATATCCAATGCAGCAGTACCATTTTCATCAGTAAATCTTGTATAATTGACCCCATTTATGAAAAATCTGACTTCCTGATTGGTCTTAACAGGAATTCCATCATGCAATACCTGAATACGATAACTGGTGGTATTTTCGTGACTAAAGATAAGATCATTGGAGTTGAAAGTATATCTATCTCTATTAAGAAGTTTATTTAAATAATCCTTCGGACCTGAATCAGAACTATCAGCACAGCAGTCAAATCCTGAATATGCGAAACTGACTTCAAGGCTTAAAAAAAGAATAATTAAAAAAATAAGAATTCTTTTCATAAAAATCAGTATTTAATGCGAATGAAAGGAATGAAAATAATTGCAAAAAGCAATACCAAAATTGGATTGGCTGTTTGTTTTAAACTTAAATCTGAATTATTAACAGAACCAACTGCTTTGATTACTCCGCCATCAAATATATCAGTACCATTTGATGAATTGGTATTTTCTCCTTCAACATAGATATCCATGGTTGAATTCATAATAGTCTGTGAACCAACTCCTGCCGTGAATTCATAGGTTTTGCCTGCGATTGTAGGAACGCAAACCAGTGTCAACAAATCATCTTCACCCGGATATAATGTATCTATAAACCATGTGCTGTTGTCATACTCAACAGGAAAAATCAACAGATTCAAACCCTGAGGCAACGGATACAATATTGATAAATTATGATATGTGTCCTGACCAACATTCTTTACATGAAGATATACTTCAACGACATCATCTTTATGAACTACTGAAGGTTCATAACTTTGATTGAATTGAAGATTATAGTTCTCATTTGCATTATTATCTGAAACAATAGTCTTATTATCCGCAGCATTGATACTAGAGACTAAAAATAATGTTAAAATAATCAAAATCAGTAAACCAAAAATACCTTTACTGTTCATAATAATGCCTTTTTTTCATTAATTCGAATGGTATATCTGTTTTTCATCATATATAAAATACATCATATCAACAACTATTTTAAAAAATAAACCGACAAAAAAATCTATTCGATACAAAAATTGAAATTAATGTTCTTCTCTTTAAAAAGAAAAATATCAATTGAAAAGAGGTTTTGATTAAAAATAAATACAATTATTCCAAATTTAAAGAATTAAAAAATTTTCAAAAAAATATCACAGTCAAAAAATCTATTGTAGAATGAATAAATTTTAATAAAATTAAAATAAAATAAATTAATTTACATTATAGTATATTATTTATAAACATATGAATAAAAAATAACATATTTTATAAACATCAAAAAAATCTATCATATTCATTAATTTTAAATAAAATTCTAATCAAAAATAATATTAATGGCATTTCAGTTAATATCAACAATTCTTATAGCAATAGCACTTGCAATGGACGCATTCAGTGTATCACTTACAAAAGGATTTATTCAAAAACACTTAAAAACAAACCAAATATTTTATTACGGAATATTTTTTGGATTCTTTCAATTTATGATGCCTATATTAGGCTTTTATTTTGGAGCATTGATAAACGAATTCATTGCATCAATCGCATCAATTATAGGATTCATTCTCCTTTTGGCCATCGGATTGAATATGATTAGGGAAAGCCTTCAGAATGATGAGGATGAACTTACAGACAACTTCAGCTTTGGTGAAGTGACCCTGCTTGCAATCGCAACAAGCATCGATGCATTTGCAGTTGGACTTACCTATGCGCTTTTAAATGAATCAATTTTACTTCCTTCAATAATTATCGGTATAGTAGCATTTCTATTTTCAATAGCAGGAGTATTTTTAGGTAAAAAAATAGGAAATTATTTCGGCGGACGCTTCCAGATTCTTGGTGGTGTTATATTAATTCTGATCGGTATAAAAATTCTTCTTGGATTTTAAAAAAAAGTATTGGAAAACTTACGCATGTAAGTTTTCACCAAATCTCTTAATGAACAGTTTTGCCCAGATATAGCCTACAGTTCCTCCAACAAAACATCCTGTAACCACACCTGCATAGATTCCAACCAATCCCCATCCGAAGATAAAGCAGAAAATGTATGCAAATACAGTTTCTAAAATCAATGATCTAAGCAAAGTAATGATTAAGGAATATACACCTTTACCCACACCCTGGAAAACCATTGATGACATTATACCATGTGGAATTGCAAGAACAAACAGGCTAAGCACTGATATTGCCGTTGCGATTTGAGGAGCCAGTTCCGCACTTGCTGAAGTGTATGAAAACATTGCAGCAATCTGTGATGAGAAAATAAACATTATTGCTCCCAGCGCAATAGATAAAATAAAACCTAATTTTATGGAGTAGCTGTGTCCAGTCTTAAGGTTTTCATAGTTACGTGCACCATATGCAACACCAGACACGGTCAGTTCAGCAGTTCCAATACCTATTAAAGGTATCATAGCCATTTGAACAATCCTCATTGAAGCTGTATAAACAGCAACAGCGGTTGTGCCTGCAACAGTAACAAGCATTCCATTGATAATAATTGCCAATGCTGAAAATATAATGTTTTCAAGTGTTGATGGAATAGCTACCTGCAGTTCATCAATTATCATTTTTCCTTGGTAATTAAAGTTTTTAGGAGATAAATCCAAATACAAATCATTTTTACCCCAAATCCAATAGGACATTACAATACAGGACAATGTAGCTGAAATTACGGTTGCCCATGCTGCTCCATTAATTCCCATGTTCAATACATAGATGAATATAGGATCCAAAATAATATTCATTACTGCTGTCACTGCAATTGCAATTGTTGCTCTTCTCATGTCTCCTTCTGATCTAAATATTGCTGAAGCCACACCGGAGTATACAAAAATAATCAATGCTCCAAAAATAATATAACCGTAATTTAAAGCGTAATCTATAGTGCTGCCTGCACCCATAAGTTCCAATAGCTGTCTCATGAATACCATCATCAGCACTGTAAATATTAATGATACTACAATACATAAAACTATTGCATGCAAACCCGCATTGTTAGCCTGATCATAATCCTTTGCTCCAATATAACGTGCAATCAATGAGTTTGCACCCGCACCTATACCGTTTCCCAAACCAACCAAAACCATGAATAATGGAGTGATAAATCCGATAGCTGCAAGAGCATCAGCTCCAAGTCCTGCAACCCAGATACTATCTGCAATATTATATAACATGATTAAAAGCATGGAAATCATCATAGGAATACTTAATTTAATAATAGCATTTTTTGGATCTCCAGTAATCATTTCAATATTTTTATTTTTTTCACTCATTTTTTATCAAACCTTTCTTCATTTAATGATGTCATTTTAATAGCTAAATTTTTTAATATAATCTGTAAATTTTCCTTTTCCTGTTGATTTTCAAAAAGAATATCTTCAAACTCCTTCAGGATATCCTTTGATTTGTTAAAAGTCATTTCGCCCTTTTCAGTCATTGAAATAATATTTTGTCTTCTGTTGTTTTCATCAATTGTACGTTCGATAAAACCGTTGTCTTCCAACTTTTTAATAGATCTTGCAATGGCTCCCTTGTTTGTATTGCATCTTGAGGCAATCTTTTCCTGATTCAATGTTGAATCCCCTGCAACTTCAAAGAGAATATGAAGTTGTGTGATATTAATGTCAAGTTCACTGAGCATGTTATTAAAATAAATTGACTGAGCCTTTGCAAGAATTCCAATTAACTTTCCAATAGGCAAATCCTTCGCATCAACTTTTTCTAAATCACAATGTGTCATGATATACCTTCATTTTATCAAATTTAAAAAAAATATTTGATATAAAGAGGTTAGTATTTACTACTATATAAACTGTTGCATCATCAACAATTGCACCGACAACAATTAACAGACTCAAGTAAATATTTATTTCATGATAGACCATCAGTTTAAAAACATATTTTATCACCAGTCCAGTCAACGAAATGAAAAATATATTAAATTAAAATATATGAAAATAAAAAAAGTATTGTTTTAATTAATCATCAATGGAAATAAACTCATCATAACTTTTTGAGCGGATAACATCCAAAAAGAACTTTTTCTTTACAGGACCCAATTCATTCAAAAAGTCATCATAATATTTGGAATCCCTAATTTTTAGATAATCCTCACGAATCAAATTAAATAAAGGCTCCTTGCATTTATCAACAATCTGGGAAAGTGCAAATCTTGGACCATTGATTTTATATGCAAGCAAATCAAACTTATAGTCATCATAAAATCCGTTATCTATAAATCTTCTCATCAGTTCCTGGCCTGCCGGAACGGTATCCAAATAATCGCAGTCTATGATATCAGTAATTGATTTTGAATGTTTTCTGTGATAATATAAATGCTTTCTGATAATTGAAATTCTTTTAGCTTTCAAAAAGATTTCAAAGAAAAACGGCATGTCCTCAAAAAATATTCCCTCAACAAACTTCGCAGAGGAATTTCTTAAAAATTCGTTTCTGTATATCTTTTGGCATGCATTGACTGACAAATCAAAGAGAAAATCGCGGCATTCATCAGGAGTGAATACCCTATCGTCAAATGACTCGTCAAAGGAGTTCAATTTAAACCAGTCATTGTCAGAAAACTGTCCCGTTTCATCATCAAAGTACTTGATTTGAAATATTGTAATGTCTGTATCCTTGGATTTTGCCTCGCTATAAGCGATTTCAAGGGCATCACTGCAAAACCAGTCATCACCATCGAGAAATGCAACATATTCGCCTCTGGCCAATTTCATTGCCTTGTTTCTGGATGCTCCAAGTCCAATGTTTTTCTGGTCAATCAATCTGATGCGGTCATCATCATATGAGTTAATTATATCCAAAGTGGAATCTGTAGACCCGTCATTAACGACAATAAGCTCAAAATCATCAAGGCTTTGATTCAAAATACTACTAATCGCCTTGTCAATGAACCTTTCCTCATCATATACACATAAAATTACTGAAACCTTCATATGAACTCCCTTATCAATCTTAATATTTCAGAGACATTTTCGCCAACAAGCAGATTATGCTTTGTATCATCAAAAACAATTATGCTGGAGTTTTTAATGTTATCTTTCATGATATCAGTCAAATTCTGTGAAATCAAATCATCTTCACGGCCAGCTAAAATCAGAGTTGGATTGTCAAGTTTGCCCAACTGTCCTGTGATATTCAAATCCATGCCCATGTCAATTCCATTGGCTATCGCTTCAAGATTGGCCCTTTTTGCAGATTCCCTTTTGACTATTTCAAGGACTTCCCTATTTCTGTTGAAGACATCATCCATAATTACATAATGAATGATTGTATCATAAAAATCTTCAAAAGAATTGTTTACAGCTGTTTTAAGCTCCATAAATTTGGATTTCAAATTTTCATCACATTCGCTGAAGCTGGACATTATCACCAGCCTGTCTGAAATGTCGGGATATTTCATTGCAAATGACAATGCAATATTGCCTCCCATAGAAAATCCAATCAAACTGGTTTTTTCAATACTTAACTTTAAAAGCAGATTGTACAAATCATCAACAAGCAAATCGATTGTAAACGGTTCATACAGAGACTTTCCATGACCTCTTATGTCATATGACACTATCCTATAATCATCCCGAAGCCTTGAAGAGAGCACTCTCCAATATTCCAGACTATCGCTTAGCCCATGAATGAATACTATTGTCTTTTCTCCATTTCCTTCAACAGCATAATTCATTTTCATACTTATTATTTATTAATCAATTTGATTAATAATTATTTTGAAAATATTTAAAAGTGTAAAATATTATATTATACAATATGAATTCAAAATTAAGATTAGCTAAAACAATTTCAACTTTTACAAACCCTCCGATTATCTGCATACCATTATTCATAATTATATGCCTGACATTATCCATTGACAACCTTTGGCAATTTCCAGTTCTGGAAATGATTTCCCTGATATTCGCTTCAATACTTCCTATGGCAATCATATTATACTGGGCTAAAAAAACTGGAAATGATAGGGATATCTCAAGAAGAGAAGACCGCTTTACCCCACTTATCGTTGGAACCGTTTCATACTTCATCGGATTTTTAGTATCCATATTTTTAGGCCTGAATGACTTTCTGACATTTTTATTCCTATGCTATACAATAAACACATTTATCGTCATGATTATTACAACAAGATGGAAAATAAGCATTCACACCACAGGACTCAGCGGTCCGGTTTGTGCATTAATCATTCTTTTGGGACCTGTAGGTGCAGTCTTTGGCCTCATTTATCCTGTTTTGATATGGTCAAGAGTCACTCTCAAAAAGCATACAATGGCTCAGGCTATTGCTGGCGGTGTTCAGGGATTTGTCTTAACTGCAGTTGAGATGTTTCTATTCATTTTCATGTTCAATTTGAATGTGGGAAATATCTATCCATTCCATCATGTGTGCGGATTTATCCTGGCAATCGTATTTACCCCTGTGGTTCTTGGCATTTTCACTTATCTAAACAACACGAACTCAATAATATTCTATCTGGTTGAAATTATTGGTCTGGGATTCTTTATAGCCATAACACCAATAGATGTTATAATAATATACATTTTGACCACAATAGTTTCTATCGTTATAAGCAATTATGCTGGTGAAAGGTTCAGTTGGTATAATATTGTATCTTAAAAAAAGAAGTTAAGTGTTTTTTTAACACTTATCTATCAATTATTCTTCCTGCATCTATTTTTTTGGTATTATAGTTAACAGCTTTGTGAACGCTGTTAAGTGAAGTCTTTAAATTGTTTGCAATAACTTCGCGCAATTCATCGTCGAATGGAGCAGTCTTATCCCCATAGAATTCACAGATTTTTGAAATCTTTTTGTCTTCAAGGAATATGAAATATTCTTTCCAGTGCTCAGTCAAATCACCTAAAAGACTTTCAATATGGATGAATTCCTTGTTTAATTTATTTGCTTTATCATATGCCTCTTTTTCTAAAGCAGAAAATTCAGCTATTTCTTCTTTAGTGTAATCTTTCAATAATTTTTTATCAGCCATTATATCACCATAAAAAAATGATTATTAATATAAATTATCTTATTTAGGAATATATAAATATTTGTTAAAAAAAAGAAGAAAAGGAATGATGGAAGATTAAAAAAAAACAAAATAATTTATAATTATCATAAAAAAATATGTTGGAGAGTCATTTCAAATTGAACTAAAAAAAAAACATTATTCCTCCAATTTTTCTTTCCAGGACTCATCTAATTTCATATCATTTTTACAGTAAAGTACCGCATTGTCAACAGATTCATACATGTCATGAATTCCTTTTGACGTTTTTCTGTAGTTTGCAACATTGCTTCTTTTTATTCCTATGCTTGCAGCCTCATCATATGAATCAATGTCGGCACCCAGAAATATGAATTCCCAGTTGTGGTTTTGAATCATGTTCTTGATTTGTGTTTTTGTGAATTCCTTGGATGAATTTTCATATCCGTCAGTTGTGATTACAAACAGCACCTTGTTGTCAATTTCCTTATCCAATGTCACTATTGTTCTTCCAATTGCATCCAATAGTGCAGTGGATCCTCTAACGAAGTATTCATCCCTTGTCAAATCATCCACTTCATAAACGTTTTTTCTTTTGTAGAGTACATCGTATCCATGATCAAAAAGTATGGTTGTTACCTTAGTGTTGTTTTCCTGAGCCTTATGCTTTGCGATAAATGAATTGAATCCTCCAATGGTATCATTTTCAGACCCGTACATTGACCCGCTTCTATCCAACAAGAATATAATATCTATTTTTTCATCGACCATATCAATTACCTCGTATCTATCTTGTGTTTAAATTATTTGTAAGTTGAGATATATATAAGTTGTGGTTAAATATTTAGGCATACCTAAAAAAATCAAAATATTTATATACTAGAAATTACTACATTATTAAATAGTGATGTAAATTTAGGACAACCTAAAAAACATTGCTTTTACATTATTAGTAAAGACTAATACAATCTCCAAAATTAAAACACAATTGAATTAGTTTTTTCCACAATTTTCTAATTCAAAACGAAAAAATTATCTGCCAAAGATTTTTTCAAAAAAGTCATAGGCGTTTGAACCAAAAACGCCTTTATTATCTCTTATTTTTTACAAATCTTTTAATTGAAATTAAACAATTATTTTATCATAAGATATTTTTTCACTCATCCATTACACTGCCAATTTTATTGAGCAGGTGATCTGAAAACTTCTTTCATATCTAAATTACAGATAGATTTAAATATGATGCTATACCATTATTATATAACAATAGTTATTTTTTAGGCAGTAATTATAACAATATATTTAGGTATACCTAAAAAATAACGAAACATTTATATACTACTTCTTACTACATTATTAAATAGTGATGTGAAAAGAAAAAAAAACACATTGCTTAAAAACATTATTAGTCAATAAAAACTAATACAATCTCCAAAATTAAATTACTTGAATTAGTTTTCCACAATTTTCTAATTCAAAAAAAACGGAAAAATTTATCTGCCAAAATTTTTCCACAAATATCTCAACTAGGTGTTTATTAAACCGATAAACACCTATTATTATCTCTTGTTTTCTAAAAATAATTAAAAATAGCTAAATAAA
>Ga0256404_1012955_pt1 | contig 10695 bp, 9 predicted proteins | sample RumenRJG_01DNA_FD_185990 | JGI IMG/M metagenome (GOLD analysis project Ga0256404, IMG submission 185990) | Bovine rumen microbial communities from Lethbridge, Alberta, Canada - RJG_01 | ecosystem: Host-associated > Mammals > Digestive system > Stomach > Rumen | place: Canada: Alberta | collected...
TGTAGCTTCTTTAATTGTATCTCTAAGTTTTGACTGGGTGGTAATAACATTTTCAGTTTCTTCACCCATTTCTTCTAATTCTTCTTTTGCGCTTTTAGTCTTTCTGTTACTTTCAACTTTTAGTTTACTGACCATAATAGTATTATGGCGCATAGTCATTTCTGGCTATGTCTCACATTTCATATTAATTGGGTTATAGTGTGAGTTCGGACTGTATATTCATCCTATTATTTAATAGGAGATAGCTCAACTTATATAATTACTTATATAAATATTACAGTCTCTACGGAAGTAATATATATTATTTATATGTTAAAACTTCTTTTAATTTTTTCTGGAAGTTAACATTTTAAATATATAACATTACCTTTCCACGGTCTTGTCATCCCAATATGATTTTGACCGTTATAGCTATTTTCTAACATTACACTATTATATAATATATCTGTGATAATGTCCATAGATTACTCTATGTTCGGGCACATTGCTTTACCCGTTAATCTAAGCGCAATAGTACGCATTCCTGTCAATCTGTTACTTTCGATAAATACGATATTTACCTACTGACCATAATATTATTATGGCGCATAGTCATTTCTGGCTATGTCTCATATTTCTTTTTTAGGATTATAGTATGAGTTCAGACTGTATATTACATCTTTTTAAAAGATGGATAACTTCAATATTATTGTTACCAATAATATCCCGCAGTCGTTAAAGTTCCATTGATAAATTATGTTGTTTAATATAATCATATATTTCCTTAAAAGTTCCAATAGATTTTTCATTTTTATAATTCATATCTATTTTATAAATCATGTCAGGAATTTCACATACATGTTTATAAATAATAGATATTAATTTTTTTAAAGCTTTCGCATTAAATCGTTGAAAATAATATTTACCTTTTTCGCATTTTATATCTGTATTAATTCCCCAATGGTCATGAAAATATTTTTGTATTAATATATTTTCTTCATAATTATAAGCATGAGTGCATAGCTTACCATAACGATTTCCTTTATAAACACTAAGACACCCATCATCCATCCACCAAATAGCTAATCCTAGTGAATCCAATTTATTTAATCCTTTTAAACTGATTTTTCGATGACCATTCTTATAAAAATATTTATTTATAAAATTAAATAAATTAATATACTTATTTTTTTTATTTACAAAATCAAATGTATATCCAATATATTTACCATCGGGATATATTCTTTCAGATATTTTATGCAAATCAATTAAATCAAAATGATTCATTTTCCATAGAAAATATTGTAACTGTTTTTCACTATGACTGAAACGTATTATATTTTTTTTATTATTAAAATAACAATCACCAAATAATCCACCAAAAATTATTTGCTCTTGTTCATGAGACAAAGAAAATGTATCACACATATATCTTATTCCTCCTATTATTTATTCATAATTTATCTTTGTTACCTCGGTCTTAACTATCCCTAGCCTTTAACCGATATAGTTATCTTTGGGCATCTTTTATACCCACTTTATTAGCGTCTTGAACAACAGCATTACCAGCAGTAATAAGCGCAAGAGCCTCATCCATATCATTACCAGCAGTCTTTAAAGCAGAAGCAGAAGATTGAAGAGCAGTAGCAGCTTCTGATGTTGAAATTGCATAATTATTCAATCTGTTACTTTCGGTTTGCCAACCTACTGACTATAATTATTAAAAATTATAGCGATAAGGACGTTAATCCTTATTCTCACATTTCATTAAAATTAGATTATAGTGTGAGTTCGGACTGTATATTACATCCTTTATAAAGGATGAATAGCTTCAATAATATAGTTACCTATATTATCCCGCAGTCTCTACGGTTTCAATGTATTGTATAGTATTAATACATTGTCTTACCTCGGTCTTAACTATCCCTAGCCTTTAACCGATATAGCTATTTGCTGATATAATATTTACGTATTATATCTGTATGTTACCATACATTTAGGCTATTTTCAAACCTACCTCATTTAATTTATCTATTATATTCATCTTAGATAAATCATCATAAGCAGCACTCATAGCAATTAAGCTTTTAGTTGCTTCATCAATACTTTGAAATTCAGAAACATTCATCAATACATTTGCTGTTCTTGCAGATTCAGCTGCTTGGTCTAATGTTTCACCTAAACGCATAAAATCGGCAGTACTATTTTGAATTTGTAATGCACTAGTGCCAATAGCATCTGCGGTTTCAAAAGTGGTCTTTTGATATCTTTCTAATGATATTCTTGTTTCATCAGAAACTTTCATCATTTCTGTAAGAGCATCGTCAAATTCATGAATTATTCCAAAACCATTTCGAAATTGATTAAATATCTCATAAAAAGAGACTTTCGTAGCAAGAAAAGCAATACCTTCTTGCATTTTACCAACCATTCTATCAAATATAGTTGAACTTAAATTCCCAAGTTCTCGTTCTTCTGCGATAGTAGCTCTTAATTGAGTTCTAAAATTCGCTAATTGTTTTGTAGTTGTTTCACCAATTTTTAAAGAACCAAAAATATCTTCTAACTTTTGCTTACCTTCTGGACTAATTCTATTATATGTACTAAGTATGGATTTAATTTGTGATTGTAAATCTGTTATTGAATTTGGATTTGCAACCTTCGAAAAATTATCTTGAATATTTTTAGTTAATTCTTTAACTTCATCTCCAGCCTTATTAACTTCTTCAATTAATTCTTCAAAAGGTCTATCTAATTCTAAATCTCCCGTAGAAAATCTTTTTAATTCATCAACCTTATTTTTATATTTATCTAAAGCATTATTTGCTTGCTCTATAACTTTAGCTGCTTCTGGAGATTCTGTAGGAGTATATTGAGATAGTATAGTATCTGCTCTTACTATTTGTTTATCATAATAGTTTGAATCTAAATTCTTTTGAGCATTACGTGCTAAAACAGCTCTATCATTAATAGTTCCTTTTATTATGTCTTTTTGGGCTTTTTGCTTACTGAGTATTTTGTTTTCTTCTGAATCTACTTTTTTAATCGCATCTATAACAGATATAACAGACTCTCTTACCTTATCATATTCCTCTGCCCATGCTTTAAATCTAGGTTTTGTTTCGGGAGTCTCTTTTGTAGATTTTATCTTATTTACAATATTTTCATATTGTTGATAATATGTTTTTAATTTTTCAATATTATCTGTTTTTACTCCAGAATCTATCCAATGTTTCGCTTCCTTGAAGGGAGGAGTCGAACCTTGTATATAAGATCGGGCAAAAGTTTTTTCAGAAAATTCACTTTCTATGTTATCTGTTTTTTTACTAATAGATTGTTTTTTAGCTTCGTCCCCTACATTTTTGATAGATTCAACAACTTCATCAACTTTTTGTTTTGTTTCTTTTGCTTCTTCACCTATTTGATTCATAACTGAAGATTCAGTTGTTTTAGGAGTAATCAGTTCTTGAGTTTGTTCTTGAAATTTTTCTGTTAATTCAATTGTTTTTTCTATTGCTTGTTGATTTTTTTCTTCTTGTCTAGTTATATCTGTTTGTTCTATTTTATTTTCAGAAGCGTTTTTAGAAGTAATATCTTCTTTAGGCTTTTCTAAAACAGAAGATTCAGTTTTTTCAGTTAATTCTTTTTGTTTATCTAATTCTTTAGACGCTTCCTTAATATAAGAATTAATTACTTCCCAAATAGCTTCTTCATTTGTTAAATTACCATTAATTGCTGCAAGTATTTCATTGACCTTATCCGCATCTAATCCAGCTTCTTGTAATAATTGTTGAATTTTAGCTGAAGTTTCTACAAAAGATTGTTGTCCACTTTTTTTTTGGTCTAAAAGAGTAGGTAATTTTCGTTGTGCTTTTTCATAAGCGGCTTCTTCATCTTGGGCTTGTTTAATATAACCTTTAAAATCTTTGTCTTTAGTATAAGATTTTAATTCTTTTCCATTTTTTGAATATAAATATTTATCATCTCTATATGTATATTCACCATTTTTCTTTCCAGTAGGAAGCATATATTGTCGTAATGCTTCTTTTAACACTTTTTCATCTGCTTCATTTCCTGTTTTTTTATAAGTACGATAAGCACTACGAATATATTCAGCCATATCAATTGAAGAAGATAAAACTCCAGCTTGCATCATTTCATTCTGAGTAGAAGGAGAAATAATATGTGCATCTTTATCAGATTGTAGTTTAATTATTTGTTCATCAATTTCTTTATATTCTTTTAAAGCCTCTGTTGCTTCTTGAATTCCTTGCTTTAATTTTTGCATTTGTTCAGAAGTAACTTCTATTTTTTGAGCTTCTTTTTCTGCTTGTTGTGCTTCAGCTTCTGCATATTTTGCCCTTAAAGCTGCTAAAAAATTTTGATCTTCTATTGCTTGTTGCCGTTGTTTTTCTTCATCGGCTTTAGCATCAGCAGCAGCTGCATTGTTTGCTTTTTCTTTTTCTTCTAAGTCTACTTTTGAAATAGAAGTTTTTTTCTTTTTTTTCTCTTCATTTGCTTTAAGCTGAGCATCTATTTCTGCTTGAGATTTTCCATGCTTTTGCACATCAGCCAATTTTTTACCTTTATCTTTAAGTTTTATTGCAGGTTTTTGTTCTTCAGTTTTTTCTTGTTTTTGAGATTCGATAGATAATTGTTGTTCAGTTTTTAGTTCTTCTTGTGCAGCTTGTAAAGTCTCTTGTTTTGCTTCAGCTACTTTTTGTTGTTGTTCGACTACTTGTTGTGTTTCTTCTTTAATTTCTTTTATAGTTTGTAATTCAGATTCTTTATTATCTTCTTTAGATGTTTCTCCTGATGTTTGTTCAATACTTTTTTGTTCCTTAAGTTCATTTGTTAATTGTTGCTCTGTTTGAAGTTCTTCTCTTGTTTTTTCAATAGCTTCTTCTTTTTTATTTACTACATCTTCATTTTGCTCTTTTATATTAGATTCATTTTCTTTTTGTTGTTGTAAAACGTCATTTTGTTTTTGAGTTTGTTCAGCTTGCTTTTCTTTTTCATTGGCTATATTATTTTCTACTTCTTCTATTTTTTCTACAATCTTTAATTCTTGTTGTGAATTATCTGTTTCTTTTTCAGAAACAACATCAACTTTTTCTTCATCTAATTTTTTATCGGCTTGTTGTTGAATATCTTTGTTTGATACTTTGGTTATTTCTGCAATTCTTTTTTCAGCTTCATCTATCTTTTCTTGAATAGTAGCAGCCATTCTACTACCAGCTTTTGCATTTTCTAATTGCTGTTTGTGATTAAATATTTGTAATAATAATTTATCAACTTCTTCTAATTGTTCAGGAGATAATCCAACTAAACCTGTTAAATTAGTTTTTATCCCATTATCTTTTTGAAGTTTTTTTAAAATATCTCCACGATATCCTTCATATTCATTTTCTGATAATCCGTATATTTTTTTAATTTGTTCATACAAACTTTGTTGCTGAGGAGTAATAGCTTGATTTAAACGAAAAGCAGTAGTATCTATCATTTTTCCATCCACTAATTTTGCGGATGTTAATGAACCTCCCATTTCTTCAAGCATTTTTCTCAACATTGTATTTATAAATGCTGACGCTTTGTTTCTTAATTCATCAGTCATTCCTCTTTCACTAGCAGTTCCATCAGAAAAAACTTGACCACCAAATATAGTCCATGCAGCAGTATATATTTGTCTAATATTTTCTTGTACTTCTGAAGCAGTTTCCTTTGAAACATTTCCAAAATCTAAAGATAATATCTCATCTCCACAACTTAATATTAATTTGTGAATACCATTCTGAACCCCTTCAGCAAGGTCAGACATGCCTTGTTTAATATCAGAAAAACTAAAACGTAAATTATCTACATCTTTGGAATATTGATGAGAATGTAAAAGAGTATCAGCTTCTCCACCTTTATATTGTTTAATACTTGTTTGACCTTGCACAAATCCGTTTTTATATGATAATTTCCCTTGTCCTATATCAGAAGTAGGAATACCGCCTTTTAAATATACTGCTCGTTCTTCCATTCCAGAATAGGCTTTAGTTCCTCTTACCATTTCTATCCATTTAACAAGATAATCATCAATAGATGAATTTGACATCGCTTGTCCTTTTTGTTGAACGGCTTGAGTTACTTCTTGTACACTTTCAGCCAGCTGCTCATTAGATTTAACCGCAGATTGAGCTGTTGATGCGGTTTCTTGAATTTCTTGCTGAACTTGGTCTTGAGATGAAATATCAATTTCAGATTTAATTGGAGTAGTTTCATCTTTAATTTGTTTTTGCTTTTTTAAAAGGTCATTCTGCTTTTCAATTTCTTGAGTCTGTTGTTTTTTAATATCGACGGTTTTTGATTCTGTTGCAGTTATTTCATTAGCCTGTTCTATTATTTTTTTATTTTCTTGTTGTTGCGTCTTAGTTTCTTGAATTTTATTTTCTTTTTCAGCTGATTGAAATATAGTAGAAGTTGTATCTTGTTCTTGATTTTCCACATTAAAATTTGGCTTAATTTTTTGTCTAGAAGAAGACTTATTCTGTGCGTTTAATTCATCAATTTCTTTTTGTTGTTGTTTAGTTTCTTGAATTAATTGTTTTTCTTTTTCAGTAAAACTATTAACATCTTCTGAAATTTGATAAATGATATCATCTAATTCTTCTTCTATAGCACCATCATTAGACATACTTGTTAGCATATCTACCAATTTTTTAGCTTTATCAGAAGCTATCTCACCTAACGATTCTATCCTACTATAAAACCCTTGAATATTTTTTAAGTCATTATCTGAAACAACTTCACTTAAATCTACATTACTTTTATATTGTTTAGATTGTTTGTCTGCTTCTTGGACTAAAGAATCATAAATATTATTTAATCTATTATTCGCTTCTTTCCCAGATACACCATATTTTGCTGTATCTTTACCAAATTCTTGGACAAGAGTTTCTTGAATACTATCAATTGTATTATCAATAACAGTTTTTAAATGTTCATCAATTATTTCTTTAATATTATTTTTAAGATTACTGCTAGTCCATTGTCTTTTAGGATTATCACTTAAAGAATCAGTTTGAATTTCTTGTAAGATCCCTGTTAAATTTTCTGATTTTACTCCTTTTAACTGTTTTATAGTTTTAAATGGAGCAGTATGAAACATCCTAAGATTATATTGAAAATCATCTAATATTTTAGTTCTATCTTTACTAGACATCCCTTCTTTAGAAATTGAAGCAAATACAGAACTCACAATATCACTTAAATCTAAATCTTTAAATTTAGTGCTTCCAAGCATACTATTAATTTCTTTTAATATATTCTTTTCATCAAGTGATAAATCAATTTTAGTATTATTAGATATTTTGGCAGCACCTTTTTCTACTTGCTTTCCTATCTCATCGAATGTATCTAAAAATTGAGCGGCAATATAAAGATTGCCATCAGCTTTCATTCCCATATAATGCCACCTCCTTAATCAAAATGTAACAATGTATATGCGCCTTTTTTTGCTGCATTCATACCCTTTGCATTATATCCTTGTTTTTTTTTACGGCTATAAACTATTTTTTCAATTTCTTCATATCTATTTTTAGGTTCGTCTTTACCATAAATAATACGATTCCCTCTGGGCAAAAGTTCAACACCATGACTCCCTAATTCCCAAACGAAATTATAAATATCGCTTTCTTCGACTCCTTTTGGTATATGATTCGTAAAATCAGGATTAATCTTAATTCCACCTCTATATTCATTACCAACTATTTCTTTATATTCTTGGAAAGAAGAATTTCTCATTTGCTTTGTTCGAGGGTCATAATATTTAGGATCATAAGCTTCATAATAACTTTGCATTGCCATTTTTGCTAAAGTCGTAATTTCTTTTGTTGCTGTATCTTGAACAGTTTCACAATATATTTTAGCAAATTTTTTTAAATCTGCCGTTAATAAAGCCCCATCTATTGTTTTTGGAATTTTCATATGCCCCTCCTAACAATTGTTTATTTCTTCAATGTTTCAATCAACCCATTCCAATCAACTTCTTTACTAATCTTTTCGACTCCATTAAGAAACTTATCAATCACGCCATGGATCATAGGAGCATATTTAAGAACCTGATTAGAAATAAAAGCATGAGGCTCATAATAATTGGTCATCATATCATCGGTTTTCATTTTTAATACACTATCTAAAGTTGTAATTAAATTTTCGGGCATTAATTGACAAACTGCTTCAACCAAACCAGCTTTAGAAAGAAGATTGAATTCCTCTAACCATTTGTCAGAGTGAACAGCAATATTTGTATATTGGTCAAAAATAGTGTAGATATACATAAGATATTTTTTACAAGTATCTACTTTAACATTTCCGTTTTTATCCATACAGCTATTAGCGAGAATCTGATCACACAGCACTTCAACAATTTCAAAATTCATATAATCAACAAACTTAACCGCTGTTTTTAAATAAGATTCTTTTGCAGTAGCCGTATTGAATTTATTATATTTATTTACAAAATCCTTAACATCGATTTCAATTGTATTCTTATTTTCCATATTAATTCTCCTTTTCAATCAAAAAATAGAAGAGAAGAGTATACATTTTTTACTCTTCCTGACTCCAGTCATTTATATAAGCTTGCCCAATATTTATAGCATCAGCTTCATTATCATCAACATCTATATTATATGTATTTTTAATTATTTTAATTGAAGCTGCTTTACATTCATCTCTTTTATGAGAAATAATCCCAACTAATTTCCTCCATTCAGAAGGAGTATATTCTATATAAAATATATTAAATTCCCCAGTTTGAAAATCCATTGGAGTATCCATATTAAGTTGTATACAATATGCCCATACACCGCCAATTAATTTAACTAATGTATTTATTGTAGACATATTTTGTCTTTTACCAGAACCAACAACATCTTTCTCAATCACAAGAATATCTGGTTCATATTTATCTATATGTTGAATTATATCTATATACATTAATAATAATCTGTCTTCAGTCTCTTTTACATGAGACCAATCTAATACACCAGATTCTTTATATATACCGTTTTTAAATATAGCCCAACCTGTTTTAGTAGAGCTTGTATCTAAAGATAGAAGAGTGGTTTCTTTATTATGTTTGCCATATTCATTATTCATACCGTATTCTCCTCTAAAGCATAATTAAGCCAAAGTTTATATGCTTCTTGAGTTTCTTCTTTTAAAAAAACCATCACAAGAACCGATTCTCCTTTTTTATCTACACTAGTATATATATCAATTGGATATATTTTATTGCTTATATAAAGTTTAGCTTGTTTCATATTTATTAACCTGACCACTTCAGTGGGTTCATAGGGTCTAGGTTTTAAATTTGATTGAATATAATCTATATCTTTCATCCTTGTCCTCCTTTAAAAATACAAAAAAAGGGCATAACTCACGAACAGTGAGTTACACCCTAGTATTTCATCTTAAAAAATCACTGTTCAATTAATACATTAAATACAAATTACTTACCATGCTTATGAGCGATAGCTTTAGGATATACCTTCTTTGATTCTGACTGAAGATTAGATTTAAGTTGAGATGCTGTAGATTGAGAAAGAATCATATTCATTTTCTCTTCCCTTTCCTTGAAATCTTTAGTATCAACTTTAACTGGCTTGTCAAATGTCTCTTTGGCTTTATTGTCTACTACATCTTCTGACATAATTTTTGCATAAGTAGTCGCAAAAGATTTTTTATAATTTTTATACTTTTCAGAACCTCTATATTTACCAAGAATTGTTTTTGCTTCTTCTTTATCAATTTTCCCATTTTCATAAGAAGACATAGTTTCATATACTTTTAAGCACTCTTCACTACAAAACATCGACATCCAAGAAGGATAATTTAAAAATTCTCTACAATCATTACAAAACCTATATGGCGTATTACACACCACACATACTTTATTGTTTTTAGCCATATTATTTTCTCCTTTTAATCTTATTATTTTTTTGAAGCCATTTAATATGGCTTTGCGAAATAGTATAATATGCGATGAAACATATAATACTTATAAAATATAAAATATAAAATATATGAGCGCATTTGCGCTCATATATTTTATATATATTTAATTCATTAAAATGATTTTTGCGAATCTTAAACCGATATTCTATTAATCCTCATCATCATCAGGGCAGAAATAAACGGTGTAAAGATCTTTTGTAGTTGAGCAATAGTTAACCTGCAAATCCCCTGTAAAGTCGATAGAGGTATCGTCCCCACCCAGCGCAATAGTAGTCTCAGGGCTAGGCTGGAAGGAAGGAAGCACGATATAGCACCCCTTCAGCTCGTCTGCATGGCAAGGATCAACACAAAGAGCTTTAAGAGTCAGTTTAACAGTCTTAGGGAACTTGTCAGCAGAATTAAGAATCTTAACACCCTCTGTCACAGCTCTATCATATTTAACAATAAACTGTGTTTCTGTTGCATCTGTAGGCAGACTAAGTTTAGTTCCACTTACAGCAAATTCAGTATCAGAAGCTGCTGTACCAAGAGTGTAAGTTTTACCCATAGAACCATTAGTATCAAGAGCATTAACAGTAATAGGTCTAGCTCCGTTTGAAGCTGTAGGAGCAGTATAGCCCGGAATATCAAATCCATCACTAGGTTGTTCCGCTCTCTGGAAAATCATAATTCTAGGCATGATAATGGACTGATTAACACCAGCACCAGCCA
>Ga0256404_1012956_pt1 | contig 10694 bp, 8 predicted proteins | sample RumenRJG_01DNA_FD_185990 | JGI IMG/M metagenome (GOLD analysis project Ga0256404, IMG submission 185990) | Bovine rumen microbial communities from Lethbridge, Alberta, Canada - RJG_01 | ecosystem: Host-associated > Mammals > Digestive system > Stomach > Rumen | place: Canada: Alberta | collected...
GCTGTCCACCACCCAGGCGCAGACGGCGGTGAGGGTCATGACCGCGCACACGGCCAGGCCGTAGACGGCGGCGACCTCCACCCGGCGGTCCTTGCCCGCGTCGCCCACGCCCAGCAGGCGGTCGAACACGATGTTGTGGGTGAACACGCACCCGATCATGAAAAGCAGAATATTCATGCCTGCGCATCCTCCTCTTCATCCTTCTTGCCCACGATGGCCTTGAACACGCCCATCAGCACGCCCAGTACCAGGAAGCCGCCCGCGGGCAGCGCCATGGAGGGGATGCCGCCGGGCAGGATCGCCGCGCCGAACACGGAGCCGTGAGCCAGCAGCTCGCGCACGACACCCACCACGGTCATCGCGCAGAGGTAGCCGATGCCCATGCCCAGCACGTCAGCCACGGCCTCGCCCGGAGTGTTGTCCACGGCGAAGGCGGCGCGGCTCAGCACCAGGCTGGACACGGCGGTCAGCGGCACGAAGATGCCCAGCGCCGCGGAGAGCTCGGGGAAATTGGCCTTCACGATCAGGTCCGCCACCGCGGCGAAGGCGGCGCTGACCATCATGTACAGCGCCAGCTGGCCCTTTTCCGAGGAGACCTTCCCCAGCAGGCAGCTGACGAGAGTGGCGCACACCAGCACGCAGCAGGTAATGACGCCCAGGGCAAGGCCGTTGACGGCGTAGGTGGTGACGGCCAGGGCCGGGCACACGCCCAGCGCCAGGCACAGCAGGGGATTGTCCCTGAGAAGGCCCTTCACAAAGCGGTTATCCATCACGCCTTCGCCTCCTTTTCATAGCCGTACACGCGCCGCTTGGTATAGCGGTCGATCAGCGGGGTGGCGACGTTCATCAGCAGTATGGCGAACGTCACGCCCTCGGGATACAGGCCGAACTTGCGGATCAGGGCGATCAGCAGCCCCGCGCCCACGCCGTAGATCAGCTGTCCCCTGGTGGACATGGGGCAGGTGACGTAGTCCGTCGCCATGAACACGGACGCGAACAGCACGCCGCCGGACAGCACCGCCGCGATGGGGTTATTCCCCAGCAGGCCGCAGAAGACGAGCGTGGACAGCGTCAGCGACACGGGGATGTGCCAGGTGATGGTCTTGGTGCACAGCAGGATGATGAAGCCGACCAGCACCGCGGCCTTGCACACCTCGCCGATGGAGCCGGGGATATTGCCCAGGAAGAGCTGGCCCAGGGTGTAGCCCGAGGGATTGGCCAGGGGCGTCGCGCCGCTGACGGCGTCGGCGGCCAGGGGCGCTGCCCAGGTGGTCAGGTAGCGCGGCCAGCTCACCAGCAAAAAGGCGCGCGCGGCCAGCGCGGGATTCAAGAAGTTGTCGCCCAGCCCGCCGAACAGGCCCTTGACCAGGACCACGGCGAACAGGCCGCCCACCACCGCCAGCCACCAGGGCGCGCGGGGGGACAGGTTCATGCCCAGGATCAGGCCGGTGACGGCGGCGGACAGGTCGTCCACGCGGACCTTCTGCCCGGTCAGACGCTGCCAGCAGGCCTCCCCCGCCACGGCGGAGAGCACCGATACCGCCATCAGCACCAGGGCCGGCGCGCCAAAGATCACCACGCCCGCCACGGCGCAGGGCGCGAGGGCCAGCAGGACGTTGCGCATCAGCGCCCGCGTGGTTTGAGGACTGTGCACGTGGGGCGCCGGAGTGAGATGAAGCTTCATGGCCGATTACCCCTTTCCTTTCCTCGCCTCCGCGGCGATCTTATCCTTCATGGCCTTGAACGACGCCGTGAGCCGCCGGTGGGCCGGGCAGATGTAGGAGCAGCTGCCGCAGACCACGCAGTCCATGACGCACCACTCGCCCGCCCGCTTCATGTCGCCGGCGTCGCAGAAGTACTTGAGCTTGAAGGGATTCAGCCCGATGGGACAGGCCTCCACGCACCGCCCGCAGCGGATGCAGGGGTCCTCCTCGTAATCGACGGCCTCGGCCTCGCTGTAGACCACCACGCCGTTGTTGCCCTTGGCCAGGGGGATGTGGGTGGTGTTGGGGAACGGGAAGCCGGTCATCGCGCCGCCCATGACGATCTTGCCCACCTGATCCTCCGGAATGCTGATCCCGCCGCAGGCGGCGATCAGGTCGTCGGCCATGGTGCCGATGCGCACCCGCAGGTTGGAGGGACGGTTGACGTGGCCGGTGACGGTGGTCACGCGGGAGATCACGGGCTTGCCCTCGATCACCGCGTCGGCGATGGCCTTGGCGGTGCCCACGTTCAAAACGATCACGTGCACGTCCAGCGGCAGCTTCTTGGTGGGGACCTCGCGGCCCGTCACCACCTGGATCAGCTGCTTCTCACCGCCCTGGGGGTATTTGGTCATCAGGGGCATGACCTCCACGCCCTCGCGGCCCGCCGCGGCCCTGCGCATGGCCTCGATGGCGTCGGGCTTGTTGTCCTCGATGGCGATGACGCCCTTCTTCACGTCCAGCGCCCGCATCGCCGCCCGCAGACCGTCCACGATGCGCTTGGACTGCTCCAGCATCAGCCGGTGGTCGCAGGTCAGATGGGTCTCGCACTCCGCGCCGTTCAAGATGATGGTGTCGCAGTACTGGCCCTCCTTGACGGCGAACTTCACGTGGGTCGGGAAGCTCGCGCCGCCCATGCCGCAGATGCCGGCGTTTTTGATGGCGGGCACGATCTTTTCAACGGGGGCGGTCTCCACGTCGCCCAGGGGCTCCAGGCCGTCCACCCACTCGTCCTTGAAGTCGTTTTTGATGGTCACGGCCATGGCCGCGGGGTTCAATATGGTCTGCACCGGGCCCACGGCGATGACCTCGCCGGACACGCTGGCGTGCACCGGCAGGCCCAGGAAGCCCACGGGGTCCGCGATCTGCTGGCCCAGCTTCACGTGGTCGCCCACCTGCACCGTCGGCGTGCTGGGCGCGCCCAGGTGCATGCCCATCTGTATGGTCACGGTCTCGGCGGTATAGTCGATCACCGCCTGCCCGCACGTGGCCGCTTTGCCCTCGTGGACGCCGTGCAGCGGATGCACGCCCCCGCGAAAGGTAATGCTGTTCGACAATTTCAGCACCTCCAGTGTTGTCGTATCATTCTAAAGGTCACGCCTGTCCGCCCTTGAAGACGGGTCTGGGGCGCATGTATTTGTCGTATTCGGCGGGAACGGGTTCGTCCGACAGGCCCAGGCTGGCCCGCACGGCGTCGCCCACGTTGACGGCCTCGGCGATCTCCCCGCTCAGCCCGGCCACGTCAGCCTGGAGCGACAGGGCGGAGCTTGCGGCCTCCAGCGCCGCGTCGGCGGGACGGGCGCGGAACATGCCGCTGGCGTCGCCGGTTGCCGCCGGTTCGGCCGCCTCTGCCTCCGCGGGGGCTGCCGCCTCTGTCTCAGCAGGCGCTTCCACGGCCTCGGCAGGCGCTTCCGCTTCGGTTTCAGCAGGCGCTGCCGCTTCGGTTTCGGCAGGGGCTTCCACAGCGGCCTCGGCGGGCGCTTCCGCGGCGGCGAAGGCCGTGTCCGCAGGCTTTGCGCGCATCAGTCGGTCTGCGTCGCCCGCGGGCGCTGCCGCTTCGGTTTCGACGGGCGCTTCCTCTGCTTCGGCGGGCACTTCCGCGGCGGCGAAGGCGGTGTCCGCGGGCTTTGCGCGCATCAGACGGTCCGCGCCGCTCTCGGCGGGCGCGGCGGCGGTGACCGCGGCGTTGGCCAGGGCGGCGTCCGCGGGACGGGCCCTGAACATGCGCTCCACGCCGCCTGCCTGCGTCGCGGCGGCGCCGGTCAGCGCGGAATCCACGGGACGCTGGCGGAACATGTTCTCCAGCGTGCCGCGCACGGGCGCGGGGGCTTCCGTCTCTACAGCGGACTCGGCCTCCACGGGGGCCTCGGGCTCGGCGGGAGCCTCGGTCTCAGCGGGAACCTCGGTCTCGGCGCTCGCCGGGACGGCCTCGCCGCTCTCGTCGGGAGCCTCCGACGGGGCCTTCTCCCCGGCGGGCACCAGCTCGTTCAGGGCATCCAGCACCGCGCCGGAGGTGACCGACGCGCCGGTGATGGCCTCGATGCCGTCCTCGCCGTAGGCGAAGGGCGCGGTCTTGCCGATGAACTGGTTGGTGAACTCGGGCTCGGAGGCGCGCTTGCCCAGGCCCTCGGTCTCGTTCGGGGTGTCGACGGTCAGCGCGGCCACGGAGTTGTCGCCGTTGAGCATCACGTTCACGGTGACGTCGCCGCCGAAGCCCTGCACGGTCTTGGACAGCGGGCCCTCGGAGGCCTCGCCGCCGCCCGCGACGATGGTGTTCAGGGCCTCCAGCACCGCGTTGGAGGTGAAGGACGCGCCGGAGACGGCCTCGATGCCGTCCTCGCCGTAGGTGAAGGGGCCGGTCTTGCCGATGAACTGCCTGGTGAACTCGGGCTCGGAGGCCAGCTTGCCGAGGCCCTCGGTCTCGTCCGGGGTCTCCACGGCCAGGTAGGCCACGGCCCCCGCGTCGTCCAGACCGGCGGTGACGGTGACATCGCCCGCGAAGCCCTTGGCGCTGGCGGACACGGTGGGACCCATGTAGGCCTCCTCCGCCTCCTCGAGGATGCCCAGCTCGGCGGATGCGACGTAGCTGGCGATGTTGTTCACGCCGCCCAGCACCGCGCGGCTGGAGATGGTGGCGCCCGCCACGCCGTCCACGCCGTCGGTGTCCTCGCCCTCGTTGAGCTTGACCCCCGCAGCCTTGCCCTTGAACTGGCTGACGAACTTAGGCTCCCGGGTCAGGCCGCCGAGGCCGGGGGTCTCGTTGAAGCCCTCGCCCCCCACGTCGACGCCGGTGATGACGCCCGCGCCGTCCACGCCCGCGGTGACCTCCACGGGTCCGCCGTAGCCGGTGACGGTGGTCTTCCCCACGTAGCCCACGGTCTCGCCCGAGCCGTTCAGGGCGGCGTAGACCTCGTCCACGCTGTAGCGGCTGTCCTGAAGCTCCAGCGGCTCAAACTTCTCCGCGTTGACGAGCTTCGCCCGCGCCAGATCGTCGGCCATGGAGGCGTGTCGGTCGATCTTCGCCCGGGTCGCGCCGTTGACCCCGTTCAGCATCAGCGCCGAGGCGACGCACACCGCCGGGATCGTGACCCATGTGGGCAGTTTCTTGTTCACATGCCCTTCCCCCTTCTTTTGGTTGGTATGGATTGAAATGGTATTGGCAATGCCATTGTTGTCGGGAAACGGAATTGGGAATTGGGAATTAAAAACGGTCGCTGCCGCGTTGAAAGAAGAATCCGGAAACGGCGGCTGTCGATATCGATTCCCGGTTATTCCACCATATAGTCCCCTGCTCCGGAGGAGTAGGTGACGCTTCGGTCCTTGGCGATGAAGGCGGCCTCGACGCCGTCCAGCGACTCGATGAGTTGGAGGCCCTTCTCGGTGCCCAGGGCGAAGGCGGCGGTGGCCAGCGCGTCGCCCCACATGGAGCTTTCGGAGAAGATGGTGACGGAGGCCAGCTCATTCTGGACCGGCCAGCCGGTGCGGGGGTCCAGGATGTGGTGGTAGTACACCCCGTCCAGCTCGAAGCCCCGCTCGTAGATGCCGCTGGTGACGGTGGAGCCGCCGCGGTTGACGGCCACCAGCATGTAGGCCCCTGTGGGCTTGTCGATGTCCTGTATGCCCACCTTCCAGGGGGAGCCGTCGGGCTTCACCCCCAGGCCCACGATGTTGCCGCCGAAGGAGAGTATGCCGCTTTCCACCCCGCGGCTCGCCAGGTAGCCCTTCACCGCGTCGGCGATGTAGCCCTTGGCGATGCCGCCCAGGTCGATCATCATGCCCGCGGGCAGGGTGACCCGGTCGCCGTCCACCTCGATTTTTGTATAGTCGATCCGCTCCGCGGCCTCCGCCAGCGCCGCCGCGTCGGGCAGGACCCTGGCCCCCGAGGTGAAGTCCCACTGGGTGGACACCGGGGCGATGGTCACGTCAAAGGCCCCGCCCGAGGCCTCGCTGACCTGCCGGGCCGCGTCCAGGATCGCCAGCGTGTCCTCAGACACCTGCACGGGCTTTCCCTCGGCGTGGTTCAGGTTCCACACGTCGCTGTCCTCCAGCGTCCGGGACAGCAGCGCCTCATAGCGTCCGCACTCCTTCAGCGCGTCGTTGAGCACCTCCACGTCCTCCACGTAGGCCGTCAGCGTGATCACCGTGTCCAGGTAAAACCCCACCGCCGACTGCTTCGTGGCCTCCGCGCAGGCGGTGCAGCACAGCATCAGCGCCAGCAGCAGGGCGGGTATGCGAATGAACTTCATTGATTGACTCCTTTGGGAAGCGGTATTTGCGGCGTGGCGATCGCCTCAGTCTCCCCGCTCAGTCCTGATCTTCAGCGCGGCGAAGACCCTCCTCGCCACGAAGCCGGTCAGCGCGCCCACCGCCGCGCCGATGCCCACCAGCACGGGGAGATAGGTGTAGAGCAGCTGCGGGGTATGGAGCACGGCCACCGCGGCCAGCATCTGCCCCACGTTGTGGGCCACGGCCCCCGCCAGGGAGGTGCCCAGCACGCCGTTTTCGGGATTTCGGCGGATGAAGACGAACACCGCCGCCGCCGCGACGCAGGCCAGCGCGATCAGTATCACGCACCACAGCAGCTGTCCCCCGGGATGGGGATTGCGCCACAGCAGCGCCGCGTCGCTCAGCGCAGCCAGCACGGCGATGGCCAGCGCGCCCCAGTCGGGCCGCCGCCTGATCAGCAGCATCACCGTAAGGCTCAGCACGCCGCCCGCCAGGCTGTAGAGTATGGCGCTCAGCGAGCCGAAGAGGAAGCCGGACAGCAGCACCTTGGTCAGCATCAGCGCCACGCAGCTCTTCCAGTCCAGCATGTACACGCCGTAGAGCAGCACCGTGTTGGCCAGGCCCAGCTTGATCCCCGGCACCGCGCCGCTCAACAGCATCGTCAGCGGGATGGCCCGGTCAAAGTACCCCAGCACCAGCGACAGCGCCGCTAAAAGCCCAAAGCGCCCGACCCGTTGGGCAGTCGTGTTCAAGAGCAAGTTCAACTCCTTTGTATTGGGGGAGGCATGAGGCATCAGGCAACAGGCATCAGGCATTAGTCGGGGTTACGGCGTATCCTTTGCACGTTTTATCGGGGACAGGCACACTCTATAGCGGACGCGGGGGCTGCGATAGAAAGGTCATCCTATATCGCCGCCGACTGATGCCTATTGCCTACTGTCTAACTTCCACCGCCAGCTTGTGCGGCAGGCAGATGATGAAGCCGCCCATGACGCGCAGCTCCAGGTTGTCGCGGGTGACTTCGCCCATCTCGACGCAGTCCTGGTTGTCGCAGTTGGCGTGGGCCATGGACACGGCCTCGCCCGTGAGGGCGACGGTGTTTTCAGCGCCGTCGGGCTGGGTGACGGTGACGGTGTGGGGCTGTCCGAAGGGCAGGTCGATGAGTGGAACCCCGTCCAGGGTGACGTAGACCCGCAGGGCGTCCTCGCCCGGAACCGGCGCGCCGTCCCAGGCCGCGCCGTCCAGCGCCACCGTCACCGCGTCCGCCGTGTCCGCCGCCGGCCGCGCCGCGCATCCGCCCAGCAGCAGGCACAGCAGCAGCGCCGCCCACCATCGTCTCACCCGCAAGCCTCCCCCACGGGCCTTCCTCACCCGTATTCCTTTCAATATATCTATTATAACCGCTTTCCCCGTTTCAGGCAACAGGAAAATTCGGGGCCAGGACAAGGTAGTACGTTTTGTTTCGATGTTGGATGGGCGACTATTGGTTGCTCTAACAGGTTCGCGGCAGCCGCCATTTAATTCCTAATTCCTAATTCAACCCGACAGGTCCCCGCCAATCGTTTCGACCGCCAGTTACATTACCATACTATTATTCTATTAGAAGGCAACTGAATTGTCAATGTCAAAAACAAGGTCAGCTTGTATATCAAGCTGACCTTGTTGGGTGGCGATGCGGAAGGGGCTCGAACCCTCGACCTCCAGCGTGACAGGCTGGCATTCTAACCAACTGAACTACCGCACCATGTGGGCCTTCAGGGATTTGAACCCCGGACCGATCGGTTATGAGCCGACTGCTCTAACCGCTGAGCTAAAGGCCCTTAACCTTACATGATAAAAAGTGGCGACCTCTACGGGACTCGAACCCGTGTTACCGCCGTGAAAGGGCGGTGTCTTAACCGCTTGACCAAGAGGTCGCGTGGTCGGGGTGACAGGATTCGAACCTGCGGCCCCATGCTCCCAAAGCACGTGCGCTACCAAACTGCGCCACACCCCGATCTGGAGGCCGTGCCTCACAAGCAACATAAGTATTATACCACGCACAACCGCTCCCTGTCAACCCCTGCGGATGACAAAAATAGGTTAAGTGAGGCGAAGGGGACGGGGTTGAATGGGGAATGGGGAATGGGGAATTAGGAATGAATACTGGCTGACGCGCACTCTGTACGGGCAGCCAAGCCATTTATAATTCCTAATTCCTCATTCCTCATTTCTCATTCGCCAAAACCCAATTTGTCGAGGGACGGAACAGTGACCTCCATTCTCCATTTTCAATTTGTCATCATCCGTCCCTCCTGTCCGGAGCGATGTGCTCGAAGATGGTGATCTCGCCGCGCTTTTCGATGAGGGTCTCGAGGGAGGCGCTGCGGACGGTCCAGGCGGCCATGGGGGTGCGGAAGATGAAGCGCTGGAAGTGGGGGGAAAAGAAGCGGCGGGCGTTGGCGTTATAGGCCACGAAATCGGGCCGTGCCAGGCAGTTGAGCGCCAGCCCGGCCATCAGGAACGCGCCGATCTGGTTGGCCTGGGGCGCGTACTCCCGCATGGGGCACACCAGCTGGCCCCGGACCACCTGCGGCGCGTGGCGGCGGAACCAGGCCACGATCAGGGGGTTGAAGGACTCCACGATGTACTCGCCCCTGTAGTCCCTCAGCAGGTCCATCAGCGCGGCGCACAGCTTCGGGTTGTTCTTGCCGGACTTCAGTTCGATCAGCAGCGGCGTTCGCCCGTCCACCAGCGCGAGTACCTCGCTGAGCGTGGGGATGCGGGCGTCGGCCACGCCCTTGAGCGCAAAGCCCTTAAGCTCCTCAAGCGCGCAGGCGCTGACCCGCCTCGGGTCGCCGGTGAGGCGCAGCAGCGTGTCGTCGTGGAACACCACCACCTCCATGTCCCTGGAAAACTGGATGTCCAGCTCCATGCCGTACCCCGCCGCGCACGCCGCCTCGAAGGCCGGGAGCGTGTTTTCGACGATGCCCCTTGAAGCGTCGTGGAGCCCCCGGTGGGCAAACGCCTCGTGCCGCCAGCGCTTCACCCGCCTCCGGCGGGGATTCGGCGCGGTCAGATACACCGCGACGATGGCCACGACAAGCACCGCGATCCAGCCGGTTGATTTCATGTACAGGACCTTCTTCTTTTGAGTGTGATGAGAGGGGAATGGGGAATTGGGAATGGGGAATTGGGAATGGATGTGGAAATCCTGCGGATTTCTTTTTATTGAAAAATGGTGCAAGGCTGCCGTTTTCTCATGAATCAATCAAATGCGTTTCCACAGTTATAGCGAAGCGTATGCTTAGTTTCGGCATAGTGCGCGCGGCAGCCGTTCCCCTTTTCCCTTTTCCCTTTTCCCTTTTGCCTTTTCCCTTTTCCCCATTCCCCATTATTCACGCAAAACCGGCCCTCGCGGGCCGGTTTTGTGTTTATTCGCCCCGCAGATACTCGATGGGGACGTAGCCGGTGGTGGGCGGGGTGGTGCCGTCGGTGATGGTGGCGACCTGGGCGTACTGGGTGTTGCCGCCCACCAGGGTCATCCGCGCGCCCATCGGCAGGGTGCCGAGCACGCCGGAGTTGGGGTCGGTGGAGTTGTACAGCGGCGCGTCCTGGGTGGCAACCACCACGCGACTGGCGTTGCCCAGCCGCTGGGTGTTCACATAGATGAAGGGGATGTAGGCCTTCCGCTTGCCCTGCTTCACCAGCGCCCAATACTGGCTGCCGTCCACGCCCAGCAGCTTGAACTGGACGTTCTTGTTGACGTTGTTGATCTTGGCCTTGGCGTCGGTGGTGGTGCACAGCAGCTTGCCGGTGGCCTGGACGTACACCAGCGTGTCCAGGTTGGCGGGGTCCACGGTGGTCAGGGCGCTGGCGTCACAGTAGGCCACGTAGCCCTTGGCCGAGCGGATCTTGGCGATGGTGTTGTTGGCGGTGTAGCCCACCAGGTAGGCCGACTGGCCGAAGGACAGGCTGGAGATCTGGGTCCAGCTGTCGGGGTTGACCATCACGGCGGTGGAGCCGTTCAGGCACCACACCTGCGTGCCCTCGGCGGCGGGGGTGTCGTCCAGGTAGATGGTGGGGATGAAGCCGAAGTTCTGGCCGTCGCTGACCCTCGACCACAGGCCGTCCGAGGTGATGGCCAGCAGAGTCACCACGTCGCCCTTCTTTAGGTTGCGCAGGCGGCCCATCTTCTGGGAGGGGGCCTTGTACAGCGGCGTGGTGTTCAGCTGCACGTACATCTGACGGTTCAGCACGTTGGGGTCGGCGTTGGACAGGCCGTTGTAGAGGCAGTAGGCCGTGACGCCGCTGGGGCTCTGCACCTGCGCCCAGTCGCCCTGGGTGGCGATGACCGTGAGCTGCTGGCCGAAGAACACCGTGGTGACGATCCGGGAATTCTCGTCGGCCTTGGCCCGGAGCTTGAGGCTGGCATCCTTGACGAACATCACCGCGTTCATCGGGATGGCCACCTGGGCCTGGCTGTTGTCAAAGGGATTGTAGCCG
>Ga0256404_1012957_pt1 | contig 10693 bp, 8 predicted proteins | sample RumenRJG_01DNA_FD_185990 | JGI IMG/M metagenome (GOLD analysis project Ga0256404, IMG submission 185990) | Bovine rumen microbial communities from Lethbridge, Alberta, Canada - RJG_01 | ecosystem: Host-associated > Mammals > Digestive system > Stomach > Rumen | place: Canada: Alberta | collected...
TGCCAGGTCATACACATCCATGTCCAGCGGAAGACCGTTCCGCAGGCAATAGACCAGGCGGTAATCCATGATGAAATCCATGCCGCCGTGGCCGCCGACTTCCTTCGCGAGGGTTTCGAGCTCCTCGGTGAGGATGGGGCTGCGGTGCTGGGCCAGAATGGGCTCCAGGGCCTCTCCGGTCAGCTTGATTTCCTTGCCAAGATTCTGGTAATCCACGTTCTCGGCCCCTTCTTCACGGAAGCAGAGCTGCTGGACGGGATACTTGGCGGCATAGCCGTCGGTCCCCACCAGCTGATACATCCGGCTGTACGGGCGGGGCGTCATGACATCGTGTTCAACCAGGATGGTCTTTCCTTTTTCGGTGCGGATGAGCGTGCAGGTGAGGTCGCCGTTGGCAAAATCGCCCTCCATCCCGGCGGCCGCCGCGTGTTTGGGACCGTTGATGGGGGTGGTGTCATAGGCTACGAGGCTCTCCATCCGGTCGCTGCGGTGGATGTCCAGTACCTGGCAGACCGGACCGAGCCCGTGGGTCGGATATACATCGCCCCGGTGCTGCTGGTTGAACGCCAGCCGCCAGTTGTTCCAATATCGTCCCCAGAACGGATCCAGGTTGTGGTTATAGGCTCCTTCTACGTGGATGATCTCCCCGAAAAGGCCTTCGCGGGCCATCTGCAGGGCGGTCAGCTCGAAAAAGTCATATACACAGTTCTCCAGCATCATGCAATGCTTGCGCGTCCGTTCCGATGCGTTGACCAGCGCCCAGCACTCCTCCAGCGTCGTGGCGGCCGGGACCTCGATGGCGGCGTGTTTTCCGTGCTCCATCGCATAGAGGGCCATCGGGGTATGATGGACCCAGTCCGTGCAGATATAGACCAGATCCACATCCTCGCGCTCGCAAAGCTGCTTCCAGGCATCCTCGGAGCCGCTGAAGCAGGCCGGTTCGGGGAAGCCGGCATCGGTCACGACCTTTGCGCTGCTGGCGACATTCTCTTCGAGGATATCGCACAGGGCGGTGATCCGCGTCCCGGGGATGTGGACAAAGCGTTTGGAAACATCGCTTCCGCGCATGCCCAGACCGATCACGCCCACGCGGACGGTGTCGATCGGATCGCAACGCAATCCGAGTACGTCTGTCGCCCCGGCGGGACGGGCGGGAATGGGAGTGGTGAGGGGGAGTGTTGTCTGCTGCCCACAGGAAAGGACGGCCAGCAGCATCCCGGCAATCAGGAGAAATTTGGCTGTTTTCATATGAATTCTGTTACGTGTGAGACAAAGATAACGATTATTTTGCTATATTCGCATAACCAATCTAATTCATCATGAAAAGATATTTGATCCTTCTCTCCACTGCGCTCTTGGCATGGGGATGCAGTGCGAGCTTCAATGCCGATAGAGCGTTGTCCGGCGGCATGAAAGCGCTGCAGGCTGCCTCCATCAGCGACGCACAGGTCCAGGAGTATGTGCACCAATATATCGTCCAGCTGGATGGCCAGAGCAAGGTGCTTCCGGAGTCCAATGCCTATACGCAGCGTCTGCGCAAGCTGACCAAGGGCATCACCCAGGTGGATGGGATTCCGCTGAATTTCAAGGTCTATCAGACCAAGGAGGTAAATGCGTTCGCCTGTGCCGACGGCAGCGTGCGGGTTTATACCGGGCTGATGGATCTGATGACGGACGATGAGGTGCTGGGCGTGATCGGCCACGAGATCGGCCACGTCGCCTTGAAGCATTCCAAGAAACAGATGAAGCAGGCCATCCTGACCTCTGCGCTCCGGGACGGTATCGCCTCCACGGGTAATGTGGCGGCGGCCATTTCCGATACGGGGCTGGGTGAGATCGGTGAAGCCCTGATGGGCGCCCAGTATTCGCAGAAGCAGGAATTGCAGGCCGATGAATACGGCTACGGTTTCCTGAAATCGGCGGGCAAGAACCCCTGGGCGATGGCGCTCGCTTTTGAAAAGCTCCAATCGCTGAGCGGCGGTACCACCTCAGCGGGAAAAGCGGCCGCCGGCAGCTCCGTAAGCCAGCTTTTCTCCACGCACCCGCCGACATCGGACCGGATCGACCGCATCGCGAAAAAGGCTACGGCCGACGGATACAAACGTCCCACGAAGTAAGTTCCCTCGGGCGTTCGGATGGATTCCTTTTCCGCATTCATTCAGGAGCATGACGGGGCCGATACCTTCGATGTCCGGTTCCTGACATCCGTCCGCCAGCAGTTCGGTGCCGATGCCGAGCGCGTCATCGCTACGCTCGCCGTCCGCAAGAAATTGAAAGACAAGGTTCCGCAGTGGTTTGCGGAACCTTCTTTGGTTTATCCCAAACCCTTGGCAGGGGAGCAGTGCTCCTCTTCCGCCACCGCCTTTTACAAAGCCTCCCTGCTGCAGAATATTGCTCCGTCCGCCGCCAAGGGCTGCCTGCGGGTGGCCGATCTGACCGGTGGTCTGGGCGTGGATGCCTGGGCTTTTTCCCAAGAGGCCGCGGAAGTCCTGTACAATGAGATGGATGCGGATCTCGCCGATGCCGCCCGGCACAATTTTGCCGCCTTGGGACGCTCCAACATCCGGGTTTCGTGTGCGGAAATCACGGCCGATTCGCTTTCTGCCGTCCTGGGGAATTTCGCCCCCGATGTGATTTTCCTGGACCCGGCCCGCCGGAGCGCATCCGGTCAGAAAGTCTTCCGCCTGGCCGACTGCTCGCCCGATCTTATCGCCCTGAAAGACAGTCTTTTGCGCCTTTGCCCGACCGTGTTGGTGAAGGTTTCGCCCATGGCCGATATCGCCCAGTTGGGGCGGGAATTGGGGGATTGTCTGCAGGCGGTGCATGTTGTGGCGGTGGGGGATGAGTGTAAGGAGTTGCTGCTCCTGCTTCAGCGGCCCGGCGACCCGGTGCGGTTGGCCGTCCATTCGTCCGATACGGACAGGCCGCTCGTCGCTAAAAGCGAGGAAATATGCTCCTCGCAGCCTGTCCGTATCGGACGCTACGCGGTTCAGCTGCCGGCGGCGTGGTCCGGTAGCCGGATGCTCCGAGGAGCATTTTTCCAAGTTCTCTGTGACGAGGAGCATCCGGCTGGCGGACAAAGAGAGGCTAGGTATCTGGCGGATGAGGCGGAGCTGAAGGCAGCGAGATGGCTCTTCGTGCCGGGGCCGGCACTGACCAAGGCTGGCGCCTTCAACCTGCCCTGCCGGCAATTCGGCCTGGTAAAACTCGGCCGCAGTACCCATTTGTACGTCCCTTCCGGCGATGTTTTCCCCGCCGGGCTTCTGTCATGGGGAAAACGTTATCTCATCTGCTCCGTGCTGCCCTTGGACAAAGCCGGCATCCGCGAGGCTGCTATGCGCTGGCCGAAAGCGGACGTAACGGCCCGTAACCTGCCTCTGGACAGCGAAGGGCTCCGGAAGCGGCTGGGCATAAAAACAGGAGGTGCCATCCATTTGTTCGGCTTTCGGGCCGATTTTCAGGATGGCACCTCCGGAAAGTATCTGCTGGCGGCCGAACCTTACAACGAATCGATGTAGGCGGCCATTTCGTCGCGTTTGGCCAGGGCCGAGCGGAAGAGCTGCCATTGGGCCAGGCTGCGGACCCAGTTGTGCTCGGGATACTGTATTTTATAATAGGTATCCCCGTTGATGTAGTCGGCCAGGAAACGGACCGTCTGCATGTACGGGAAGAGCAGGGCCGCATAAGGCAGGTTCTCTTTCTCCACCGGCGTCAGGAAGACCGAGGCCGATTCCAGGTATCCCTTGGCAAAGGCCTTGAAAATCTCCATGTTAAACCCAACCCGCGAGAGGTCCTTGTCGTCCTCGGCACCGGTATTGGCAGCCGTGCGCAGGAAGTCTCCGAAATCCGAGAAAACGAAGCTCGGCATCACGGTATCCAGATCGATCACGCAGAGAATCTCCCCGTTTGCATCGAACAGCATGTTGTTCACCTTGGTGTCGCAGTGGCAGATGCGTTTGGGAAGGGTGCCTTCGCGGTACATCCGTTCCGCCTTGCACATCTCCTCCTCGAACGTTTGGATCTCCGCTACGAGCGCCTTGACGGCGGGATCGGCCATCCGCCCGGCTGCATCGGCTGCAACCGCTTCCCGCAACTGACGCGCACGCAGTTCCATGTTGTGGAAATCCGGGATGGTCTCGCCCAGCTTGTCGGGAATATCGGCCAGCATCGCCTCAAAATGCCCGAACGCCTTGCCGGCATAGTAGGAATACTCCGGATTCACGGTCTCGTACGTGAACGCGTCGCGGATGAACACCGAGATGCGCCAGTAGGTCTGGCCATCGGTCCAGTAGGTCTTGCCGCTTCCTTTCACGGGGACGAAGCGCAGGACCTTGCGGTCGATGTCGCTTTCTCCGGCGGCTTCCAGTTTGCCGCGGATATGGCGCGTAACCGCCTCGATATTGCTTTGGAGCAGATCGACATCCTGGAAGATGGCATTGTTGACGCGCTGGAGGACATAATCCTCGGGACCGTCGGTTTTCACCTTGAAGGTATCGTTGATAAGACCGTTGCCCAGCGGCTTGATTTCCTGGACTGTTCCGTTAATCTGAAACTGCGAAACGATAGCGGCGAGTTCTTGCTGCGTTTTCATGGGATCTTATTTCTCAGAAGGGGCGATTGCGCTCCACACGACGGCGCTCAAGGCACCTCCTACAAGCGGAGCAAGGATAAAGATATACAGTTGTTTAAGAGCTTCTCCACCCACCAGCAGGGCCGGGCCGAACGAACGGGCCGGGTTCACGGACGTGCCGGTCAGGTTGATGCAGACGAGGTGGATGAGCACCAGGGTAAGGCCGATGGCAAGGCCGGCCAGGTTGCCGGCTCCGTTCTTGGCCGTGGATCCGAGCACCACCAGGACGAAGATGAAGGTGGCGATGACCTCAATCACGAAAGCGCCGCCCAGCGTGATGCCATTCGCGGCGTTGGCGGTGTTGGCGCCGCCCATTTCAAAATTGGACATGCTGCAGATGAGCAGGAGGACGGCTGCGCCGATCAGGCCACCGATGAACTGGCCGATCCAATAGCCGACGGCGTCTTTCAGGCTCATCCGGCCGGACAGGAAGACGCCCAGGGTAATGGCCGGGTTGATGTGGCATCCGGAGATGCTGCCGATGGTGTACGCCATGGCGATGACGGACAGGCCGAAGGCGAGGGCGGTGGCGGCGACGCCGGCGGGGGTCGCACATCCGACGAAGACTGCAGTTCCGCAGCCCAGAAGTGTCAGAACAGCTGTTCCGATGCACTCAGCAAAGTATTTTTTCATCATGATAATGGGTTTTTAGGGTTACCTAATTCTTTGTGCAATATACGGATTTTTCGCTATATTTACAAAAATTTTCAGGATGGAGACCCATGTCGTAATCATGGCCGGTGGGGTGGGAAGCCGCCTTTGGCCTATCAGCGTTCCGCAGACACCCAAGCAGTTTATCGATGTGCTGGGCGTAGGTAAGACATTGATTCAGTTGACGGTAGAACGCTTCCTGCCGGTGTGCCCCCTGGACCACTTCTGGGTGGTGACGGGCGAACGGTACGTGGAGAAGGTGCGCGAGCAGCTGCCCGGGATTCCGGTCGATCAGATCCTCGCCGAACCCGAACCGCGCAACACCGCCCCCTGCATCGCCTATGCGTGCTGGAAAATCGGCGTGAAGCATCCCGATGCGAATGTGGTGGTGACCCCCGCGGACGCCCTCGTGCTGGAAAAAGAGCATTTTGCCCGGGTAATATCGGACGCCCTGGCCTGCACCGCCGAGTCCGATGCCATCGTCACGGTCGGCATCGCCCCCACGCGTCCGGACACGGGATACGGTTACATCTGCTCCAGCGATACCGTGCGCGACAAGGTAGTTAAAGTGCTGGAATTCAAGGAGAAACCGACGCTGGAGGTGGCGAAGGAATACCTCGCCGCGGGCAACTATTTCTGGAACGCCGGCATCTTCGTGTGGAAACTTTCTACCATCACGCGAGAACTGCGCGCGCATGCTCCGCAGATCTGCGGGGTGATGGACGAGCTGGCCCCGTCGTTCTATACGCCCGGGGAGGCCGCCGCGCTGCGCCGGCTTTTCCCCACCTGCGAAAAGATTTCCATCGACTATGCGGTCATGGAAAAATCGTCCCGGATTTTCGTGATCGCGGGCGATCTGGGTTGGAGCGACCTGGGTGGCTGGAGCTCTGTAAAAGAGCACATTGAGGCCGATGCCGGCGGGAATGCCCTCGTGGCCGCCTCCGAAACGAGCGCGTCGGAAACGGATATCCGTCTTTTCGATGTGAAAAACACCATCGTACACGCTTCAGATGCCAAAACGGTGGTCGTCCAAGGCCTTGACGGATACATCGTTGCGGTGAAGGACGGGAACATCCTGATCTGCCGCCTGGCTGACGAACAACACATCAAGGAGTACTCGGCGCCGAAGCAGTAAGCGTGGACCTGCATTTTTTTCGAAAAAAATCGTAAAAAAATTTGGATAAGTCGAAAAAGAGGGATACCTTTGCATTCCCGATTCGGAGACACAAAGCCGATGAGGTTGGAGGACTCGTTAGCTCAGTTGGTAGAGCACAACACTTTTAATGTTGGGGCCTCGGGTTCGAGTCCCGAACGGGTCACAGAAATACAAGGATTGCTTCCTTAGCTCAGTTGGTAGAGCACGACACTCTTAATGTTGGGGTCCAGGGTTCGAGCCCCTGAGGGAGCACAAAAGACCAGACGACAGCCTGGTCTTTGTATTGAAAAACGAGGGTATAGCTCAGTTGGTTTAGAGCGCTTGCTTGACAGGCAAGAGGTCACTGGTTCAAATCCAGTTATCCTCACCACAAACTCCTTTGGTCGGCACCATCCCGTGCCGACTTTTTTTGTCGGTTGCTGTATTGCATTTTCTAACTATCTATGGCACAGCGACTTCCCGGAAAGCCGGTTCCGAGAAATACGGAACCGGGTTTCCGACAACGGGTTTCCGGCAAGTTGTTGAATAATAGGTACTTAAAACTGCAGTACCCTTGACCTGATCCTGTCCGGCTCGTCCCGCCTTGCCGTCCCTCTTGCCATTTATTCTCTCGCGCCTTGATTATGTATGGGGGAGGGTATACACACCCTGATTTGTAAGTAATTGATATTCAACAGAATATAAATCTGGGCGTTCATAACCCCTTGCTATAGAGAGGGGGTCTGCACCGACAATGTGTGTAACTGATTAATTATCAATATCTTGCATAATTGTCGTGTTCATAACCCCCTTTCTCCGCACCGCCGCCGGAATCAAGCACCGCCGCCGGAATCAAGCACCGCCGCCGGAATCAAGCACCTCCGGCGGCGGCCCTGCCCGGCCGGTAGAATCATTACCCCAACTGGCCTTCTTCCAGCAGTTTGTCGAAAAAGGCCGTGTACTGGCGGCTGTGGGTGTCTGTGCCAAGGAAGCCGTAATACCCCATGCGGAGCAAGGCTTCGGTACGGATGGCTGATTCCTGCCCGTAGAACCCTTCCAGGGATCCGAGGTTCTGCTGGAAGACGGCACCGGCCTCGTGCAGCCGGACGTATTCTTCGCGGCTGGCCCACAGGTATCGCTCCGGATGTGCCAGAACGGGCTTGTACCCCTCGGCTATGAGCGAGCGGATTTCTTCTGCCGGGTCGATGTCTCCCATCTTTTCCGGATGGTAGAGAGGCAGTTCAATCAGGATGTGGTTCCCCTCCCAGGGAAGGAGTCCCATGTGCCTCTGCTCCGGCCAGGTCTCCGGTATCAACCGATACTCCAGTGAAGGAACCAGTTCCAGGGGGATGCCCTCCTTGTCCAGGGCCTCCTGAAGCCGTTCGCAGGCGAGAATGACCGTCTTCGGGCTGTTCCGGTATTTGGACGTGCTATGCGAGGTGCACACGGCCCGCCGGAATCCGTATGCCACCAGACGGCCCGCCAGGTAAAGGGACTCCTCCAGGGAGGTGGATCCGTCATCGAGTCCCGGAAGGATGTGGCAGTGACAGTCGAACGGCGTATCGGCTGAATTCAAAAAATATCTTCTCTTCATAAGAGTTTTAGGGCGATATGCGCACAGGCTTCCGCATCGGCCAGGGCGTGGTGATGTCGGGTCAGGTCGAAGCCGCAGACGGCGGCCACGGTCTGCAGCTGGTGGTTGGGCAGGCGACAGCCGTAATGACGTCGCGAGGCGGCCAGCGTGTCGTAGAAGAGATAACCGGGATCATCCATCCGGTAAACCCGGAAGACAGCTTTGAGACAGCCCTCGTCGAAACGTGCATTATGGGCAACCAGCGGCAGCCCCTCAATCTTTGGCGCAATCTTTTCCCAGACATCCGGGAAGACCGGTGCGTCCTCCGTATCCTCCGGTCCCAGGCCGTGAACCCGGCGGCAGAACCACTGGTAGTATTCCGGCTCCGGGTGGATCAGGCTGTAGAAAGAGTCTACCATGACCCCGCCCCGCACGATGACGACGCCCACGCTGCAGACGCTGGAAGGCTGCTCGTTGGCGGTCTCGAAATCTATGGCGGCAAAATCGGTCATCGTACCATTTTCAGCTGTAAATATAGTACAAATTCCGGATCTTTTCACCCCAAATTTGGCATTCTTGCCCCAAATCCGTCTTTTCCCGCCACATGCGAGGGCTTCTGCCACAATTATTTGGCACCTGTGTGTGAAGTACTTACATTTGCTTCCGCAATTGAACGTAAATGAATGATTCAGATATGATTGAACGTTTCTTACAACAGACGGAATTTGTCTCTCAGGAGGACTTTGTCCGTCATTTCCACATCGATGTGCCGGAGCATTTCAACTTCGCCTATGACGTCATGGATGCCTGGGCCGAGGAGGCACCGGATAAACTGGCGATGCTGTGGACCAATGACCAGGGAGAGGAGAAACGCTTCACCTTCCGGGACTTGAAAGAGATGTCGGACCAGGCGGCGGCCTATCTGCTGCAGCTGGGCATCCGGCGGGGCGACAGCGTCATGCTCATGCTGGGCCGCCGCTACGAGTTCTGGGTTACCATGCTGGCGCTGCACAAAATCGGCGCCGTCGCCATCCCCGCCACCCATCTGCTGACGGCCCACGACATCATCTACCGCTGCCAACGGGCTGATATCAAAGCTATTCTGTGCGCCGGGGAACCCTCCATCCTGGAACATATCAGCGAGGCGCTTCCCGCGTGCCCGACCGTCCGTGAAGCCGTGAGTGTCGGCCCGCTGGTCCCGGCTGGTTTCCGCGACTACGCCGCCGAATGGCAACAAGCCAGCCAGCCGCTCTACCGCAGCCGGATGCGCAAGGAAGCCGATACCCTCTTCGGCCGGAACGAGAACAGCGATACCATGCTGATGTATTTCACGTCCGGGACCAGCGGGGAACCCAAGATGGTCGCCCATGACTTTACCTATGCGCTGGGACATTTGGTCACGGGCGTTTATTGGCACAACCTCGGCGAAGACAGCTTGCACCTGACCATTGCCGATACCGGCTGGGGCAAGGCCGTCTGGGGCAAGATGTACGGCCAGTGGTTCGCCGGCGCAACGGTCTTTGTCTATGATCATAAGAAGTTTACACCGGCAGACCTGCTGCAGAAGATGGCCGATTACCACATCACCTCCCTCTGCGCGCCGCCGACCATTTACCGCTTCCTTATCCAGGAAGACTTCTCCAAATATGACCTCAGTTCCCTGCGCTGGGCCTGCACGGCCGGCGAGGCGCTGAACGGAGCGGTTTACGAAAAATTCAAATCGCTCACGGGACTGGAACTGCGCGAAGGCTTCGGACAGACCGAAACCACCATGACCCTGGGAACCTTCCCTTGGATGAAACCCAAGCCCGGCAGCATGGGCCTGCCCAATCCTCAGTACGACATCGACCTGCTGCTTCCGGACGGAACGCCCGCGAAGCCCGGTGAAAGGGGAGAGATTGTGGTCCGGACCGATAAGGGAAAGCCGCTCGGCCTGTTTAAGGGTTACTACAAGGATGCGGAAAAAACGGCCCGGGTTTGGCACGACGGCGTGTACCACACCGGCGACGTGGCCTGGCGCGACGAGGATGGCTATTTCTGGTTCGTGGGCCGCAACGACGACGTCATCAAGAGCAGCGGCTACCGGATCAGCCCCTTCGAGGTGGAGAGCGTCCTCATGCAGCATCCGGCCGTGGTGGAATGCGCCGTCACCGGGGTTCCGGATGATATCCGGGGCATGGTGGTAAAGGCCACCATCGTCCTGGGCCGCAAATGGCGTTCACAGGCGGGGGAAGACCTTAAAAAGGACATCCAGACCTTCGTCAAAACGCACACCGCTCCCTACAAATACCCGCGCGTGGTGGAATTCGTTCAGGCCCTTCCCAAGACCATCAGCGGCAAGGTCCGCCGGGTGGAGATCCGCGAAGGCGATTTGCGCAGCCGCCTGGAACAGGGACTGCGCAAAATCCATGAGGCGCTGCGACCGGTCTTCTGGTCGACGCACAATGTAGAGTGGATCGATAACGTGCTTTAATCCTAGAAACCGCGGCCGTGTTTGGCCCAGAAGGTTTCTTCCAGGACCTTCCATTCATCGGCGGCATGCCGGAAGAGGCGCGCCGTGAGGGCGTCCAGTTCGGCAGGCGTTGCGTCCGGTTCCAGGGCGGAAACGGCGTTCAGCGCCTCGTCTTCCAGTTCCAGGACCTTCGGCATCATGATCTTCTTGTCGGTCTGCCAGGCTACGGTAGCCAGGCGGTTGGCCCGGCGG
>Ga0256404_1012958_pt1 | contig 10692 bp, 11 predicted proteins | sample RumenRJG_01DNA_FD_185990 | JGI IMG/M metagenome (GOLD analysis project Ga0256404, IMG submission 185990) | Bovine rumen microbial communities from Lethbridge, Alberta, Canada - RJG_01 | ecosystem: Host-associated > Mammals > Digestive system > Stomach > Rumen | place: Canada: Alberta | collected...
TCTCTAATTGTAGAGCTTTAATAATAGTATGCAGACGTTCGTTCTCCGCCAACAGTTCTGAGACGAACTTGCGTATTGAGGATGGTTCAGTCCAGAGTTTCTCCAATTCGTTCCTTATGTCTGCATCATGCTCTTTCATAGACACAAAGATACAAAAAACAATTCAAACAGCCAAACAAAAACGGCATTTATTTTATTGAAAAACAATAATTTATCAGAGAATTCTAAGCACAAATGAGAGAGTCACGGAGCCCATTAAAATCGTCTTTATAAATAACGCCATCCCGCAAATTCTCTGCATTACAGAGGGGATCTGAGTAGTTACAAAATTTTTTATCTCGTAGTAGAATTTTCCCTTCTCCCACGTGAATTTTTTCTTCTCCCATGAGGATTATTTCTCGTCACACGAGAATTTATTTTCGTCCGCATGAGAATTTATTCTGTTCGCATTAGAAATCTCATTCGTCTCACGAGAACTTTTTAGTGTGCCTTGGAGTGTTGCTTACAAGCGGCAACGGCATATTCTGAAAGACGATTAATTCATCTGTATGCGTTTAGACATGTGCGGGATATGTTCCGCTTGTAACGAAAACAGAGTGCGGCATTCCTCCCGGCGTATTCCACGGAGCTCTGTCAGCCCCGAATTTTGTTTATCAGACAATATTCCGATTTCCTAAATAAGAACGACTCTTTTTAATGAGGAGGCCACTACCCTGCTCTTCGACGTCCTTATTATTTCAGGCTCTCGAGGAACTTGGCGATAGTGTCCCTTAAGCCCATGTAGAGAGCTTCGCTGATGAGCGCATGGCCTATGCTTACCTCTGCTGTCTCAGGGATCTGATTGTGGAAGAAGTGGAGATTTTCCAGACTTAAGTCGTGACCGGCATTTATGCCAAGGCCTTTGGCGTGGGCATATTTGGCCGCCTCTCTGAAAGGAGCAATTGCCTTCTCTCTGTCCTGACGGTAGGCCGCGGCATATGGACCGGTGTAGAGTTCTACTCTCTGCGTACTGCAAAGCACGGCATAATCTATCATTTCTTTATCTGGGTCAATAAAAATTGAGGTTCTGATGCCCGCGTCATTAAAGCACCCCACAATCTCCGTGAGCGTTTGCTGGCACCTTTTAGTATCCCATCCGTGGTCCGATGTGAGCTGATCTGGCTTGTCGGGGACGAGCGTAACCTGCGCCGGTTTCACGTCCAGCACGAGTTTGATGAAGTCCTCGTCGGGATAGCCCTCGATATTCAATTCTGTGGTAACGATATCTTTGAGGGCATACACATCACTGCGGCGTATGTGACGTTCGTCAGGACGGGGATGGATGGTTATGCCCTGAGCGCCCCAGAGCTCGCAATAGACGGCTGCCTTTTCAACATCGGGAACATTTCCTCCCCGCGCATTGCGGAGAGTGGCTATTTTATTGATATTTACGCTTAATCTGGTCATAATTCTGTGTGATATGGATATTTTTGTATATTTGCAATAAGTCTCAAAGCAAAAATAGCAAAAATGTTGCTATGGGGATAATGCTTGAATCTTCATATGAGAGATAAAAGAGAAACAGTTGCGCTGTTTGGTAATATGTACCAGACAAAAAAAAGCAAATATGCGGGGGAAGTCATTTCCGGCCTTCGCAAATTGGGCTACAATATAATCGTCGAGGAAGGTTTGCGACAAAGCCAGAATGTTTTTATGGACGCCATTCCTGAGGAAGACGCATTTGTGGGCAGAGATTTCGAAGCCGACTTTGCCATAAGCCTGGGAGGAGATGGCACATTCCTTCGTACAGCCATGTTTGTCGGACCTAAAAACATTCCTATTCTGGGTATTAATTTTGGTCACCTCGGCTTTATGTCCGAAGTCAATCCGGAGGATATCCATACCGTACTCAAAGATGTTCGCGACGGCAACTATAAGATAGTGACAAGGAGCGTACTTGAGCTCGTTACCGATGATGAGGAGCAAAACAGGATAGAATGCCCTTACGCGCTGAATGAGATCGCCGTACTGAAGCACGACCTGTCGTCCATGATCAAGATACGCATGAGTGCCGGAGGGGAATACCTCACGACATACTCGGCCGATGGATTGATAATTGCCACGCCGACTGGTTCCACAGGCTATGCGCTCTCAGCCGGCGGACCTGTGCTGACCCCGTCGTTGCACGCCATCGTAGCGGCCGCCGTAGCGCCTCATAGCCTTAGCATCCGACCCGTCGTACTGAGGGACGATATTGAGATAAAGTTGCGTGTCATCAGCCGGACAAAGCATTTCCTCGTTTCTATTGACGGACGTAGCTTGCAGATGACCGACGAAAATACGCTTACTATCCGCCGCGCCCCATACTCGGTGCGCACCATTCACACCGGGCCCAAGACTTTCTACGACACACTGAGAGAAAAACTTATGTGGGACGGAGATCTACAGAAAGAGAATGAATTTTAAGGGCAGAGAATACAAACTTTCCGTCATTTTACCCTGGATAGCAGCAGTTATCAAGGACTACAAGCTGAAGCTAATATTGTGTGTTGTGCTCGGATGGGCAATTGTGGGTCTGAATTTCGTGTTCGTCTGGCTTACCAAGATTGCCATAGACTCCGCTACAGGCGACAAGAATCACAACGTAATCGTAGCTGCCCTTGCGGGACTGGCGCTGACAATAGCGATACAGGCCCTCATCTCGGCAGTCAGCCGGCGGCTCCGCACGATGACTAGTTTCCGCATGAACCGCCGGCTGCAGGAGCGTCTTTTCGAGAAGGCAGTGTACGCCCGGTGGCCCGAAATCAACAAATACCACACCGGCGACATTACACGCAGATTGGAGGAAGACGGAGCGGAGATAATTTCCTTTGTCAGCAGTACAATCCCCACAATATTGCTTGTACTGTTGCAGCTTCTGGGCGCGTACATTTTTCTCATTATTCTGTCGTACAAGATAGCCATTGTCCTTGCTATAATAATGGTAGTCGGCGTCTTTATAAGCAAGTTCCATTTCCTGAAAATACGCGCCTTCTCGGCAAAAATTAAGGAAGGCGGCAGTATGCTTCAGGCAGCGCTTCAGGAAGGCCTGCAAAACATCAGCGTCCTCAAAGCGCTTGCCGGCAACAGGCTCTTCATGCGCTATTACTCCCATATATTCGGCCTGCAGGAGGACAACGTACGCAGGCGTCTCAGCTATACAGTGCTCTCCTCCACTATTCTGAATGTCGGGTTTGCGGCATGCTACCTTTTTGTCTTCGTCTGGGGCGTGTTCGGCCTCGAAAGCAGCAGTATTACCTATGGTACGCTCATCGCGTTTGTACAGCTCGTCGGGCAGATACAGGGGCCTTCGCGCACATTGATAAGCTCGATATCCGACTTCGCCGAATTCTATACCTCCTGCGAGCGGCTGAACGAGATTAGTTCTATAAAGCAGGAACATGTCATCGGGCCGTCCGCGATAAGTCTGACCACGGCTCCGGGCATCATCTGCCGCGACCTCAGCTACAGCTACACCCAAGGAGGCAGGAAGATACTTGACCACTTCAATTGCGAGTTTGCCCCGAAGTCCTTCAACGCTATCATAGGAACTACCGGCGCAGGGAAGACCACGCTGATACGTCTCCTTCTGTCTTATATCGAGCCCGACGAGGGGGAGATATTCCTTTTTATCGACGGCAGGAAAGAACGCGTGGGCATTAATACAAGAAGTGCGTTTGCATATGTCCCTCAGGGAAACTCATTGTTCAGCATGTCGCTCAGAGACAATCTCCGGCTCTCCAATCCTCAGGCGACTGATTATGAAATGAAAAGGGTACTATCACTCTCGTGCGCAGACTTCATAATGAAACATAAAGAAGGATTGGACACGATGTGCGGCGAAAACGGCCGGGGCTTTTCGCAGGGGCAGGCTCAAAGGTTCTGTATCGCAAGGGCGTTGCTTTCCAAGGCTCCTGTGCTTCTGTTTGACGAAGCTACTTCAGCCCTTGACCATGGAACAGAGGAGCTAATCATAAAAAATATCAAGGCTGAAATACGCGACAAAACAATACTTTTCATTACGCATCGCGACGCGGTAATGAAATACGCAGACAAAGTAATAAGGGTGAATTAAGAAATATTACTGTCCGGTAAACGTAGTGCGCCCTTTTCTAAGCCATTTATGGGCACGGATAACTAATTGACAGACAGTGCCCCTTAGAAGGGCAAAACTACATTTGAGATGTTTTAAAACGTCTCAAATGTAGTTTCCCTCAGGTCCTATGTAGTTTCTATGCTGTGCGGAAGGGTTTATGGGATGTGCGGAAATGAGTATTCGGGGAATGGGAATATTCATCGTTTACGCGTTCAAAGGTACATTTCGGGATAACCTCTGACGACCAGAAGGCATTCCCGGAGCCTGCGTAAATACATAAAAATCAGCTTCTCGCAGAAGGGCAAATTCTACTGCGAGATAAAATTTTTTATCTGCGAGATAACGAGTCGTCTACTACGAGATAAATTTTTTTATCTCGTAGTAGAATTTTGTCTTCTCCCAGGGGAATATTTTCTCCTTCCATGAGAATTTGTTCTTGTCCCACGAGAATTATTTTCACTCCCCAAAAGTTTACCGGACAGTAAAGGCTGGATTACTCCATTCTGCGTAGTCCGACGTTTTGGAAGTCCTTCAGATATTCCACAATACGTCCCACAGGATCAGCGCCCTTTACCTTAACATCCATATCTACCTTTACCTTCTCTCCGCTTCCTGCCGCTTCTCTGCTTATATTGTACGTATATACTTCCTTGCATATGCGCTTTATCTGCAGTGACGCGTCGCGCGCGGCCTTCTCTTTATCCGACTCGTAGGAGATATGAAGCCTGTTGGTCGATAGCGGAGGCACAATTCTGCTCAGGAGCTCCAGGCCTATCAGTACCAGCAGCGTCGAAACGCCGGCCAATATATACATGCCGCAACCGCATGCCATACCTACAGCAGCCGTCACCCAAAGGCCGGCAGCCGTAGTAAGTCCGCGTATAAAATTGCGCTGGAAGATAATAGTACCGGCACCGAGGAAACCAATGCCTGAAACAATCTGCGCTGCTACACGGGACGAGTCTCCTAATCCGTATTTAAATCCGTATTGCGATAGTATAGTGAACAAAGCACTGCCGAGCGCTACGAGGAAGTGTGTCCGGAAACCAGCCTCTTTGGAACGATATTCGCGTTCAAGGCCTATCAGTCCGCCTAAAATTAAGGCAACAAAAATCCGCAGAAAGATATCGAGTGTCATTTCAAGCTCTTTATTATTTCCTCGCGAGCCCTCTGCATTGTAGCATTGATATTGTCATTACCCTTTCCCTCTGGCATTATCGGCTCATGAATAGTCATCGTCAGCTGATGACGACGCAGGAAATTAACCATACCTCTCTGCCGTGGAAGAATATCATAGCTCCCGTTAATTGTGATAGGCACAACGGGCAACTGCAACTCGTCGGCTATCATAAAAGCACCGCGCTTAAATGGTCCGACTTTTCCCGTAAAGGTCCTGCGTCCCTCAGGAAAAACGACAAGCGACATGCCGTCACGCAGGGTCTTTTCTGCCTCTACCATTGAAGCTTTGATGTTGGATGGGCTTGTATGATCAATAAAGATGAATCCTGCCTTCTTGCAGGCAAGTCCTACGAATGGTATTTTACGAAGGCCGGCTTTCAGCATCCATTTGAAATTTCTGAACAGATGACCGTAGATTAAATAAATATCTATAGCACCCTGATGATTTGCGACAAAGACATAGCTCTGCCCCTTCTGCAGGTTTTCTCTGCCATACACTTTAACCGGGATTAGGAACAAGGCCAGTGTTACCATGGACCATATTTTCCCCGGCCAGTAACCCCAGAAATTCCCATTGCCTGTCATGCATCCGATGATTGTCACAATGGAAGTCAGAATAGTCAGGACAATGAAAAGCGGAAGCGCGATGCACAACTGATATAGGTAATAAATGATTCTCATATTGCTAAAAGTTTTATTTGTTGCATTTCAATATAATAACGTCTATCGCGGGTCGTACGCCAAGGCGGAAAGGCAGCATTGCCTCCCCTATGCCAGAGCTGACCAGAATGGCGCGGTTTGCGCCATGGTAATACATACCGTTCCATTCGTTGTATGACAGTTCCGCCACAGAGCGGCCGAATATTTTTACCTGCCCGGCATGTGTGTGTCCTGCGAGAGTTAGCTGTATGTCAGTCTTTGGTATAACTTTGTCCTTCCAATGGCTCGGGTCATGGGTCAGCAGAACTTTAAACCTGCACCCTTCTGCACCCGAAAGCGCTTTCCTGAGGTCGCCGCGCATAGGATAGGGCTTCTTTTTGGCATCGTTCTCCGTACCAGCTATTGCTATGCTGTCATTACCGCGATGAACAATGATATTCTCATTACATAGCAATTTCCATCCCGCATTCCTTTCTTCTGCCTTCAGAGCATCGATATGTCTTTGATTGCCTTTATCTCCGGCATAACGCGTGTACATCAGATAATCATGATTGCCAAGCACGGAAACAACGCCGTCCTTTGCCTTCATGGCCTTGAGTGCATCTCTGAAAGGGGCAATCTCTTCGCTGTCAAAGTTTACGAGATCACCTGTAAAGGCTATCAAGTCTCCTTTTTGATTGTTTATTACCTTTACCACATTGTTCAGAGCCGGCGGAAATAGCTTAAATGTGCCCAGATGCAGGTCCGTGACATGCACGATTTTGTATCCGTCGAAGGTGCGCGGCAAGTCAGGGGAGAAAAAAATATGCACTCTTACCTTGGGCGGCACGAAGCAGGTCAACATCCCGTAAAGGATAATGCAAATGGACAAGACTTCCAACGTATAGCCTATCACATTACCACGATGCCGTCCCCGCCTGGTATGCGCGAAGAGATTTGTGAGGCAGAGCATGAGCGCATAAAAGAATTCGGGTATACAGATAAGGATAAACGCTATAAGGAATAGTGTTATCGCTGTGGCGTATTTATAGATAGCTTCATCGGTTGTGCCAAAGAAAGCCGCAAGAACAATTAGTATCACATTCGGCAGCAGGAAGACTGTCCTCAGGAAGCGCGACTTGACAAATTGTATCCTGTTTATGTAAATGACAAAGGCTGGTGCTACCGCAAACAGTAGCAGAATAAAGCAAATACGCAGAACCATCTTATATCACAATGTTTTGTCTGAGATATTTCTGCATCACTTCCTTCGGGAGACCGCGGCGCTTTATATAATCCTCAGCCTGATCCATTCCTATCTTACCGACATTGAAATAGTGTGCACGAGGATGGGCGAACATAAGGCCACAAGTAGAAGAATGCGGTTTCATTGCGCCTATCTCCGTCACCTGTACCCCTATTTGTGAGAAATCTATCAGCTTGTCTAAAATAAATATAATGCTCTGGTCCGGCATCGATGGATAGCCGATGGCCGGACGTATGCCGCGATACTTGCCTACTATCATATCATCAACGCTGCATTTCTCATCCGGGGCATAGCCCCAGTACTTACGCCTGATAAGCGCATGAGCCCACTCTGTACCGGCCTCGCAGAGCCTGTCAGATAATGTCTGATAAAGAAGATGAACATAACCGTCATCGCCGCCCTGTTGCTCCATCTCTCCATCGTTCGACGCCACGAACACTCCTATTCTGTCGCGCCCACCCATGCTCTCCGGCCTTATATAGTCGGCCAGACAGAGGCACATTCCGTTTGGCTCGGGATTGTATTGCTGGCGGAGACAAGGAATGCACACTCTGATTCCATCCTCGCCGTACACATATATATCATCGTCCTTGCTTACGGCATCCAGAATGGCAAACCGACAACGGAAATCATATTTGCCATCGACGTCAGCGATAATCTTTCTGGCATCGTTATACAGTTTGACAGCCTCTCGTGCACGTGCTCTTTCCTCCTCCGTCTCAAACTGGTTAATCCATCCTGTGATACAACTCTGGCAACCGTGCACTTTGGCCACTTGTGAATATCTTGGAGGGACCCCCCAGGCGTAAAAGAAGTAGCTCCAGCTGATGTACTCCGCTATCTCTGAGGTTCTGAAGCGCAATGACTCTATCATCTGTCAAACAATATTTCCTGTCCGCAGGACTCTGGAGAAAGGCCGCGCTTGGAAGAATAAACCTCCACACCATTTATAAAGGTATGCTCTACTCTCCAGTCATATTTCATGCCGGCATAGGGAGTCCAGCCGCATTTGCTTACGACGTCTCTTGCTGAGAGCATATATTGCGCGCAAGGACGGAACACCGTAAGGTCGGCATAGTATCCGTCACGGATAAAGCCCCTTCTGCTGACATTGAAGCGCCGTGCGGGATTGTTGGCCATAAGTCTTGCCACGTCCTCCAGATCGATATAACCTTCGTCAACGAGCTTGAGCGTGTTGATTAGCGAAAACTGTACCGATGGCATACCGCTTGCGGCCCGGAATGCACCACCCCGCTTCTTCTCCGGCAGGTGGGGGGCATGGTCTGTGCTTACTGTATATATCTTGCCTTCGCGACTGAGATTTTTCCTCAAAGTCTCCCTATCCTCCGCGCTTTTGACGGATGGATTGCATTTTATCAGTGCCCCTTTTGAGGAGTAATCTGCGTCACAGAACACAAGATGCGGAATGCACACCTCTGCCGTTATCTTATTATTTTGCGAAGAGAAGAGATCCAGCTCCTTTGCAGTTGAGATATGCGCCACATGCAGGTCGGCGCCGGTATCTTCGGCCATTTTAACAGCCATACTGCTAGAAGCATAGCAGGCCTCTGCCGAGCGGATGACCGTATGCATCCGTACGTCCGGGTCATCGCCGTATTTTTGCCTCGCAGCCGCGGCATTGGCATTAATAATGTCCATATCTTCGCAATGGGTCACGATCGGGATTCTGCTGCTACTAAATATGCTGTGCAACGCCGCAGCTTTGTCCACAAGCATGCCGCCCGTTGATGAGCCCATAAACACTTTAACGCCGCACACTCGGTGCGCATCGGCGTTATTTATCTCATCTATATTACTGTTTGTAGCACCGAGATAGAAGCTATAATTCACCATGCTGTCCCGCGCCGCAATGGAACGCTTAAAGTCAAGAGCATCGGCAGATACGGCAGGAGGATTATTGTTGGGCATGTCAAAAAACGACGTAACGCCGCCGCAAGCCGCAGCCCTGCTCTCCGAATATATATCTGCCGCCGCAGTATTGCCGGGCTCGCGGAAGTGAACATGGGTGTCTATTATGCCGGGCATGACATAGCAGCCCGAGATATCAACCACTCCAGCTCCGGCGGTGGAAGCAGACTCCTCAATTCCTGCTATCCGGGAGTCTTCGATTACCAGATCGGCCTTTTCCTTACTGTCTCCGTCTACAATAGTGCCGCCTTTGAGAATAGTTCTCATCCCCTGTTGCCTCTATAAGCGTGCTTAAATTTGCCTCTCATTCTGTCCAGACGCAACCGCAGGACTCCGAACACAGCTTCGCCAAAGATAGAACTATTCATCTTGCTTTCGCCCAGACGCCTGTTTACAAATACTACAGGGACCTCCTCTATCTTAAAACCGAGCTGATAGGCCGTGTATTTCATCTCTATCTGAAAAGCGTAGCCCTTGAAGCGGATATTATTCAGGTCTATAGCCTCCAGAGTATGCCGTGTCCAGCACACAAAGCCCGCAGTAGTGTCGTGTATCTTCACGCCTGTCACAGCTCTGACGTACTTTGAGGCAAAGTAGCTCATCAACACGCGCCCCATGGGCCAGTTCACGACGTTTACGCCGCTGACATATCTGGAACCGACGGCCACATCAGCGCCCCTCTCGGCACAAGCGGCGTAAAGACGGGGCAAATCGGAGGGAGCATGGCTGAAATCGGCATCCATCTCGAAGATATAGTCGTATTTATGCTGTAGCGCCCATTTGAAACCGGCGATATATGCGGTACCGAGGCCTAACTTTCCACTTCGCTCAATAATATTAAGCCTGCCGTTGAATTCATCTTTCATCAGATCCTTGACTATCGCTGCCGTCCCGTCAGGAGAGCCGTCGTCAATAACCAATATGTCGAATTTATGCGGTCCGAGGTTCATGACAGCGTGAATCACGGCGTCTATATTTTCTTTCTCGTTATATGTAGGTATTATTACCAGACTATCCGATCCGTCCATGATGCTTATAGCGTGTTATTAAGTTATTGGCAAATTTACTTACAATTTCCCGATTGGCTACTATCTTTCCATTCAAATTAACGGCACAAATATTCCGATTTTACATACGGTCTCATAAACTCATCGTATCACGACTTAATACGAGAATAAGTCTACTGATAAGACTCAGATAATTTGTCATGTGCTGTCCAATAAAACTAGATTATCCTAAACGCCGGGCGGATTGCACCTCTCAGAATACCGTTCAACATTTATTACTGTCCGGTAAACATACTGCCCACATTCTCTGGTCCATTTATAGATGCGTATAACTAATTAAAAGACAGCACCACGCAAATGAGCAAAATTACATTTGAGAAGAGAAGAACTTTCACAAATGTAGTTTTTCTCAAGTGCCTTGTAATTTTTCGTAACTACTCAGATCCCCTCTGTTATGTAGAGAATCTGTTGATCATCGGCGGTTATAAAGACGATTTTAATGGGCTCCGAGACTCTCTCATTTGTGCTTAGAAAAACTCGGATAAATTATTGTATTT
>Ga0256404_1012960_pt1 | contig 10690 bp, 9 predicted proteins | sample RumenRJG_01DNA_FD_185990 | JGI IMG/M metagenome (GOLD analysis project Ga0256404, IMG submission 185990) | Bovine rumen microbial communities from Lethbridge, Alberta, Canada - RJG_01 | ecosystem: Host-associated > Mammals > Digestive system > Stomach > Rumen | place: Canada: Alberta | collected...
ATTGCAGCGCTTGAAAAGCTCCCAAATATGGGTCAGGGCCTCCGCCACATGGAGGGTCTCCATGGCCTTTTCCACCTTGCCGGGGGTCTCCTTGGCCAGGGCTATGATCTCTTCATCCACCGGCTCATGCACCCCTGCCTTCCAGACCCGGCCCCCGAAATATTTATTGCTCATGGCCACGGTGCGGTTTAATAAATTCCCCAGCACATTGGCCAGATCCGTATTGATCCGCTCGATCATCAGCTCCCGGCTGATAATGCCGTCATTCTCGAAGGGGGTCTCATGAAGCACGAAATAGCGCAGCGCATCCAGCCCGAAAAGCTCTATCAGATGATCCGCATAAAGGACATTGCCCTTGGATTTGCTCATTTTTCCATCTCCCTGATTCAGCCAGGGGTGGCCGAAGACCTGCTTGGGCAGGGGCTCCCCCAGGGCCATAAGGAAAATGGGCCAGTAAATGGTATGGAAGCGGATGATATCCTTGCCGATCACATGCACATCCGCAGGCCAGAATTTTTTATAGGCGGGGCCGCTTTCCCCCTCCGCTTCATAGCCCAGGGTGGTTATATAGTTTGTGAGGGCATCCAGCCACACATAAACCACATGCTTTTCATCGAAGCTCACGGGGATGCCCCATTTAAAGGAGGTGCGGGACACGCACAGATCCTGCAGCCCTGGCTTTAGGAAGTTGTTGACCATCTCATTTTTCCGGGAAACGGGCTGGATGAACTCGGGATGGGCCTCGATATGGGCCATCAGCCGGTCCGCATATTTACTCATGCGGAAAAAGTATGCCTCCTCGGAGGCCCGCACCAGGGGCCGGCCGCAGTCGGGACATTTGCCCTCCACCACCTGGGATTCGGTAAAGAAGGATTCATCCGGCACACAGTACCAGCCCTCATAGGCTCCTTTATAAATATCTCCCTGGTCGTAGAGCTTTTTGAAAATCTTCTGCACCTGGGCCTCGTGATAGTCGTCGGTGGTCCGCACAAAATAATCATAGGAAATATTCAGGGAATCCCAGATGCCCCGGATCCGGCCCGCCACCTCGTCCACAAATTCCTTGGGGGCCTTCCCCGCATCCCGGGCCTTTTCCTCTATTTTCTGGCCGTGCTCGTCGGTGCCGGTCTGGAAAAACACATCATAGCCCTGGGCCCGGCGGAAGCGGGCAATGGCATCCGTCAAAACGATCTCATAGCAGTTGCCGATGTGGGGCTTCCCCGAAGCATAGGCAATGGCGGTGGTTATATAGTAGGGTTTTTTGTCATATTTCTGCATATTCATTCCTTCCTGGCCTCTTTGCACACGCAAAGAAGAAGCCCCAAGGGCATTATCCTTTATAAGATAACATAAAAGCTTCCGCCCTGCAAGGCGGAAGCCAAAGACTTATCGGCAGTGGTGTTACGCCTGCTTTAAACTTTCCAGATAATCATTCAGCTCTGCATTCACAATGTCCGTGATGAACATGTGCCCCGGAGCGTGGGTGATAACAATGGGGGGCTTGGCGTTTTCCACCGCCGCCTGGGGGGTGACGCCGCAGGGCCAGAATACCGGAATCTCGCCGGGATAAATATCCACGGCCTCGCCGTAATCCGGCTTCATCACATCGGCGATGCCCACCGCCTCTGCCGGGCCCATGTGGATGGGGGCCCCGTGGACATTGGGCATTTTATAGGTGATCTGATAGGCCTTCCAGGCATTTTCCGGGGTCATGGGCCGCATGGAGCATACCATGGGGCCGGAGAAGGGACCGGCGGGCACTGTGGGGAAAGCAGGCATTTTGTACATGGGCACATTCCGACCCTGGGCAATATGGCGCACCTCGATGCCCTCCCGCATCAGGGCTTCTTCAAAGGAGAAGGAGCAGCCAATCAGAAAGCCCACATAACCTTCCTTCCAGTAGGAGGAAGCGTCCGTGACCTCCTTCACGAAAACCCCGTTTTCATAAATACGGTACTTGGGAATGTCCGTGCAGATATTGCCCCCTTCGCCCATGGCATGGGTCAGGGGCTGTTCTCCCTTAATGATTTCCAGCACCGGGCAGGGGAAGGGATTCAGCTTGGTGTATTCCTCAAAATCCGCCGCATATTCCGGGGGCAGGATTACCAGATTGGCCTGGGCGTATCCGGCGCACATGCCGGCGGTGGGGAAATCGATTTTGCCTTCCCGGATCAGCTGACGCACTTCCGAGGGCTTTTTGTTCACATAAGGGCTGATATCGAATGCCATGGTTTCTACCTCCTTATAATAATGTGCGATCCCGATTGAAATAATCGATAATCATTTGATAATACTGCTGCTCCAAAAACAGGGAATTTTCCGCCTGTTCCACGCTGACGGGAACAAAATGGACCTTGTCGCCCCCCTTCAGCTGGCCCAGCAGGCGGAAGTCCGCGGAAATCACCGTGGCGATTTTGGTATAGCCCCCGGTGGTCTGGCGATCTGCCGCCATAATAATGGGCTTGCCCGCCGAGGGCACCTGGATGGCGCCGAAGGCGATGCCGTCGGAAATAATATCCCCTCCGTTTTTGTGTTCCACCACCGCCCCCTCCAGGCGGCAGCCCATACGGTCAAACTCGGCGCTCACCGTATATACTTCTTTGAAAAAGGTTTCCAGACCCGCTTCTGTGAAATAATCATCCTGGGGTCCTAAAACCACCCGCAGTTCATATTGCTTTTGGGGTACAAAATCGATGCCCAGCAGGCGGCGCTCCGGAAAAATCAGGGCGGGGTTGGCTTTTCGGTAATACAGCACATCGCCGGCTTCCAGCTTTCGGCCCTGATATCCCCCGATTTTCGCCTTGAGATAGGTGGATCGGCTGCCCATCACCGGGGGAATATCCAAACCCCCTGCAAAGGCCAGGTAGGCCCGGCAGCCGTTCCGAAGGCCCAAAAAGCGCAGGGTTTGGCCGGGACGGATGAGCACCGCCTGGTAGCGGGGCATGGGGACGCCGTCCAGGGTGGCCCCTAAATCTCCGCCGGTTAAGGCCACATAATTGGCCTCCTCAAACAATAACTGGGGCCCCATAATGGTGATTTCCAGCACCGCTTCTCCCGGATCATTATCCAGAAGAATATTGGCCAGCTTCATGCTGTGGGGGTCCATGGCCCCGGCCACCGGCACCCCGTACTGCTGATACCCGAAGCGTCCCAGATCCTGTACGGTGGTCTGGACCCCGGGTTGAATCACGCGGATACTCATGTCAGACCTCCTTCCTTTCATGGGTTTTCAGCTCATAGCTGCCCTTTTCCACCGCCTGAAGGATCAAATCATATTCCTCCTGATCCACGGGGAAAAACTGAATGTATTGCCCCGCCTCAGGCAGAATGGGGGTCTCCCGCTCCGGATCATACATTTTCAGGGGGGTGCGGCCGATGAGCTGCCAGCCTCCGGGGGAATCAATGGGATAAATCCCGGTCTGGGAGCCCGCAATGCCCACGGAGCCCGCGGGGATTTTCACCCGGGGCTGCTGGAGCCGGGGGGTGGCAATGCTGTCGCTCATGCCCCCCAGATAGGTAAAGCCCGGGGTAAAGCCCAGCATATAAATCAGGTATTCCGTGCTGCTGTGGATTTTAATCACTTCCTCCTGGGAAAGGCCCGCATGTTCCGCCACAAAGGCCAGATCCGGTCCCATCTCTCCGCCGTACAGCACAGGGATTTCCAGCACCGGGCTGGGGGGGATTTCAATATCCCCCATTTCTCCCAGCAGGGTTTTAAGCCTTTCTCTAAGCTCCCGGCTGCGGATGATCCCCGGATTGTAATGAACCATTAAGGAGCGATAGGTGGGAACCGTTTCCACAATACCCGGAATGCCGGCCTTTTCCAGGGCGATTTTATAGGCCCGAATATCGTGGTTAATGGCTTCGCTGATGGCGTTGCCGAATTCCACGGAAACGGAGGTATCCCCTGTTGTTAAAAAACGCACTTGTTCCATCATATCACCTTCTTTTCAGCAGGGTTTCCCCTTACTTAAACAAATTGGCCAGGTTGGGCAGGGCGGTGACCGCCAGATAGGCAGCAATGGCCGCTACGAACCAGCCCAGGATCCAAAGCCACATGGGGTGCTTGTAATCTCCCACCACATTCTTTTTGCGGGCGGCCAAAAGCACGCTGGCCAGGGAGATGGGCAGAATCAGACCGTTCACGGCACCGGCTAAAATAACCATGCGCTTGGCACCACCCAGGATGACCATAATCAGGGTGGAGAAGGCAATGAAGCCGATGATGAACCAGCGGTCATTCTTCTTAATGAAGGGATTCAAGGTGGAGAGGAAGGTAACGGAGGTGTAGGCGGCCCCGATCACGGAGGTGATGCCGGCGGCAAACAGACCGATGCCGAAAAGCACCCGGCCGGCGCTGCCGATGGCCAGTTCAAAGGCCTGGGCGGCGGGGTTGGAAGCCGCTTTGATGGCCTCGATATTGGCGGTCACTGCCACGGAACCGGCGGTGCAGACGCCCAATACAGCCAGGAAAAGCAGCACACGCACGGTGCCGGACACGCTGATACCGGTGAACACGGATTTACGGAAATAAGCCACATCCTCCTGCTTGCCGCCGTAGCCCGCATCCAGCAGACGGTGGGCGCCGGAGAAGGTGATATAGCCGCCGCAGGAGCCACCCAAAAGGGTCAGGATCACGGGCACCATTTTCAGGGGTTCTTCAGGGGTGAAAATATGCACCACCGCATCCCCCACGGGAGGCTGGGAGCTGATGCACACATAGAGCATTACCAAAATAATAACGGCGCCTGCCACCTGGGCCACCCGGTCCACAATGCTTTTGCCGCTTTTGGAAAGGAAGATGCAGATGGCCAGGACCCCGGCGATGCCGGCACCGATCTTTTCATTGAGCCCGAATATGGCATTCAGGCCCAGGGCCACACCGCCGCAGTTTCCGATATTGAAGGCCAGGCCGCCGATTACCACCAGCACCACCAGGAAAACCCCCAGGCCCGGCAGCACCTTGTTGGCGATTTCCGGTCCCCGGAGACCGGAGGCGGCAATAATGGACCAGATATTGGTCTGGGCGATCATATCCATGATGATGACCATCACGATAACAAAGGCAAAGGAAGCCAGATAGGTGGCGGTAAAGTTGCTGGTCTGGGTCAAAAAGCCCGGGCCGATGGCCGAGGTGGCCATCAGCAGGGCCGCCCCCAGCATAATAGAGGTGTTTTTCTTCGGGGCTCCATTGCCCTCAGGAGAGGTCTGAACCTCATTGGTTTTCGCTTCGCTCATCTTAGTTCTCCTTTCTGTCCTTCCTATGAACGATTAAACGATTTCGGAAATGGGTACGATGGAAACCCCTTCCGCTTCCAGACGGGCCCGGATGCTTTTCACAAAGGCCAGGGCGGAAGGATTGTCGCCGTGGACGCAGATGGAGTCTGCGGACAGAGGTACTTCTTCGCCGCTGATGGCGGTGACTTTGCCCTCCTTCACCATGCGGATGGTGCGGGCAATGGCTTCTTCCGTGTCATGGATCACGGCCCCGGGCTGGCTGCGGGGCACCAGAGAACCATCCGCCTGATAGGCCCGGTCCGCAAAGACCTCACTGGCCACCCTCAGGCCCGCCTGGCGGCCCGCCTGGATCATCAGGCTGTTGGCCAGGCCCAAAAGAATAATGTTGGAATCCACCTCGGCAATGGCTTCCGCAATGGCGGTGGCCAGGGCCATGTCCTTGGCGGCCATGTTATACAGGGCCCCATGGGGTTTGCAGTGCTGCATGGCCACGCCCTGGGCCTTGGTAAAGGCATACAGGGCCCCCAACTGATACTTCACATAGGCCTTGACCTCCTTGGGGGTACAGACCATATTCCGGCGGCCAAAGCCCATTAAATCCGGGAACCCGGGATGGGCTCCCACGGCCACCCCTGCCCGGGCGGCCCTCCCCACGGTTTCCTCCATCACCAAAGGATCCCCGGCATGATAGGCGCAGGCCACATTGGCGGAGGAAACAAAGGCCAGAATCTCAGCATCCATCCCTAACTTGTAGGTGCCGAAGCTTTCCCCGAGATCGCTGTTCAAATCCACCTTGTACATTGCTTTCTCCTTTCCTATTTTATAAATATCGAATCATTTTTTGTAAAATAATCAACACTGACCTGGATAGTTTATGTTAAAAGCTATAGACATTCGCTCAATAATCTATTATAAATATAATAAATATTGGAGCGCATATCTATAATTATTGGGATTGATATTGTAAATATTCTGCCAAAGATTGGGAGGGCTGCCCTATGTTTTATGTGGATCAAAACCAAAAAGCCAATTTTACCATGCCCTATGAATTCCCCCTGGCTGTTCACGAAAGCTATCTGAAGGACAAGCCCCTGGGCTTTAATGACTGGCATTGGCACGAAGAAATCCAGTTTTCCTATATTTTATCGGGAGAAATGATTTTGAGCTGTATGAGCAAGGATTTCCTGTTAACGGCGGGGGACGGAATTTTTATCAACTCCAACTGCGCCCATATGTCCCGGCCCACAGGGCCGGAATCTGCCCGTTATTTAAGCGTCAACATCCAGCCCTCCCTGCTGACCCTTTTCCACGGAAGCGTGGTGGAACAGAAATATTTTCTGCCCTATGCCAATCATCCCAAATTGCAGGTGATCGCCTTTTCCGCCAAGCAGCCGGAGCAGAAACAGTTTATTGAAGATTTGATTCAGATGTTTCGTTTGATTGACCGGGCGGAATTCGGCTATGAACTGGAAACCTACGGCCAGCTCTTCCATATTTGGAAGCAGCTGCTGATTATGGCAAGGACCACCAGTCTTCCCGGGGTTCGCCTGGAAAGGCAGGAGGCCCATGCCATGATGCAATATATTCAGGAACATTATATGGAGCCTATCCGCCTGGAGGACCTGGCCCGGCATGTTCATTTAAGCAAGGGGGAATGCAGTCGGATTTTCAAAGCCACCTATCACACCTCCATTATGGCCCATGTGATTGACTGTCGAATTTCCAAAAGCATTCCCCTGCTGTCCGGCACTTCCCTGTCTGTGGGCGAAATCGCCCTGCAGTGCGGTTTTAACAGCGCCAGCTATTTTACCAAGGCCTTCCGGGAGAAGGTGGGCATAGCCCCCCTGCAGTACCGGAAGAAATAAAGCTTTACTCCTGATTGGCCGGGCTTGCGGGCTTCCCCTGGCCGCTCTGATCGGCTCCGCCGATATCGATCAGGGTGTTGACATTTTCGCTGCCCATATAGTAGGTGGGCAGGATCCCGTTCCACTGCTGGATGTAATAATAATTCAGCAAATCCCCGGTGAGCCATTCTGCAATGGCCCTGTTTTTGGCCGCTTCCTTCTGGCCGGCATATTCCGCCGCATCCGCCTGGATCTTAGTGACCGCCAGGTCCGCTTCGGCCTGGATCCGGGCCACCTCCGCCGCCGCGTTGGCTTCAATCACATCCCGCTCCGCCTTGGCCTTCTGCTCCATATTCTTCTGGGCCTGCTCAATTTCCGCCTGAAGCTTGTTCTGAGCCGCCACCTGCTTGGATTCCACCGCATTGGTGAAGGCATCCGTAAAGTCCATATTTTCAATGGAGGTGCCCACCACCAGAATATTATACTGGGCCAGCTTTTCCCGCAGCAGATTCTCAATGGCGGCGGAAAGATCGTCCCGGGCCGAAACCAGGTTTTCCGCAGTATAACGGGCTGTCTGCACCTTCACCGCCTCGGAGATATTGGGGGTGATGACCGTGTCAAAATAGCTGGTGCCGATGGTGCTGTAGATGGTCATGGCGTTGTCCTTGCTGATTTGATAGTTCAGGGTATAGGCCACCATCACTTCCTGAATATCTGCTGAAAAGCAGCTCAAGGCCACCGCCGCCTTCTGGACCCGATTGTCCAGGTTGATCACCTTCTGCCAGGGCAGCTTCCCATGAATCCCGGCATCCAGGGTATAATTTTCCACCCGCCCGAAGGTGGTTACCACCCCGGTATGGCCCGTGGGCACCGAGGTATAACAGGCGCTGCCCACCAGCAAAGCCGCCAGCAGGCCGCCCAGGGCAAAGGCCATGGTGGATTTCTTTTTATCGCCATTCATTTTCATCACAACGCCCACCACGATACATACCACCAATACAAGCAATCCCATAATCGCTCTTTCCATGTAAAAGCCCTCCTTTCTCTGTTTTTCCTTTGGCTTTTCTTCCCTGATTATATAAAATGGAAGCGCCGAAGAAAAGGCGCTTCCGGGGAAAAATAAGGGGGTTTATTTTGCTTCTTCCCGATATTTCAAATACAATTCCTTGTTGATACGGCCTTCCGCCAGCATCCGCTCTGCCCACAGCTGCAGGCCCTCCACGGTGATGGAGATCCCCTCCAGCTCCTGCTGGATCCGGACAAAATCCTCCACCTGGTCATCGTCCACCTGGCCGTTGGAGCAGATCTCTATGAGCCGGTCCCGGCTCCGCTGCATAGTATTTAAGGAAGCCAGCATCTCCAGCACGATCTCGGAAAGGGTTTTGGGAGGCACCTCCGGCACATATTTTTCGCCTATGGGGCAGTCCCTGGCGCAGAAGATATTGCACAGGGAAGGTTCTTTATAGCCCCGGGCCATGATCAGGATCTCATCCGGATGGGGCAGGCTCCGGCCGTTTTCGATTTTCTCGATCCGCTCCGGGGAGAGACCCTCTAAAAGCTCCGCTGCCTTTTCCCGGGAAAGACCCAGCGCCTCCCGGGCCAGCTGATAGGCGTTTTTGTTTTCTTTAACGGATACGCGTCCCATAAGTCCTCCTTAGAATCCCAGCTCTTCGCCCACCAGGATCACATGGATCCGCTCCGGGTCCCGGGAAAAGCGGGTCAGGAGCATCTGGCAGCAAATGCTTTGCGGGGAGCGGCAATCCATGCAGTCTCCCGTTTTCTTACAGGGGGTGTCCACAGGAAAGCGCTGGGCGTTGATGGGGGCCGCCACATGCCGGGCCCGGCTTATGGCCGCTTCCGTATCCGGGGCCACCTTGTTCATGCCCACAATAAACAGCACCTTCCGAGGGCCGTAGGCAATGGCGGAAACCCGGTTGGCATTGCCGTCGATATTCACCAGCACCCCATCCAGGGAAATGGCATTGGCGCTGCTTAAGAAAAAGTCTGCGTCATAGCATTCCAGATAGGCCTTGCGCTTATCCTCCATGCTGTCCCGGTCAATAAAGTGGTAATTCCCCTCCATCAGCGCCTTTTTCAGGCCGATTTCCGTTACGCTCTGGGCACCGCCCATGCCAATGGAGCTGCCCTCGGGGATCAGGGACAGGGCCAGCTTTAGGGCCTCGGCCTTATTCGGGGCATAATAGCCCTTCATATGGCGGCTTTCCAGATTCCGGATCAGGGTCCGGGCCAGGGTCTCATTGCGTTTCACAATGTTTTCGTCCATGGGGCATCTCCTTTAATCCTTTTCTCCCAGGGCCTCCAGGCCCTTGATATTCTCCACTTTGTTCGCTTTGATATTTTTCACCTTCAGGATAAAGACCGTTAGGCTCAGCAGACACATAATCAGCACATAAACCGGCAGGGCGCTCCAGGCCAGGGTGGCATTCAGCACCAGCCCCAGCAGCACCGGCGTCACCGTTTGGGCCGACATGCTGGCGGTGTAATAATATCCCGTGAAGCGGCCGATCTGCTTGGAGGAGCACAGCTCCACCACCATGGGGAAGGAGCAGTTGTGGACCAGGGCCATGCCGAAGCCCCGGAGGATCCCCATCAGGTACATCAGGGCCGGGAAGGAGAATTCTCCGTTGGCGCCGCTTACGAGGCCTGTGGGCCGCACAAAGCACATGATGGCCAGTCCCAGGCAGGTGAGGCCCAAACCGGCGGTAATGGTCCATTTTCGGCCGATTTTATCCGCCAGACTGCCGGCAATGGCAAAGCCCACCACCGAGGCAACCCCCCCTAAAATAATCAGGATCATGGTGGCGCTGGAGGAGGCATTCAGAAAATAAATCACATAATTGCCCAGATAGGTGGCCAGGGCGTTATCCGCCATGAACCAAAGGAATTCCGCCCCCAGAATGGCCAGGAGCATTTGCCGGTTTTCCCGGGACATGGGGCCGTCCTCGCTGACGGGGGTGACCACCTCCGCCATTTTTTCGCCCAGGGCCATTTCCTCCTTCATTTCCTCCGCCACCTGGTTTTCCTTAATGGTGAAAAACAGCACCAGGGCCGAAATCACCATCAGCAGGGAGGCTACGATAAAGGGAATTTCGATGATCCACAGCTTCCGGGCTTCATCTCCCACGTTTATATAATCGGAAAGCTTCAGGAAGATGCCCAGCACCGTGGCAAAGGCGCCGCCGAAATAGCCCATGATATTGATGACCCCATTGGCCTTGGCCCGCAGGGGCTTGGGGGTGATGTCCGGCATCAGGGCCACGGCGGGATTTCGATACATCATCATGAAAAACAGCACCACCGCCATCATAATCACCATACCCACCACGTTGTTGGCGTGGAAGAACAGGGGGATGAAGGGGAAGGCCAGGGCCGAGGCGAAGGTGCCCAACAGGATGAAGGGCATCCGCTTGCCTATGGGGGTGCTGGTTCTGTCCGAAAGCCGGCCGAAAATAGGCAGGAGAATCAGGGCCGCCAGATTGTCGCAGGCCATGATGAGCCCCACCAGCCACTGAACATTCAGGATCTTATCCGGATCCGCGGCTTTCAGCTGGGCGGAGGACATCTGATACATCCGCCGGGCAAAAATA
>Ga0256404_1012961_pt1 | contig 10689 bp, 9 predicted proteins | sample RumenRJG_01DNA_FD_185990 | JGI IMG/M metagenome (GOLD analysis project Ga0256404, IMG submission 185990) | Bovine rumen microbial communities from Lethbridge, Alberta, Canada - RJG_01 | ecosystem: Host-associated > Mammals > Digestive system > Stomach > Rumen | place: Canada: Alberta | collected...
CGGTTCAGGGAGAACATGCCGGGATCCCAGCCGAGGGAGATCATCGCGACCTTCCCGCCCTTCTTTGCGGCGGCATCGACCGCGGCAAAGTGCTCCGGGATCTTTGCGTGGGTGTCAAAGCTGTTGATCAGGGTAAACTTCTCCGCGAGGGCCGGCGTCTGGACCGGCAGATCCGTCGCACTGCCGCCGCAGAGGATCATGACGTCGATCTTGTCCGTCCACTGGTCGACATCGGCCGCGCTGACCACCGGAACGTTCTCCGTGCGGATCTTCAGCGCCGCGGGATCTCTTCTCGTGAAGACTGCCTTCAGTTCCATATCCGGGTTCTGACGGATGGCGCTCTCGACGCCGCGTCCCAGGTTTCCGTAACCGTAAATACCGATGCGAATGCTCATATGCGTTTTTCCTTTCTGATGCTTTTCTGTATGATCTCCGGATGATGCCGTATCCCTCCGGAGTGTTTGTCCCGGCAGGGAATATGTCCCCCGCCGGGATAATACTCTCACTTCTGAACTTTATACAAATTTTCACTACTTTGCAAGTCTGTTATGCATATTTGGGGGATGACGTCGGTATTTTTATTCACGCCCCTGTTTTTTTAATCACTCGCAGCCACGGATTTCAGTTTCATTTCAGCTGTTCCCGGTATAATTAAAAACCCTGTAATTATCGTATTCTGAATTCTGCACAAATCTTTAAACAACCGACCCAGTTTCGTAAGAATCCTTTTCCGGTTCCTGTGGTAGGATAGGGTTGAACAAAAAATGACAGGATGTCATATTGGTTAACAATATATTCTATCCAAAATAAAGCGAGGTATCAGAATGATGAAGAGAACAGCAGCACTGAAAGTACTGGCCGCAGCAGGCGTCGTATCCGCCCTCCTTGCAGGAACTGCATTTGCCGGTACCTGGAGCCGGAACGGCAGCGATTGGGGCTATGTGGATGACCGTGGAAAATGCGTTAATGAAGGCTGGATCTATGACAACGGTTCCTGGTACTTCTTCCAGCCGAACGCCTCCGGAACCGGCGTCATGCAGACGGGCTGGGTCAAGGATGCAGGAAAGTGGTATTTCCTCGACAATACTTCCAGAGACTCCAGCGGAAAGCTTCTCACCGGCTGGACCAGCATCGACGGAGACTGGTACTATCTGGACCCCGCGAACGGCGGCGCGATGGCAACCGGCACTGTCGTGGACGGATACCGCATCGACTCTGACGGCAAGGCCGCAAAGACTTCCTCCGAAAACGGCGTATCCAGGATCATCTATGTGTATGAAGACGGAACGACTTCCGAAAGCACTGCAGCATCCTTCGACGATGAGGAAGAGGATTTCGACGCCTTCACCAACGGTGAGGGCCGCAGTTCCCGGAGAGTCAGCGTAAGTTCTTCCGGCAGCTCCGCAAAAGGACCCGGAGCCGCCCTCGGCAGCTATTATGAATATTCCTACAGCATGCCCTCTCTCAAGAAAGAGACCTACAAGGCTCCGAAGGACAACCCCAGCACCTATTCCGGTTCCGATTATCTTGCTTACGCAGACCTTCTGGATGACGATGACACCGCCGGGTCCAAGGACGACTTCATCAAGAACAACACCAGCGCTGCTGTCTACGAGCGCTACAAGAATTCCGTGAAGACCCCGCAGAAGAAGATCGTCAATGACGACGGCAGCTATTATCTCTACAATTCAAGGACCGATTCCTACGACTATTACTCCAAGGACGGAGAACTGGAGGAAGACTCCGAAGACGAAGAGGATGAGGACGAGGACGACGAGGAATAATGATCCTTCCGGAAAAACCGGCGGGGTTCCGCACAGAAATGTGCGGAACCCCGTTTTTCGTTTCTGTGTGAATATCCGCGGGCGGCATTATTTGTCCCGTACGTACATTTTCAGTTCAGTCCGGACCCGCTTACAGCTCTTCCATGACGGAAGAAATAAACGCGTAGCGCTGATTCGTGAGCACAGACTCGGAGTCATCCTCTTCTTCTGCCTCCACTGCCCGGATCAGCGCCTCTGCCTCCTCCAGTTCCCGCGGAGAAAGCCCCATTGCGTCGAGCGCGCGCCCGTCCCGCTCAAAAACCTTGATGGCATACCACCGGAGCATGTTCCCGGGAACCTTTCCTTTAAGGATCTCCCCGATTCCCAGAAGCGCCCTCTCCACATTCTCCCCGAACACCGCAGGCGCCTGCAGACGTTCTTCCTGCCCCGCAGCCTCGACCGCGGCACGGACTGCCGCCGCACATTCCCCGCGGTTCCGTGCGGAAAGCTCCACGACCCGGCAGTGCATCCTTGTTTCCAGCTTCCGAAGATCCATCTGCCTGCCCTTTTTCCGCACCAGGTCCATCTTCCCGACAGCCATGACAAAGGGGACTCCGAGATCATTCAGCTGAGTGCTGAGGAACAGTCCCGGCTCCGGGTTCGTCCCCTCGATCACGTTCAGGATGGCATCCGGTCTCTCCTGCACCAGGCAGTTTCTGACGGCTGCCTCTTCCCGCGTGTAGGGCGCGAGGGAGACGATGCCGGGCAGATCCATCAGGATCACCTCCGGATCGTCCGCCACCGGCGCTTCTTTACGTTCCACCGTGATCCCCGCGCGGTTCCCTGCGTCCTGCGGAACACCGGTCAGACTGTTGAACAGCGTTGTTTTTCCTGACCCCGAGTTCCCCACAAGTGCAATCTTCATCTGCATTTCCCTGCCCCCTGCAGTATTTCCCTTTTTTTCCGGAATCCTGATTTCTTCCAGGCTCCCGTTTCACAGACTCCTTCCGATGTCTGTCAAATTTCACCTCAGACTCACAAACCCCAGCACCGCCCAGTCATAGTCGTCCATCGCTTCCGCGAGGGCCAGCCGGGCCGCGTCTAAAGAAGCTGTCCGCTCCAGCCAGGTCTGCTCCTCCTTCAGGTAAGCCTCCCGGTCCAGAAGGCCGGCGCTGTATTTCAGATCCGCGTTCTGCTTTTCCCGCTGCCCCTTCTGCAGAGTAAGCTCCGCAGTCCGGAGGGCGCTCTGCTTCTGCAGGACCGCATCGTAGAGCTCCTGCATTTTCGCCGTCATCTTGTCCTCGCCCTGGGCGATGGTCATCTGCCGGACGTCCGTGTGGGCGGTGGAACCATTCTTCGTGTGCCGTTCACTGATCAGCTCCTGGTTGTTTCCGATGGCTTTCCAGGTATCTGCCGCCAGATCCATGCCGGAGATCCGGCTTTCGTCCGGCGCCGGAAGCGGCGCGATGGCAAGTGATCCGTCCGCCGGCTGCCCGACCATATAGCAAAGGTTCGCATAGACCTCCGCCAGATTCTCCTGAACATTCGCCAGGGCAGACCGGGCAGTCAGGAGACGGTTCTGCGCCGTCAGGACATCCACATCCGAGGCGAGCCCGGCCTGCCGCCGGATCTGCGCGAAGGACAGGGCCGTCTCATAGAGCTCCGCCGCCTTCGTCATGGTTCTCTCCTGATGCTTCAGCGATTCGTGGGAGATCATCAGCGCCTGGGCCGCGATCACCATGGACCGCTCAGTCCGCCGGAGGGATGCGGTCGAGGTAACAGTCTGCATGTTTTCTATCATATCGTGGTAGCGTGCACTGGCAGACTTCAGGATCTTATACTCCGCTTCCAGGGATCCCTCCTCCGGAGCGTCGTTCTCATGCGCTGTCTTAAGGTCATCATACACCGCAACTTTATGGAATTTCAGTTCATCCCTGGCTCTCTGATAGGTGTCGATGCGGTCGCTGTAGCTTTTCAGAGCAGCAAGCGTCGTCGGATTTCCTTCCTTCACCGCGTCGGCCAGCTCCCCGTATTCGAGGATATGGTCGTCCAGCACCGAAGGTGCTGCCTCCGCTGCCGGCTCTCCGGGACCTGCCGCCAGGGCGGCCGATGCCGGCAGCACCGCCGCCATCACAGCACCCAGCACCGCAGCAGCCAGCAGAACTTTTCTTCTCCCCGTTTTCCGCATGTGGTTCTCCTCTGCCTTTTCTCCGCTCATTGTCATCTGTTTCCCCTGCCTCCCTGCGGACCGGACGCGGTTTATTCCGCCGCGGCCAGCCCCTTCACGGCCCAGTCATAGTTTTCCATGGCGGTAAACAGGGTAAGCTCCGCGCTCCGCACGGAGAACTGCGCATTCTCCTGCGCCCGCGCCGCAGTATTGTATTCACGCTGCGTGACCATGCCGGCGGAAAGCTTTCCGGAAGCGACCCCCAGGTTCTGCTGCGCCAGCGCCAGTGCGGCACGGGCCTGCTGAAGCCTCAGCTGCGCCGTCAGGACCGAGCGGTAGGCGGAATTCAGGGAATTCCCGACCTTCCTCTCATTGTTCGCGATGGTCGTCTCAAGATTCTCCTTTGTCAGCCCGTTCCGGGCGTTTGCCAGCTTCCGGCGGTTGATGCGGAGCGTGTAATTGTTCTCCAGTGCGGCGGGAAGGTCCGCGGCGGGATCCATCCCGGCGATCCGGCTTTCCTCCACGGCAGGGAGGTCTCCCATCTCAGGCCGGTCGTCGTGCTTCCAGCCCAGAAGCACGTTCAGGCTCTCCTGCTGGGAACGGATGCTCCTCTCTGTCTGGGCCAGCTGGTCCGCCGCAGTCTGCCGCGCTTCCTGCGCGTTCAGCACCTCCAGGTCAGTGACGGTGCCGGCGTTTCTGCGGAGAGCTGCGTAATTCAGGTTCTCCTCCGCGTCGGCAAGAGCCGCCTCCTCCTGCTGCTTCTGAAGCAGCAGCTTATAATAATTGATAAATCCGGCCTGGGCTGTGGCGACGATATTCTTCTCCGCCTGCTCGTAGGTCAGAAGATAGATCTTGCTGTCCTCCAGCGTGTCGTCGGCTTTGGCCCGCAGATTGTCTGCCTGGATCTGAAGATTCAGGTCCTGCATCAGGGAGCCGGCATCGTCCCCGCCGGAAAGCATGTCCAGATAATCCATCGCGAGGTCATAATAGGCCTCGGCGACCTCGGCGTTAGTGTCGCCGTAGTCCTCCCGGAACTTCCTGTAATTGTACTGATTGCTCTGGACCGTCACATTGTATTCCTGCACGAGGCCTTCGATCTCTCCGTACTCCATCCGGTTGTCCCGGAGCCGGTTCCACTCTTCTTCCGTCCGGGAAAATTCCGGACTCGAGGCAAGGACCGGGGCCGTCGGCAGAAGCATTCCGAAGGCCAGTGCGCAGGCTGTCAGCCGGCAGAGTTTTTTCCTGATCATCATTCATTTTCCTTTCTTCCGGGCCGATTCCTTCCACGTCCGCCGAAGGATCCCTCTTTCGTCTCAGTCCACATCCGCCGGGATGTCGTCCTTCCTCTTCATTTCCTCCGGCGTCCGGCTCAGAAGCCGGTAATAGACCGGCAGCATAAGGAGCGCCAGCACGGTGGACGCTGTCAGGCCGCCGATGTCGACGATCGCCAGGCCCTGGGTGGTGCTGCCGGCGTTTCCGAGAGCCAGCGCCATGGGGACCATAGCCAGGACCGTGGTCAGTGTAGTCATCAGGATCGGGCGGATACGGGTGGCGCCCGCCTCCACCAGGGAAGTCTCAAGGTCCATCTCCGCCCGGTTCTGGTTCGCCGCGTCGACAAAAAGAATGCCGTTGTTGACGACGGTGCCGGCCAGCATCAGGAAGCCGATCAGGGACACCATGGAGATCTTCACGTTGGTGAGCCACAGAAGTCCGAAGGCACCGATCAGGGAGAAGGGAATGGTGGTCATGACCATGACCGAATACCGGATCGACTCAAACTGGATCGCCATGACGACGAAGACCAGAAAAACTGCCGTCGCGATGGCGCCGTAGAGGGAGTCGAACTCCTCCGCCCGGGAGCGGTCCCTGCTGCTCATGCCGGTGGTGACATTGTTCTTCAGGTTTGGCTGCACCACCTCCTGCAGGATCTGGTTCCTGGTGGCGCCGGTGGCCTTCCCCGTGTACTCGCCGGAGACAGTGACCTGATACTGCTTGTCCGTCCGGGAAATGGAGGACGGGCTGTCCACATACTTGATGTCCGCGATGTCCGTCAGCGCCACCGCGCCGCCGGAGGGGGTGGTGAGGACAATTCCTTCGACCTTGTCGATGGTATCATAGTCCGACTCCGGATAGCGGACTTTCACGTCCATGCTCTCCCCGTCCACGTCGATCTCCCGGGCCGTGGAGCCCCTCACCAGGCTGTTGATGCTGCTGCCCACCTGGGATGCGGAAATTCCTGCCGCCTTTGCCTTGATGGGATCCACCTGGATCTCCAGCACCGGAGAACCGTCGTCGAGACTGGAGTGGATCTTGGTCACATCGTCCCGCTCCTTCAGCGTGTCGCAGATTTTGTTGACCACCTGCTTCACGTCCTCATAGTTCGTGCCCTTCAGGATGACAGAATAGGTGTTCCGGAAGCCGGACATCATGCTCATGGAGGAACTTGCCTCGACAGAGATCTCGCAGTTCGTGATGTCTGCCAGTTCGTCCCGCCACTGGTCCGCCACCTCTGCGGTGGACATCTTCCGGTCATCCTTAAGATATGCATTGACCCGGCCCGAGGAGCCGCCCATGCCGCCGCCGAAGCTCGTCATCCAGGAATCCAGATCCGGATGCGTGGAAATGATGTCCTCGACCTGGGTCAGAATCTTGTCCACTTCTTCCACCCGGAGTCCCGGACGGGTCGACACGGAGATGCTGATCTCTCCCTGGTCGTCGGAAGCCATCAGCTCCATCTCAAGGTGCATTCCGGTATAAACCGCAATCCCGAGAAGCGCCACAGAGATCAGCATGACCAGCGCTTTATGCTTCAGGATGCGCCTCATCAGGACACGGTAGCGTTCCTGCATCCGGTGGACCGGACGGGACAGAGGTGCGTTGTCCTTCTCTTTGGGCCGGTACATCAGATAGCAGAGGGGGACGATAGAGATCGCGGAGAACAGCGACGCGATCATACAGAATACGATCGTGAAGCCCAGGGGGGTAAACATCTGCCCCGCCATGCCCGTGATCATGGCCAGCGGAATGAACACGACGCAGGTCGTCACGGTAGAGCCCATGACGGACAGGGACACCAGGTTCGTGCCCTCCAGCGCGTCCTTCGCATAGTCGGTGAAAGTACCGTGCCGGCGCTCCGTCGCGCGGAAACAGCTCTCCAGAACAACGATGGAGTTGTCGACCATCATGCCGACGCCCAGTGTCAGGGCGCTCATGGTAATGACGTTCAGGGAATAGCCCCGCCGGGTCAGAAGGATCAGGGCTGTCAGGATCGAGAACGGGATGCTGGAGCCGACGATCAGGGATGCCTTCAGATCTCCGAAGAAGAGCCAGATAACGATCATGGAAATGATGACTGCCAGGATCAGAGTCTGGACCACGGAGGTCAGCGAGTCAAGGATCTGGTCCGCGGTATCCCGGACCACCGTGATATGCAGGTCCGGATCATTCTTCAGCAGGGTGTCGATGACTTTCTTTACGTTTCTGGAGAGCTCCACATCCGTGGAATCCTCCTCCTTCGTGATGGAGATGGAAATGGTCGGGTTCCCGTTGTAGCGGGATACCGTGGAGACCTCTTCCTGACCGAGGCTGATGTCGGCGACGTCCTGTAGATAGACTGTGCTGCCGCTCTTCGTGGTCAGGGGAATGTCCTTCAGGTCCTCCCAGTTGTCAAATTTCATGCGGGTGGAAAGGGACAGCTCCAGGCTGCCGACGTTGGTCTCGCCGGAAGGATAAGCGGTGTCGGAGTTCGCGATGTCCTGGGCGATCTGGCTCATGGTGAGACCGTACTGCTCCACCTTCTCCCGGATCAGCTCCACCTTTACGTACTGGTTCGAGCCGCCGCGGATGGAGACGTCGGTGACGTTCGCGATCTTCTCAAATTCCGGGACCAGCTTGTCCTCGGCATAGGTGTAAAGATCCTTCTGCGCGGTATTGTCGATGACCATGTTGACCGAGGCCTGGGAATTCATGTCCATCGCCATGACGGAAGGCGTGCTGCATTCGTCCGGAAGACTGCTGGAGATCCGGTCCAGCTGCTTCTTGATCTCGTCGTAGGCTTCATCCGTGTCGGTCCCGTAATTATACTGGATCCGTACCATGGAGCGGCCTTCCCGGGAGGTCGATGTGATGGATTTGACGTTGGAGAGGGAGCCGACGCGGGCTTCCACCTTTTTGGTGACAAGCTCGTCCACGTCCTCCGGGCTCGCGCCGGAGTAAGTGGTCGAGATCATCAGCATCGGCATTTCCATCTGAGGCGAAAGCTCCAGCTTGGCGCCTGCCACCGACTGCCATCCGAACACGATCAGGCACAGGATGCACATGAGCACCGTGATGGGCCGCCGGAGGACAAAGGATGTGATCGTTTTCATCTGTCCTGTGCCTCCTTACTGCGGTCTTCCGCCGCCCTGGCTGCCGGGAGCGCCCTGGCTGCCGGAGCCGGGCCGGCCGCCTTCCTGGCCTCCGGCACCTCCCTGGCCGCCGGCGCCGTCCTGCCGCGGAGTTTCGCCGGGCAGACGGACTGCGGAGTCGTCGTAGAGCTCGGAGCTCCAGCTCGTGACCACCCGGTCGTCCTTCGTCAGTCCGGAAAGGACCTCCATCCGGGCAGAATCATAGATTCCCGTCCTGATGTCCTTCCGGTGGATCTTTCCGTCGCTGTACACGAAGACATAGGGCTCGGAATCGTCATAGTACACCGCGTCCACCGGGATCGTCATGGCATTCTCGGTCTTCTGGGAGGTGACCGTCAGCTTCACACGGGAGCCTGTGGCCAGCTGCGCGTTTCCGTCGATGCTGGCCTTGACCTTGTAGAGACCGGTGGACTCGTCCGCCATTGTAAAGGATGCTCTGCCGCTGCAGTTCTTCCTTTGCCTGGCGCATGTTCACTGCCGCCGCGTCCATGGCATTCTTCGAGGTGTCGACCTGCTTGGTGTCGATGGTGCAGAGTACCGTTCCGGCCTCGACGACATCGCCCGCCTTCACGTTGACCGCGGTCACATCGCCCGCAGTCTTAGGATAAATGTAGACCACGTCGGAGGGCTCGATATTGCCGACGATGCTGGTGGTGAGCCGGATGGTCGCGCCGGTCTCAGGCTGTTCGACAGACACCACCGGAAGCGCGACCGGCCTCGCATACTGCTCCTTCTTCGTAAAACGGGGGATCAGAATGGCGCAGAGGATCCCGATGACTGCGAGCGCAGCAATGATTTTTTTCCACATACAAAAGCCCTCCGGTTCAGAAATCCGCCGGTTCAAGCCGCGTCCGGCAGAAAAATGCACATACTTAACTTTATATTAAACCAAATCCGCCTGAAATATAACTGAAAAGACCGGTCCTCCCGGAAAATGCAGACGCGGCCCTCCTATGCTATAATAACGGATAACCGGCGGCCGGCGGAACAGGGGCTGTATTCAAAACCGAAGCAGGTATACAAAAAGCCCTGCCGGAAGACAGGGCATGATCACAGATTCTGTTTTTTCAGATGCTTCGTCCCGGATCTCAGGCCCCGGCAAACCGGAGCAGGATCCCGATCACTGCGGAGACCGCCAGGAAAAAGACAGGGTGCAGACTGATCTTCTTCATCGCGAAGTACAGGATCACCGCGAGAATAATAGCCTTCAGGTCGAACAGATCCGCGAAGGAGCCGGAGGCTGCGAAGGCCTTCACATTCAGGAGCGCGATCTTCACCACCAGGAACAGCGCCGCGGCGATCAGTCCGATGGACGCCGGCCGGAGTCCGTAGAAGGCATCCTGCACATAATGGTTCGACGAGAACTTGTCCAGGATCCGGACCACCAGAAGGATCACGATGACGGAGGGCGTGATGAGGCCGAGGGTCGCGATCACCGCCCCGGGAAGGCCGGCGGTGGTGAAGCCGACATAGGTTGCCATGTTGACGCCGATGGGTCCCGGCGTGGATTCCGAGACTGCCACCATATCCGCCAGCTGGGCGTGGGTGAACCACCCGGTCCTGGTGGAGATATCGTAGAGGAAGGGAAGAGTCGCAAGACCGCCGCCCACCGCAAAGAGGCCCGCGCGGAAGAACTCAATAAACAGTCTGAGAAAGATCATGCCTTCGCCTCCTTTCCGCCGACGTTCTTCAAAAGGATCCCGGCGACGCCGGAGAGCACCACAAAGACCGCGGGGCTGAGGTCAGTGAGAACGGAGCCGAGGAACACCAGGACTGCGATCACCGCCGTCGGTTTATCCACCACGCCCTTCTTCATGAGCTTCAGGACCGCGTTCAGGATCAGCACCACGACACAGACACGGATGCCGGCAAAGGCATTCATGACTGCGGGCATCTCCGCGAAGTTGCTGATGAAGGCCGCGATGATGGTGATGATGACGATGGACGGAAACACGACGCCCAGCGTCGCCGCGATGGCGCCGATGACGCCGCGCTGCCGGTAGCCGATGAAGGTGGCCGTATTGACCGCGATAACGCCCGGCGTACACTGGCCCACCGCGTAGTAATCCATGAGTTCGTCTTCCGTGGCCCAGTGCCGGTGCTCCACCACTTCCTTCTGAAGCATGGGAAGCATGGCGTAGCCCCCGCCGAAGGTCAGCCCGCCGATCCTGGCAAAGGTCAGGAACATATCCAGAAGCTCTTTCATCAATGTTTCTCCTTACTTAAACTGTAGTCTGCTAATTATACCATTGAATGACGCATTCTGTTCAATGAACTTTAGATCCGGAGGAAACGAATGTCCCCGAAAGAAGTCTCTGTCCTTGATATGATGGAAGCCCGCGACCGCCGCGCC
>Ga0256404_1012962_pt1 | contig 10687 bp, 10 predicted proteins | sample RumenRJG_01DNA_FD_185990 | JGI IMG/M metagenome (GOLD analysis project Ga0256404, IMG submission 185990) | Bovine rumen microbial communities from Lethbridge, Alberta, Canada - RJG_01 | ecosystem: Host-associated > Mammals > Digestive system > Stomach > Rumen | place: Canada: Alberta | collected...
GGTGCGTCCACGCTCACCGGACACAGCGCATGGCATTTGTCGCACATCAGGCACTTGTCGGCGATTTCGGCAATCTTGCGCTCGTTGTGCCTGCGGAGAAACCTTATGAAATACACCGATGAATATTTCAAATTCTTCTTCTGCACGTTCATCGGGCAGGCATCCAGGCAGAGTCCGCAGCTGGAGCAGGCGTAAATCTCCGCTTCGGCCACGCCCTTGCGAGGATGAGAAGGCTTCAAGCCGGCGTTCCTGAACAGAATCCACAGCACTTCGGTCAAGATGTGCATGTATCTGGAGAAAGGCATGGCTGCGAAAAAGGTGCCCAGGCAAATTGAATATGCCCACCAGAAAGGCTGGAAATAGAGCTTGTCTCCGAACAGGAAGTGCAGCAGGTGGTTCATCCCCAGCGTGAGGAAACTGCCACCGCTGAGGTCGGCGGTAAAGCTCTCCGCCAGAAGCCTCAGAGGAAATATCATCCAGAGGCTGTACAGGGCAACCCTGTCTGCGAGCGACGGCTTGGTGGTGTGACGCATTCCAAGCACGATGGACCTGAATCGCTTGAACATGGCCAGGCCGATTCCCGTAAGCACGTACAGCAGGAAGAAATCCATCAGGAAGAAGAAGAACGCTCCGCGCAGAGTCTCATGCCCTGGTCTTATCCACACGAAGTACCTGTAGAAAATAGGGTAAAAGAGCCCTCCTTCCCCGTAGCTGAGATGCTTAGGCACGAAAAGCGCCACTTCGATATGCCCCAGCACTATCAGCATGAACCAGCCGAAGGCTATGGCAGAATGCATATAGCCCAGCAGAGGCTTCCTCTGCCAGATCTTTGTATGGAAGAGGCAGTCGCAGAACAGGTCCCTTATGTTCTTTCCGGCGGTAATCGGATTCAGCAGGGATGTCCAGAATTTCATTCTGTCATCGTGGTTCAGCTGAGTGAGCACTCTGATGAAACCCACGAATATCCAGACCAGGAAAAACGTGATGCCGGCGACGAAAGGAATGACGAAGTGGCTGTACGAAGATGGTATGCGGTCGATTACCTCAGGCGATGCTTGAGCAGCCAGGATTGGGAATATATTGGCAGGCATCATTATTTCTTTGAATATATTTTAGCGATCGACAGAATGAGGTGCCTGGTGTTTATGCCGCGCGGGCAGACCATGGCGCATTTACCGCACAACTGGCAGCCTTTCAGCATATTCATGGCAACCTCGTCCCGTCCATTCTGTAATTCTTCTATAGCGGCTCTCAGGCTCGTCGGCGTGAACTTCCCGGCCGTGCAGACGGCGGTGCAGCTGCCGCAGGCGATGCATTTCCGCACGTCGGGCTCCTCCGCAGCCAGAGAGTCGAATTTTTCCTTGTCGAAAAGATCCAGATTGATCCTAGAGCTCGCTAACAGCCCGAAACCGAAATCTACCATGCCGTCTTGATCAATTGTTTGAGGTCTTTAGCTTTCGGGAATATGTCGCTGAGGTATTTGTCTATCTGAGTAGCCGCTCCTCTGGCATCGGCGAGCGTGTCCGGGAGAGTTTTAGGCCCGGTGGCAGCACCGGCAAGGAAAATCCCCGGTATCGGGCTGCGCTGCTGCGACGTTATTTCGCTCAGCACCTCGAAGTAGCCATCCTTCTCGTTCTGCATGCCCAGCAGGCTGCCTATCCTTTGACCGGAAACCGACGGCCTCATGCCCGCCATCAGCACCAGCAGGTCGAGGGAAACCTTCAGAGGCTTGCTCGAAACCGTGTCCTCGGCCTTGACAGAAAGGCTCCCGTCAATGTTTTCTGACACCTCTGCCACCCTGCCGCGTATGAAGCGGATGCCGTAGTCCCTCTGCGCCTCCAGATACATGTCCTCGTAATGCCTTCCGAACATGCGCAGATCCATGTAGAAGCAATATATTTGTGCATCGGGAAAGGCAGCTTTCATCTCGCAGGCCTGCTTCACGGCAGTAGCGCAGCAAACCTTGGAGCAGGAACGGCACCCAGACTTTTCGTCCCTCGACCCCACGCAGTGCACGAAGCCGATTTTCCTGGGAGCGTTGATTCTTGCGTCCAGGCCGGTCTTGAAATATTGCTCCAAATCTGCGTTCGTAATCACGTGGTCATATATTCCGTAACCATATTCCTCTTTCTTCTCGGCCTGGAACAGGTCGAAGCCCGTTACAACCAGCACTGCGTCCGCCAGCACCGTGATGCCGTTGGAAAGAATGACATTGTAGGATTTGCCCAGTCTGTTTATGGACTGTATCTCGGTGTCGGTGAAGCATTTGACTCCATCCATGCTGCCCAGTAGCTTGTCCAGGGCTCCGGATGCCGGAGTTCCACTGGGGAAAAGCCTGTCCCATTTGCCCAGGTGCCCTCCAAGGGTGTTGGAATGCTCCACCAGCAGCACATTGTATCCCAGCCGCTGCAAATTGGCGCTGGCTTCAAGCCCGGCAGGCCCTCCGCCTATTATCAGTACGTTATTTCTCATATTCCTTTCAAATTTTCAGAATTACTTGATGCAGGATGGGCATGCAGGTCTCCCGATGTCTTGCCCCTTTGCCCCGAGATATTTCCTCTCCGGGTCGTATTGAATGCCCATTTTATCCAGCAGCGGCTCCGCTCCCACCTGATGCGTCTGAAGCCCCAGGTCCCAAGGGTCGTAGCCCAGCACGAGTCCCATCATCTCCTCGTAAGTCAGCACCGGAATGCCGTGACTGCCTTCGCCGTAGGTCTTTCCCGTCTCCTCGGCTATCACGTACTGCCATCTGTCCATGAAATATGGGCATCCTGGGCAGTTGGTGACAATGAAGTCGGGATGGTAAGGCTCCATGCTTTCGAATTTCTTGTAGGTATTGGATAATGAATATCCCCTATTCGCCTTAATGAAATATTGCCTGAACCCGAAGCCGCAGCAGTGCCGCCTCTCGGGGTAGTCCACCACCGTGCCTCCGCATGCCTCCACCATCCCTGCCAGCACGTAAGGATATTCCGCTCCGCCCACGCCCTTGGATGGGAACATCTTAGAGTAGTGGCAGCCTATGTGCTCCACGACCCTCAGCGGCTCGCCGGTGTGCACGTTGATGAGCTTGTGTTTTGCGAGGGCGGCTATCTGGTTCCTGTAATGGTAGATGAGGTCGCTGGCATGCACGATGTATCTGGGCTTGGCGAAATCCAGCTTGCAGGTCTTCCAGAGCGTTTCCGCGATTTTTTCCTGAAGCTCCGGGAATTCTCTCCAAGTCTCCAGTGTTTCGCAGTACAGTCCGAAAGAGGTTATGCAAGAGCAGACGTAGTTCTCGTAGCCATATTTTGCCATGAGGGCGAACTGGCGGGCTATTATCGTCATCACCGTCTCCTGCGGGATTGCGTCTGAATGGTAGGCGATTCCTCCGCAAGTGGTGTGATGCTCTGTCTCGAAAATGTCTTTTCCCAGCTTGTTCCTGGTGATGTCCAGGAATGCTGCCTCGGAAGCAGGGAAGAAGCTCTGCCTTATGCAGCTGCGGACATAAAAATAATGGTCGTCGGGGATTTCTTTCTGATATTCCGACCAAATCTTTTGCTTTCCTTCGTAAATCATCTTGTCTGTATCAATGGTTATAGTGCTGCGGCCCGGTTTCAGAATAAACCTTCCTGCTGAACTCTTCCATGCTTAGCCCTAGCTCCGCTGCTTTCTTCTCCGCAGCCTTCCGAACATTCTCCATCCTTGCCGTGGCGCCGGTCTCGTCGAATATTCTTTTGAGTTCATCCAAGTCCTCTTTCGGAATCTTCCTCATCGCCCCTGGGCCGTTCCCGTCCAGGTTTGCGCCGAGCCTTTCGAACACGTCATCCAGATGCTTCTCCTCCCACTCCCACACCCTCCCTGCCTCAGGATGCCCTGCATAGTCGAAAACTCTCGGGTAGACGCAGTATCCGTAATTCAATACATTGCTGCACAAATCCTTGGTCAGCAGGAACTGCTGCCTGCCTTTTTCGGAATCGATGAAATAGCCCAGGTCTATCGACAGGCTGCGCAATGCCATCACTATCATCCCTGGAGCGTTCTTCCGGGGGCATCTGGTGACGCAGCTCATGCATTCCCCGCAATACCAGATGGCGTCGCTTCTGAGAAGTTTCTCGATTTCATCTTCATCCTTGCTCTGGACAATGTCCACTATCCGCCTTGGGTCGTAACGATAGAATTCGGCGGCAGGACACACCGCAGTGCAAGTACCGCAATTGATGCAGGCATTCAGCCCCTCCTTAAGACGGTAATCCCGCATCAGCAAATCATATAGCTTCCCCATCTTTTTTCTTATTGCTAGGATATTTTTTAGCGAGCGATAGAAGGTCGCTCTTCGGATACATATTCTTTTCCAGCTTCGCCAGAATGCCGATGAAAGTCTCAAGCTCTTCCTCCGAAATGCCCTTTATTATGGATTCCACCGACTTGAAAGCGCATTCATTCACCTTCTCCCTGATTTTCAATGAATATGGTGTAACCCTGATCAGGTTCTGCCTCCTGTCCTTGGGGTTGCTGACCCTCTTGACCAGCTTGCGGTTCTCCAGCCCGTCAATCAGCTTCACGATAGAGTTCTTGTCTCTCATCGTGATGTTCGCTATCTGCTGCTGGGTGAGAACGCCTTCGTCCCAGAGGGTGTCCATGACCAGGAACTGCTCGGGAGTGAGATTGAATCCTTCTTCCTTGAAGTCGTCCGTCATGGTCTGCTTTATGCCGATGTGGACGATGTTCGTGAAAAGGACGATTTGCTTGCTTAGTATCATAATATATTGTAAGATATTTTACAATTCAATGCAAATATACGTAAACTTAGTAAACGAACAAGTGCCCAAGGCCAAATTAGGTTATATAATAAGGAATATTTTGCAGTCGGAGAAAATATTCATAATTTAGAAGCTTCAAAATTTGCTGATTAGAATCAGCGGGAATGAAAATTAAGAACTCAAGTTTCGCTAATGCGAAACACCTCTTAAGGAGGGCCTTAGACCCGACAAAGTCCCTTCCCCGAGGGGAGGGATTTAGGGAGAGGGTAACGTAGATATAAAAAGGAAGTGCCTTGGCAAAGGTTTGCAAGTCTTTCCAATGAACTTTAAATCAAATATTTAAGACTTGCGAAATTTGAATTAAGAATAACTCTATGATAACAGGAAAACTATCTATTTCGATTGTTTGCGTCGTGCTTTCCGTGTTTGCGGCAACGGCGCAGAACGTCTCCGAGAAGAATGCTTCAGCAACCCTCAGGGACAACAATGTTGATGTTAAAGTGGATCTAGAGCTGGAAAAAGGCGTCAAGACGAACAATGCGGTAGTACTCACGCCTGTGCTGAGGAAAGGAAACGATTCCGTTGAATTCCCTGCGGTGGTGGTGTACGGTCACAACCGTTATTACTATTACCAGAGGAAGAATGGCGATGCAATGCTGACAGGGGAGGGCGAAACGACCCTGAAAGCAAAGCAGCTCCCCCAGACTATCAATTACCAAGCCACCACTCCATATCAGACATGGATGGAAGGCAGCGACCTGATTTTGCGCAAGCAGGTCTACGGATGCTGCGACCACGTAATCGATTCCGAAGACTTAACGCTTGCTAGTGGCAACGAATTCATCAAGGAGCTGCCTCCGCTAGAGAGCCTCCTCAGTTTTGTCTACGTCACTCCGGAGCCTGAGGCCGAGAAGGCTAGGGCGATGTCTGGAGATGCCTACATAATATTCCCGGTGAATCAGACGGTCATCGATGAAAGCGTAGCTGGCAACAAGGCCGAGCTTCGCAAGATAACATCTTCTCTCGACTCTGTGCGCAATGACAAATACGTCACCGTGAAGTCGCTGAGCATCAAGGGCTACGCTTCTCCGGAAGGCAAGTACGCGCAAAACGAAAAGCTTGCGAAGGGTCGTACCGAGGCAGTGAAGAATTATGTGGCGAAGTATTACGACTTAGACGCTGACAAGATTTTGACCGACTATGAGCCTGAGAACTGGGAAGGCCTAAGGAAATACGTGGAGAACTCCAACATTTCCAATAAAGCCGGCATTCTGGAAATCATAGATGGAACGCTGGATCCGGATCCGAAGGAGTGGAAGCTCAAGTCCACTTACAAGGACGAGTACAAGACCCTGCTGACGGACTGCTATCCTTCACTCAGGAAGACTGAGTACAAGATTGACTATGTGATCGCCAAGATTTCCGATTTGGATGAAATCAAATCGCTCGTTAAGACGCATCCGCAGGAGCTTAGCCTGAACGAGTTCTACAAGGCTGCGGAGACCTACGAGCCGGGCAGCGAGGACTTCAACGAGGTGTTCGAAGTGGCTGTGAGGGAATATCCTTCCGACCCTGTCGCAAACCTGAACGCTGCTAATGCCAGCATGTCCGCCGGCAACCTCGGCGCTGCCAGGAAATATCTTGCCAAGACCGGGAATTCTGCGCAGGCTGAATATGCCAGAGGAATGCTAGCTGTTTATAATAAGGAATATGCTTCTGCGCAGAGTCATTTTGCCAATGCCAAGAATGGCGGAGTGAAGGAGGCTGAGGCAGCACTGGAGAAGCTAGCCGAATACATGAAATAAGCCAGCCCCTCGAATATTCCGGTTTTTTGCACCGCTGTTCCCAAGCGATGCAGGATAGCCGCGGACGCACCATTCCCAAGCGATGCAGGATAGCCGGACGCACCCTCGCCCCCCGCGACGCCCGCTTTTTGCGCCGCCATTCCCATGCGATGCACGCGCAAGGCCCCGAACCCCCGTCACGGTGTGCGATCCGGCCCTTTTGCACACCGCTATGCCCGAAACCCCACATCATCCTGAACGACCCCATCCAGTCATCTTGAAAAGGATTTAGTTTCCGCAAGCCTGGATTCCGAATCGGGTCCGGATGACATGGGGGAAGCAAGCCTTGTTTCCTGGTCAAGTCCGGATGACGTGGGGAGAAGAGAGCCTGGATTCCGGATTAAGTCCTGATGACGGTAGGGAAGGGTGATGGGTAGGTTGGATGGCATGGGGGAGTCTGGATGATGGGTGGGAAATGAATACGGTTTCGTCAACGTCACTCTTTGGGTGGTTGGTCTTTTGGATGAGTTTATGATTATGGAGGCCGAGAGATCCTGTTTTCTGTTTGGATAAGTGCCAGCTGATGTTGTGCTTCTTGTCGATGTCCTCCCAGTGTCCGTCGTCTTCGTAGTCTGTTGGGGTAGGTGCTTATTGTTGTTGTGCTTTTGGGGGAAAATTAATTGGAATTAGAATTTTTTGAATTTTAGCCTACATTCCCGCATCAACACATAACGAGGCTATGCTTTCTGGTGCCTGGACATCCATGGCGCAGTAGATATCCCGTTGCTTCGTAAGGATTTCGCCGATATAAGGGTCTTTGCCAGGTTGCTTGAAGCACTCGATGATATCAAGTTCATCAAGCAGGCCCTGTAAAGTGTATTTGCCAAACAACTTCTTATCTATCATATGTTTGCGTATATAGGAGATTAAGATGAGGGCAATAAACTGCACGAACAGTTTTCCATCCAATGCGGCATCGGAGGAAACCAGCATCCTCCTGCCGTTCAATCGTTCTTTGATATTGCCAAAAGCCTTCTCTACAACGTCTTTCGCTCTATATATCCGCAGAGCTTCTACCGGGTCCTTTATGTCATTACTTAGCAGGGTAAAGTAACCGTACAACTGCTTAGCTTCTTCGCAGGCATCCTCCTTAATGGTTAGCTTCAGGCCTCTCTTCGGTGTCTCCTTGACACAAAAGTACTTGATATACAGGGCTTCATGGGTACTCTTGCGTTTGCAGGATTCCAATTCTGCCTTAAGAGTAAGTATCATCCGGTTGAAGTTCATCTCATCCTCCAGAGCTTTCTCAGGGTTATAGTAGAGATGGAGATACATCCTCCTGTCATCCTTCAGGACATCTCCCTTGTAGGGGCGCACTTGTTCGTAGTCCCATTTGATGGTCTTGCTGAAGATATAAAAGCCATATTCTTCATTATACCGGTCCCATTTGCGCATTTTGTCTTTCTCTTCAAGGATGGTATCCTTTACAAAAGAGATATTGGTCTTGCCGCCGATGACGAACTTTATGTGCTCCTTATATAGGGCATTGATATTCTCCACGCTGTAGAGCCCCCTGTCTTTGACCACCTTGACTTTTGAGTATCCGAGAAGTTCCAGTTCCTTGAGATAGACCTTGACTGTACTCACATCTGGTATGTTACCCGCAAGCCTACGATAGTAGAACGGCAGATACGACTCTTCTCCGAATACGAGAAGCAGGTTGATTTGCGGAAGAGGATCATGGTCCTTGTTCTTGCCGTACTTGACGACTGACAGTTGCTCTGAGTAACTTGAGATTGAACTGGTATCATAGGCAAGATATTCATTTTCAAGACGCCTACGCCCCTGCATCTGGAAGAATTTCATCTTGGCATCTTCAGTGATGCGGGCGAACAAATCGCTGCTTCGCTGGGATGGTATATCCCTTCCGTACGGATGAGTGTGCAAAGACGACCATTTTCCAAAGCGGAATAGCGGGGCAGAGTCTTCCAGAATCAGGTAATACGCAATCGACAATATCATCTTGTACGTCGCAGGAAAGCAAGATCTCAGGTCCGAGCTGAGCCCCAATTTGTCGCTGATGGCATCAAACAGATATGTCGCTCCGCAGAACTTCCTCTCAACAGGAATAAGCTGCTGTTTTTCAACAGGTTTATTGGAAGCAGCCTTTACCGGGACGGAGGTTTCTCCAAGTGGCTTTCCGCCGCGACGACGGCCATCGGTTTCAATCACATCACCAGTATTCGGGTCCATACGTCCAATGAGGCGCCGTGTACTTCTGGATTGCTTTAGTTTCTTGTCCCATACCGACTTGGACTCGTAAACATATGTGATTCCAGATCTTTTGTCAAGTTGCTTAACTATTGCCATACTACGTCATCGTTATGTGTACAAATATAATACATAACGATGATATTTGCAACTATTTTCTTAAAAATCAGCAAATTATATTTAACTCGTTAGGTAATTGACGGGAATGCAGGATGGTAGAGGGCCTCCATCATGCTTCCGAATTGCTTTTCCAGCATCGAGGTGTTGGGCGCGGCACCTGATCCCATCTCGAAGATGGACTTTCCCCTTTCATCAGAAAGGTAGCGGTCAAGGTCGGCTGACTCAAGGAACTTCTTCGGGTAGCTCTTGCCGGCTAGGATGGAGGAAATCACCTCTGCCTTGTACTCATCCGAGTTCCTGGTTGCATATTCGGAAACGTTCTTCTTTATCTCATCCTTGGTCAGATCAAGCGTCCTGTCATGCAACGCCTCCTTGCCCATCTTCGGGAAGCGATCTTCCATATAATGGTCCACCATGTGCCCGAATTCGTGCAGGATGACGTTTGGCTGTGCGCTCCAACCTGATGACGGATCCCAGGAATAACCGCCCATTCTCTTGACATCCGGAAATGTAGTCGATGGAATAATTGTTCCTCAGTATAATCTTCCTACCTATCTCCCGGATAGTTTCAATCGGAGGAAGTGGCATCATCCTGAACTTGTTTCAGAATCTGCCCTCTGCTAGGCTCAATTCCTAGCCCTCCCACGGACACTCTTTCCGGACTGCATCCGAAGAATTTACCGAGTTAGGTTGACTCTGGTTTATAGATTATTGCAAGTCGCTAAAATACTTATTGAGTCTTATCGGAGATAATTTCACAGGACTTTGATTATCTTTGCCAGCAACCGACAAGCATGACACCGAATGGAATACCTCTCAAAAGAACGATACGATGAGATCGTCGCCGAACTCGACAATCTCATGAACGTGGAATATCCACGGATCAGGGACGATTTGTCCGAGGCCCGCGCTCAGGGAGACCTGAGCGAGAATGCCGAATACCGAGCCGCCAGGCGGGCCCAAGGCAAGGCAATAAGCCGTATCCGTTTCCTGCAGAAGGTACTCCAGCATTCTAGAATTATCGACAAGAGCGCATTGCCGAAAGACCGAATCTCCCTGCTAAGCAAAGTGGAATTCACCCATCTCGGCACGGGGAGGAAAATGACATACACCATCGTGAGCCATCACGAGATGGACCTCGATCACGGCAAGCTCTCATGCAACTCCCCCATCGGCCTTGCTCTGATGGGGCGCAAGGTCGGCGAGACGGTGGAGGTGAATGCTCCCGCCGGAAAGTTCCAAATACGAATCGACAGCGTCACCATCGACTGAGGCCAGAGTCCGGATGACGGAGGAGAAGCGAGCCTAGATTCCGGATCAAATCCGGATGACGGAGGAGAAGCGAGCCTAGATTCCGGATCAAATCCGGATGACGTGACCGTACGGGCATTGTGAAAATGCCCATTCGCTATCAATAAGTTACGAATGGCGTGCGTACAGTCGTCATCGCAGGATGGAGACCGTACGATAGCTGCTCTCTAACTATCTGACACTCAATAGTTCACAAAACGCCATCCGTACGGTCCCAATCCCTACCATCTCAAAACGATGAGTCATAAAGAAGGGAGAAAATCCTTTCTATGCTCAAAGGGCATCCGGAATATTCCGCCAGAAAACTGGCTGAGATTATTGGAATTACGCAGAAGATATTCTGCTATCCTTTCATTATCGTCGCAATTTTACTAATTTCGCCTCAGCAAGCCTTGGCGCTGTAAAATATTCATTAATATCCAAGGTTTGCCTTATAAAAAGAAAGAATGATATGAAAAA
>Ga0256404_1012963_pt1 | contig 10687 bp, 8 predicted proteins | sample RumenRJG_01DNA_FD_185990 | JGI IMG/M metagenome (GOLD analysis project Ga0256404, IMG submission 185990) | Bovine rumen microbial communities from Lethbridge, Alberta, Canada - RJG_01 | ecosystem: Host-associated > Mammals > Digestive system > Stomach > Rumen | place: Canada: Alberta | collected...
CTTTTAGTTCATTTTCGATTATTCAGCCGGGATAACGGAACCATCAGACCATGTGGTAGTGATGAAGTTCTTGATTTCATCCGACTTCAGAACTTCTGCAAGTGCCTGGATACGAGGATCATCCTTGAGATCCGTACGGGTAACGAGAATATTGACATATGGGTTGGAAGAATCTGCCTGCTCCAGAAGCAGCGCATCCTGCGACGGCTTCAGACCGGCAGCGATGGCATAGTTTCCGTTGATCGCAACAAGATCTGCCTGATCGTCATCGAGCGTGTTGGTCAGCTGTTCCGGGTTGACTTCGATCGAGAAATCATAGTTATGAGGGTTGTCAACGATGTCTTCCTTGGTAGCGGTCAGTTCATCAACGCCGTCTTTCAGCGTGATCAGACCGGCCTTGGCAAGGATCGAAAGGATACGGCCATGGTCCGCAACCGAGTTGGACGTAACAATATGTGCGCCATCCGGCAGCTCATCCAGTGACTTGTACTTCTTGGAATAGAATCCGAACGGCTCAATTTCTACACCTGCAACATTGACCAGATCGTAGCCGTTTTCAGCAACTTCATTGTCAAAGAACGGAACATGCTGGAAGAAGTTGGCATCCGCATCACCATCATTGACGGCGCGGTTCGGTGTGTAATAATCTTCCGTCTCAATAATGTCGAGCTTGATGTTGTACTTTTCAAGCAGGATCGGTGCCGCCGCATTCAGAATGACTTCATGCGGATTGGCTGTCGCGATAACGGACAGTGTCTGCGGCTCAGCGGCTGCTGTAGAAGCGGCTGCCGCTGCTTCTGTGCTGGCAGCTGCCGTTGCGGCTGCGGAAGAAGAACTGCCGCATGCGGCGAGAGACAGTGCCAGAATACCGGATGTTACTACACTTGTTAGTTTCTTGATGTTCATTTTTCTTTCCTCTTTCCTTTTTCTTTCCCGTTCGTTCTTCGGGAATCAGTTGTCATGTTTAACGCTTGTCGATCTTCTTGACGATCGCATCGCCGATCCACTGGATCACGAAGACGATCAGCACAATAATGACGGTCGACGAGTAGAGAATGGCATCATTGCGCCTTGCAAAGCCATACATGTACGCAAGGTTGCCAAGTCCGCCTGCCCCGATCGCTCCGGCCATTGCCGTATAGCCGACCAGGGAAATACCTGTAACTGCAATACCGGACACGATGGCAGGCATCGATTCGGGCAGAAGAACCTTGAAGATAATCTGGCTGTTGGAAGCACCCATTGCCTTGGCTGCCTCAATCGTTCCTTTATCTACATCCTGGAACGCAATCACGCACATTCGTGCAAAGAACGGCGTACTTGCAAAGATCAGCGGCGGCAGAGCAGCCCTGGCTCCCAGCATCGTACCAACGATTGCCCGCGTCAGCGGAATCAAAAGTATCAATAGAATCAGAAACGGAATCGCCCGCAGAACATTCACAATCACATCAACGATACGATTGAGAATCCTGTTCTGAAGCAGACCACCGGTCTGCGTACAGTAGAGAAGAATACCGATCAACAGACCGAATACCGTAGCGAAGAACAGTGACACAAAGGTCATGAAGACGGTTTCCCATACAGCCTGCAGAAGCTGTTCCACATTCAGTGTCGACGTAATCATTTACAGCACCTCCACCTTCACGCCCCGGGACACCAGATAATCAACAAACCGGTTGTATTCCTCATCCTTGGCATGGAACAGATGCACATAGGTCGTACCAAAGGACCCGTCTTTGCTTGCGGAAATATCCGACTGCACGATCGAGATCGGGAAGGATACCTGACGAATCGCATCCGCAATCACCGGCTCATCCGTTCCGGAAGTGAAGATCAGCCGAAGCAGGCAGCCGTCCGGATACTTTTTCTTCAGTGTCTCAGCCAGCTCCTCGATGTTTTCCGTCGCATTGACGTTCTGTACGAAGCGCTTGGTCACTTCATGACGCGGATGTTCGAAGATTTCCTTGACCGTACCCTCTTCCACGATGACGCCATCGCTCATCACGGCCATGCGGGAACAGATCTTCTGCACCACTTCCATCTGATGAGTAATCATGACGATCGTGATGCCCATCTCCTGATTGATCTTTCGCAGCAGCTCGAGAATCTGTTCCGTCGTATCCGGATCCAGCGCCGATGTCGCTTCATCCGACAGCAGGATCTTAGGATCGTTGGCCAGCGCTCTTGCAATGCCGACACGCTGCTTCTGGCCACCGGACAGCTCACTTGGATAGCTGTTTTCACGCCCGTCCAGGCCAACCAGATGGATCAGTTCCTTTGCCTTCTTCTCACGCTCTTCTTTCGGTACCCCTGCGAACTCCAGCGGCAGTTCGATGTTTTTCTGAACTGTCCGTGACCACAGCAGGTTGAAGTGCTGGAAGATCATTCCGATCTTCTGCCGCTCCTGACGCAGCTCCTTTTTCCCCAGCGTCTGCATCGTGCGGCCGTCGATGATCACATCGCCGGCGCTCTGCGTTTCAAGCTGATTGATAATTCGTACCAGAGTCGACTTGCCCGCGCCGGAATAACCGATGATGCCATAGATCTCGCCATCCTGAATCTGCAGGCTGACGCCGTTGACAGCGTGGATATCGTCTTTCTTGGTAGGGAATATCTTGACAATATTCTTCAGTTCAATCATGCTTGTCCTCCTTTCCTCCAATCAAACAAAAGTCCCGTCCATCGGGAAGTATTCTTCCACCAAGGACGGGACTGAAATCTCGTGTTACCACCTTGTTTCTCAGATGCATCACTGCAGCTGACTCACGGAGTACCATCATACTCCAGTCCAGTAACGGGAACTCCCGTCAGCGCCTACTGTACGTTCAGCACTGAAGCTCCAAGACCATCTTCACTCACATCATCACTGTTCCATTTCACCAGACTGGAACTCTCTCGAAATGCCTGACGCAAGCTACTCTTCTCTTCTTCGCTTATGAAATCAGTATATCGAGGTCCATTTCAAAAGCAATCATAAAAGTTCAGGAAATGGTAATTATTTTCCAAAATTCATGAAAGTTTTTCATTTCTTTCAAGATCATTCACTTTCGAAACAAGCTTCCGGTAAACGCGTTCCACCATCCACGGCTCACTGCAGGCAGCCAGCGCCTCCTCAGGCGTAAACCAGCGAACCCCGCTGTTTTCATCTGGCTTGCCATGAACCGGATCCTTCATATCCGCCTCCAGCAGATACGTCAGATTCAGATGCAGATGCGAACTCACATACGCACCGTTTTTGATATGACCATCGACCGTCAGGGTCTCCAGGGAAAACACATCCGGAACCACCGGAACAACATGTACCAGTCCGCTTTCCTCCCTGACCTCCCGTACAGCGACGGAAAGAAGATCTTCCTCCCCGTCCGCATGTCCGCCAAGCCAGGACCATGAGCGGTAAATGTTGTGCCAGCACAGAAGCACATGTTCCCGATCGTGGGACACGACCCATGCGCTGGCCGAAAAATGAGCGGACGTATTCTTCCTCAACAGAAGGTCCTTCTCATGATCCAGCAGATACAGCATCTGTTGACGATCCCGCTCCTCCTGCTCGTTATACGGTTGATAGGCTTCAATTGTCTCTCTCAGGTTCATTGGTATTCCCTTTTCCTCTGTCTTTCTATCAGTTTATCCGTATTTCATGGCATACTCATCCGCAAAAGAGTAAAATGCCCGATGGAAAATACGAATTTTCAAAGGAGAAACGATCATGCAGTATGAACTGAAATACGGCCGCATCGATATCAATACACAGCAGGAATTTGACGGAAAGACGATCCGCGACTTCCTCGATTACTTCCATGTCGGAAAGAAGAACCGCTACCTCGCCATCCAGAACGGCCAGATCCTCGTCAACCGGACAAAGGTCAACAATGAAGATCAGCCCCTCAAGGCAAGGGACATCGTCACCATTCTTCTGCCAAAGGAGGAGATCGACTACACCCCTGCAGAGACTCCCTGCACCGTCGTTTATGAAGACGACTTCGTCTATGTCGCCCATAAGGATCCGGGAACCATTGTCCACGATCCCAACGATCCGGACTGTCTTGCCTGCCAGGCTGCCGCATGGCAGAGCGACCATGGCATCCAGTCGCCGGTCCGTTTCATTCACCGCCTCGACGGGGATACGACCGGTCTTGTTCTGTTTGTAAAGATTCCGTTCTTTCAGCCCTGGTTTGATGCCATGCTCGAGGAGCGAAAGATTCACCGCGAATATCTCGCCATCACGGCGGGCAGAAGCCGCGTCGGCCAGCACTTCACCTATAAGCAGAAAATCGGCCGCGACCGCCATGTTGCGGGCAAATACCGCTTTTCTGAAACCGGCAAGGATGCCGAAACGAAGGCAGAGATCATCGCCCGCAAGGGAAGCTATGAACTGATCCGCTGCCAGCTGGAAACAGGGCGCACCCATCAGATCCGCGTCCATCTCTCCGGCAACCGTCATCCGATTGTCAACGATCCGCTCTATGGCATCCCGAGCAGCCAGTTTGCACACATGGGCTTATGGGCCGACCGTATCACCTGGGAAAATCCGATTACACACACCACCTGCGAAGCTGTTGATATTCCCAATCCCGACTACAATTTTTTTAACGAATAAATTGAGCCATGTATATTGGAAGGCAGATCAGATTCTGATCTTTTACTCATTCCTGGCAAATTCCTCAACGATTGTCGACTTGCCTACACGCCGCGCGCCTTCCACAAGCAGGGCGGTTCTTCCGTCTCTTTCTTCCATTCCAGAAGACGATCATATATTTTCCGCTGAAATATCATATTCATTACTCCCCACAGTACGAATAAGCCCCTGCACCATTCAATTACATATGCACATGCAGATTTGCAGTTTTTAAAATGATGTTTTTCCGCAGATTTGCATATTTTAAATCGGCTGATTTCCGCAGATTCACTGTTTTTGAAATTCAGGGGGGGGGGACAAAAAAAGCTGCAGCAGTCAGGCACGATCGTTATGTCTGAATGCTGCAGCATATTCATTTACTTCTTCAGATACTCCTGCAGTTTTGTGAAGGAGGCACTTGCATCGTGATAACCGCGCCAGTACAGTTCTCCCAGGCGTTCCATGTTCTTTTCAAAGCGATCAATCCGGATCGGCTTTGAAGGCGCAAGAACAAAGATCCGCCCTTCTTCCGCCAGCGCATCGATCCGATCACACAGCGCATTGTAGCTCTCCATCTCCCTCAGCATGTCCTCCATCAGACGGGGATAGCTGTGATAGAAGGAGCGGATGAGCCCTTCCGGCATATTCGACGTCTTACGGTAGGAAGAATCCTGCGTCTTGATGACGATGATCTTCTCATAGCCTTCCTGCAGCGCCCACTCCACCGGAATCTTGCAGGCAATGCCGCCATCCAGATATTTCTTTCCGTCGATTTCGACCGGCTCCGAGAGGAACGGAACCGTTGCGCTTGCCCGGATCCCCTGAAATATGTCGCTGCATTTCCCGTTTTCGAAGTATTCTGCTTCACCGGTTTCAATATTCGTCGCCGGGGCAATAAAGCGGCGGCGCGGATCATTGAACGCGGCTTCGTCCAGCGGATCCTCCCTGTTTACGTTTTCAAACACAAACTGGAAGCCCGTAATCCCGTGATTCTGCAGCACAGCCGGAACACCGTAGTAGTTCGGATCATGGCGGTAGGAAAGATTGATCCGCGCACTGCGGCCGATCTGTCCCGAAACATAGCTGAGCCCGCTCATCGCACCGGCCGAAACGCCGATGGTTGCCGCCATGTTGATGTCGTTCTGCATATAGAAATCAAGCGCGCCCTGCGTATAGATGCCACGCCATGCGCCGCCTTCCAGCACCATGCACCCGGGGACAATCACCTCCCGCGCATGACCGGACGGAAGTTTCGAAACACCGCTGTAAACATCAAGAAATTTCTGTGTCGTTGCCATGCCATTATTGTAGCGGCGCAAAAAAACCGGAGCGCTATACACGTCTCCGGTTTTGTCGTTGTGCTGACTTTATATTCTATGCTCAGGCCGCAGCCTCTGCTGTTTTCCGCGACGCTTCCGTCGCATTCTGCAGATTCTCACGCGCCACTGCCAGCATCAGCTTGATCCGGTTCTCCTGGTTGACCATCGTCGCACTGGGATCATAGTCCACCGGCGTAATGTTGGCTTCCGGATAACGTTGACGAAGCTTGCTGATGGCACCCTTGCCTGCAATATGGTTCGGCAGACATCCAAACGGCTGCGCACACACGATGTTGGCATAACCGTTTTCGATCAGCTCACACATTTCTCCGGTCAGCAGCCATCCTTCACCCATCTTCGTACCAAGGCCCAGAATCCCTTCCGGCTTCTTCATCAGATCATAGAACGAACCTTCCGCATAGAAGCCGAACTGCTTCAGCGCCTTCGCCATCTTCTTCGAAATGGATTCCACAAACTTCAGGCCGAAGCTGCACCATTTCCCCATCGTCTTGGAAATGCCATAGTATTCCGTATCCAGCGCCCAGTTGGCCATGCAGTACTTCGCATAGCCCATCAGCGACGGCAGGTTGACTTCACAGCCCTCATTTTCCAGCATCTTCTGCAGATTGTTATTGCCGGTCGGAGAGAACTTGACATAGATCTCACCGACAACGCCGACCTTCACCTTCGGCTCCTTCTTGACAGGAATCCCGGCAAAGGAACTGGCAATCTGGTGGAACACATGGCCAAAGCTCGGAATCAGGTAGTGCTTGTTGCGGCGGATATCCTGATCCAGCTGCTCCAGCCATTTCTGTTGCAGCGCATCGGCATCGCCCTTATGAATTTCATAGGCCTGCACCTGATTGCGCACTGCCACCAGCATGTCCCCATACTCAACCGCCGCCAGAATCTTCATCAACATTCGCGGCGTCCAGGGAAGAATGGATCCCTTCTCAAGACCGGACACGTTGGCACTCGCCACCGGAACATAGTCATAGCCCGCCCGGACCAGCGCCTTGCGCAGAAGCTTGATGTAGTTGCTCGCCCGGCAGCCGCCGCCCGATTGGGTAATCAGCAGCGCCGTCTTATGAACGTCGTACTTTCCCGAGTTCAGCGCATCGAGGAACTGACCAATGATGATCAGCGCCGGATAGCACGTATCATTGTGCACATACTTCAGGCCCAGCTGCGTCACCTCGCTGGAGCCCGTTCCGATCAGTTCAATGCGATGATAGCCTTCCGACTCCATCGCCGCCTTGACCAGACGGAACTGTACCGGACACATATTCGGCACAAGGACCGTATAGTCCTTGAGCATATCCTTCGTAAAATTCGGGGTCAGATATTCCATTTACGCTTCCTCCCTCGCATCTTCCTTCCGCTCTTCCAATGCCGCCAGCAGCGAACGCAGACGAATGTTTACCGTACCAAGGTTGGTGATCTCATCAATCTTCAGCTGCGTATACAGCTTGCCGCCCTCCTGCAGAATCTCCTTCGTCTCATCGGTTGTAATCGCATCCAGACCGCATCCGAACGAAACCAGCTGCACCAGATCCATGTCCGGCTGCGTCGTACAGTACTTCGCCGCCGCATACAGCCGCGAATGATAGCTCCACTGATTCAGCACCGCCGTCTTCATGTGTCCCGTCTTTTCCGAAATGGAGTCCTCCGTAATGACAGCCGCACCCATCTTCGTAATCAGACGGTCAATGCCGTGATTCACTTCCGGATCCACATGATACGGACGACCGGACAGTACCAGAATATGCCGGCCCTGTTTTCTTGCTTCGGCGATTACTTCATCGCCCTTGGCACGCGTCTCAGCCATATATTTGTAATATTCCCGGTACGCTGCCGTGATCGCCGCATCGATCTCTTCATCCTCAATCTTCGGCCAGTGCTCATGAATGAACGCCGGGAACCGTTTGCGGAACTCATCCGGATGCGAAAGATCAATAAACGGGCGTAGGAAGGTCTCACCCTCCAGCTCCCTGCAATTGTCCTCCAGAACCTCCGGATAATAGGCCACAACCGGACAGTTGTAGTGATTGTCACCCAGATGCTCATCCATGTTGTAGCTCATGCACGGATAGAAGATCGCATCCGGATGTTTCTCAGACAGCCAGTGAATGTGCCCGTGCGTCAGCTTCGCCGGATAGCACACCGTATCACTTGGAATCGTACCCTGACCATCCTGGTACATCTTGCGCGTCGAAGGCGGCGACACCAGCACCCGGAAGCCGAGCATCTTCCAGAAGGCATGCCAGAACGGCAGAAGTTCATACATGTTCAGCGTCAGCGGAATGCCGATCGTACCTCTATTGCCATCGCCCTGATCCGCCGCATAGTCATGGAGCTTCTTCTGCTTCCATGCGTACATGTTCAGCGACTCATCGTTGCTCTTGCCGGTCACCGGACGATCGCAGCGGTTGCCCGAGATGAACTTCTTCCCATCCGCAAACGTATTGATCGTCAGCTGGCAGTGATTACCGCACAGCTGGCACGTAAATGCCTTCACATCCTGCTGGAAGCCCTCAAGCTCCGCAAGATTCAACAGCGTACTGTGCCCGTCGGCACCCGCATGTTTCTTTCCGTATAATGCCGCACCATAGGCGCCCATCAGTCCCGCAATGTCCGGACGGATGACGTTGACGCCCATCTCCTTTTCGAACGCGCGCAGAACCGACTCATTGTAGAACGTACCGCCCTGCACAACGATCTTGCGCCCAAGCTCTTCCGGGCTCGCGCAGCGGATGACCTTGTACAGCGCATTCTTGACGACCGAAATCGAAAGGCCGGCACTGATGTTTTCCAGCGACGCCCCGTCCTTCTGCGCCTGCTTCACCTGCGAATTCATGAAGACCGTGCAGCGCGAACCAAGATCCACCGGCCGATCCCCATAGAGACCCATGCGTGCAAACTCCTGCACATCATAGCCAAGTGCCTTGGCAAACGTCTGCAGGAACGATCCGCAGCCCGATGAACATGCCTCATTGAGGAAGATGCTCGAAATTGCGCCGTCCTCGATCTTGAAGCACTTCATGTCCTGGCCGCCGATATCGATGATGAAGTCCACGTCCGGCATGAAGTTGCGGGCAGCAGTAAAGTGAGCCACTGTCTCAACCAGACCGAAGTCGCAGTGGAACGCATGTTTCATCAGTTCTTCGCCATAGCCGGTCGTCGTCGCGGAAGCCACCTGCATATTGGGATGGAGCTGGTAAAGCTTCATCAGCGTCTCTCGCATCGGAATGATCGGATTGCCGTTATTGGGCTGATACCACTGGTACAGAATTCTGCCGCCATTATCGATGACAACCATCTTGATGGTCGTCGATCCCGAGTCAATGCCGATATGCACCGGCCCAACATCATCCGTCCACTTGCGCGTTGGCACCGATGCCCTGGCATGGCGGTTATGGAACTCCCAGTATTCCTCTTTATTCTTGAACAGCGGCGGCAGAGAGTTGTAGGTTGCCGTCGAACTGTAGGCATGCAGAGAATCGATCGCCGCATGGATATCAACCTCATGGTCCGCATAGAAAGCCGCCCCCATTGCTACATACAGCAGCGAATTCTCAGGGCACTTCCCCTGCACATGGAGCGTATCATCAAAGCACTTGCGCAGACATGCCGAGAAGGTCAGCGGTCCGCCAAGATACAGAACGTTTCCCTGAATCGGACGCCCCTGGGCAAGTCCCGCAATTGTCTGGTTGACAACCGCCTGATAAATGGAGGCCGCAATATCACCGGCCTTGGCACCCTGATTGATCAAAGGCTGCACGTCTGACTTTGCAAAGACGCCGCAGCGTGAAGCGATCGTATAGGTACGCTCCGCCTTGAGGGCCGCCTTGTCCATCTCATCCGGTGCCATCTTCAGCAGTGTCGCCATCTGATCGATGAACGCACCCGTACCGCCGGCACAGGAGCCGTTCATACGTACTTCAACACCATTGGTCAGAAACAGGATCTTGGCATCTTCGCCGCCCAGCTCAATGATGCAGTCGGTGCCCGGTGCCAGCCGCTTTGCGGCAACGCGGGTAGCGAACACCTCCTGAACAAAGGGAATGCCGCTGCGTTCCGCCAGGCCCATGCCTGCCGATCCGGAGATTGCAAGATAAGCCTTGCCATCCGGAATATAGTCGCGAAGGATACGGGACAGGATCTCTTCTCCTTTTTCAAGAATATGGCTCATATGCCGTTCATATGTGGAATAAACGATGTGCTGCGCATCATCCAGAACGACGCACTTGATCGTAGTCGACCCGATATCCAGTCCTACTCGCATGAAAACCTCCACTGTTAAAACCTCAGTATTTTAAAGCGCACGGCTGTCTTTTGTTAAGATTTTTTGAAAATGTCCCATCTTGTTATAAAACTTTGGTGTATCACAATCATTTAGCTTTTTCTTCCGCCATCTCATTGAGAACTTTCTGAAGTTCTTTCTCGTTATTAACTGAATAGATTCTGTCGCGCTTCCGCTCCCCAACCTTCATGCATGTGTAATACTTTCCATATCTTTCAATGTAGATCTCTTCAGTGATCGCATCTTCATAAACTGTAATACTCTGCTTCTGATTGAAGCGGACTACCTCTCCATCGCTTGTTACTGCTGTATACAGACTGTTCCCCATTGAGAATACGTTGTTCCTGATCTGCCTCGGATACTCAGCTCTGAAGATTTTCGAAGAGTTGAAGTCAGCGGGTATTGGGCGGAACAGATCGTTCGGATCCTTCACCGGATATGAGAATTTCA
>Ga0256404_1012964_pt1 | contig 10687 bp, 8 predicted proteins | sample RumenRJG_01DNA_FD_185990 | JGI IMG/M metagenome (GOLD analysis project Ga0256404, IMG submission 185990) | Bovine rumen microbial communities from Lethbridge, Alberta, Canada - RJG_01 | ecosystem: Host-associated > Mammals > Digestive system > Stomach > Rumen | place: Canada: Alberta | collected...
ACAATTTTCACGTACATCTGCATTTTCTGTAAAATCATCACATTCAAAACGCATAAACCTTCTTTTAGCAAAGTTTTGTTGTTTGTATGTATTCGATGTAAATGAATAAGTAGAATCTTCTATCATTTTTTTAAACCAAAAGGTTGCATATTTACTGTCTACATCATCAAAACCTTCTCTTTTATTGTATTCTCCTATTAATGGGTAAAAGTTTCTATAAATCATGGAAAATATTAACATTAAAAATACTGTTACCACTAAGGTTTCTGCAAGTACAAATCCTTTACTATTAAATTTATTCATTTTTTGTATCACTCCTTGCTATTATTATAAATTTATTATATAATAATATTTGATAAAATACCATAGAAAGTAGACAAAAGGGGTTGAAATAATGGGACAATTTAGTGTAAAACAAGCACTTGGTGCCGCTATTGTTAAGGCTCCAATTAGTGTTATACCTAATAAAAATAACAGCTCTACTCAAGTTGCAACTGTTCCCTCTCAGCAAGTTGGGGTTGCGCCTGTTCAAACTATACAACAAGTTATACAACCAACTTCTGGAATTAATACTCAAACTATAGTTAATCCTACTCAACCTCAAAATATCCAACAACCCTCAGGTTTAACTCCAAACCAACCTCAACAGTTAACTTCACCACAAAATATAGTACAAAATGTTTCTCAACAAAATCAAACATCTCAAGTTGGCGTTAAAAATTCTTTTATGGTTAATTACGATTATGCAACTACTCCTATTACGGAAATAGCTGATTTAATTATAATTGCAGCCTCTAAATTAAATTCTTCTGATATTCACTTTGATCCAAGAGATAACGGGATGATGGTTCGTTTTCGTATTGATGGAGATTGTCAAGATTATACTTTTGTTCCAAAAGCTTATGAAAGAAATTTAACTACTCGTTTAAAACTATTAGCTAATATGAATATTACAGAGTCTCGGCTTCCTCAGGATGGCGCCATAAAAGGTACATTTGGTGATCAATATCTGGATATGCGTGTTTCTGCATTACCTTTAAATCAAGGTGAAAAAATTGTTATTCGTATTTTAGATTATACACGAAGTTTGGAAGGTATAGATTCTTTAGGTTTCCATCCTAAAAATTTGGAAAAAGTAAAAAGAATGATGGAAATTCCAAATGGTATTATTTTAACAACTGGGGCTACTGGTTCTGGAAAGTCTACTACTACTTATTCTATTTTACAAGGTTTAAATAAACCGGAAACAAATATTATAACGGTTGAAGATCCTATTGAAATGAATATAGAAGGTATCAATCAGGTTCAAGTTAATTCAGAAATTGGTATGACTTTTGCTGCTGCTCTTCGTTCTATTTTACGACAAGACCCTAATGTAATTTTGATTGGTGAGATTCGTGACTCTGAAACGGCTCAAATTGCTGTTCGTGCTTCTATCACTGGGCACTTAGTCTTATCTACAATCCATACAAATAATGCCTTAGCAACTGTTGAACGTTTATTGGATATGGACGTTGAACGATATTTATTGTCTACTGCTCTTTCTGGAATCATTTCACAAAGACTTGCTAAAATGATATGTCCACATTGTCGCTTTCAAAGAGAAACTACTAAGTATGAAAAAAAAGTATTTAAAAAATATATGAATATGCAGGTAGATAAAGTATGGGATGCTAATCCCAAAGGATGCTCACATTGTAGAAAAGGATATAAAGGTCGAATCGCTGTCCATGAAGTTTTAGAAATTGATGACGAAATACGAAATGCTTTGAGTAATGAAAATCTTGAAAAAAAAGAACTTGCCAAGATGGTTTATTCTGGAAATACTATTACCATGTTGCAAGATGCTTTAATAAAATGTTTAGAAGGTAAAACTTCTTTTGAAGAGGTTTATCGTACTATTGAAATTGAAAATGAAGATGACGATAATTACGAAAATGAAATCAGTGAAGAAATAAAAGAAGATTTAGAAAAAGGAATTATATCTGAATTTGAAACAAATGATGAGGTGTCAGATAATAATGATATAAAACAAATTCAAACACCTATTTCAACGGTTTCTTCTACACCTAGTGTTTCTAATGTTCAAAGTATTCCTGCTCCTATTCCAGCAGTTTCTTCTACACCTAGTGTTTCTAATGTTCAAAGTATTCCTGCTCCTATTCCAGCAGTTTCTTCTACACCTAGTGCTTCTAATGTTCAAAATATTCCGTCTTCTATTCCAACAGTTTCTTCTACACCTAGTGTTTCTAATGTTCAAAGTATTCCTGCTCCTATTCCAGCAGTTTCTTCTACACCTAGTGTTTCTAATGTTCAAAGTATTCCTTCTCCTATTCCGGCAGTTCCACCTACAACTAATGTTTCTTAATAAAAAAAATCTACACCATATAAAGAGGTGTAGATTTTTTTATTATAATTAGTCTATTATTGTTTAAATAACTCTTCAACTTTTGAAAACAATTCATTGTTTATATCATCTATTTTTCTCATTTTTTCATCTTTTACACATTCAATTACATCCCAGTGATATAGTTCTGATAATTCAATGTACGCCTCTTCAGAATTTTTTAAATGTTCTACAGACTTTTCAACTTTATCAATGTTTGTTCTATTATTCATTAATTCAAGAGTATTTTTTAATGGCACATGTAAAAAAATAGTTTTATCTGGTTTTGGTAGTTGTAGCAACCAATATTCTAGTTTATCAATCCACTGATACATTCTAAATCTTTCATCTTTATCTTTAATTTTGCTTCCTTGATGTGCTAGGTTTGACGTTGTATATCTATCTAAAATAACAAAATAACCTTTTTCTAAATACTTCATTATTTTAGGCATGTTATATTTTCTATCTGCAGCATAATATAGACATACTACCTCTGGATCAACATCTAAGGGTCCTTCTTCAAAAATACATTCTCCTATTTCTTTATTTCCTAGATAGCAACCACCAATAATTTTTCCAGTTGGTGTATTGTACATTGGAAAATCAAACCTTTTACATTTTATACCTTTTTCTTTAAGCTTTTCTTCTAGTTTTTTTGTTTGAGTTTCTTTTCCTGAACAATCTGTTCCTTCAATTACTATTATTTTTCCACGCATATTTTTCACCTATCTTTATTCAATAATATGATTATCTTCATCAAATGATACTTGTAAGAACTTTTTTGAGGCTAAAAAGTCACACATATGGACAAAATTTTGATATTTTGTTTTTGGTCTTTCTAAGATTTCATTTCCGTTATAATCTTTTGTCCATGGCCCCATATGAGTTTTTATGATGTCGGCAATAAAAATTGCATCGTCTTCTTCTAAGTTGTATTGTAACTGGTTCTTTATAATATAATTTGCCATCAATATAGGGTGATCAAATCTTGTATATCTTTCTTCTTTTTCTCCTAATTTTAATCCATCATGAACTAAAAGAGCTATTAGCATTAAATCTTTTTCTCTATCTGTATATTTTTCACCAATACAAGGGTCGCTAAGTAATTCATATCCTATCCTCATAGCAGATTTTGAATGTCTTAATAAGCCTCCTTCTCCTAATGAATATTTAGGATGATATTTTCCTGTTGAAGAAGCTGCTACGTGAAACCAATATTCTGGTAGTGACTCAATTATTTTTAATAAACTATCTTGTAGTTTCTCGTCTTTTATATATTCTAATTCATCTAAAAACATTTCTTCCTTATTCATTTCTATCACCTTCTAATAATTTGACTATTATACTATTACTAATATACCATAGATTTGATGGAATAAATAGATTATTATTTTTTTCTATTAATTCATTATTACTTAATAATTCTTTATAGTTATAATAATAATCTAGAGAGTGTTTGTATTTATTTTTAAATTTTTTTAAATTTATTCCTTCTTTTGTTCTTAAATTCGTTATTATTTCATAATATACTTTATCTTTAATAGATAAATATTCAATTCCATTTTTTTTAATATAATCTTGTTTAAAATACTTATTAATACTTCTTGTTTTTTCATAACGGACTTCTCCTATATATCCGGCAGCAGATAAACCAAATCCATAATACTCGTCATTATTCCAATATGTTAAGTTATGCTTGGAGCGATATCTTTTGTTCTTGGCAAAATTACTAATCTCATAATGATCATAATCTTTCAATTCCTGGCATATTAAGTCATACATCTCTCTGTCTAAATCTTCATCGATATTATTATATCCTTTAATAAATAGTTTGGTATGTTCTTCTAAAATTAACGAGTATGTTGATATATGAGTAATATCTAATGACTTTATAAATTTGATGTCTTCCAATAAATCTTTTAATGACTCATCTTTAACTGCATAGATTAAATCTACATTTATATTGTTAAGACCAACTTTGTTACAATAATTAATTATATCTATTACCTTTTCTTTAGAAATGGCTCTATCTAATACCCTTAGTTTATTCTCATTAATACTTTCTAGTCCAAAGCTAATTCTATTAATTCCATTTCTCTTAAATAAATCTATTTTTTCATAAGTGATACTATCAAAATTACATTCTATTGTAAATTCATTTTTTTTATTTAGTTTTAACTTACTAGTAATAGTAAACAATTTATTTAATTGTCTTATATTTAATGAACTAGGTGTTCCTCCTCCGATGTAAATTGTATCTAATACTTCATTATTATATGAATCGTTTATTTCATTTGATAATTCATTTAGATATCTGTCAACTAATTCTTCATTATAAAATATTTTACAAAAATCACAATAAGAACATATATTTTTACAAAATGGGATATGAATATAAGCGCTTTTAATCATTTTTTTGTTCCATTTCCTTTTATAGTTCCTTCGTTTTGAGCCTTATTGGCTTCGGCAATCTTATCTAGGTTTGCTAATATAAGTGGGCTAATAAGATTAGAATGCGTTAATTTATAAATCGTTGAGGAAGGTAAATCAAATATTTCTGATGCTTTTTCATATGTTAATTGTTTATCTATTATTTCTAATGCCATTTGCTCTATTATTCCTTTAAATTTTTCTCCTTGTAAATCAGTTGTTGTAGGGACATTTTGCTGTGTTTCTTTAATTATTTGAGGATCAGAAGTAAAACTTTGCTTTGTCACCCTTCGTATATTAAGTTGCTTTATTGTTCCTTGTAAGCGTGGATCTTGTGCACTATTAATAACACTTGACCTGATATCTGCTAATATTTGTTTTGCTCTTCTATATTTTTTGTTATCTATTTTTTCTAATCTAGTAGTAAGGTTTCTTTGAACAACCTTTTCTCCAACTCTTTGTTCATTAGCAATTTGAGAAATATTTTTTCTTTCTAATAATAGTTTATATGATTCTAATACTTGCTCAATAACTTTCTTGCTGGTTGTGGAAAATGATTTGTGTTCCGCCAGCAAATCAAATACTCGTTTATACAATTTGATTGATATGTCTGGCAATTTCTTTTGTATATAATCATGAAGTCCCGAACTACTAACTCCATGTTGTCTAGCAGCATCTCTAATAGATAGCCCATTTTCTAGCATGTCAAGAATTATCTCAAGCCATTTATCAATATCATATACATCTTCAACCTCAATAGTTCTATAATATGATGTGATATGTTCCTCGTGTCTTTGGATTTTTTCTTGCTTTTTTTCATCTAAATCTTTGCTTTGTAAAATTGTCTTAACCTGTCCAACATCTATACAGAGATAGCCTGCAAGTTCCTCATATGTGAACCAATTATTTAAATATTCGTCAATTACGCATTCATCAGTAATGTATTCTACCATATATTACTCCTTTGTTGAAAGAATAGAAAGGAATGCCTCTTGAGGTACTTCTACACTACCTATCTGTTTCATTCTCTTCTTTCCTTCCTTTTGCTTTTCTAATAATTTTTTCTTTCTAGTTATATCTCCTCCATAGCATTTTGCTAATACATCTTTTCTTAATGCTTTTACTGTCTCTCTTGCTATAACATGATTCCCGATTGAGGCTTGTATAGGTACCTCAAACAATTGTCTTGGTATTATTTCTTTTAATTTTTCACATACTATTCTTCCTCTTTGATAAGCAAAATCTTTATGTACTATTACACTTAAAGCATCCACGATTTCTCCATTTAATAAAATATCCATTTTTACTAAATTACTTTCTTTATACCCAATTACTTCATAATCAAATGATGCATATCCTTTTGTTGAACTTTTTAATCTATCAAAAAAGTCATATACAATTTCTGATAATGGTAATTCATATATAATTGTCACTCTTTCCTCATCTAAATAGTCCATTGATAGAAAAGTTCCTCTTTTATCTTGACAAAGTTCCATTAATGGACCAATATAACTACTAGGAGTAAAAATACTACATTTTACGTATGGTTCTTTCGTTTTTGATATTTTCTCTTTTGATGGCATCTTGGTAGGACTATCTACTAGAATTTTACTATTATCTGTTAGTATAACTTCATAAACTACTGAAGGTGATGTTGCTATTAAATTTATACCAAATTCTCTTTCTATTCTCTCTTCAATTATTTCCATATGTAATAGTCCTAGAAATCCACATCGAAAACCAAATCCTAAGGCTTTAGATGTTTCAGGTTCAAAAGATAACGCTGCGTCATTTAATTTTAATTTATTTAATGCTTCTCTTAAATCTTCAAACTTATTTGATTCGATTGGATATAGTCCACAATAAACGGTTGGCTTCATAGGTTTATAACCAGGTAGCCTATCTTCAGCAGGATTGTTCTCTAAGGTTATGGTATCTCCTACATGTACATCACTAATACTTTTTATAGATGCATACAAATATCCTACCTCTCCCGTTTTTAACTCTGATACTTCTTTTTCTTTAGGTGTATTAATAGATAATCCTACTACTTCATAGCTTGCACCAGACTCCATCATTTTAATAGTATCTCTTACATGCAGAGCACCATCTACAACTCGAATACTTATTATTACTCCACGATATGAGTCAAACAAACTATCAAATATTAATGCTTTCAATTTACCATTATTTTCTCCTTTTGGAGAAGGAATCACTTCAACAATTTTTTCTAATAGTTCATCTATTCCTTGTCCTGTTTTAGCACTTGTTAGAACAATATCTTTTTTATCAAAACCAATATTTTCTAATTCTTTTATTACTTTTTCTGTATCTGCACTTGGAAGGTCAATTTTATTGATAACTGGGATAATTGTTAAACCATTATCAAGAGCAAGATATAAATTTGCTAACGTTTGAGCTTCCACTCCTTGAGATGCATCAACAACAAGAATGGCTCCTTCACAGGCTGCTAATGAGCGAGATACTTCATAGGAAAAATCTACATGTCCTGGGGTATCAATTAGATTTAATAGATATTTGGTATTATCTTTTTCGTAGGATATACTAACCGCGTTTAATTTTATTGTTATTCCTCTTTCTCTTTCTAAATCCATTGAATCTAGCATTTGTTCTTTTAATTCTCTTTTTTCAATAGAATTTGTTTTTTCCAGTATTCTATCTGCCAATGTACTTTTTCCATGATCTATATGGGCTATAATACAAAAATTTCTTATATTTTCCTGTTTCATATATTCTTCCTCGTTTTCCTTACTATATCATAAATTGTTTATATTATCAAAAAAATCATTACAAAAGAGTAAGATTGTTCTTACCCTTATCCATTTATAACACTGTTATCAAAATATAATATGTTACCATTTAACTTAAATGTATACGTTATAGTTGAACATTTTTCACTATAATCTTTTATATCAATAGGATGTGATTCTAATATTTCTTCTGTTTGATTTGGTTTGGTTTCAATTAACTCTGTATGTGCATAATCTTTATATATATTAATTGTTGATGTATCATCTCCATTGTCTTCTATATCAGTATATATAACATTTTCTGTTAGTACATAAGACCCATCTGGTTCTTTTGTTGCTTTTACTAGCTCTGTGTAATATGGTTGAACATAATCATCATCTCCCATATCTTCTTCTTCTCCATCAAACACTGTATCAAATCCATCTTCTTCTTCATTGTATGTTAGTGTACCGACGTTTTGATCATTAATTGAAAAACTAAAAGGATAAGTAATCACATTATTAGTTGTATACGTAATACTTGGCCCAAAGAAGCGTTCCATGTATTCTTGAACTATATTTGATGGGAGAATATATATTTTATGTTTACTTTCATCTAATCTATCAGTCTTCTCAAAATCTTCTACTTGAGCAAATTGTAATGCAAAATAAAACTTTTCTTGATTAGTAAAAGAACTTATATTTACATTTTTTTCTTTTAGAAATTTTTCACTTCTCTCTTCCCCTGCTCCATATGTAACATATTCATATAATATTTGAACATTTTCTTCTTGTAAACTTAATTCAACAGATTTTATTGGATCTGGCTTGATTTCTTTTTTTCCAAATAAAGTATTACTTACTAAAAATACAACTATTCCACATATTATTGCTACTACGGCAATTATTATTATTGGAAGAATATTATTAGATGATTTTTTACTTACTGATTCTCCATCTTCAGTTGTTTCTTCAAATTCATCTCCTATTTTAAAGTCCATTTTTACACCTCTATTCTAAAAACATTTTATCAAATGTTTTGAAAAAAGAAAATACTTTTTGTTATGCAATACGTGTCTTACTTGACTTTTCACTCTTTGATATTGCATATTTAATTATATCTTCTGCAGTAATTTTTATGTTTTTATCTTCATCATCTTCAAAAATTTCTTCACCATATGTAAATGAAAATTGGAACATTTTTCTTGGTTCTAGCATTCTAGTCAATGATTCTATCTGTTGTTGTGATGGTGTATCAGGTAAATAGATTAAAGCCTTATCTCCTTCTGATTGAAAAATAAGTAATCCGTCTTCCGTAGCATTAATTGCAGCTTCAAATGGAGATTTTGTTATTCCTATAATGCTACCTAATCTTCTAGATACCCTTATTGTTGTGTCAGCATGATGACTAAAAATATTTTTATCTAAATTTTCTTTTTCCTCTCTTCCTTCAGAGTCAACAGCAATGACACCTCTATTCCATTCATATATTACTCCTGCATCACTAACTGGACTCCAACTTGTACTAGCATCATATCGTCTTCCAGTTAATTGTTGGTCGGATTGTGTGTTATCTAAATTTGCATTCTTTCCTAGACGTTATTCAATATCCTCTAATATCATTTTTCTAGTAATATTTGGATGTCTTAGAGAGGCATAGTCTATTCCATAATTTTTTAAATCACTATAAAAATCAAACAACTCTTTTTGAGAACTTTTTTTCCCATTATTAAAAAAGTCAGAAAAAGAATTATATTTTTTATAAATATTAAATTTTTGATAATTATTCATTTTTTCTTTATAAAAATATTTTTCTTCTTTATTTATTTCTTTAATTATATTATTATTATAATATTCGTCTCTCATAATTTACTCCTTATTTTTCTGGTATCATTTTTACTATACTTATATTATCAAAATCTATTTTATCTATTATCTCTTTTAAAGTTTTTAATTTCATATTTTTAATAATATCTATTCTATTTGGTATAATTTTTCCATATTTAATGATATCATCAAAGCAATTATTTACTGTAGATGTAACAGAATCAATCATTCTTACTTCATTTGCTATCCATACTTTTTTTATTCTGTTCATTGTTTTTTCATTTATATGGATATTTTTAAATGTATTTTTTATTTCCTCAATTAATTTTTCTTTTTTTTCTGTTGTTGCTGTTAAATAAAAAATTTCATAATCATCTACGCTTTCCCATTCTGTATATATACTATTTAAAAGCTTTTCATTTCTTACATATTCTCTAAAATAAGATGATGATCCAAATAATATTGTTGTTAGCATTTCTAAATATAAATCTAATTCTAAATCTTTTTCTAGAAAATTCTCTTTAGGTATTTTTAAACCAACTGCAATTTTAGGAATCTCTATATTAGCATGAATAGTAATATTTTTTTCATTAACTTTTAAGGATTCTTCAACTTTATTAATTACAGGTAATTCTTTTCTATTTATATAACCAATTTCATTTTTTATTATCTCAATAGCAAGGTCTTTATCAAAGTTTCCTACAATTAAGATAAACATATTATTTGGTATGTAAAAATTGTTATAACAATTATATAAATCTTCTTTTGTTATTTTATTAATTTCTTCTACTGTTCCGGCTATGTCTATTTTTCTTGGATGATTTACAAATATTCCTTCTCTAATTTTCATATCTAATTTAAAGTCAGGCATATCTTGATACATATTTATTTCTTCTGCAATAATTCCTTTTTCTTTTTCAACATTTTCATCTGTGTAATAAGGATTAGAGACAAATTTCAATAGATAGGCTAGATTTTTTTCAAACTCTTTTGTCCCATAACAAATATATTGAGTAGAATCAAATGATGTAGAGGCATTAGAATCTGTCCCACTTTTTGAAAAAAATGTAAAAGGATCTTCTCCAGACTCTTCTTCAAACATTTTATGTTCTAAAAAATGAGCTATTCCTAATGGCGGTTTATATGTGATTTGATTCTGATCTGTAAAACTGATAACATCGCTTCCATACTTTGTAGCATAGGATATAAAATAATTTTTTTTATTTTCATATGGAATCATATATATTTCTAGTCCATTTTCTAAGGTTTCTTGGTAAAAGTCTGTGTCCAAATG
>Ga0256404_1012965_pt1 | contig 10686 bp, 14 predicted proteins | sample RumenRJG_01DNA_FD_185990 | JGI IMG/M metagenome (GOLD analysis project Ga0256404, IMG submission 185990) | Bovine rumen microbial communities from Lethbridge, Alberta, Canada - RJG_01 | ecosystem: Host-associated > Mammals > Digestive system > Stomach > Rumen | place: Canada: Alberta | collected...
GTCCAATTGTCCGTACACGAATTTGCTCTCATAAAAAAAGAGGATATTGTTTATCCCCTAGTTGATATAGATTCCGTATTTAAGCAGGTGCTTTGTTTTCCTAATTAGGTATGGTTCTGTTTGAATTAGGATGTCATCATCCATAGAAGTGATGGTGGAAATATCACCAGCTCCCCCAAGAATAAAGATACTTTATCATTGAAAATTAAAAAAATGATTTGACCTTAAATTTTTGTGTTGTTATAATGTTAGCAGACAAGCGAACAAGTGAACGCAATAGGAGAACAACTACATGACATTCGGAGAATTTGTAAAAGAAAAAAGGCAATCATTGAACATCACGCTTAGAGCATTTGCCGATGAACTTGATATTGCTCCTTCATATGTGAGCGATATTGAAAAAGGAAAAAGAAACGCTCCAACGCAAGACATCTTAGAGGCGATGGTGCGTGTTTTGAAATTGAATGATGAAGACAAAAACAAATTATTCGATTTAGCAGCTGAAAGCAAAAATGAGATTGCTCAAGACATTACTGAATATGTTAGCGATAATCAAAATGTTAGAGTTGCTTTAAGAAGAGCTAAAGAACTTAATTTAGGTGAAGAGGAGTGGCTCCAAATCATTGAGGATATGATGAAAGGAAAAAAATAGGCGTAAAAATGTTTAAACAATATTTCTATTCCAGAGAAACCTTGGAATTAATGGCAGACGATGTTAATAGAAAATACTATCCTGAAAGATTGGATAGTGTTTTGCCATTGGATCCATATGATTTATTAGAAAAACAAGGTTTAGATGTTGAATGGAAATATATATCACCAAACGAACAACTTCTAGGCCTTATTTTCTTCGCAGATGAGAGAAATTCCCTGTTTGGGATAAAGGAACTTTTCAAAAAGGTGATAAGCCACACTATGAATTATTCAAAAAAGGAACAATTGTTATCAACAATATCCTTGTTGAGAAGAAGAAATACAAAAAGAAAGAAATATTTGTTTGTACTCATGAAAATTGCCACTGGATTAAAGACCAAGAATATTTTAAAGACCATCCAGAAAACATCATTCAGATTTGTGATTCTAAATCTTTAGAAAAAACCTATTGGAATTCTAAAATGAGTGATAGAGACATCATTGAAAGACAAAACAATTATTTGTGTGCCGCAGTTATTATGCCTAGAGACGTTATTAAAAAGGCATTCTTTAAATCAATGCGTTATAAGAATATTCCTGAAGAACCAATTGAATTTAAACCATTTATGAAGAAACATATTGCTAATTTAGCAAGCGCATATGGGATTAACTATAATCCGGTTCTTTATAGGCTATATGATTTAAATATTCTTATTAGGCCAGATAAGGAGGACAATAACATGGAACATTAAAAAGAAAAATGACATAGTTGAAAGGAGAATTTAATGCCACAAGTAGCAAAAGCTAAAAAAATCGCAACCACTGGAACTGGTTACGATTGTGGACATGCTCGAAGCACGTAGACAAGAATATATTAGCATGTCCAAAACAAAAGTGCCTACATCTTTTCTGTATTGAGTTTCACGATTTTTGGCAATTAGACATTGTCTTACTTAGTAAAATCTTCAATAATTGTGATTTTCTTATGAAAAACAGCTACTTTTTGGAATAATTTTAATGAGTCCGCCAAGATTCACTGAAATCAAACCTAAAGGAGCTTTTTTCTATGATTTATTTTAGCAATATAGTTAGAGAAGTAAAGAAAGAACTTTCGAATTATCTTTTAGATAATATTTGCAAAGATTTGCCAAGGAACATAACCAAATTTATTTATGATATGGTATGGGGAATATTATCTTCCGGAAGTAGCAAAATATCTAACATTGGAAGAAGACTATTTGAAAGCAATATTCGAGTTACTGAGAATCGATTAACCCTTAATTTGATGGAACTAAATTTATCAAAGGTGAAAGAAAATTATTTTCGTTATGTGTTTAACAATTTGCTTAAGTTAAATCCGAATATTCTTATAGATGAAACTGATATTATCAAACCATTTGGAAAAGCGTTTGAAGGTTTAACAATAATTCGTGATGCTTCTAAAGATGGTAAACCTAGAGAAAAAGGATTTCCTGTAACTGGAATAATTTCTTTAACTGACGATAATTATGTTGTTCCGCTTATAACAAACATTTATTCTCCGCTTAGTATTGGTCATAAATCAATCGGTAATGAAACAAAAAAGAATCTAGAACAAATCATTCCCTATATCAAAAACTGGTACAATGGAGTTTTTAGTTTTGATCGTGGATATGACGCAAGTTTTTACGCTGAATATATTAACGATAAAGAGCAATTTTATGTGATTAGAGCTAAAGAAAAGAGGATTTATACGACAAATAAAGGAAAAATGAATATTAATGAAATTGCCAATCACCACAAAGGAAAATACAGTTTCACATATAAAGGAATTGATAATGTTGAGAAAACTGCGAAAGCATCCGCGATTAAAGTGAGTCATAAAGATTTTAAAGAGCCATTTTGGTTAGTAATAGAAACTATTCATACCGAAAATGATATTAGAGTTTATTTAACCAATATCGATTGCTCTAATAAAGAAGGAGTAAGAAAAGCGTTAAAAGGATATCGATTAAGATGGAGAATCGAAGAATATTTCCGTTTCATTAAACAAGAATATGAATTTGAGAAATTTATGATTAGATCTTTAGATGGAATTAATAATTTATTTGTTTGTATAAATATTGCAACCACATTCCTTACGTCTATTATCCAAACAAATAAAACGCTGTGGGGCAAATTCAAGAAGTCTACCAACCATTAACCAACAAAGAAAAGGAGGAAATGTTAATAAAGAAATACGGATATCATGGAATTAATTTATATCGCGCTAAAAATGGGATGCAAATTATACTAGGACATACAAAAGGGAGGCCGGCAATACCAGGAAGAGACAGAAGAGAAAGAATAGAGCAACTAACCCTATTCTAAATCAACATTTTAAAGTTCTTTAGAACTTATCGTTTGGCAAAATCGTGAAACTCAATGTGTTTTTATTTCATAAAGTTTTTATTCTTTATTTTTATTTATATCAAATTTCCATAGTGGAAGATATTTAGATACTTGAGATAGATAATTCTTATATTGAGGATATTTTGAACTTGATACACTTTCTCCAAAAGCACTGCTACCTAAGAAAAGAAGCACTAAAAATAAAGGTCCAACCATTGACCAGTTAAAGACATAATAAGTAGTTTCATTTGCTCCTATTACAAATAAATATAAGCAAATCCAAATTGCTTGCTCAGCAAAATAGTTTGGATGGCGTGATCTTTTCCATAATCCATTTGTGTTAAAGCCTAAATTAAATGGATATGGGAGTTCTGCAAGTGTTTTTCCTTCTTTTAAGAAGTTATTTCTAGTTGTATAGAATGCCATTTGTTGTTCATCAGCGATTGTTTCATAAAGAATGAAGAATAAGCTTGTAGCGATTGCAACATAATCAAAGGCACCAAGTGCACTATCATTGCTCATCACCACCAAGGCTGGTAAACAAATCGCAAGGACTAAGGCGTTTTGATAAATTGAGATAAAGAATAGGTCAAACATTGCCCAAGAAAATCTATTCTTAAGAAATTTGTTTTTCCTTAATACTTTCCATCTATAATCTTCTTCACCAGACCAGAATTTTAAAGTATATGCACCTTTTCTTGCAAAATTTGATGTTAATCTAATTCCCCATAAGGTGACAATAATTGCAAAGATGACAAGTCTTGGTCTAAAGTCTCCTTTAATAGCGATTACCCATGTATAGGCAATAGGAAGAATTGACCATAATTTATCCATTTGGGAATTATTTCTTGATAATTCTCCAACAATAAAACAATATAGGGCTGACCCACCGCAAATACATCCTAAAATAAATAATGTTTCTAATTGTGTATTTGTAAAATTAATAGGTGGACAAAATACGAATCCTAACACTACTAAGGCAATAACAATTACACTAGTTAAAACTGTTCCAATATACTTTTTCATAAAAAACCTCCGTTTTTTGATTATAACAAAGTAAAAAATAATAGCAATCTTTATATTATCCATTGAGTTTCACGATTTTTGGCAATTAGACATTGTCTTACTTAGTAAAATCTTCAATAATTGTGATTTTCTTATGAAAAACAGCTACTTTTTGGAATAATTTTAATGAGTCCGCCAAGATTCACTGAAATCAAACCTAAAGGAGCTTTTTTCTATGATTTATTTTAGCAATATAGTTAGAGAAGTAAAGAAAGAACTTTCGAATTATCTTTTAGATAATATTTGCAAAGATTTGCCAAGGAACATAACCAAATTTATTTATGATATGGTATGGGGAATATTATCTTCCGGAAGTAGCAAAATATCTAACATTGGAAGAAGACTATTTGAAAGCAATATTCGAGTTACTGAGAATCGATTAACCCTTAATTTGATGGAACTAAATTTATCAAAGGTGAAAGAAAATTATTTTCGTTATGTGTTTAACAATTTGCTTAAGTTAAATCCGAATATTCTTATAGATGAAACTGATATTATCAAACCATTTGGAAAAGCGTTTGAAGGTTTAACAATAATTCGTGATGCTTCTAAAGATGGTAAACCTAGAGAAAAAGGATTTCCTGTAACTGGAATAATTTCTTTAACTGACGATAATTATGTTGTTCCGCTTATAACAAACATTTATTCTCCGCTTAGTATTGGTCATAAATCAATCGGTAATGAAACAAAAAAGAATCTAGAACAAATCATTCCCTATATCAAAAACTGGTACAATGGAGTTTTTAGTTTTGATCGTGGATATGACGCAAGTTTTTACGCTGAATATATTAACGATAAAGAGCAATTTTATGTGATTAGAGCTAAAGAAAAGAGGATTTATACGACAAATAAAGGAAAAATGAATATTAATGAAATTGCCAATCACCACAAAGGAAAATACAGTTTCACATATAAAGGAATTGATAATGTTGAGAAAACTGCGAAAGCATCCGCGATTAAAGTGAGTCATAAAGATTTTAAAGAGCCATTTTGGTTAGTAATAGAAACTATTCATACCGAAAATGATATTAGAGTTTATTTAACCAATATCGATTGCTCTAATAAAGAAGGAGTAAGAAAAGCGTTAAAAGGATATCGATTAAGATGGAGAATCGAAGAATATTTCCGTTTCATTAAACAAGAATATGAATTTGAGAAATTTATGATTAGATCTTTAGATGGAATTAATAATTTATTTGTTTGTATAAATATTGCAACCACATTCCTTACGTCTATTATCCAAACAAATAAAACGCTGTGGGGCAAATTCAAGAAGTCTACCAACCATTAACCAACAAAGAAAAGGAGGAAATGTTAATAAAGAAATACGGATATCATGGAATTAATTTATATCGCGCTAAAAATGGGATGCAAATTATACTAGGACATACAAAAGGGAGGCCGGCAATACCAGGAAGAGACAGAAGAGAAAGAATAGAGCAACTAACCCTATTCTAAATCAACATTTTAAAGTTCTTTAGAACTTATCGTTTGGCAAAATCGTGAAACTCAATTCTTTTCTGTAGGAGAAATGGAGGACATGTTAATGTCTCATATATTTTTAGAGGAACCAATTCCCGAACAATGCGACGACATTGAAAAAGTTGGCGTTGTAGAACGTAAATCTATACTCGAACTTGAGAAGTTGAAAACTGGCGATCCAGTAACAGACCATTTTAAAACACATTATTGGACTGGTGCTGAATTCATTGGTAAATATCAATTACTCAAACTAAAAACAGTGGTAGTGAAAGAACTACCAAAAGAAGATGAAGTTATTTCCTTTTCTGAGATGTTTTCATCTAAATATCGTGACAAATTATCCAAATATTGGATAGATATGTTTAATAACGATGTTGTGATTGAAAGGTTTTGGAAGAACCCAGAAAAATATCTCCCCCTTCTAAAACAAGCTAAAGGTGTTATTGCTGCTGACTATTCAGTGATGAATGGTTTGTTATTAACTGATAACATCTATAATGTTCAAAGAAACCGTATTTCAGCTTATATAATGGATAGAGAAAGAATTCTCGCCATTCCTGTTGCTAGCTGGACAGATGAAGAATCATTTGAGTGGTGTTTTGATGGTTTGCCACATCATTCTGTTATCGCGGTTTCATCCAACGGATGTCTTAAAGGCGAATGTAAAACCGCTAAAGAGACATTTATAAAGGGAGTCTTTGAGTTAAATAGGAGAAAATCTCCTGTTACAATTCTTATTTGTGGTCCGCATATCAAAGAATTAGATTCACTTCCAAACATTCATTACTACAAGAGTTATTCACAAAGACTCTATGCGAGGTTACATAACAATGGGTAGCCGTGGTAGAATGTTGGGGCAGGCACATTGGAGTTTGCCACCTCAATATAATTGCGTTGATATGAAGAATGGTATTAAAGTGCTTCAAAGTGCTGAAAATCCAACACACCCTTCCTTACCTGCTGTATCTCATACAAAGGGGACTAAGTATATTTCGTTAGATAAAAATGGAAACTTCTATCAATTAAGAATCTATGATTATGCTGGGCACCCGGTGGTTGATATTGATTATGGAGTTCACACACCATTTGGACATGAAAAAACTCTTCATGTTCATAAGTGGAAAGGGTCTAAAAAGCATGGTGAAAACACACATTTATATACAAGAAAAGATCACAAAAAATATGGAAAATATTTGAAAGGACTTATTAAAGATGAATGGATTAACTAAAGAAGATTTTGAAGATTGGATGTGGCGTCTTCAATATGTGGAAGTTGTCATTTCTTATAAGGGCCAAAGATATCATATTGAATCATTTAACAAAAAATACGTTATTGGCCTATTTGAGAAAAAAGAATATCGCATCAAAGAATGGATAGAAGTTGTTGGCAATTCCGATGAAGAAGCATTCCAAAAGCTCATGAACGAGCCATTGTTTAGTGGTGAAGCTCTTAAAAACATTCTAGACAAAATAGAATGGCTCGAAGGCTAATTATTATCAAGTAAAAACCAAACTATTTAAAACCTCGTGTCCGTCCAGATTTTTCACGGGGTTTTTATGTTGCCTGTTATCGTGGCTTTGTAACTGTCTTGACCGTGTCAAATATAGTGAAAATTGCTCAAAAATAAGAAAAAACACGCACTTTTCCGTACGTGTCTCGACAATCGATGATGTCTCCAATTGTCGGCACCCTAATACATTTTAAGGTCCAATTGTCCGTATACGAATTTCTAATTGATGTCAGCTGTTTTTTGCTTCAATAAATAATTATAAAATAGTGTTAACAAAATAAAAAAATATGTTAAAATGTTTACAGAGGTGAGAATTATGGTAGGAAAGAAAATTAAATACTATCGCCTTAGAAAAGGCTTAACATCTGAACAATTGGCAAAAGAGGTAGGCTGTACAAAAGCAGCTATTTCACTTTATGAAAGTGAAGAAAGAGAGCCAAGCAAGGAAATCTGCAAAACTATTGCGACTGTTTTAGGTGTTCCTTGGGTTGAATTGATATCTAGAAGTAATAATAAATTAGTTTTTGACCATATCAGCTTTAGAAAAAAACAAAAAGCATCAAAAAAAGACATCGAATTACTTAAGATGGAAATTGAAGAAAAATGTGCCGATCGTATATCTTTGATGAATATTGTTGGGTTAATTAATTTTAAGACCTTCAAACCAAAGAAATTATCATATGATTATAGCGCTTCTGAAAACGCCAAAATTATAAGATCCCTATTAGGCCTTCCTTCTAGTGGCCCAATTTATTCCGTCACTAATATTCTCGAACATGCCGGCATTATTGTTTTGTCTTTCGAGTGTACTGATGAGATAGATGGTATTAATGGATTAGTTAACGGCATTCCATATATTTTCTTTAACTCTAAAAATAGAACCATTGAAAGACAAAGATTCACAATTGTTCATGAGACTTGTCATTTATTCTTTAATGATTCAGAAGGGAATAAAACAGAAAAAGAAATTGAAAAATATATAAACCAAGTAGCAGGAAATGTTTTGATTCCTGACGATGATATCTATTCTATTTTTGGAAAAACAAATAGAAACATCACAATCTATTTAAGAGACAATGTCGCCAAACAATATAAGATTGCCCCTTCCTGCTTATTAAATAGGCTTTTAGAAGCCGGAGTCATTACAGAAATGTATCATAGGAATTATTTTATTTATTTAAATAGAAACTGTGGTAGAAAAGCTGAAAAAACTCTTTTAGATCCTATTAAAGATTCTGAAGAACCAACTATTTTCACACAATATGTTTATTTAGCTTTATCTGAAGAACTTATATCTGCATCTAGAGCTGCTGAATTTTTACATGTGCCGCTTTATGATGTGATGCAAAACATGAGGGTAGAATAATATGAAAAAGTTTTTATATTGTGACTCATGCTTTTTAATAACATTTTACCAAGACGGATATCTTGGTTCTTTGTCACAATATAAAGGCCAATTCTTTATTTCTAAAACTCAAATTGAAGGTGAATTAATCAAACCTTCCAATTTAGCAATAATGGTCAGAAAAAACATTACTGTAATCGAAGAAGATAGAGATGATACCAAAGATAAAACAAATGAATTCTCTTTATTATATGAAACTCTATCAATCTATGATTGTCTTTGTATGGCATATTCAATTTTGGATGGATATTGTTTAATTACTGATGATAAGGCATTACAAAAGAAATGTGCAATTCATGGTATAGAAGTAAAGACATCTAAAGAAATTATAGGTGAGTTTTTAAAAGGAGGTGTTGGCTATGAGAATATGAAAAAGTAGCTTGATTTAAGGAGGAAACATGAACAAAGAACAAACAAAAGCTAAAAAAATCGTAACCACTGCGAATAGTTACGATTAGAGATATGCTGAATTAGCAATCACCAAATAAATAGTAGCATATCTCAATTTTGAATACACGGTAAAACCGTAGAAAGGTAAAAATTGATTTATGTTACGAAAATCAAAAACGCCCTATGTTAGGGACGTCTATCTCGCTTATCTCATCGATGGCGCTAGACGTACTAAAACCGACGAGTTTCCTATAATCGAAGAGTGGATGGTTGCCACTGAGCCACCAAAAGAAATAATTCAGTGGGATAGAAGATGTGATGTAAAAGACCCACTTAACACAGCAATTTGTTTCTATTGTTGCGATCCAGGATTTCAACCAATATTAGGTAATCCTCAACGATATGCAGAGAAAATGAAACAATATCAATGTGTTGTTGGACTAGATGCATCACCATTCGACAACATGCCTCTTGTTGTCCAGAAATCACAAATCTATCTTAACCTTGGAATCACCTATTATTATGGGTTATTAGGTATTAAAGTTATTCCAAATGTTAGGTTGGGTAATGATAGAACATTATCTTCATTAGAGGCTTATCCAAAACATACGCTTATTGCAATTGGAACGCATGGATTCACTAAAAGACTTGATAACAGAATTATATTTGCTGAACAAGTCCAAAGAATAGCTGATGAATTAGAGCCGAAAGGTATTTGCGTTTATGGCCCTGCTTCTGATGAAATATTCGGCTATGCCAGACTAAAAGGAATTCCTATCTATCAATATGATTCCTACACAATGAAAGAAAACGCTAAAGATAAAAAGCGTAAACTTTCTGAGGAAGACCATAATGAAGGGTAGAAACTCATTATTTGGCGGCAAAATGCGTTTTGCCTCAGGCAATATATCCTTTATGCCAAAAAGCGGCAAAAAATCTGAATTTGCCAAATTCATCGCAAATAGACCTGATATTGATCCTAACGGCATGTATGATGTAATACCGCATGGCAATTAGAAAGAAATCGAAGTTTCTTCTGGCGGCAGAGATATTAAAGTAGATTCTCGGCAAGCTGCAAAATTGATTAAAAAGCAACCAGGTTTTAAAAAGGCAAAGGCAGTTAGATTATTGTCTTGCAATACCGGTTCTCATCCAGAAGGATTTGCACAACATCTCGCAAATGCATTAGGCAAGCCAGTCTATGCTCCAAACATGACTATTCATTCGTATTCAAATGGCACACATTGGATTTCGGATAACGGAAAAAGAGGAGACTTTGTAAAATTTGTTCCAGGAGGAGTGAAACATGGAAGAAAATAAATATATTTGCCCTAAATGTGGCGCTGAAATGATTGCTGTTTATGAAAAACCAGCCTTAAATCTCACTTGCCCTAAATGTGGTTGCAAAATAGCTACTACAAAATGGGAAGACATTGATTTAGATGATACTGATTATAAAATTGTTTTAAAATCATTAGCACACCCATCAATGGATCAGGTGAAGTTAATTTCAAATTTGACAGGCCAAAACTTCATTGTTTCAAAAAGGCTTCTTGAAAATGGCGGTGTTTTGTTAAGCGCAAAGGCTATTGAAATAAGAGAAAAAAAGAAACTGTTAAATGAGAATGGCGTTGATTTTTCGATTTCGCCAGAATTTCCTTATTAATATTTCCATGTCACTGTAATAATCTTGTAAAAAAACAAAAACCAGGTTTCTGATTGGTGCCTGGTTTTATCTATAGGTGGGAGCGTTTAACTCCCTTACTCTCTATGTCTCCAATTGTCGGCACCCTAATATGTTTTAAGGTCCAATTGTCCGTACACGAATTT
>Ga0256404_1012969_pt1 | contig 10685 bp, 8 predicted proteins | sample RumenRJG_01DNA_FD_185990 | JGI IMG/M metagenome (GOLD analysis project Ga0256404, IMG submission 185990) | Bovine rumen microbial communities from Lethbridge, Alberta, Canada - RJG_01 | ecosystem: Host-associated > Mammals > Digestive system > Stomach > Rumen | place: Canada: Alberta | collected...
TACAATTTGGATTGTCCATAGTGATGATCCTTTCGAATTGGTTCCGCAAACTCAATTCTACTACAGAATCGTCACTGTGGACTCTTTTATTTTATTGTTGCAACTTCATTTTACAATGCGCCGATTTTTAATTATTATTATAAAAGTTTATATACTCTCCTGACCCCGTTTCAGCTTCTATCTCAAATTACTGCTTACATTTTTTAGAAATATTAAGTCAAATATTAAAGCCATGTTTCAACTTACGCCGAAACATAGCTTTTTCTACAGACTGAGAGGCTGCGATTCGCAGCCTCTCTTTTTGTTGTTGGTATTCTATTTAGCGTTTCTATTTGAGTGATTGGTTCATGTCTGTTGTTTATCTCACTTGTAGACAACGACCGTGCTGTTGTTGTTTGCGTCGGTGGTGTTGCCCCAATCCTTGAAGAACTTGTCGCCGATACCGTGACCGTACTGAACGAATACGTCGGAGCCTCTGCTGCTGTTACCGGTGAACTTGCAGTTCTTGATGACGTTGCGGTCACCGATGTGGAACAAACGGATCGCGCCGCCACAATGGTCTGCCTTGTTGCCTTCGAAGGTGCAGTTGGTGATGCTGGTTTTGAAGTCGGTATAACGATGCTCCATGCCGGGGTTGAGGAAGATCGCGGCTGCCTGATCGTTAGAGTAATTGTTCTTGAAGGTCGTGCCGTCTACGGTAAGGTTTTCAGCCCAAACTGCGCCGCCCGCGCCTTTCTTTAAATCTTCATTCGTGTGAGCGTACTTGTCATCGATGATCGTGGTGCTTGAGTTGCCTTCAAAGTGACCGCCTGTGATTTTCAGGTTGCTGCCCCCCGCGGTGAAGCTCTGTGCCGCGATCGCGCCGCCGCCGCCGTGCCATGCCTTGTTGTTCTTGAAGGTGGAATCAGTTACAACTATTTCGTTATCGGTTCGGGCATAGATGCCGCCGCCGTATTTAGCGGAATTGTTCTCAAAGTTGCATTTGGTGACAGTCAGATTGCCGGTTCTGGGGAACATGATCACGCCGGAATTGCCTGCGTTTTTGATGGTGCAGCCGGTCAGATCAAGCTTGATGTTCTTGTCGTTTTCTTGACCCATGAAGATACCTGTGCCTGTGGTCTTGTCGATGGTGACGCCGTCGAGCTTGTTGGTGACGTTGTTTCTGTTCTCGTTTCTGATGGCGTTGCTGCCGCCGAGCAGGGTACCGTTCTTGACGGTGAGGTTGGTGTTGGCTTCACAGCCGAAGATCGGCTTATTGGAGCGAGCGGTGTTGTCGAGGGTGTGGCCGCCGAGATTGACGGTGATGGTGCGACCGTCGTTGACGTTGAAGTTGTTGGACGGGCTGAAGCCGTACTTTTTCCAGTCGAGGTTATTGAAGTTGAAGCCGTTGTTCTTGTCTGCCTTCATGTCGGCGTACATGGTGATGGTGAAGTCCTTGCCGGTGGAAGAAGCCTGTGCCCATGCTTCGGAGAAGTCGCGGAAGCCTTTTTCCTGGATACCGTCTACCGGCTCAGAGAGCTTGACGGTCGCGCCGAGCATTGTGCCGTTGCTGAGGTTGTTGTCGATCACTTTTTTGTAAGCCTCGTTAAAGGAATTCATGGTCTTGCTGAGGGATTTCTCAATGCCTTCGTAATTGGTGTAGGGATCCTCGTCCTCGCATACCTTATAGATACCCTTGTCGATCTCATACTCTCTGACCTTGTACGCCATGTTGTTGAGGGTGAGCATGGTGATGTAGTCCAAGCCGGCGTCATAGTGGATGGTGGTCAGCTCGCCGTTGATGTCCTTCTGAACGACCTTTAAATAGTCGAGGGATTCCTTCCAGCTGTGCGCTTTCTCTTTATACTTTTCAGTGACCTTGTCAAAGAGGTACTTGGTGGTCGCTTCATAGCCGGACTGTCTGTTGGTGCTCAGACGCTTGCCGAGGACATAATCGCGCATGATACCGAAGTTCTTCTCCAGCTTCGAGATATCGCAGTTGCTGTCGGCAAGAATGGTTTTGTAGGCTCTGTAGGTTTTGTCGTCGATCTTGCCTTTACCGGAATCGGTGATGTTTTTCGCGTTGTGTGAGATCTTGTCAATAGCGTTGGAGTAGTCGTCGTGGAGGGTGTCGGCTGCATTACGGAAAGACTCGGTGTTGATCGCGCCGTTGATGACCTGGAGGCTGTTCATCTCTTCCTTATGATTGTCCTCAATGATGTCTTTCAGCTTGTCGATCTTATCGATCGCGTCTTTTACGGTGGGTTGCTTCTCTTCGGTGCCGTCGAAGATCCAGTTGAGCAGGTAGCCGGTGCCCATCTTCAACAGCGATCCGGCGATGCCGCTCGGAACGAATTTGTCGATAGTCTGGCAGAGCGCGAAGCTCGAGAGATCCTTGGCGACTCCCTTAGCGGTGGGTGCTACCGCCGAAGCGGTGGTGACGCTTGCCGCGCCTACCGAAACGATGGTGACCAGTGAAAGCATTCCTGCGATGATCCTGGTTTTGATCTTGTTGTTTTTCATTTTTCTTCCTCCTTTATCATTATTGTTATTGTTTGTGTTGGTTTGATTGATGGTTGTGAGTTGGTTCATCTTTTTCATTGTCCTTACTCCTTTTTATATGGTATTGAAATTGTTCTTGGTCGAGGGCGTTTGCCTTTGTTTTTCGTTTGTTCCCTTGACTGTGACTAAAGTATAGCAGGCGCACTACAACAAGATTACAACAAATACCAACATTTTTTGAAATTTTTTAAAAAATTTTTATTCATTCCTGAAAAACGGCTTATCCATGCGGTTTTACAAAAAGAATAGGACTCCGAAAGAGTCCTTTCAGTTTGTCGAAAAATCCAGCGAGAGCTGGGCTTTTTGTCGTATTTATGGTAAAATAGATACGGTGATTGAAATGTTGGAAAAGAACTTGAATAATAGAGCATTAGTAGAGATCGTGAGCTTAGAGGATTTAGTCCCCGAGGATCATCTTTTGAGAAAGATAGATGCAGCGGTAGATTTCAGTAAGATCTATGAGTTTGTAGAAGATCTGTACTGTGAGGATAACGGCAGACCAAGTATAGATCCAGTCATACTGTTCAAGATGGTACTGATCCAACATCTGTATGGAATCACCTCTCTCAGACGAGTGGCAAAAGAAGTGACAAAAAGTCCAGTAATCATCACGATTACCGGGCTTTTTCTTTTTGTCTCTAATCACATTTATTGTTCTAATTTAGAACAATGTACGAATAAAGTAAGAATGCGATTATTTATAGGTTATAGAGCCTATATTCAATTGTCATACATCTTGGATACCGCAAGGCGAAAAGGGTTCATTGTTGGTGAATTTAGCCCGATATCATCCATACTCGATAAAGTAAAGAAAAGGAATAAAACTAAGGCTGCTCTACATAAGGCTTTGACGACAAAAACCTTGTCATTTGCAAGAGAGAAGCGTCTGATCGAATGGCTGCAAAAGCAAATTCCTGAAAACATTGTTTATCTGGGTACGATGATTAAGCTTTTTACCGGAATGTCCACTCCCGAAGTGTGCATGCTCTCATGGGAAGATCTCAAGATTATTCCCGAAACCAAAAGTCTGGGGAGTAAAGAGCATAAATACCAGTTGCAAATCACAAAACAAATGAAATATGAAAGCACGGAAAAGGATGAACTGAAGACGCCTCAAAAGTATCGCTTAGTCCCCCTGCCGGACCTCCTCGTTAGAGAGCTATTGGTCAGGTACCAGGAACTGGCAGAAAAATATGAACTAACCGCCGAAGATATCGCCGAATTACCGATTATATCCGCTAACTCTGCCGGTTATAACGAGAGGTGTAAAGTAAAGAGTCTGCGCGATCGGTCGAGAACTGCTTTGGTAAAGGGAGCGGGATTAGATAAAAGGCTCGTCGAATACGCAGAAGTTGATGGTCGTGAAGTAGAAGATGACCTTAACAAGTATATCGGAGACTTTTATGTATCCAACTTCAAATTTCACGCAAAAAATGATTGTTCGATGACCGAAGGAGAATTGTCTTATATCCTGGGAATACAGCCTCCTGATACTTTTTCAAAGCATTATTGCGACTATTCCAACGATTTAATCCAGGTGGGTCTAGCGGAAAAGTTAAACGACTGGTGTTCGATATATAAAGAATGGACAGGAGAACCCAGTATTAAGCGTGAAAAAACACGAGGAGATGATAAGACAAAGAATACACCGGTGGTACCAATCATTTCTGATTGTACATCAGCTCATCTTGAGTTTCCTCTGAAATCAAGAAATGCGAAGCCGATAGAGATCTCTGTATCCTGCGACAGAGGACTGTCTGGCACACTTAGTGTATACGGAGGTGAGATTGATGGGTAAACGAATAACAGAAATGACTCTTATGGAATTATACGAAGAATATGAGGCTGAATTGAACATATTCGGAAAATGGATTCCATCAACATGCAAACTGTATAAAAACAACTACTTAAATATTCTTGCTCCTCAATTAAATGACAAACCATTTCTTGATTATGAGATGTCTGATTTTGAAGCTGTCTTGATGAGAATCATGGAGAACGGGTACGAAAGAGACAGAGGTAAACGAAAGGTTCGGTATAGTGAAGGAACAATAGGTACTCTACGCGCAAATCTCCGCAGAATGGACGAATTTCTTGTAAAGGAAAAACACGCCAGAAAGATCTCATTGTTCTGGGGTACGAAGCAGCTTCTTGACAGCACGTTGTCGGAAGAGGAAACTCGTGAAAAAGAAAGAACGCAGCTCAGAAAGTCTTTGAATCATTTAGAGGAAAAGAAGGTTTATGATCAGGTCATGCTCAATCCTGAGCAAGAAGGAGAATACTTCGGTATTGCATTGATGGCTGCACTTGGACTGAGAAATTCCGAAGCTTGTGCAGTTAAATTTTCTAATATTGTTCCAATAGAGGGCTATCCCGATGCTCATGTATTGCAAGTGATTCAAAACATAAAAGCAGGAGAAAAAGGTATCACAGTCGGTGGTAAAACTAAGAATGTATATCGTTTGATTCCCATTCCCGATAATCTTTATCAATTAATCAAACAACGTGAAGAATATATCAGATCTCACTATTCAGATGATAAGAATGTATCCAATCTCACTATAGCGTGTATCGGTCATAAATCGAGTTGTGTATCTCTTGACAATCCGTTGTAATGTCCGTTGCCATACAGAAATAGTTGTGTATTCCTCTGACTTCAGCGTTATACAACTGGATGTTGGTAATAGCTTGATTTTTATTACCGCTTCGTTGAATGACTTTGATTTGCTTTTTCAATGCAACCTTTGTGCGCTCAATCGCTTTAGTACACATATGGGACGCAATGACATCTTTGTTGCCTTTTCTTTTTGTTCTAATCTCAATTCCCAGAAATTCTCCAGATTGTTTCCGAAGATTTACGATTCTGGTCTTTTCCATTGAAACATCAAGGTCAAGGCGTTTTTTGAGCCATTCCGCAACTCCGTATAATATTCTGTTTGCTTCATTTTTTGTGGCACATAGTATGCGCACGTCATCTGCATAGCGGATGGTGTGCATTTCTTTTAGATTGGTTTTTCGCATTTCCCGAAAGGAACTTCCTTTACTGAACGTTCCATTTGGTGCTACTCCACCTTTCCACTTGTACGCAAGCGGATTTTCTCCCCATTGGCTTTCCATATGCCAGTCCAGTTCATTAAGAACGATGTTAGCAAGTAGAGGAGATATAATACCACCTTGTGGTGTGCCTTTTGTTGGTTCCAAGATAGTACCGTCTGGCATTTGTATTTTTGCCTTTAGTATTTTCTTGATAACACATAGGAGTTGTTTGTCCCTTATACCCATAGCCCACATTTGTCGAATCAACTTTGAGTGGTTGACATTATCGAAGAATCCTTTTATGTCTACTTCAATCATATAATACAGATTTGACCGATTGATATATCGGTAGACCTCGTTTATTGCATTTTCCGCAGACCTTAGTGGACGGAAACCAAAACTACCATCGAAGAACTTCTTCGTGATTATTACTCAAATAATTTGAAATGTAAAGGCTGACTCTGAAACCTACTTCTGTACTAACATTAAATAAGGATTCTATACCAGACCACAAAATTGCTAACTGCACATTTGGTAAAGAATGCCATGTGTATGTTGCCATACAGTGTACAGCGGTATTATATCGTTGATGATCAAGTAACTCTCGAGCTTTTTTATAATGCTTTTCTATCCATGTTTCATCCTCGGTTGTCAGCTCTTTACTAATACCTCTTGTTCCTCGCAATTCATAGTTAGTCACATTGAGGTATGATGCTTCGTTAATTAATTCTACTGGTTTATCGCATTGAAGATTACACATAACGCTATTATTGATAATCGCTCCCAGTAATAAGCAATCCCACTGAGAATTCCACGCTTCAACTGCTAATTCTTTTGCCGACTCAGCCTCGATTTTTATTTGGGCATTAAGATTACCAGAAGACAATGCTGCAATAAAATAATCAACATTTTTTTCAATAAGTTTGGATGCAACATTACTATCAAGTTCAGCGCTAGTTTTTCCTTTTTGATTCTTCCTTCTTTGATAAGGCGTTGCTTTTCCTCTTGGATTTGGCGGTAGAGTTCCTCCGCTGTGCCTTCCTCCGGGCGCTGTTCCACAAGCCTGCCCTGAACGGCAAGCTGCAAAATGCTGCTCTTTAACTCCTGCGGCGTCATAGCTTGGCACCTCCGAGAATGGCGGTGATGTCTGCTAACACGCGGTCAATCTCTGCGTTCAGCAAAGCGCGTTCCTTCTGATAACGCTGAATCAAATCCATCGGATCGAGAATTTCTTCCTCAATATGCGGATAGCCGCAGAGGTCGAGGTTATAACCGAACTCGGTTATGAGCTGTTCGGCGGTAAACTTCTTTGCTTTATCGAAGCCGTCTTCCGTGATCTCGGTACGATTCTTCCACCACTCGACCACAGGGTCAAAGTGGTCAAGTCGCATGGGTTTGGTCTTACTGAAATGCTTATACTCCGCAGGCATATCCAAACGATAGAACCATGTTTCTTCCGTCGGCTTGGTGCGGTCGAAGAACAGGATATTGGTCGTGATCGACGTATAGGGCGCAAAAACACTGCTCGGCATACGGATGACGGTATGCAGATTGAATTCGGACAGTAGTTTTGCTTTGAGGTTGATCTTCGCATTATCCGTTCCGAAGAGGAAACCGTCGGGCAGGATAACTGCGGCGCGGCCGTCCTTTTTCAGACGGTACATGATGACCGCCATGAATAGATCGGCTGTCTCACTGCTGGCGAGGTCATCGGGAAAATGATTCTTGACCTCGGTTTTCTCGTTACCGCCGTAAGGAGGATTCATCAGAATGACGTCGAACTGATCGTCAACGGTATAGTCGAGGACGTCGCGTGTGAGCGAGTTGCCGTGGTACACTTCGGGGACGTCGATATTGTGGAGCAGCATATTCGTGATACAGAGCATATAGGGGAACTGCTTTTTCTCCATGCCGTAGATAGACTTGCTGTAGGCATCCATATCTGCTGTCGTCTTAATCTGTGGTTCAAGCTGTTTGAGCCAGCTCGTAATAAATCCGCCGGTACCGCAGGCAAAGTCAGCCATCTTCTCACCGATCTTCGGCGCTATCATCTGCGCCATAAAGTCGGTAACAGCGCGAGGCGTGTAGAATTCACCCGCCGAACCTGCGCTCTGGAGTTCTTTGAGGATCGTTTCATAAATCTCGCCGAAAGCATGGCTCTCTTCATAATCCCCGAGGTCAAGCTCGTCGATGATATTGATGACCTGACGGAGAAGAACTCCGTCTTTCATATAGTTGTTTGCGTCGGCAAAGGTGGTTTGGACGATTGCTTTCTTGATCGGTGTTTCAGCCGTGACAGGCAGACTTTTCAGCGTAGGGAACAGGGTGTTGTTGACAAAGTTTAACAGGGTATCGCCTGTGATGGCGGAGCCGGACTTGTCATCATGCGCCCAGTTTGCCCATCGGCAGTTATCGGGGATGATCGAGGTATAGTCCTCATCGTCCATCTCCCAGTCCTGTTCCTTAGCGTCATATACTTTGAGAAACAGCATCCACGCGATCTGCTCGATGCGCTGTGCGTCGCCGTTGATACCGGCGTCGTTGCGCATGATATCGCGAAGTCTTTTTACAAATCCTGATAAATTGCTCATTAGTTTAACCCACTTTATATATTTCTGCTTCAAGTTCTTTGATCGCTTTCAGATAGCCGGCTCTGCCTCCGAAATAGGTGTTTGCGATGCGAGAGGGAGTACCGTATTTTCTGAATTCGCTGAGTTTAAGGATCTCTGTCTTCTCGATCTCATAGATACCAGTATTCATGTATCTTTCAATGAGCTTCTCCAGTATCTCACGCGCGACACCGCTGTAACGGCTGAGGAAGTCGCGCTTCTTGACGCCCTCGGCACGTTCGCGCCGGGTGAGCGGTTTTTTGTCAAACGCGACATGACAGATGAAGTCGAAGTCGTCGACGTCGGTCATATCCTGATCTGCTTTCATTTGTTCAAGGTCAATACCTTTCTCACGGAGCAGCTCACGGATGGCTTCTTTCTTTTCCTCTGCCGACCACTTCAGGATAAAGTTATCAAGCGAGGCATATGTGCCGAGGATGTTGGACTTGGTGTAGTCAACGATGCTTTCTTGGCGCAGGAGCTTACCGTCGGTATCATATACGGCGACCGTTTTGCCGAGGATTCGCACCGCGCAACCGCTCGCATCTACAATAGGCTTTTCTGTAGGTGTCGGAGGATCAACAATAACAGGCGGGTCAGCCGGATCGCCGTCAGGCGCCTTGGGTTGTTTCTTGGAATTCGGATCGTAGCCGTCAACCATCTCGATGGGACCATCCCAATCAGGATCGGCAAACAGTCTGGTGACGTTGCGGAAATCCATGACGACAAAATGATTCTTACCTTCACGTTCACGAAGACGTGTACCGCGACCGATGATCTGCTTGAACTCGGTCATGGAACTGATCATCTCGTCGAGAACGATCAGCTTGGTCATCTTACAATCCGCTCCGGTAGATAGGAGCTTTGAGGTGGTAGCGATAACCGGATAAGGAGCTGATACGGAGATGAAATAATCAAGCTTGCTTTTCCCGTAAGCGTCAGAACCGGTGATACGAACGACGTAATCGGGATTCTCGCGGCATATATCTGCGTTAAGATTCGTTAGTGCGATGCGCATATTCTCAGCGTGTGCTTCATTGGCGCAGAATACAATCGTTTTTTGCATGCGATCGGTCGCTTTGAGATAGGTTGTGATCTCTTTCGCAACTTCTTGGATGCGATCCTCGATCACGATATTGTAATCAAAATCACTGTTGGTGTAGATCCTGTCCTCAATCAGATTGCCGAACTTGTCCACCTGACCTTTGCATGGACGCCAGCCTTCACCGATGTTGGTATGGACATTGATGACTTTGAAGGGCGCTAAGAAGCCGTCAGCAATACCTTCCTTAAGACTATATGTATAAACAGGCTCACCAAAGTAATCAATATTGGAGATGTATTTTGTTTCCTTTGGCGTTGCCGTCATACCGATCTGGGTTGCCGACGAGAAGTAGTCAAGGATCTTGCGCCAGTTGCTATCCTTTTTCGCAGAACCACGATGACACTCATCTACAATAATCAGATCGAAGAAATCTTTATTGAACAACTGTGCAAATCGCGCGACAGCTTCTTCGCCGCTCTCTTCATCTTCTTTGTCATCGCCGCCGGTAAGCTGCTGATACAGAGAGAAGTAAACCTCATGCGAAGTGATCGTAACAGGATCATCTTTAGCAAAGTTGATTTTGTGGATCGTTTTCTCCAACGGAGCAAAATCCTGCTGGATCGACTGATCGACAAGGATGTTTCTGTCAGCAAGGTATAGTACCTTGCGCTTTAATCCGCTCTTCAAAAGACGATAGACGATTTGGAAAGCGGTATAGGTTTTTCCTGTACCTGTCGCCATTACTAAAAGGATTCTATCCTGTCCTTTAGCGATTGCCTCAACGGTTCTGTTGATTGCGTTTCGCTGATAATACCGGGGATCATAGGTTGTCTGGCTGCTGTAATAGGGCTGAGATATGATTGTTTTCTCATCTTCGGAGATGCCTTGACCGTTGTTGGCTTCACCCTCCCAACGTGCAGTGAGTTCATCAATGGATGGAAACTCATCCAGCGCAAGAGTGCGTTCGTTACCTGTCAGGAAATCGTGTTCCTGAAATCCGTCACCGTTTGAACTGTATGCAAAAGGAACGTCCATCATCTGTGCGTATTGCATCGCTTGTTGTAATCCGAAGGAGATGGAGTGGTTATTGTCTTTCGCTTCTACGATAGCAATCGGCTTGTGCTTGTTCAACCACAGAACATAATCCGCTTTCTTGGGACGTTCACGGTGAATCAGGTTGCCGCGGATATTGATTCGGCCATCGGTGATACGGGTCTCCATCGTGATATGATCCGCTCCCCATTTATCTTGAATAGCAGGGGTAATGAAATGTAGCTTGATGTCTTCTTCTGTCATTTGTTTTTTATCAAAGATCACCTTTATTCCCCCTTTGGTACAATATTAGCATAGTCTTACTGCTGACTACAGTTGGTATGGGACTATGCTTGTTTTTTTGTATAATGAGAAGGTAATGGTCTGATGGGTCCTCCTTAGAACTTTGCGTTCGTATTAGA
>Ga0256404_1012970_pt1 | contig 10684 bp, 7 predicted proteins | sample RumenRJG_01DNA_FD_185990 | JGI IMG/M metagenome (GOLD analysis project Ga0256404, IMG submission 185990) | Bovine rumen microbial communities from Lethbridge, Alberta, Canada - RJG_01 | ecosystem: Host-associated > Mammals > Digestive system > Stomach > Rumen | place: Canada: Alberta | collected...
CTCAAGCCCATACCTTGCAAGTATCCAAAATAAAATGCAATACACGCACCTATAACAATTTCTAATGCAAGTAAAAATTTACCTTGCTGAACCAGATATGTTTTACAAGTTTCGAAAATCGTGTTGCCAACCGACGCCATCGCCGAATGAACATCTAATTTTTTAACTTCTAAAAACTTCCATAAACCAAAACAAAGTCCGATTACCGAGATTCCAAGCCCTACTAAAAGTAATGTATAACTTTCAGGAGATATTGTTTTAATACTCGGAACAAGTAAATCTGCCTCACTGGCAAATGATTGTGTTACCCCCATAAGCATCGCCATCATTACCCCTGACAATACTTTGGGTAAATTCCATCTCTTCATAAATTTGTCTCCTTTATAATAAATGACTATCTGATTATAAGACAATAAAAATTATATTACAAAAATGTTACAAATATTATATATTATTCTTTTTTGTAATACAATATTAATTGCTATGAGGCTACACGAGATTTACAAAGCTCAGAAGGGGGACACCCTTAGTATATCTTTCGAATTTTTTCCGCCTAAGGATGAAAAAGATATTTCAACAGTTTTCTTGGACAATGTATCAAAGCTTTTGGAGTTTAATCCGGTACTAATTTCAATAACAAGTTCGGCTTGTGGAAATAAGGATATTAATTCTAAAGAAGTGCTTAAATTCTTAGCAAAAAATACAAATGTTACAATAATGCCTCACCTAACGTGCAAATGCGCTTCAAAGGATAATGTTCACGAAAAGCTTGATTTTATAAAATCTCTAAATTTTGAAAATATCCTTGCTCTTAGAGGAGATGAACCCAAAAATATTGATATATGTTACAATGATTTTTGCTATGCCAATGAATTGATAAGCTATATAAAGGAAAATACTGATTTATCAATAGCTGCAGCCGGTTATCCGGAAGGCCATATTGACGCAGCCAGTCTTGATGAAGATATTTTAAATCTAAAACGTAAAATAGATTGTGGTGCACAGATAATATTTACTCAACTATTTTTTGAGAACGAAAAATTTTACAGATATATAGAAAAATTAGATGAAGTGGGGATAAAAATTCCTGTTATTGCAGGGATTATGCCTATCATAAGTTATAAGCAAATTGAAAGAATGACATCACTTGCAAACATAACCATTCCAAATGATTTAGCAAAACAAGTGGAAAAATTCAAAGACAATCCTTTGGACATAAAAAAATTGGGGATTGACTTTGGAATTGAACAATGTAAAAATCTAGTTATGAATGGTTTTAAGAATCTGCATTTTTATACTCTAAATCAGTACAATGCGACAAGTAAAATTATAAAATACATATAAGAAAGAAGGGTAATTATGATTAATTTGAATGGCTACATTGAACACACATTGTTAGATCCAACAGCATCACAAAAAGACATTATTAAACTTTGTAAGGAAGCAAAAGAGTATGGTTTCCACGCAGTTTGTGTACATCCAAGCCATGTAATTTTGGCTAAAAGAACTTTGGAAAATACAAATGTTAGGGTTGTAACTGTTGTAGGGTTCCCTCTCGGTGCAACAAAAATCGAAGTTAAAGCTTATGAAGCTGCTACAGCAATAAGAGAAGGCGCCGATGAAATAGATATGGTTTTAAATATTGGTGCACTTAAAGAAAAAAATTATGATTATGTAGTTAAGGAATTAAAAACATTAAGACGAGCAACAACAAGACAAAAAATATTAAAAGTTATCATTGAAACTGATTTGCTAACTAAAGAAGAAATAGTAAAGGCAACAGAATTTGCAACTCTTGCAGGTGCTGACTTTGTTAAAACATCAACCGGTTTTGTAAAAGACGGAAAAGGTGCAACGCCTGAAAATGTAAAATTAATGTTGGAATCCGGAGCTGCAAAAGGCATAAGGGTTAAGGCTTCCGGAGGAATAAGTACTGCAAGCAGTGCTGAAAAGATGATTAAAGCAGGGGCTTCACGTATCGGAACAAGTCACGCAAAAAAATTCACAAAAAAGATTAAAAAAGCTTCTAAAAAATAAATGATTAAAATTCATAAAAAATAGGCCTAATCACAAGGCCTATTTTTTTTTAAATAAAAATTATCGAAAATTATTTAACTACAATATTAACCAATTTTTTCGGTACAACGATAACTTTGACAATTTCTTTGCCGTCAGTCAATTGTTTAATCTTATCACTGGACAGTGCAATTTTTTTCAATTCATCCTGAGAACAAGCTTCATCGGCTTCGATTTTATCTTTCACTTTGCCATTAACCTGTACAACAAGTGTAATAGAACTCATTTTTGCAAGGTTTTCATCGTATTCACACCATTTTTCATCGTGAATTGAACCCTTACCACCCAGTTGTGACCAGGCTTCTTCAGTTAAATGAACTGCAACAGGTGACATCAATTTTAACAACGATTTAATCGCAAAAGAGAAAACAATCTTGTCTTCAGGATTCCACTGAGTTTTTGCACTCCAATCGTAAATTGAATTCACAAGTTCGCGATATTTAGAGATTACGGTATTGAATTGAAAATCGTTTGAAATATCGTTTGAAATATTTTTTATTGCGATATGAACAAGTCTTACTAAATCGTCATTTTCTTTTGTTAAAGAACCAACTTGAGGAGTTGAATTTTCAAGGTTAATTCGATCTGAATTTGTTGACATAAGCCGCCAAACTCTGTTAAGGAATTTATAACAACCTTCAACGCCTGCATCAGACCAATCAAAATCACGTGCCGGTGGAGAATCGGAAAGTATAAATAATCTTGCCGTATCTGCACCATAATTTTCAAATATTTCATCAGGGTCAACAGTGTTACCTTTAGATTTTGACATTTTTGAACCATCTTTAAGAACCATTCCTTGTGTCAAAAGATTTTTAAAAGGTTCATCAAAGTCTAAAAGGCCACAATCTCTCAAAGCTTTTGTGAAAAATCTTGAATATAATAAATGAAGAATTGCATGTTCAATTCCGCCTACATATTGATCAACAGGAAGCCATTTATTGACTATATTTCTGTCAAAGCATTTTTCACTGTTATTTGCATCTGCATATCTTAAATAATACCAACTTGAGCAAACAAAAGTATCCATAGTATCTGTTTCGCGCTTAGCCGGCCCGCCACAAATTGGGCAGGTTGTATCCCGGAAAGTCGGTGAAGTCAAAATCGGGGATTTCCCTACTACAGAAAAATCAACATCTGTTGGAAGTTTTACCGGTAATTGATCTTCAGGCACAGGTTGAATACCACATTTTTCGCAGTAAACAACAGGAATTGGTGCACCCCAATAGCGTTGACGCGAAACTAGCCAATCTCTTAATCTATATTGAGTTTTGAATTCACCAAAACCTTCTTTTACAGATTTTTCGGTAATCGCTTTTTTAGCTTCTGTATTTTTCATTCCGTTGAATTCACCGGAATTTACAAGAATCCCTTCTTCAGTGTATGCTTCTTGTAAATTTTCATCTATGTTTCCGTCTGGTGAAATTACTACTTTCAAAGGCAAATTATATTTTTTAGCAAAATCAAAATCTCTTGTATCGTGGGTTGGAACAGCCATAACAGCACCGGTTCCGTATTCAACAAGAGCATAATCTGCAGTCCATAGAGGGAAAATTTCTCCGTTGAACGGATTTTTGCAATGAGTTCCTAAAGGCACTCCCGTTTTAACTCTATCTGTTGAAAGTCTTTCAATTTCGGTCATTTTACGCGCACTTGCACGATAATTTTCGACGATATCTTTATTTTCAGGTGTAGTTAATTTTTCAATATCCTTGTATTCAGGTGCAACAACAAGGTATGTTATTCCGTAAACAGTGTCGGGTCTTGTTGTATAAACAGGTACAAATAATTTTTCGCCTGAAGGTGCATCAATAACTTCAAAATTAAAAATTGCGCCCTGAGATTTTCCAATCCAATTTGCCTGCATTGTTTTTACATTATCACCCCATCCCGGAAGTTTATCCAAATCTTCAAGTAAAATTTCAGCATAATCCGTAATTTTTAAAAACCACTGTGAAAGATATTTTTTTTCAACAACGCTATCGCACCTCCAACATTTGCCATCAATAACCTGTTCGTTAGCAAGAACTGTTGCGCAATGATTGCACCAATTTACGGCAGCTTCCTTTTTATAAGCTAATCCCTTTTTATAAAGTTGAAGAAAAAGCCATTGTGTCCACTTGTAGTAATCTTCTTTGCAAGTAGCTACTTCTCTGTCCCAATCGTAAGAGAGTCCAAGACGCTTAAGTTGACCTTTCATATAAGCAATATTTTCATCTGTCCATTTTTCAGGGTCAGCATTATGTTTCATCGCTGCATTTTCTGCGGGTAGTCCGAAACTATCCCAGCCTATAGGATGAAGCACATTATACCCTTGTGATTTTTTATAACGCGCAATAACATCTGTTATTGTGTAATTTCTAACATGACCCATATGCAGTTTTCCGGATGGGTACGGAAACATGGAAAGTGCATAATATTTAGGTTTGTCCGAATCTTGTGGAGTTTTGAAGGCTCCTGTTTCTTCCCATATATTTTGCCATTTCTTCTCTATTTCTTGAGGAAAATAAGCTTCTTTCATTATTCATCTCTCCTATTTACTGTTTAAAGAATACCATAAAAACGAATAATAAAAAGGGCTTTGCAAAATTAAATTTACAAAACCCTTTATAAATCCTCTAACCCTTTTCGGATTAACCGCGCGCCTAAAAGCTAGTTAACCGCAATGGATTGCCCGTTTGTCATCTTCGTTAAAACTTCAATCGCTTTTTTCAATTGAACGTCATCTTTATTTTTGATGTTTTCTTCGGAAAGTGAAACTACAATATCCGGAGTAATCCCTTTCTTATTGATATCGGTTCCGGAAGGTGTTAAATATTTTTGTATGGTAATGTTCACTCCCGCACCAAAAGGAAGTCTGTTAATTTCTTGAACAAGTCCTTTCCCAAAAGATTTTTCACCAATAATTACCCCACGTCCGTTATCTTGAATCGCACCTGAAAAAATTTCACTAGCTGATGCGGAACCTTTATTAATTAATACCACAAGCGGTTTTGTTGTATAAACGGTTCTTGCCGCTCTTTGAGTTTCTTTATAACCGTCACGGTCAACCGTACTTACAATTGTTCCGCCATTCAAAAACATATCAGATATGTAAATAGCATTTGTCAGTAATCCACCGGGATTTGAACGTAAGTCCACAATGAATCCCTTTTTATTTTTTGAATTCATTAAGATATTTCCAAATTCCTGAGTAACATTTCTGCTTATGAATGAACTCAATCTGATATAACAAAGATCATCAGGAATTTTTATGTCTGTCGGAACTTTTTGTGAAATTGATTTAATTTCTATTTCTGCCCTGGTTATAGTATAAGAAATAGGCTCATTTACCCCTTCACGCTTGATAAGCAACGTAACTCTTGTACCTTCTTTACCTCTGATTTTATCGGCCGCTTTGTCTACCGTTATCCCTTTGGTACTTACTCCATCAATTTCAATTATCTCATCGTCCGCTTTTAGCCCCGCACGTTCGGCCGGGGTATCTTCAATCGGCGCAATAACCATTAATTTTCCGTCTTTCACACCAATTTGAATCCCAATGCCTTTCAAAGAACCTTTGATAGAACTCGTTTCCTCCGCAAATTCCTTAGGGTCAAGAAATCTTGTGTAAGGGTCGTCAAGACTTGCAAGCATCGTATTTATCGCAAGATATGCATCCTCGTTTGTTCGAATTTTATCGTCATATTTGTGACGCCAGCGGTTCCAATCTTGGCCGTTATCTGTTTGATCGACAAATTTTGAGTTTACAAGTCGCCAAACCTGATCATACAAATCTGCAGAAGGATTTGCCAATACATTGTCACGAATTACCCAACCCGTTATCAGTACGAAGGCACTTAATATAATTGCACTTTTCTTCATAATGTTTCTCATATTTCTTTTTATTTCCTCCAATTCCTTCATCCCCAAACACTTTAAACTTTTAGATGAGTCTTATTATTAAAAAGTTCCCAAATGTTTATTGATGAAAGTATCTCACATATAATATTAACATAAAAAAATTAAAAATCATTATTTGTAAAGCTTAATCAAAAGTTCTGATTTTATTTTTTCAAAAACTTCTTGCCAGTTACCGGCATGCTCTTGACGGAAAAGCTTTACAGAATCGTACCACTCGGAAATTTTCGGACAATCGTGCCATCTCCAATTGTATACACGAGGCAAAACTATCCAGCACGGTTTACCCATTGCACCTGCAACATGCGCTAAGGATGTATCATTACAAATAACTAAATCCATATTTTCTATCGCAGCCGCTGTATCTGAAAAATCTTTAAATTCGGATGCCAGATTTATGACATCATACTTTTGTCGAATTTTTTCAAATTCTTCTGCCCCTTCAAATGTCTGGCAAGAATAAAACTGGGTATTTTCCAGTTCCATCAACGGGAAAAAACTTTCTACAGTAATAACCCTTTCAAGATCATAAAATGTATTTCCTTGCCATTTTATCCCAATTTTAAATTTATCGTTATTGAAATAATTTTCCTTGAACCAGTTTACTTTTTCTGGTTCGGCCTTCAGATATCCCTCATGCCCGGTAAATAATTCGTTACCATTAAGACCCAAAACAAGCGGCAGGCTTAATATAGGTAAATGAACATCAAAATTTATCTCGCTTTCATCTTTGAATAGTTTGATATAATCAATTTCCGGAAAATTATATTTGAAAAGTTCTATTAATTGCTCTTGAGGTTTAAAAATTATTTTCTTGCACCTTTTTTGTAAAAGTGGCAGATATCTTGCAAACATGATTACATCCCCAAATCCCGCCTCATAATAGGTATAAATGGTTTTATCCGATATATCTTCACCTTTCCAAATTCTTTCCTCACTTGCCAAATTCGGATAAGTTTTTTGTTGAGAAGTTATACTTGAAAGTCTGCACAATCTGCTTTCAAAGTATTTTAAGCCTTTTACATAATCTTTTGATTGCATATATGCAACTGATAGAAAATACATGGTTTCAAAATCATTCGGAGATAGTTCCAGAGCCTTTTCGTAACATTTTACAGCTCTATCAATTTCACTGTCATTAAAGCATAGATATGCAAGATTAAAATAAGCTTGATGTAAATTGGGATTTAGTTTTAAAACTTCTTCGTAAGTCTTTTTAGATTTTTCAAATTCTTTATTTTCCCGATAGGCCATCGCAAGATTGAAAAGTAGTTCCCATTGTCGTCCGAAATTTTCTATTCCTTCTTCTAAAACCTCTATTGCTTTTGTGATTTTTTTTCTAAAAATGAGTGTTTTTGAATAATTTTCTAAAAAATATGGGTTTTTATTTTCTAAATATGCAATATATAAAAATTTTTCTGAATTTTCGTAATCATTTTTTTGTAAATATAATAATCCCAACAAATTATTTGCATCCGGATTTTTCGGATTTTCTTTTATAAAATCAAGATACAAATTTTCTGCTTCATCTAAATTTCCTGCCTTATGCAGTTCGAATGCTCGGTTGAATTTGTTTGAATTTTCCATTTTTTTATTATATCAAATTTAGTTAAATTGTGCATTTTCGATTTGTAAATTTTAAAAAATGTAAATTTATTTTAATACAGATGGCAAATTATTTTTTTTCGGATTTTAAAACCCATGAAGTCAGTGTATATTGAAAGGATTTATATGATATCAAAAATTACCCCTGCAGTAAAAAATCAAATGAAAAATTCTATGAAAATATTTAAAAGGAATAATCCGGATGTGTCTGAAACCGTCCACTTTGATCGCAAGTTGGGAAAAATAAGACAGCAAGCAATAGATCTGTATGAAAGAAATCTTGAAGGGTTAAACATTTTTGACACAACTGAATCTAACAGACCTATATATGATGAAGCTATTGATACTTTGCGTAATTTTGTTAACGAAAATATCCCAAAAATTGAAGACAGAAAAGCAGTGTACCAAAGCATCCTTGCAGAAGTAAATCCTAAAAAACATGCCGAAATCGAAGCTTTCAGCGGAAAACTTGAAATTCTTCCAACTCCGTCTGTAGCAAAGAATGTTATGGAACTTGATACTCAATTAGATGCTCTTGAGGGCAAGCTACAAAGAATTAAAAACGAAGCAATTCAAAACGGCCAAACTGAATTAAACAGAAAACAATTAACTCGATATAATAAAGTTATCAGGGAATATAACAAAGTAAGAGAGCAACATGCTTTTGCTGTAAGAGTTTTTCAAAGAATGAAAGGCGCCAATCAGACCATTTTCGAAGAATTTGGCATGGGTGATTTTTATAAAAAATATTCTTCGTTTCCATACTCTATGAGTCAAAAAATATCTACTCCGGCAGGCATTCCGCAAAGTGTAAAAAGTGTTAACGGCTCAACAAAGTATATTTATGAAGCAATCCCTCGAAGCGGAATCTATCCAAGTGGAAAACAAATGGTAGAGTTAAAAGATGTGCCTAAAGCCAAACTCATTTTGAACACATTAACAGACAAAATTTCTCACGTTATATCATCAGATCAATATGGCAAAAGAGAAATTAAATTCTATAATGAAGACGGTGATTTGTTTAAGATAACTACCTCCGACCCGCGCTCTAAAAAAGTCAAGGTTAAAAATATAAAAACAAAATAATTGAAAAAGCTCCGAATTTTCGGGGCTTTTAAATTATTTATCCCGGGCCGAATTTATCAATTTCAAGCGTGTGACGAATTAAAGCATGTGCCATTAATAAGAGATACGGATTAATTTTATTTGTATCTGCCATATTAATTTTTGCCTGAGGTTTTTGGCCTTCTAATGCCGGCAAAATTGCTTTATCTGAAGTTTCAAATGTAAGTGATGATTGCATTGAATAATGTTTTTCATCTGATTGAATTCGTAGCATTAGGGCATCTCTCGGAAATTCTTTATTGCAATTAATATTTACTAAAACTGAGTTGGAGTTTTCAAGAATGAGTGTTGCATTAATTACTCCATAATTCATTGTGGTAATTGCAACGACAAGAATGCTGTCGGAGTCTTCCTCAGCAGAAGATTTTTCTATTGCCAAGTCAAAACCAACACCTTCTTGAAGCGGAAGCCACGGCAAATATAACAGCATCAAAAGTTTCAATGTTTGACCGCTATCGTTTTGAGCTGCAGTTGCAATACTTGCGTTAATTAATCTTGCAGCATCTTTCATTTGTGATAAATCTGTAATCCCTGCTTTTGATGCGTTTGCCATTGCTGTTATAAGCTTTGCAATTGCATCTTTTCCATTTGCTCTTATCATTTGTGAAAGCTCGTTTAAATCTATCAGAATACTCCCGTTAATTTGCAAATTTTTCAATGTGGATTGCAGTTGATTTAAAGATTGGGCAGACATTTTATTTAAGGCAATTTGTAAATCAGCACCTGTCAAGCCTTCCAGTTGCGCCAAAATTTGTGCTTGTGAAGATGTTAGAGAGGAATTCATAGCCCCTGCGAGTCGTTGATTAAGTTGGGCTATGGAAATATTTCTCTGTATCATATAAACAAGCTCATTCATATTTTTAGGCAGCTTCATCATATCTTTGATAAAAACCGAATTGTCTGCCCCTGTGAGTTGTCCCATTTTGGGAGTGACTTCATTTTGAAGCGTCGGTGATGAATTGGGCACGGCTTGAGGTTGGGCAGATGCAGATTGAGCAGATGTTTGGGATGCAAAATTATTCTGCGCAACAATATTTGCTTTATTAAAATTTGTTGCGTTATAGTTTACATATTTTGAAATAAGTTTGCCTAAATTAAAATCTGCCATATTATCTCAATTATAATCATTTTGCAATAAATGTCCAGAATCTACCGTAAAAATAATTACCGTTTTTTTAATTTTTAATCATCTATTTTAAAGCTCAGATACACTGCGCAAATTTACATTTTATATAAAAATTTGTTCTTAGGGTTGAAATTCAATTAAAAATATGGTAATATATTAATATAGGGATTGGCTTTAGCAAAAGGGACTTTATATGAATAGCAATCTGAATAGATTTATTTTAGCGAAATTTTTTTCAATATTTCCTAAAGGACGTCGTAAATATGCGTTTACCTTGGCGGAGGTTCTTATCACCCTTGGCATAATTGGGGTGGTGGCAGCAATGACATTGCCCGTAATACAAACTAAAATGGATGAACGTGCAAATATGACGTCATTAAAAAAATTTTATACTGAATTTTTAAACGCAACCAACCTCCTAGTTTTTGAAGAAGATATCCCGGAATATTGGGGATTACGTGATAATGACAGCGAATCATCTGATATTGTTATGAACCTGTACAAATCACGTTTATCAATGATAAAAACATGTTCTCAATCAGATTCTTCCTGTTTTCCATTTCCTATATATGGTTCTGACGGTACAGAAAAAATCACTGCAGAAAAATACACAAGCTGGGCAATGAGAGGTTTCATCTTAAACAATGGTACAACCGTTTGTTTCGACGTTAATAACGGATGGTTTTCAGTATTCTTTGATGTAAACGGTTTTAAGCCGCCAAACAAATTGGGCACAGATGTTTTTGTTTGGGCAGTAAATTCCAAAGGGAAAATTGTTAACATGAACGATGATCCATCTATTAACAGCGAGGGAAAAGATGATGATTACAATTTCGCTTTCATATATATGGC
>Ga0256404_1012971_pt1 | contig 10683 bp, 7 predicted proteins | sample RumenRJG_01DNA_FD_185990 | JGI IMG/M metagenome (GOLD analysis project Ga0256404, IMG submission 185990) | Bovine rumen microbial communities from Lethbridge, Alberta, Canada - RJG_01 | ecosystem: Host-associated > Mammals > Digestive system > Stomach > Rumen | place: Canada: Alberta | collected...
CCAGAAGGTCCAGCTTGCGCGGCGAGAAGCTGCTGTTGACGATGGAGTTCATGTGGTACATGTAGTGATATTTTGACTCATAGCCGACGGCGATGCCGCTGTCGCACTGCATCATCAGCGCGTAAGTGGTCCCGATATCCTCGAAAATCTTCCCCTTGGGGTAGGAGACCTTGTCAAAAAGGCTCCGGTGGTAGAGCTTGGCCCAGGCGGAGGTGTCGATCACGTCGTGGTAGAGCATCCGGCGCAGGCAGGTCTCGACGTCCAGAAGCTCGTCCTCGGAGGAGCCGTGGTCCTTGCTGCTTCCGTTGTCGTACTCGGTGACGTGCTGGCATATGGACATGCGGGTCTCATATTTGACGATCAGGTCATAGAGGTACTCGACAAAATCCGGATCGACATAGTCGTCGGGATCGATGCAGGTGATGTACTCGCCGGTGGAATGGGCAATGCCGTAGTTTCGGGCGTCGGACAGGCCGCCGTTTTCCTTGTGCAGGGCCTTGACGCGCGGATCTTTCAGCGCATACTGGTCGCACAGGGCGGGGCAGCCGTCGGGCGAGCCGTCGTCCACCATCAGGATCTCGAGGTTGTCGTAGGTCTGGTTCAGGACGGCCTGCATGCAGCGGTCGAGATATTCCTCTATATTGTAAATGGGAAGGACTACAGAGATCAGCGGTCGGTTCATCAGCCTTTCGCTCCTTTCGTGTAATTTCGATACGCCTCTTTCAGGGTCAGCCCGTCCGCGCGGGACAGGCGGTACTCGTCGCCGACAGCCCGGCAGAAGAGGGCCATCTCCTCCTCGATCCCCAGGCGCTCGGCGAGGCCGTAGGACATGCGGAAGGCGTCGAGGCAGCGCTGTTTTTCCTTTTCGTCCGCATTGGAAGCGGTCACGCCGAAGAACTTTCGGTGGTAGCTGTCCGACTTGCACGTGTCAAAATATCGCTTGACAGCATTTCGGACCTCAAGGCTGAAGGCCTCGGCAAAGAGCGGATCGGTGTGAACCTTCTCATCCAGTTCAAGCCCGCGCAGGGTCTTAAGGACCTCCTTTACGTGGCGGGACGGGAACACTTTGCTGCTTCTGAACAGGTAGAGGTAGTCCAGGAAAGCCAGCATGAACTTATCCACTTTTCTCTCCGGATTGGCAGGGTCCGTGCAGCGGTACTCATAGAGCGCTTTGCGGTAGGCGCCGGCAGGATCGCTGTCTCCGGCAGCCGCCAGATATTCTTCAAGAAGCCTCAGTCTCGAGGCGGGATCGATCTCATCGTAATAGGATTCAAGAAGGTCGTTTAAGTCAGCCATGGCGGACTCCTTTCATCATTTTCAAATCTTTTCAATAATGCTATTATACATTTAGTTGGAATATTTTGGCACTTTATATAGAGGAGGAACAGGAATAAAATGCTCAAAGACCCGGTAAAGACCAAGAATGAGATCGTGGAGTGGATCAGGGAATACTTCGAGGAGAACGGCAAGGGATGCAAGGCCGTGATCGGTATTTCGGGAGGAAAGGACTCCAGCGTGGCCGCGGCGCTCTGCGCGGAAGCTCTCGGCAAGGACAGAGTTGTCGGCGTGATGATGCCCAACGGCGTTCAGAGCGACATTTCCGACTCCGTTAAACTTGTCGAGTTCCTCGGGATCCCTCACGTGGAACTCAATATCGGCGGCGCTTTCCAGGCCATGAAGGCTATGCTGGAAGGCAGCGAGGATCTGCTGGCCATCTGCGGGACCGACAAGATCACAAAGGACACCGAAATCAATCTGCCTCCCAGGCTCAGGATGTCCACGCTTTACGCGGTGGGACAGATGCTGCCCGGCGGCGCCAGAGTCGTCAACACCTGTAACGCTTCCGAAGATTATGTCGGCTATTCGACCAAATACGGCGACGCGGCGGGCGACTTCAGCCCTATGTCTCATCTGCTCGTGCATGAAGTGCAGCAGATCGGCGACATTCTCGGCCTTCCCTATGAACTTGTCCACAAGACGCCCTCCGACGGACTCAGCGGACAGGACGATGAGCAGAAACTCGGCTTCACCTATGCGGCGCTGGACAAATATGTGCTCACCGGCGTGTGCGAGGACGAAGCCACCAAGGCCAAGATCGACCGCCTGCACAGGCTCAACCTGCACAAGCTTCGCCTGATGCCCGCCTTCGAGCCCTCTCAGGAGAGCAGAGCGCAGTGATGACTTGAACATAAACGGTTCCTGGCCACGTGAATTGGCGAGGAACCGTTTTTGCAATTAATTCAGCATCCCGGTATGCAGAGCATTTGGCACTGGAGCGTGCTGAACTACTAATAAACTGAACCCCCGGAGGAACTGTAAATGTTTGATAAGAGGCTGATGGCCTTATGCCCGGAAAGTAAAAAATACATTGTGGGAAATATTCTCCTGCAGTGGCTCGAATTATGTATGAACGCGGTGATGATCGGGCTGATCGCGAAAGCGGCGGAGAGGCTGTACAGAGGAGAGCTCACGCCGCAGAACGCGGCGCCGGGCTTCGTGGTCATTCTGGTGACGATCATCCTGCGATTTTTTGTCGCAAGATACGCGGTCCGAATGAGCTACCTGGCGTCCCGAACGGTCAAGCGCAAGCTCCGCGACCTGATCTACAAGAAGCTGTTAAAGCTCGGCATGAGCTACCGCGAAAAGGTGACCACGGCGGAGATCGTCCAGGAGTCGGTCGAGGGAGTGGACCAGCTGGAGAGCTATTTTGGCCAGTATGTGCCGCAGTTCTTCTACGCCTTCATCGCGCCGCTGACCCTGTTCGTGATCTTTTGGGCGGCGGGGAGTCTCCGGACAGGGCTCGTGCTCCTCTTGTGCGTCCCGCTGATCCCGGGCACGATCATGATGGTGCAGAAGATCGCCAAGAAGATCCTGGCAAAATATTGGGACCAGTACACGCAGCTTGGCAGCACCTTCCTTGAGAACCTGCAGGGCATGACGACGCTCAAGATCTATCAGGCGGACGAGTACAAGCATGAGCAGATGAACAGGGAATCGGAGCAGTTCAGGGTCGTGACCATGAAGGTGCTCACCATGCAGCTCAATTCCATCATCATCATGGACCTTCTGGCCTACGGCGGCGCGGCGGTCGGCATCGTGCTGGCGACCCGCTCCTTCGTGGCGGGAGAGCTGGATATTGCACCGTGCCTTTTCATGATCCTTCTGTCGGCGGATTTCTTCCTCCCCATGAGAAAACTCGGAAGCTATTTCCACGTGGCCATGAACGGGATGGCGGCCAGCGACAGGATCTTCAAGTTCCTTGAGACCGAGGAGCCCCCGAAGAAGACAGTGCAGTTCCCCGAAGGCGGCGGAAATTTCCTCTTGAAGAGTGTGTGCTTTTCCTATGACGGGGAGAGGAACGTCCTGAACAGGGTCAATATGCAGATTCCGCAGAACAGCTTCGTGGGGATCGTCGGCGAGAGTGGCAGCGGGAAATCCACGATCGCTTCCCTGCTCACCGGGCGAAACACGATCGACAGCGGAACCATCATGATCGGCCCCGACAGGCTCACGGAATGCTCGGAGGAGAGCCTCATGAAGGGGATCACCTACATAGGATCCACGTCCTACCTCTTCAAGGGAACGGTCAGGGATAACCTTCTGATGGGGGACCCCGGTGCGGACGACGACAGGCTCTGGAAGGTTCTGGAGGAGTGCCGGATGGACCGGTTCCTGCAGAGCAAAGAAGGCCTGGATACGAAGCTCACCGAAAACGCGCAGAATCTGTCCGGCGGGCAGAAACAGAGGATCGCCCTGGCGCGGGCGCTGCTGCATGACAGTCCGGTCTATATTTTCGACGAGGCGACCAGCAACATCGATGTGGAGAGCGAGGAGATCATCCTGAACAGGATCCGGGCTCTCAGAGGCAAAAAGACCATCATCCTGATCTCGCACCGCCTGGTCAACACGCGGGACGCGGACAGGATCTTTGTGATCGACAAGGGCAAAGTTGCCGAGAGCGGCACGCACAGAGAGCTCATGAAGTGGGGCGGCACTTATTCCGTTCTGTGGAGAACGCAGCAGAAGCTGGAGCGCTTCGGCAGGGATGATGAATCCGGCGAAGAGTGGCTGACCGGTGAGATGGAAAAGATTGCCGCCACCGGTGAGATCGATCTGGCCGGGGTGACCGGACGGATCGGGAATACTGGTAGGATCTCGGATACGGGGCGTGTCGGGAATACGGGTCGGATTGGGAATACCGGGCGGATCGGGAATACTGGTAGGATCTCGGATACGGGGCGGATTGGGAATACCGGTCGGATTTCGGATACGGGGCGTGTCGGAGACACTAGACGGATCGGGAACACCGGAGAATTGAAAGTGGGAAAGGAGGCAGATCAGGATGAGTAAAAAAACGGCTTCTGAAAAGCAGTCATCAAAAAGACGTTCATCAAAGAAATCATCAAAAAAGCCGTCAAAGTTCGTAACGCTCTTTAAGATGCTCGGTCTGGTCAGACCTCTCACCAGCTATATGATCCTGGCAGTGGCGGCGGGAACGCTCGCTTATCTCGCCGTGCAGTTTATCCCTGTACTGGGCGGATACGCAATTCTGAACGGCCTGGGACTGGACGTACCCATTGCGGTCGGGACCATCTGGATTCTGCTCCCTGTTTTGGCGCTGGTCAGGGCGATCCTTCGGTTCATTGAGCAGAGACTGAACCACTATATCGCGTTTACGCTGCTCGCGCTCGTCCGCGACAGAGTATTCGGCGCGCTGCGAAGGCTCTGCCCCGCCAAGCTCGAAGGCAGGGATAAAGGCGACCTGGTCTCGCTGATCACTTCGGACGTAGAGCTTCTGGAAGTGTTCTACGCGCACACTATTTCGCCCATCTGCATCGCGCTTATCGTGGAGACTGTGATGTGCGTTTACATCGGCACATTCCACGTTGGGCTCGGTCTTTTGGCGCTGGCTGCCTTTCTGTGTGTGGGTATTGTGGTGCCGGTCATCATCTCGGGAGTCAGCGGGAATATGGGCGACAAAGTCCGGAAGCATTCGGCAGATCTCTCTTCTTGCGTACTCGAGAACATTCGCGGACTTGACGAGACGATTCAGTACGACGGCAGTAAGAGCAGGATGGCGGCTATGCGGCAGCAGTCCAAGACGCTGTTGTGGCACCAGAATGCACTGAATCGCCTGACGGGCCTGAACCTGGCCATCGCCAACACCTTTATTCTGGTCTTCGACGTGCTGATGGTCGCGGCGGCGGGCTGGTTCTATATGACCGGCAAGGTCGGGTTTGACGGATTTTTGCTGCCGGTACTGGCGCTTTTGTCCTCTTTTGGCCCCGTATCAGCGCTGGCAAGCCTGGGCACAACCTTGCAGAACACCGTCGCCTCCGGAGCCCGCGTGCTCGCGATCCTGGAAGAAGAGCCCGAGACGGAAGAAATCACGGGCCAGGAGGAGGTCGAATTCCACGGCGCGGACTGCCGCAAAGTCACTTTCGGCTACGGGCGCGAAAATGTGCTCAGCAATTTCTCACTGAGCATCCATGAGAATCAGATCATCGGAATCGTGGGAGAGAGCGGCTGCGGAAAATCTACGCTCATGAAGCTTCTGATGCGCTTCTGGGATGTGAAAGACGGCCGGATCGGAATTGTGGACGATCCCGCTCCAGGCGCATCCGGGCGAAATGTCGTCGACCTGCGGGAGATCAACACCTCCAACCTGCGCGACATGCAGGGCTACATGACGCAGGATACGGAGATGTTTAAAGACACGATCGCAGGCAACATCCGGATCGCAAAGCTGGACGCGACGCAGGAAGAGATCGAAGAAGCCTGCAGAAAAGCTTCTGTGCACGACTGGATCATGACGCTTCCCGACGGCTACGAGACCAATGTGGGCGAGCTCGGAGACACGCTCTCCGGCGGCGAGCGGCAGAGAATTGGCCTTGCGAGGGCTTTCCTGCACGATGCGCCTTTCATGTTGCTCGATGAGCCCACCAGCAACCTGGACAGCCTCAATGAGACTGTTATCCTTAAGGCTCTCAAGGAGGAAGCTAAGGGCAAGACTGTGCTGCTTGTGTCGCACAGGAAGTCGACGATGAGAGTGGCGGATACGGAGATTGCGATGTGATGTGTCAGGGGGACGTATCAAGTGACACACCCGCGAAAGTCCCTCAAAAACCCCTCCAACATAAAACACGGGAGTGCTGCAACAGTGCAGCACTCCCGTAAAAAAATGTGTCAGTAGATACGTCCCCGTGACACAAAATGTGTCACATCGAGATCAGCCCGAACGCATTCGCGATGGAACTGAGCAGAATGATCAGAACGAAGAGAGGCGCGATATAGCGGATCATGACCCGGAAGATCTTCTTGCGGCGGAAGGGATGTCCGTCGACCTCAACTTCCTGCTCGAGCCTCTCGAGGCCCATGCATCTTGTCACAAGCAGGCAGATGGCCAGCGCCGCGATGGGCATCATCACGGAATTGGTGAGGAAATCGAAGAAATCCAGGAAAGGCATTCCGATGATGGTGATGAACGCCAGCGGGCCGTAGCCCAGGCAGGAGAGGGTTCCGAGCGACAGCATGATCACAGCCATGACCGTAGTGCACTTGAAGCGGCTCCACTTGAATTCATCCGCGATGGTGGAAACCGCGCTCTCCGTGAGTGCGATGGAGCTGGTCAGCGCCGCGAAGAGCACCAGCGTGAAGAACAGGATTCCGATCATGCGTCCGAAGCCCATGCTCGCGAAGATCTTGGGCATCGTTATGAACATGAGGGAAGGCCCTGCGTTTAAGTGCTCCGGGTCGCCGCCGGAGAAGGCGAAGACCGCGGGAATGATCATCATACCTGCCAAAATAGCGATGGCCGTATCGAAGAACTCGACCTGACGAGTGGAATCTTCAATGCTGACATCCTTCTTCATGTAGGAACCGAAAGTGATCAGAATACCCATGGCGATGGACAGGGAATAGAACATCTGGCCCATGGCGGACACCACTGTCATCCAGGAGAAGTTCTCCAGGTGAGGGATCAGCAGGTAAGCGACGCCGGCCATGGCGCCGGGGCGCGTGATGGTGTACACACTGATCACAATTGCAAGGACCAGCAGGATCGGCATCATGAACTTGGAGACTCTCTCAATGCCGTTTTCCACACCCATGTAGATGATGGCAAGAGTGAGAGCCAGAAAAACGAAGAACCAGAACTCCGCAGAGACTCCGTTCGTGATGAATTCCGTGAAAAAAGTATCTGAGGTGATCGCGTCCATATCTGTGGTGAGGAATGCAAAGAGGTATTTGCAGACCCAGCCTCCGATTACGGAGTAATAGGGACAGATCAGCATCGGCACGATGGCGTTGAGCCAGCCGCCGGCTTTGGCGTAGGGAGATTTACTGTAAAAGCGGAAGGCGCTCACGGGACTCTTCTGCGTAGAGCGCCCGATGGCAGTCTCTGCGATGATCATCGTGTAGCCAAAAGTAAGGGCAAGGATGATGTAGACAAGAAGAAATGCGCCGCCGCCGTACTTGGCTGCCAGGTAAGGGAATCTCCAGATGTTTCCCAGGCCGACGGAAGCGCCGGCTGCGGAGAGGACAAATCCCAGTTTGCCTGTGAATGAACCGCGTTGATTTTGTTCCAAAATGAAAGCCTCCTTCTAATTTCGTCGATTTTTCTATCATATAACAGATTTGGAACAAAATCTATCTTTTTCAGATTTTCCAGAGCATATATCCGATAAGAGCAGCATCAAGTATGAAAAAAACAAATAATAACATGTCACGCATAGCATACCTCCTTGGGGCAGGCAAAAAATCGAGGCAGGGCCCGATATTGCGGGCAGGCCAAAAAATCGAGGCAGAGCCCTAAACTCTGTTCATCCGGTATCCGACGCCGATTCTGGTCTGAATATACTGCGGGTGCGTGGTGTCTTTTTCGATCTTTTTTCGCAGGGAAGCCATAAAAACTCTGAGGGAAGCGAGATCGCTGTCGAAGGTGCCGCCCCAGATGGCGTCCGTCAGGTAGGTGTGGGTCAATGTTTTGCCGATGTTCTTGCAAAACAGACAGAGCAGCCGGTATTCGATCGGAGTCAGGGAGAGCTCTTCGCCGCCCATGTAAGCGGTCCCTGCGGCAAAATCGACCTTGAGGTCTCCGTTTTCAAATATATGGGAGGGCAGGGACCCCTGCGACGCGGCGAGGCGTCTCTGGGTGACCCGGAGCCTTGCCAGAAGCTCGTCCACGGAGAAGGGCTTGGTCAGATAGTCGTCGGCTCCGGCGTCCAGGGCTTCGATTTTGTCCGCGTCTTCGCTGCGGGCGCTGATGACGATGATCGGCGTCGCCGACCAGGTGCGGATCTTGCGGATCAGGTCCACGCCGTCCATATCCGGAAGGCCCAGATCCAGGAAGATGACGTCCGGATTGTGGGACGTGATCTGCAGGAGCGCGTCGGAGGCGCTCGAAGCGGTCAGATAACGGTAGTTGTGGATATCGAGTGTCGTGGACATCAGGTTCTGTATGAGCTTGTCATCCTCCACGACCAGGACCATAAATTTATTCATGAAGTGTGACCTCCTTAATGGGCAGTGTAAAGGAAAAGACGCAGCCGTGCGGCAGGTTGTCGTCCAACATGATCTCGCACTCGTGCGCGCGGACGATGGAGCGGCAGAGGGCAAGTCCCAGGCCGAGGCTTCTCTTGGAGTCGGTCACTTTCCGGGAACCGCTGTAAAACATTGCGAACACCCGGTCTTTCTCCTCGTCCGGGATGCCGGGCCCGTCGTCGGAGACAGAGACTTTGGCGCAGTCTCTGAGATTCTCGCTCCGGATCCGGATGGTGGTACCCGGAGGGGTGTACCGGATCGCGTTGTCTATGAGGTTGATGAGGACCTGCACGATCAGCCGGCCGTCCACATCGACGATGATCGGGTCCGCGGAGGGCTCAAACAGAATCTTGTAAGCGCTGCTTCTTCGGTCGATGTGAAGGAGCGCCTCGGAGATGATGTCATCCAGGAGCTCCGGGCTGCGGTGCAGCTGCATGGTCCCGTCTTCGATGCGGCTGACGGCCAGCAGGTTTTCGACCAGACTGCTGAGCCACGTGGAGTCGTCGTAGATATCCTGATAGAGCTGCCGGCGCGTCGCCTCGTCGAGAGTGTCTGCCGAGGTGAGGAGATTGCTGGCGTTCCCCGATATGGAGGTGAGCGGCGTGCGCAGGTCGTGGGAGATGGAGCGCAGAAGGTCCGCGCGAAGCTTCTCATTGCGGCGCCGCAGCACTTCTTCCTCTTTCTCCCGCTGTATGCGCTCCTTTTCCAGCGCCATGGAGCACTCGCCGAGCACGGAGACGATCAGGCCCCGGTCAAACTGGCCGGTCCGGTCATCCGATTCATCTTCCGCGCTGTAGGCGGCGACGGCGTATACCCGGTCGTGGCTGCTGACGGGAAGAAACCGCATGGGATTGGCGGGAAACTCGTCCGTTCCGCTTCCGGCCTCACTTCCGGTCATAAAGACCCGCTTTACGGCCGGCAGACTTTTGCCGTCAGTGGGAAGCTCCTCGGGAGAAGACTTTCCGGGAGAGAAGACAAGGCAGGTGTCGGCGCCCCTGCTCTGATCGTACAGGCAGACCTGCTTGTTCATGAGCTTGGTGAGCTGCGCGCCTGTCGTGAAGAGGATCTCGTCGTACCCGCTCAGCTTGTGGAGCTGGCTCGCCGTATCAAACAGAAGCTTTGTGCGGGCGTACATGGCGTCGGACTGCCTGGCGATCGCCTTGAGCCTGGCCGCGATGGTACAGGATATGTAGGAGACGATCAGCATGACGACGAAAGTGACGGGATATTCCGCGTCGTAGGCGTGGAGCGTGAACAGCGGCTGCGTGAAGAAGAAGTTGAAGACGATCATCGCCTCGAAGGACACTATGAAGTTGCTGATGTAGTTTGTGATCAGAACGGCGGAGATCAATACGCCCAAAATATAGACGGATATGATCGTCGCGTCCGAAAACCCGAGGGAGCGAAAGAGCAGTCCCACGAGCGTGCAGACAGCCAGAACGCCGTTATAGATCAGAAAATCGAGAACGAGATTCCTGCTGTTTACGGCGCCCAGGACTGCGAAAAGGGGGCTTTTCTGTATTTTGCCACCCATATGCCTGTCATCAGATCTTAATGGAAACATTTATCGACGTCCTTGTTCTTTCCAATGACCATCAGGGTCTGGTTCCTGCGAAGAGGGGCGTCGGGGTTGATGTCGGTGATCAGCAGCTCGCCTTGCTTAATGGCAAATACGTTGATCTTATGTTTGCGCCTCAGATCCAGGGAAGCCAGACTCATTCCGGTCCAGTTATCGGGGATCGACATTTCATAGACCGCATACTCTTCTCCGAGAGGAGTGTAGTCCAAAATATGGTTTGAACTATAACGTATTGCCGTCCATTCGGCAAGCTGTCTTTCGGGATAGATCACCTCATCGGCGCCATTTCTGGCAAGGAACCTCGCGTGTACATCTCTTGCGGCCCTTGCGACCACGTGCTGGGCGCCCAGATCCTTGAGAAGGGCCGTTGTCTCCAGGGAAGACTGGAAATCGTCGCCGATCGCGACGATGCACACGTCATAATTGCGGACCCCCAGGGTCTGCATGAAGTCGGCGCGCGTGCTGTCGCCGATCAGCCCGTCCGTCACATAGGGAAGGACCGCGTCCACGCGCTCTTCGAGCATATCGACGGCCATGACCTGATGGCCCATCTCGTTCAGTTT
>Ga0256404_1012973_pt1 | contig 10681 bp, 9 predicted proteins | sample RumenRJG_01DNA_FD_185990 | JGI IMG/M metagenome (GOLD analysis project Ga0256404, IMG submission 185990) | Bovine rumen microbial communities from Lethbridge, Alberta, Canada - RJG_01 | ecosystem: Host-associated > Mammals > Digestive system > Stomach > Rumen | place: Canada: Alberta | collected...
AAATACCTGTCCCAAAGCGGCTTGTCTGTGAGTACGACACGAAATACCTCCGTGTGGAATATCAACACCTTCCCCAACCAGAATCCCTCGCGTGCGAACCCCCGTGGCTCGCCACGGGGTAAGTCAGGACGGGCATCATCTCGGCAAAGGACCGGACCATCACCTCTGAGAGCGAGACGATGGAGGGCCTGCTGCAGACTGATGCGGCCATCAACCCCGGCAACTCCGGCGGCGCCCTGCTGGATGCGAACGGGAACCTGATCGGCATCAACGTCGCAAAGTACAGCTCCACCGACGTGGAGGGCATGGGCTATTCGATCCCGTCCAACAAGGTCCTCACCATTGTGGAGGAGATGCTAAGCGGCCAGTATGCGGCAGCTTCCTCTGCTACAGAATCGGGGAGCTCCCAGAACAATCTCTGAAAAAGGACAACAGCATCCGCACCGGGACGAAAGACCGGGGTTTTCCAGAGAACCCCCTGTCTGCTATACTGATCCTGGCCAGAGGACACGGCTATTTTCGGCCGTGTCTTTTTGTGCTGTGCCTGGATGAATAGCAGAAGGAGGGAGCATGGACGTAAAAAGGGCACTTGCAAAGGCGGCGCTTGGAGCAGGCATTGCGGCGGGCGGGTTCCTTGGAGCCCTCACGGCGGCGGAGTACCGCCCGAAGGGGGAGGAGAAGCTCCCTGTCACAAAGACCGGAGAGGGCTCCGGGAGGGCGGCAAAAGAGGGGGAGACGCTCACCCTCCTTACCTGGAACATCGGCTTTGGCTGTTTCGATGCCGGCGCGGACTTCTTCAAGGACGGCGGAACAAAGATCTTCCCCGCGGACAAGGCCGCCGTGGAGAGAAACATCGGGGACATCGGACAGGGGATTTCCTCCCTCCATCCCGACGCAGTCTTTCTCCAGGAGGCGGATCAGAGGAGCTTTCGCTCCCATGGGATCGATGAGGTCTCTTCCCTTGCGGCTGCCGCTGCAGAGGGAGGAGATCCTGTCTACACCGCCTTTGCAAAGAACTTCAATGTCCTATTTGTGCCCTATCCCGTGCCGCCCATCGGCCACGTGGAGAGCGGCATCGTCACCATCAGCCGCCTGGAGCCGGAAAGAGAGATGCGGCTGTCCCTCCCCTGCCCGTTTCGCTGGCCGGTGCGCACCTGCAACCTAAAGCGCTGCCTGCTTCTCTCCAGGATCCCGGTGCGGGATGCAGAAGGAGAGAGGACGGGAAGAGACCTGGTCCTTGTCAACCTCCACCTCGAGGCCTATGACGACGGGGCGGGAAAGACCGCGCAGACAAGGGCGCTGCTGAAAGTCCTCGAAAGAGAGCGCAGAAAAGGAAACTACGTGATTGCAGGCGGAGACTTCAACCAGAGCTTCTCCACAACGGATACCTCCCGGTATCCGCTGCGGGATTCCAGGCTCTGGCAGTGCGGCATTCTTGATACCGGGGCCTTCGGGGAGAACTGGCAGTTTGCGCAGGACGGGGAGCATCCCTCCTGCCGGTCGCTCGACAGGCCTATTGCCGGCGCCGACAGGGACACGTTTCAGTACTACGTGGTGGATGGCTATATCGCGTCGGACAACGTGGAGATCCTGTCAGCCAGGACGCAGGACTTCGGATTTGCCTCCTCGGACCACAACCCGGTGGTTCTCAGCTGCCGGCTGAAGCCCCGAATGGGCGAAAATGGAAAGGAATAGCGGATTGAGAGAAAGAAGAACCCAAAAGGAAACCAAAGTGGGCAGCAGGGCCCTTGCCCTGCTCCTTGGCCTTTCCCTTGCAGGCAGTCTTGCCGCCTGCGGGACGAAAGGGGAGAGCACGGCAGAGGCGGGAAGTACAGAGACAACACAGACACCCTCTGCCGCAGATCCCGTCACGAAGCAGAGCTACTACTTCGACACGGTCTGCCAGATCACGGTCTACGACATGGACGACATGACGCAGGAGAATGCGGAGATGGCGATCCAGGCAGCGTTTGAAAAGTGCGCCTATTATGAAAAACTGCTGTCAAAGACAAAGGAGGGATCCGACATCTGGAATGTGAACCACGCGGAAGGGGCGCCCACGGAGTGCGATCCGGAGACCATCTCCATCATCGAGAAGGGCATCTCCTACGGGGACCTCACGGACGGAAAGTTCGACATCACGATCGGCACCTGTGAGGACCTGTGGGACTTCCACTCGGATGATCCGAAGGTCCCGGATGCGGATGCTCTCGCAGAGGCTGTAAAGCACGTGGACTATAAGAACATCGAGGTGGACGGCAATACGGTCACAATGAAGGATCCAGACTGCGAGATCGACCTCGGCGGCATCGCAAAGGGCTACATCGCAGACCGCACGGCGGAGGTCCTGCGGGACCAGGGTGTGACCTCTGCGATCATCAGCCTCGGCGGCAACATCGAGTGCGTGGGTGCAAAGCCCCAGGATGCCGGCGGGACAAGGCCCTTTACGATCGGCATCGAGACGCCGTATTCCGACATGACGAAGATCGTCGGCACTGTGCAGATCACGAACGGCACGGCGGTCACCTCCGGCGTCTACGAGCGGTACTTCACCGTGGACGGCAAGGAGTACCACCACATCCTCGATCCGAAGACCGGATACCCCGTGGACACCGACACGCTGGGCGTGACGATCATTGGAGCTGAGGGGACCAGCGCGGACTGCGATGCGCTGTCCACGAGCTGCCTCATCCTGGGATCGGAGAAGGGAAAGGAACTCATTGAGAGCCTGGACGGATACGAGGCGGCCTTCATCCTGCGGGATGACAGCATTGTGGAGACAAGCGGGATGAATCTGACCGAGATGAAATCCTGATCATCAATCAAGCATCAAAAGCAAAGGGGAAGGAAAATGGAAAACCTGTTGTACGGCGCAGCCTATTATGACGAATACATGCCCGAGGAGCGGCTTCAGGAGGACATACGGCTTCTTCAGAAGGCGCACATGAATGTCGTCCGGATCGGGGAGAGCACCTGGGCAACCTGTGAGCCACAGGACGGAGTCTTTGACTTCTCCCACGTGACGAAGGTCATCGAGGCCATGGGGAAGGCGGGAATCTCCGTCATCATCGGGACCCCGACCTACGCGGTGCCCTCCTGGATGGTGAAGGAGTACCCTGACGTTCTGGCGACCACAAAGACCGGCCGCGGCCTCTACGGACCCCGGCAGATCATGGACATCACGAACAAGACCTACCTGTTCTACGCAGAGCGGGTGATCCGGAAGATGATGGAGATCTGCCTTCCCTATAGAAACGTCATCGGCATCCAGCTCGACAACGAGACCAAGGCCTACGGCACTGCGGGGAGAAATGTTCAGGCGGGCTTTGTGAAGTACTTAAAGGAGAAGTTCCACGGAAGCTGTGAGGAGATGAACCGGGCCTTCGGTCTTGACTACTGGAGCAACCGGGTGAATTCCTGGGAGGACTTTCCGGATGTCCGGGGCACGATCAACGGGAGCCTCGGCGCGGAGTTCCAGCGGTATCAGAGAAAGCTGGTTGCCGAGTTCCTTTCGTGGCAGCGGAGCATCGTGGACGAGTACAGAAGACCCGACCAGTTCGTGACCCACAACACGGACTTTTCCTGGAGGGGCTACTCCTATGGCCTCAACGGCGAGACCGACGTGTATGAGAACGCAAAGGCCTTTACGGTGACCGGCACCGACATCTATCACCCCTCGCAGAAGCACCTGACCGGCATGGAGATCGCCTTCGGCGGCGATGTGACAAGGTCCACAAAGTCCGACAACTACTACGTCCTCGAGACCGAGGCCCAGGGCTTTGCCCAGTGGCTCCCCTACAGGGGACAGCTCCGGCTCCAGGCCTACAGCCACCTTGCCTCCGGCGCGGACATGGTGGAGTACTGGCACTGGCACTCCCTCCACAACGCGGCGGAGACCTACTGGAAGGGCGTCCTCTCCCACGACTTTAAGGAGAACGACACCTACCGCGCCTGCTGCCAGGTCGGTGCGGAGTGGGAGAAGGTGGGAAGCCACCTGATTCACTTAAAAAAGCACAACAAAGTCGCGATCCTTGTGAGCAATGCTTCTCTGACCGCGATGGACTGGTTCCCCATTGGAGAGAGGGGAGAGACCCATTACAACGACATCCTGATGAAATGCTACAGCGCCCTGTACCGGAGAAACCATGAGTGCGACATCCTCTTCCCGCAGAATGCGGCAGAGAAGATGAAGGACTACAGCCTCGTTGTGATCCCTGCCCTCTACGCCGCATCGGAGGAGCTCCTTGCCGCCATCGACGCCTACGTGCGCGCAGGCGGCCATGTGGTGGCAACGTTCAAGACCGGCTTCGCGGATGAGAACGTGAAGGTCTGGCACGACAGCGCGCCTCACCTTCTGGATAAGACCTTTGGCGTCTCCTACAGCCACTTCACCTATCCGGAGGACATCGCCCTCTCCTCAAAAGACCCGGACCTTGATGGGAAAGAGGTGCAGACCTTTATGGAGCTTCTGCATCCCGATGGGGCCAGGACCATTGCGGTATATCAAAACTCCCCGTTCGGCGAGGCAGTTGCCATCACCAGAAACACCTGCGGCGCGGGATGGGCCATCTACCTTGGCTGCGGCCTTCCGGATGCTGCGCTGGAGACCTTCCTCGATGAGACCGCAAGGGAGGCGGGCGATGTCCCGCAGGTTTCTGCCGCCTTCCCCGTCATCGTTCGGAAGGGGACAAACCAGCTGGGAAAGGAGCTCGTCTATCTTCTCAACTATTCCGGGAACGGGCAGGAGGTTTTCTGGAACGGGAAGGAAATGGAAGACGTATTCACAAAACAAAAGATTCTTTCCGGAAATCGCGTTACAATAGGGCCGTGGGATCTTCGGATCCTCGAGGGACTCTGAGACTGGGAGCAAACGCCTGATTGGGGCAGGCAGGGGGGCAGCAGCATGAGACAGGAATTTTCCTTTCTCTCAAAGGACGGCAGGACAAAGGTGTACGCGGTGCGCCGCGTGCCGGAGGGAAAGCCTATCGGCGTCGTGCAGCTCGTGCACGGCATGGTGGAGTACATCGGACGGTACACGGAGTTTGCGGACTTTCTGGAGGAAAACGGCTTTGTGGCCGTCGGCCACGACCACGTGGGCCACGGCCACTCCGTCGTCTCAGACGAGGAGCTTGGCTTTTTCCGGGAGAAGAACCCGGACGGCCTCCTGGTCGATGACATGGAGACCCTGTACCGGATGACGCGGGAGGACTATCCGGACCTTCCGTATTTCATCCTGGGCCACAGCATGGGCTCCTACCTTCTGCGGGAGTTCCTCGCGGTGAAGAAGGAGGACTTTGCGGGGGCCATCATCATGGGCACCGGTTTTGTGCCGGAGGGGACGACAAACATGGGGCTTTTCATCGTTCATCTCCTTGAGAAGGTCCGGGGCTCCCACTACCGGAGCCGGTTCGTGCAGAACCTCTCCTACTCAAAGCCCTACAGGAAATACAGCCTGGACGGGACGGATCCGGAGAACAGCTGGCTCTCAAAGAACACGGAGAACGTAAAGAAGTACTACAGGGATCCCTGGTGCACCTACCGGTTCACGGTCAACGGGTACGATGGCCTGATGCGCGCAGTGAAGTTCACCTGCCGGCAGGAGAACGCAGACAGGATCCGGAAGGACCTGCCGATCCTTTTCGTCTCCGGGGCGGAGGACCCGGTCGGAGACCTCGGCGAGGGCGTAAAGAAGGGGAAGGCGATGTTTGATGCCGCGGGCATCAAAGACGTCACGATGAAGCTCTACCCGGATGACCGGCATGAGATCTTAAACGAGACAGACAGGAAGCAGGTCCGGGAGGACCTGCTTGCCTGGATGAGAGCGAGAATGTAAGCAGCTGCGGCAGGGCGGGAGATACCATCCCGCCCTGCTGCTTTTGGCAGCAGGAAGGAGGTGCGGCGTGCCAGCAGAAAAGAAGATTCCAAGGCTCATCTTTCATGTCGACGTGAACAGCGCCTTTTTATCCTGGACCTCGGTAAAGCGGCTTCAGAATGGGGAGAGCGACCTTCGGCTGATCCCCGCCGTCATCGGCGGGGACCCGAAAAAAAGAACGAGCGTTGTCACGGCAAAGTCCATCCCGGCAAAGAAATACGGGATCCGGACCGGGGAGCCGGTCTCCATGGCGCTGCAGAAGTGTCCTGGCCTATATGTTGCGCCCTCCGACTTTGCCTGGTATGAGACCTGTTCCTCGAACTTCATCGCACTCTGCCGGGAGATCGCACCGGTCCTCGAGCAGTTCTCGATTGATGAGTGCTTCCTCGACATGACGGGCACAGGCCTTCTCTACCCGGACCCCGTGAAGACGGCAGCAGATCTCAAGGACAGGATCCGGGATACCCTGGGGTTTACGGTCAACGTCGGCATCGGCGACTCGAAACTCCTTGCCAAGATGGCGTCGGACTTTGAAAAGCCCGACAGGGTCCACACGCTCTTTCGGCGGGAGGTGCCAGAGAAGATGTGGCCGCTCCCCGTCTCAGACCTTCTGTTTGTGGGGCGCGCCTCGTCGGAGCTTCTTGAAAAGAACGGCATCCGCACGATCGGGGACCTTGCGCAGGCGGATCTCGCCTATCTGAAGGGCCTTGTGGGAGAGCGGGCAGCGCTCCAGTACAAAAGGGCGGCAAACGGCATCGACGATTCCCCGGTTCTTGATCACCCGGAGGCGTCGAAGGGGTACTCCGTCGTCACGACCCTCGAGGAGGACGTGAGCGAGAGGGAGGCGGCGCACCAGATCCTGAAGGACCTTGCGGACAGCGTGAGCTTTCGCATGCGGCGGGATGGCTGGAAGGCCTGCGGCGTCGGCGTGAAGATCCGCTCCGGAAATTTCAGCGTCCGGGTCAACCGCTCCCACCAGAAAAAGCTGGAGGTTCCGACGGACCTCACGAGGGAGATCTGTGAGACCGCCATCTCCCTCTTTGACGATCTCTGGGATGGGAAGACAGGCCTTCGGCTTCTCGGCATCCAGCTCTTTGACCTCACAAAGGAGGAGGCGGTGCAGCTGGACCTCTTCGGGGACAGCACAAGGCGGGAGAAGCAGCACAGGGCGGATGAGGCCCTCGATGCGATCCGCCTGAAGTATGGGATGGATGCGGCATCCCTCGGCCCCACGGGAGGCAGCAGCGGGATCAGCCGGCGCTTCCGCGCAGAACTTGAGAGGGAGCGGGAGAAGAACAAAGACCGGTGAGACCGGGAGCAGGACACCGGAAAAGCAGGCAGGGGTTGAAAATGCGACAGAGAGAGGGCGTGGTGATTCCAAAAACGGAAACCAGCCTGAACCGGAATGAAGGAGAAAGCCGCAGTTCTACTGAAGAAAAGCGAGCGGCAGAAAACCATTTGCTGCAGGATTATAGGGACCGGACTCTGGTGCAGAGCCCGGTTTTTCTCTGCCCTTTTCACACACCTCTTCCTGTGATAATATCATTTCCGTATGAAACAGATCACAAGGGAGGGCTTCTGATATGGATTTTCGGACACTGCAGTACTTTTCCGAGGTGGCAAGTGAGCTGAACTTCACGCGGGCCGCGCAGAAGCTGGGCATGAGCCAGCCGCCGCTGTCCAACGCCATCAAATCGCTCGAGCAGGACCTGGGGGTCCAGCTGTTCATCCGGGGAAAGCGGCACCTGCAGCTGACGGAGGCGGGGAGCCTCTTGCTCCACCGCACGAATCAGCTCCTGACGCTGGTGGACCAGACGAGAAACGACCTCGCCCACATGGAGAGCGGCCTCGTGGGAAACATCTCCCTGGGCATGGTGGAGGGAAGAGCCCCCTACATCGCCTCGAGGTGGATTGCGGGCTTTCACGAGGAGTACCCGATGGTCCGCTACCAGATGTGGAACGGGTCCTCGGATGACGTCCTCGAGCGCCTGCAGCGGGGGCTCTGCGACCTTGCGCTCATTGCGGTCCCCTTTGACACGGAGCATTTCGACAGCATCCTGATCAGCAGGCAGCCCTGGATTGCGATCATCCCGAAGGACCATCCCCTGGCAAAGCGGGAGGGCAGCACGGTTCCCCTTGCAAATGTTGCGGACTACCCTGTGATCGTGCCGCGGCGCGCCTCGAGGATTGAGGCCATCCGGCGGTGGTTTTCCTCCATTGGCAGGGAGCCGGACATCATCTGCGAGATGTCGAACTACATCGACGCGGTGGCGCTCTCCGAGCAGAACGTCGGCATCTCCATCTTTCCGCAGACGACCTACACCCCGAACCAGCACGTCGTCTGCAAGATGATCACGGATCCTGCAAAGATCGTGGAGTACGCCCTCGTCTGGCCGAAGGAGCAGAGAAAGAGCCCCCTCGTGCAGGAGTTCATCAACTACGTGGAGGACTTCCTCGAGGAGGACAGAATGCACGAGGACCGGTTCAAGGTCCGGGAGGAGGAATTCAGCGTTCCGGAGGATGCAAAAATCCTGTAGGAAATCTTGCACAATAGAAGGATAATTACCGCAGCGGAAAATTTCGAATTTGTGAAAATCAGGAGAAAATTACCGTGACGGCAATGAACAGACATGTAGAAGACGTAAAAAACATGGGAAATGGCCGTACTTTATATGACTTAATAAAAGATAATTTGCCGTGACGGCACAAAAATGCGAAAATACCAGATTTGCAAAATGACAGCAAAACCCGTATAAGAGACACCATAGGCTGGCAGCAGGGAGGGAAACTTGTCATGGCAAAGAAGAAAACACAGCTGACAAAGGAAGAGGAGAGACAGGCCTACGAGGCAATCCGGCCGCAGCTTGCTGCGGCGTTTCAGTTTGCACAGGAACACCTGAACTTCGGGATGGATGACTGGGAATGGAATTCCCACATCCATGCCAGCACGATCTACAAGGTCCTGAAGGGGAGCCTGAAGACCTGCAAGCCCTGTGTCATCGGGATGCTGACGCTTTCCCTTCCCAAGGAGGTGCAGCACATGGTTCAGCTCAAGAAATACTATCCCGGCTATGGGGCGCTCTGGTTCTGGTACGAGACGCCCAGGCAGCAGGCCATCATGGGCCTGAAGGCAATCGCCGCCTACCTCAGCAACGAGGACATCCTGGAGCTGAACAGGGAATGGGCAAAGGCGCAGGTCCAGAACCCGGAGAAGAACTGAAACCAAACGAGAGAACGCAGAGTTCCGGCGGGAAACCGCCGGAACTTATTTTTTGAAAAAATGGTTTGACACAGCAATGCGCCTGCGCTTTAATGTAATAAAGCTTTTCGGCTGAAGGAGGAACTATTATGAAGAAGAAACTCGTAACCGGAATTCTCTGCACTGCCATGGCAGCATCCCTTGCCGCCTGTGGAAGCAGCAGCTCTTCGTCCACCGCTTCGAGTGAGGCGGCAACCACCGCTGCCACCGAGACCGCTGCAGCAGCAGAGACCACAGCAGATACCGCGGCTACGGAAGCGGCAGCAGCAGACGGTAAGACCTACAAGGTCGGTGTCTGCCAGCTCGTGCAGCATGAGGCCCTCGACGCAGCAACCCAGGGCTTTGAGGATGCCCTGAAGGATGCCCTTGGCGACAGCGTCACCATCGATGTGCAGAATGCACAGGGCGACTCCACGACCTGCGCCACCATCGTCAACGGCTTCGTCTCCAACGAGTACGACCTGATTCTCGCAAACGCAACCCCTGCCCTGCAGGCAGCGGTCTCCGCAACGACGGACATCCCGATCCTGGGCACCTCCATCACGGACTACGGCACCGCCCTGAACATGTCCGACTTCTCCGGCACGACCGGCATCAACGTCTCCGGTACGTCCGATCTCGCCCCGCTGGATCAGCAGGAGGACATGATCCTCGAGCTCGTTCCCGATGTCAGGAACGTCGGTATCCTCTATTGCTCCGCAGAGCCCAACTCCAAGTTCCAGGCGGAGAAGATCGAGGGGTATCTGGATGAGGACGGCGTCGCCTACACCGAGTACACGTTCTCGGATTCCAACGACCTGCAGTCCGTCGTGACCAGCGCCGCTGCCTCCAGCGATGCGATCTACATCCCGACCGACAACACGGCAGCTTCCAACATGACCGTCATCTCCAACGTGACCGAGCCCGCAAAGATCCCGATTATCTGCGGCGAGGAGAACATGTGCAAGTCCGGCGGCCTGGCAACGCTCTCCATCAGCTACTATGACCTCGGCACCGAGACCGGAAAGATGGCAGTTGACATCCTCACAAACGGCGCAGACATCTCCACCATGGAGGTTCAGTACGCAAAGGCTACCACCAAGGAGTACAACAAGGCGTATGCTGACGCCATCGGCTTTACCATGCCCGAGGGCTACACGGCGATCCCAGACTGACAAGCGCCCCGGAACCAAACAAAGTCCATTCGCAAAGGAGCCTGTTTTCCGCACAGGCTCCTTTGTATCTGCTATAATGAGAAAAACTTTTCTGGAGAGACGGAGGAAATCATGGCAGCATACTTTGCTTCACTGAATCCGGTTGCCCTGTGGAATGCGGCACCCGGCGGACTGGCGCAGGGCCTCATCTGGGGCATCATGGCACTGGGCGTGTACTTCACGTTCCGGATCCTGAACTTCGCAGATATGACCTGCGACGGCTCCTTTGCTCTCGGCGGTTCGGTCGCCGTGATGCTGATTCTGGGAGGCGCCAATCCCTGGCTGGCGCTTCTGGCTGCCTTTGCCTGCGGCATCATCGCTGGTTTTGCAACCGGAATCCTGCATACGGTGCTCGGC
>Ga0256404_1012974_pt1 | contig 10677 bp, 7 predicted proteins | sample RumenRJG_01DNA_FD_185990 | JGI IMG/M metagenome (GOLD analysis project Ga0256404, IMG submission 185990) | Bovine rumen microbial communities from Lethbridge, Alberta, Canada - RJG_01 | ecosystem: Host-associated > Mammals > Digestive system > Stomach > Rumen | place: Canada: Alberta | collected...
ATGTTTTTCATTCATACAAAAGTCTACTAATTAATTGTTACAAAAAACAAGAATTTAACACTTTTTCTACGATTGGAGCCATGTCGTAGTACTTGTATTCTGCCAAACGACCACCGAAGATAACATTCTTCTCCTGAGCAGCTAATTCACGGTATTGGTCTGCAAGTGCATTGTTACGCTCATCGTTCACAGTGTAATAAGGCTCCATGCCATCTTTATACTCCGTAGAGTACTCTCGACTGATGACCGTCTTCGGACAGTCATACACCTCCTGCCCGAACATCTCAAAATGCTTATGCTCAATGATACGCGTATAAGGCACTTCAGCCTCCGTATAATTCATCACAGCATTACCCTGATAGTTAGGCGTATCCAGTATTTCCTCTTCGAATGATACTGTTCTCCATTCCAATTTACCAAGCTTGTAGTCAAAATACTCATCTATGGCTCCTGTATAAACAATCTTATCAGCTACCGACTCCCAATGCTGACGATCAGCAAAGAAATCCGTATTTGTCTTCGTCTCAACACCTTCAAGCAAGCCATCAATCAACTTGTTATAGCCACCAATGGGAATGCCCTGGTATTTATCATTGAAGTAATTATTATCATGGATAAATCGCACAGGCAGCCGCTTAATGATAAAGGCTGGCAATTCCGTACACTTCCTGCCCCACTGCTTCTCCGTATACCCCTTGATCAGTGCCTCATAGATATCCTTCCCTATCAGCATCAGTGCCTGCTCCTCCAAATTCCGAGGCTCAGATACCCCCGCTGCCTTCATGGCTGCCACGGCTTCTGCCTTCTGCTCCTCAATCTTTGCCTGCGCCTCATCAGGAGTCAATACACCCCACATCTGATAGAATGTGTTCATGTTGAACGGCAAGTTATACTGCTTACCCTTATAGTTTGCTATCGGAGAATTCGTATATCGGTTAAACTCAACGATAGAGTTCACGAATTCCCACACCTGCTTATTCGAGGTATGGAATATATGCGCCCCATACTTATGTACATTAATACCCTCTATGTTCTCACAATAGATGTTGCCGCCCAGATGAGGACGTTTATCAATCACTAGTAATCTCTTATCCATCTGTTTTGCACGATAGGCAAACATAGATCCAAACAATCCTGAGCCAACTATTAAATAATCATACTTTGTTGTGTGTTTACTCCGAGAATCGACCATAAGATTTACTTATTTAATTAGCTATTTCATATTTGAGAAATAAGAAAGACTCTCTTGCCTCTTTATCCATTATATTAGACACTCTTTGGTAGTCTATACATTTCATCCATTCATTTGGATGGTTATCATATATTTTATACAACAACCCATATCTCTCAAAAAGATCATACATACGTGTATTTTGGGAGCCTGCCTCTTGGTCATCCCTATTTTTCAGCATATGAACAAATTCCTTTTTAAATTTTAATGCAAATATTGTTGCGTGAAAAGAGTCCATACAAATATATGAAGCATGACTTAATAAATAAACAAATTCATAAGGTCCGCCATCTTTATAATAAATATCCCCCCCAATAGGAATATCATTGGTTGTACAATTCATGGTTATAACCCGCAAAATCCCTGTTTTAGATTTCACGTCCTCAATCATTTTTTCATATTCTATAAGACGTTTATTATCTATAAAATAGCAAAAGATGTATTTTTCTGGCAAATCAAATTCTATTTTTGCACGATTGCCAAACATCTCCCATTCTTCGGTACTGAGCAGATATGTGGGATCTACAACCAACTGAACATCATCACGTCCAAGAAGCTTATTCAGCATATTCACAGATGACTGTTCACGCACGGCAATGTGCTGGAACTTCGACAAATCCTCCTTTACACGCTGCTCCACATCCTTCGGGAAACAGGGTCTCGCTATGCTTGAGGAATAAGCAATGCGCTTTTTGTCGTCTGCAAATTCTAAAAACATCATAGGATTGAAACCACCACAATACGGATTCCATATCTGGTCGCTGCCTGTTATAAAGAGGTCTGCATCCTTCACCACCTCTTCATACTGTTTCTTGATATAAAGCCGCTTCATCCTGTAGTTGCCATCCTCGAAGGTAAAAGAGAATACCTTCTTCCACTGTAAGGAACGGCACTTGAGAAGTTTATATATCCTCTTATAGCCAGGCAACAAACTAAGCCAATAGCGTATATAGTTATTGGGGAGCTTAAATATATATGGAGGAGCATCTGGTTTCGTTAACCTCTTCTCTGCTCGCTTATCCTTTATCCGCTTCACTATCTGCTTGGGAAGAACAGATTTTGCCAAAGCCTTAAAGAAATAAGCTACATTCTTGGGGGGCGTTTCCCGACCATTATATATAAACTCCACATCATGTCCCATATCGCGAAGCACCTTGTTCAGCGCATAGGACTGTAAACACGTACCGAAATTAGGATGCGGAGCAAATGTTACTAACTTTATTTTCATTTTTTGAAAAAACTCTTTAAGGTTGACATTCCTTTTTCACCAACAACAGACCGAGCAATGTTTTTTGCATCATGCTTGATGGCTTCTTTCGTATCGACAATCAATTCTTCCATCAGTTTCAAAGCCCCAGTTTCTTCCTCGGTTGTGGTAAACACCTCAAGCACCATTGGTTTATCGGTAATACTTGGATTTAAAAACCTATCAGCGACTGTCAAAAATTCTTTCTTGTTTACAGCAGAAAGATATTCATATCCTAATGATTCTGCCCAGGCTTTAGCTACTTTAGAGGACTGATTCCCGTAATGACCTCCTGCCGCAATGTATTTGTCAGTTTCATCACCAAACATAGCTCCGTTATGATTAATTAAACGAAACTCCATCCCTTTACCATTGTTGATGACGAGAATTCTGACATTACTATTTACATGACGGTTACCTAAAACATTCATGTCGTAAAAGAAAGATAGGTCACCTATTACCGCATAATGCAACTTTTTTGTATCTGCAATTGAAGATCCAATCATTGTAGATATAATCCCATCTATTCCGAAACCTCCAGTATTACTATGTACGACAACATTTGAAGGTGTTTCAAAATAGTTCCACGAACGGAGACTATTAAGTATACCTAAGTACAATACAGATTCGGCAGGAATTCTATGGCATATTTGCTGAGCTACCCAGATATTACTAAATGGTAAATCGGGTATAGCATTCATCGCTCGTTCATTCTCCACTTTCCACTCATTAAGGAATTTGTTTTCAGAATGGGCACCTTCTGCATAATGATTAAAGAACAACTTTTCCGGCATATCAAAGACTGCTGTCAGTTTTCTAAACTGATCACGCATTTCACCATCTTCAGAAACACGCCAAAGGGCCTTCGGCTTAAAAGCAAATGCATCATATGCACCAGACATTTCCCCTATATGAATAAGTAAGTCAACATCAAGCAGAGGAGAATGATATTTTGTTTGCAGTCCTATCAACGAGTTACATACACGATATTCTCCTCTATAGTTACTCGTATGGTCACAAAACACAACTGCATCATGAATAGAGCAAAATCGATCTAAAACCTCTGTTTCTTCCTTTGTCCATACGCGATGCGCTCCGACGAAAACAGCAACTCTTCCTTTTGGAAATGAAGGGAATATAGAGTCGGCTGTAAGCCTTTCAATCTTTGCAACATCAGGAAGGGTCTGGACACTATAATCACGACTATAAGTTGTAGTCAGATTGATATGTACCGGCCCACCTCCTCTCCAAATGAGTGCTTGCAGAGCTTTGTTAACTTTAATAGTGCAATCCCATTCGTCAGTCTTATCCTTAATTGTCTGAAGATGGACACTTTCCACAACAATGTCGCGCGGACGTTCACTTCTGTCTGTAACTTGTGCTATTAAATGACCAACTCGCGAGATGTCCTGTGTAGAAGTAATAGCAAGTATTGGGAGTTTCCTGTAATAAGCCTCTGTGAGCCCAGGCATATATTCACGTGCTGAAGTAGCACCAGTACAACTGATAACAACTGGCTCGCCAGATTGTTCTGCCATGCCACATGCCATATAGGCTGCACTACGTTCGTCAACACAGGAGTACATCTCGAAATAAGGGTCATGCTGCATACTTGCAACCAGTGTTATATTGGTTGCTCCAGGAGAAGCAATAACCTTCCTAATTCCGTAAGCCTTCAAAAGTGCAAGAAGGAGGAGATGATTTTTTTCTGAAACGTATTTGTATTCCATTTTCTTTTCAATTTGTAATTTGATGGCTAAGCTACCTTTTCCCGTATCGATTGTACTTCTATAAGCTCGATAGTGTAAATTATTCGAATGTATATTTCATGTCATCATTTATGAAGACCACATCGTATCAGAAGGTATTTTATCTTCTGCTTGGCTTCAGGTATTTCAGAAATGTTCGTCCATTCACCTGTTAGTTTGTCTTTTCTTGCCTCGTACCCCCAGTGTATAGACTTGAACTCAGGATTGTCGATAAAATCTGATAGACATTCGGCCATAGCAGGCAGAGTCTGCTTGAATGTGGACGTATCAATATATTTACTAATCTTAGAAGTGTCAAAACGGCGGTCGTAAAGTCTATCCCACTTTACTTGCATGGAACCACCACCTATTGCTTGGACCCAATGGTCAAGCATCTTCACCTTTGGACGACGACCTATCTTCTTCTCTATAGCGTCAAGATAGTTTTCTAGCAGTTCACTCCACTTATGGCACTCTCCAGCGGTAATATGGAATGCTTCTCCATAAGCAGTTTCCTTACCGAGGAGAGCTGCAATACCTCTAGCAACATCGTAGCCATAGGTGAGAGTGGTATATCTGTCGGCAAGGTCCCGAGAGAAGAGAATTGTCTTGCCATGCAGAGCCCCCCAAAGCCATGACTCTTTTTCTGCCGGTGAAAGTTGGAGGCGTATCTCACTGAATGTAACGTATGGCCGGATAATCGTCCAGTTGCGCATACCACTCTGCCTGAGGATGTCCTCCTGCCGTGCTTTAGTGAGAGCATATTCATCGGTTGATAAATAGTCCTGATCTGTGCAGACATCAAGGAGTCGAGGACTATCTTCTGTTATTGGAGTTGCGCTATCAGCATAAACTCTAGCAGAACTGAGAAATACATACTGATTGGTGGATTGAAGCAACAGATTTGCACGCTGACGGAACTCCTCTGTGTTGTAGACCATGAAATCTACGATAGCATCCCAGATTCGCTCTTTGAGAATAGCACGCAAAAACTGCTCTTCGTGGGCGTTACCCTTCAGATAGGTTATCCCATCCTCAGCTTGTCTTTCTAGTCTGGAGGTAACAAAAATACCCCCCCCACCGATAGCCAACAGCTTGCAGAGATGGGTACCCATTGCACCAGTTCCTCCTAATATTAGAATGTTCATTATATTATTGTTTACGGAATTTAGATTTTATAAGATTTAAGCTCTTCGTAGCTATGAATCGACGCTCCTTAACTGACAATCCTAATAAATAAATGGAAAAAATGCTACTACACACACAACCAATTGAAATAATTACAAATTGCAAGAAAGAATTGTACTCATAATAAATGTTCAGTATAGACGGTATAAGCACTGCCATCGCGGTTACTGGTATAATTGGCACCAAAACTTTCTGTATATATAGCATTGGCGGAAAATTTATCAAACCTTTCATTACATATAATCTGACAAATATGATTATAAAGTAAATGAATATAAAAACAATATAGGCATACTCAGGACCATATCCACATTTAAATACTATCCAAGTAAGTGGAAATACTGTATAGCCCACAGCTGAAATGATGATAGTATATCGTTTCAAATCACCTGTTGCCATACAAGCAGCAACACTAGTATTGCCAAGCATATTGGAAAGAGCTGCTATAATCGAAAGACGTACAAATAAAACAGAATATTCAGGAACCTCTTTTAACCACAGTCCCAATAGGAATTCTGTTTCAAACAAAACCGGCAAAGCCATCAGTAGGAGAAGATAGTAAGAGAATTTTGCACCCCTACATATTAGTTTAAAGAATCTCTCTTGATCACCCTGAGCGTAGCTTTTCACTAACTGAGGATTTAATGCCGTCATAAAATTACCGACAAATTGCAAAACAGCACCTTCAACTTGATGCGCTATACCACGAGCTGCATTTACCGTAACCCCAAAGTAAATGTTAGATAATACATTTACACCTTGAGTATTTACTATCCAGCATGTATTAGTTAAAAACTGCCATCCAGAGAATCCTGCCATCTGCCTCAACAAAGCCTTATTATAAATGAAGCAATACCTACATTCCGTAAAGTTTCTAGTACAATATACAGCATATATTATGCGAACGATTATTGCTACAAGGACGATCAACAAAGAATATACTATCAACTTATCCACTAAAACGAATGGCAGTATTAAAACTACAAGGAGTTTCATAACAACATCCAAAATACCGATATAGGCAAATGCTGTCATTCGTTCATGAGCAATAATACATGCATTATATGGTATACTTAACAAATTAATCACAAAAGCCAGCAAAGAACATTGTAATACCCAATTAGCAGCGAGAGTACGCCCCTCTGGTATATTCATATGGACATTCAGAAACCATAATCCGATAGTCTCAACCAACATGACAACTAAAAGACCTATTCCCACCTGTATGTTTACCGAGGTGCAAAATACTTCTTTAAGTCTTTCAGAGTTCCCTTTGCCAAGTTCGTAAGTAATAAAACGACTGATTGCATTTGATATAGATCCGGAAACAACGGAGAACATTGCTATTACACCACCAACAACATTATAAATACCAAAGTCCTCAACGCCTAATTCTGCCAATATCACCCTTGATGTATAGAGTGACACAAGCATTAAAGCTATAGTACGAAAATAGAGGGCAATAGTGTTCTTAACTAAAAGTTTATTACTTATTGAATAATCGGTCATTTAATATAAAAAATCTGTAACGGATATTATATTATTTCTTTTTTTAAAAACTACAAAATACCAATATGACAAAGAGCATGCAATTACAAAAATTGTTAATACTTTATATTCAGATACAGTAAATGAAAACACACCAAAATAGCTTAAAAGAATCCCTCCAATAGAACTATTTTTATATTTTAGTAATAAAATTAACGGTATAATCAGAAATGGAAATAGATATAATAGCAAAAAATAGAAACCGCCATGTGCGAAAACTCCAAATAAAGAGTTACTAAAACCAAAAAAATTAGATTCTGCATATGCCGCCTTATACATAATTCCAACGCCAGCTATAGGATTTTCTATACCTACTTCTATACATTTTACTATGTCATGACTTCTACTATTATATGAATATTCACCTGTTTCTTTCTTATTATCCAAAATATTATTTATCGATAATACACCCATAAGAATGAATATTGGCAATAATAATATCATTTGAAGCTTATAATTTGACGCAAAACTATTATATGCTTTTATTGCATAAACAATAAACATGAAAATTAAACCCGTAGTAGATATAGTTGTAATGATTGTAAGCGTAAAAAGGATGATGCGCTTTATACAGATTCTGGGACGCAAGAACAATTCTACAGATAATGCTGTACAAAGAATCATATTATACATTGGTGCTTCATTAAAAACACCACTATTTCTTATCATTGATTCCGCACCCGATGCAGCCACAGCTTCCTGTGTTTCGAAGTAAATGCCGAAGTAAGTCGGTATGAATTTATCATGCCCCCATGAGTTTGGAATAATCGCAGTTGATGGGATTAATTCTAACGTACTCCCCAAAAACCAAAAGAATAATGATATGATAGCAATGACTGCAACTATATTTGAAAACTTTATAAACAAATGGGAAACAGACTCTCTCTCTTCACTCATATAGGATGAAGTCAGTATCAAAAGTAGGGGGAGAATAACGAAATACAATTTAATGTAGGCAATTGTTTTTCCTTCATAGACGTTTAAAAAGGGGAAAAGGGCACCTACAATTATCAAAAATGTAAATGCGATTGCATCTAAGGTGAGATTGCGCCAATTAAATAATATCAAAACAACGGCGGAAATTATTATTAATAAGATAACAGTGTTCTTTATAATAGGGAAATATATATATGGCGTATTAAAATCCAGAATGATCATAAGCATCAGGAGATATTCAAAGAAATATATGATACCCTGTTTTATCATCTTATTCTTGAGCTATTTGAAACTAAAGCTATGATAAATTGTTTATTCCGAAGATAGGGAGTAAATGCTTTTCCTTATGCCAAACGTAGATGGTAGTGCCCATACAAGCAAGGAAAAGTGCCATCAAACATAGGATGGCACGCTTCGGGCCTTCTTTCTTAACAGGAACTGTTGCTGGTTGCAAGATGGTAAAAGCAGGTGTTTCCTCTTGCACCTTTGCTTCTGCCAGTTGCAGTTGAGATAAAACCTGAGAATATGCTCGATTTTCTATCTGCATCTTGTTTTCAAGTTTAGTACGCTCACTGCGCATATTTTCAAACAAGATACTCCTATTGGCATCGGCATAGTCGGCATAGGCTTTACGAGCCTTTTCATAACGGGCTTCTGTTTCTACAAGTAGCTTTTTATTATACTCCAAATCAATTCTCGCTTTACTTGTTCGATAGTCTGTAATGAATTTCTGAAGTCGTACTCTCACGGAATCAGCCATTGTAGCAGCGATGTACGGATCGGTATCTGTTACATCGATTGTAATCACAAGTGTTTTCTTATCGACATCACAGACGATTTTGTCCTCCATTTCTTTTGCTATATTGTATTGCTCTTTCGTTAATTTGAAAGGATTGACAAATTCTAATGTGTCCTTATCAATGAACCAAGACTTAATGGTTTCTATAATAGCCTTCTTCGAGGAAGTCCACCAAGGAAGTTTCTGCTCGTTTGACAAGTAATCATAATAACTCATCTTTGTATGGGTGCTATCGTCTTCCTGTTCCACCAAGACGGGAAATAGAGACGCACGGAATGGCACACTATTAATCAGATCCGGATAAAGTGTAGGTATTAAGGCGTCGGTCCCGAAACTACCGCTTGCAATATTAATTCCAAAACTACTTGCCAAACTTGACAAAGAACCTGTTTTGCTATTTCCTGATAGTTCAGGGGCAAGCTTTACCGTACAACGGTAATAATTGGGAATGCATAAGGTAATGAAAGCTGCTATAATAAATGTTACAGCAATAACCTTATAGTAGAGACGTCTATTACGGTAAATGTCTCTATATAAATCAAAAATGCTCAACTTATTTTCCATACTGAATTTATAAACAAAATGAAAGTGAGTTAACTCGATGGGCGTTTGAGTTAACTCAATGGATCGTTTGAGTTAACTCACGGTTTTTGGGGCCTTGTCTGGCCTAGTCCTGTGACTATCTTAATATTTCTTAAATATTGAGTGACAAGAATTTAAATGTCGATATCCGTTCGCTCTTCTATGGAACGATCAGAACCTGCGGGGGAAGAGCGTCTGGCAACTGTCGAAGCAAGAGACAACGCAGCTGGAGCTGCCGACGGCGACCGACGAGGCGCCGCCTTTCTGAGCAGCCCCTCCTCTTTAGGCCCCCTTTAAAGGGGGGGCATAGAGGGGGCTCAGGCTGCTCGGTAGAGGCAGAGCCTCAAAGAATCCTACTTGACAAGGTGGGCGATGGTGGCGAACATCGTGCCGAGGGAGGCGAAGCTGGTGCCGATGCTGAGCCATTGGGCGATGTTACGTGGATCGCGCGGGACCTTGGTGGGTACAACGACTTCGCAGCCAGGCTCTATCTCGCCTTCCTTCGCCATTGCCATCGTGCCGTTCATGTAGATGATATAGGTGTGGCGCTTCTTGGCGCGGTCGCCAAAGCCGCCCGCCTGCTTGATATAGTATTTGTAGTTCTCTCCATCCTCAAAGGCTACCGTATTAGGGGCATTTACATCGCCACTGATACGAACGGTATGATTAAAACGGGGAATCACCAACCGATCGCCGTCCATCAGCTCAATATCTTTAGTAGAACCGGGATTAGCCAATGCCTCGTCGAGATGGATGCCGACGGTATAGGTATCGCTCATGGCAATCTTGTTGAGGGCAATAGAGTCTTTGCCATCGGCACTCTGACGCGCCATATTGATCACTGCCTGCATACGGGCCTTCTCATCGGCCGTCATCCTGCGAACCAGACGGGCACCACGGACATAGGCACCTGGCACCACGCCGCCTGCCGACTTCACGACATCGCTCAGGCGCTGGTTTTTCTGCTCCATCGTGTAGCTGCCCTCGAAGGCTATCTCACCTTCGACGGTGACACGGATAGGATCCTGGAACACAGGGCTGCGGCGCACCTGCACGATATCGTAAGGCTCAAGGGTGAAGCTCGTCTGATCAGCCAATGAGAAGCTGAAGGTCTTGGCAATCTCCATCGTGGCTTCAGCAGCGTTGGGATCACGCAGACGGCGAGAGACATCAACCTTGATAGTGGATGCACGGTCAGTGAGTCCGCCAGCCTGCAGTATCAAGTCTTCAATCGTCATCCGATCAGCAAACTCATAGGTGCCTGGGAAGATGACCTCACCTGTGATGGTGAGGGTACGAAGGTTCTGATGCTCTGCCAAGGTGGGGATAAAGAGAATATCCTCGTTCTGCAGGGGAATATCAGCTACAGAGCCTCTGAGGATGCCCTCCAGGTCGATGG
>Ga0256404_1012975_pt1 | contig 10677 bp, 7 predicted proteins | sample RumenRJG_01DNA_FD_185990 | JGI IMG/M metagenome (GOLD analysis project Ga0256404, IMG submission 185990) | Bovine rumen microbial communities from Lethbridge, Alberta, Canada - RJG_01 | ecosystem: Host-associated > Mammals > Digestive system > Stomach > Rumen | place: Canada: Alberta | collected...
TGATCTTCGCTTTTTAAAAAATGATTTGCGAAGGTTTATTAAAGTTACTCATTTTTAGAAATATCCCTCAAAAACAATTTCAAATAATTCTTGACATATCACCAGAATGCTGTTTTCAAGTAACTTTCCTGTCTGTAATTACAGCTCTGTTAAAGAAATGTTATGTCATGTACACTGCCTGTGTCAATCTGCATCATCAAAACGGTACAAATAAAAACCGGGATCAGCACCACTCTGACCCCGGTTTTATATTCAATTATGTTATTACATGATTGTCAGAAGTCAATTTCAGATTTCTTCCCATCTTTTCTTCAGTACAAAAGCTGCCGACTTCGGCTGACGGTCTCTTGTGAAGATTCCCTTCTTGTTTCCGCCAACTCTGAAGATACCCTCAGAGGTTGCAAAATCAGCGAAGTTCCATACCAGCTCTCCCTGTATGAAATCGTAGTCATCAAGCACTCTGAAATTCATCTCATAGTAGTCATTCTGATATTCCTCCGACCACATGGTTCCGGGCAGCGAATGATTTCCCGCAAGAGTATCTGTTCCGAATTCCGTCATGACAAAGGGCTTATCTACTCCCAGAGCTTTCCAGCGGTCAAGCTCATCCCTGAACCTTCCTTCCGCCTCATCAAAATCTTCACCGCCGCTTATATACCAGCCGTAATATCTGTTGAGACAGATGAAATCAAGAAGAGTATAGCACCGGCACTTTTCAGGGCTGCTGTTCTTCTCGAGAGCCCCTGTAAGCGGCCTCTTCTGAGGATCCAGTTTTTTAGCCTCTTCAAATATCACTGAAAAGTACTCATAGGCATACTCACTTGTGGTTTCCGGTTCATTAAAGAGACTGAAGGCTATGACACTGGGGTGGTTTTTGTCTCTTTTCATCATTTCAGCTATCTGCTGAAGATGATTCTTCTTAAGAGCAGGCACAGTGGGTGTCTCAAAGAAATAAGTATATTTTCCGGTTCCCGCATCAACGAAATTGTGGGTTGAACGCATCATTCCCACCGCAGGCACCTCATCGATTATGAGGAAGCCCTCTTCGTCAGCCATGCGGTACCATTCATCGGCGTATGGATAGTGGCTTGTCCTGAAGCAGTTTGCCCCATTCCACTTCATGCACTCAAAATCACGTCTTGCAACTGAATAGTTGAAGGTTCTCCCCAGGATGCTGAAGTCCTCATGCTTGCCATAGCCCTTGAGATAAACAGGCTTTCCGTTTATAAGTATCTCTCTGCCCTTTACTTCTACGGTCCTGATACCAATTCTGTCCGTATACTCGTCAATGAGGCTTCCGTCTTTGCCGGTCACTCTTATGATAATGTCATAGAGATGGGCATCTCTCACATTCCAGAGGACAGGATTTTCCACTGACAGGGAGGCTGTATACCAGAAATTCTCCGGCTCTGAAGCTCCACCCGATTTATGGGATGCACTATAACCGATATTATCCTCTGACGATTTCCCGGATGATGCTTCCGCTTCCACCTGGTTTACTTCGCATCCACACTCTTTATCCGGAGATGTGCCCTGTAATTCCGGGGCAACAACAGGATGAAGCTTCGCTTCTGCGGCATCACATCCGTTTTCATCAATGAGCTTAACAGAGACATTGACCTCCCCAAAGGCTTCCTTTTGTCTTAGCTCAACCTTTAAATCAAGCTTCGCTTTTCCCTCCGGAAGCTCTGTAACATAGCTGTAATCCTCTATGGATGTTTCAGGCACAAATAACAGCTCAACGCTCCGCTGGATTCCGGAATAATTAAAGAAATCAAAATAGGGCTTTGCCGTGAGACTTCCGTCCTTGTTTTTCTTGACTGTTCCGCATGGAAGACACTCTTCATTAAGCTCGTTGTTGGCTTTAACGGAAAGACGGTTCACACCCGGACAGATATACTCTGTGATGTCAAAAACAAATGGAAGGAATCCTCCCTCATGCTCTCCGATTTTTTGTCCGTTCAGATAGACCCGGGCCCTGTGGGTAACGCTTCCGAATCTCAAAAGCACCCTCCCGGATTTACGCTTTCCGGCACACGAATAGGGCACTGCAAAATCCGTTTCATACCAGAAATCACCGCAATAGTTCTTTTTCTTTTTATCTGTGAAGAGATCCGCAAAGCTTCCGGGAACAGGCATCATTTCATACTCAGAAAGCCCCTTCTCCCATTGCTTTTCTTCTCCTGCCTTTTCTCTGTCAAAGGAAAATTTCCACATCCCGTCCAGGGAAAGCTTCATCCTTGTGGCTGTCATACAGGGATATAAAAGTGATTCCATCATATATTCAAATCTCCGTTTTTTACATTATCTCAGGCAGAAGCCTTCTGAGCTGCCGTTGTTTTAAACCCGGAATGCTTATCCTCATTATCTTCTCTGAATGTCACAAATGCTGCTGCAAAAGCTCCCACAATGGAGATAACGATAGCTACGATTCCCCAAGGGCCGTAAACCGCATAGATTGCAGGCAGTGTAAGAGCATTAACAGAGATCTGTACGTCTCTCGTTACATGCATTACCGCGCAGAGGGCACCGCCGATTCCGTTGATGATACACATAGCGGCGAAAACCTTCTTTCTTGCAAGAAGCACACCGTAGATGGCAGGCTCTGTAACTCCGCCGATAAATGCCGACAGGGCTGAGGTTCCCGAAAGCTCCTTCAGCTTCTTGTCTCTTGTTCTAAGGAATACTGCAAATGTTGCTGCTGCGATACCGAAGTTTGTGCCTACAGTTAAAGGAAGAATATAGTCATAGCCCAAAACCGCATAGTTGTTCATGCAGATAGGGATGAGTCCCCAGTGAACACCGAAAATGATCATTACAGGCCAGAGTGCTGCCATCAGGAATCCTGCAAGAAGCGGTACTGTGTTGAGACCGAGCTCGATCATTACTGCGATGCCTCTTCCCACATAATCTGTCACAGGTCCAACAACTATAAGTGTCAGAGGGAAGATCACAAGAAGGTCAAGCAGCGGGATAAATATTCCGGCAACAACCTCAGGCAGGAACTTCTTGAGAAGCTTCTCCCACTTTGCCTGAACAAAGGCTGCCGCAATGATGGGAAGCACTGAACTTGTGTAGCTTATCATGTTCACGGGAATGCCCATGAAGGTAACTGCCGTTTCAGCAGACTTAAGAGCTACGATGTTCGGATAAACCATAGCTGCCGCCATAGCCATAGTCAAAAAGGGCTTGGCTCCAAACTTCTTTCCTGCTGAATAACCGATGAAAATCGGAATGAAATAGAATACGCCGTCAGCAGCGGAGTAAAGAATCTGATATGTTGTTGACTCCTTTGAAAGCAAACCCAAAGTGACAAAAAGAACTACAAAGCCCTTCAGAAGTCCGGCTCCCATATAGGCTTCCATAAATGGTGTAAAGATAGCGGAAACATACTCTACAAACTTGTCTCCGAGGACATTTTTCTTTGTCTTCTTTTTGTTTTCAGAAACGATATCCCTGATATCTTCAGTATCTTCGGAATCCGCTCCTCTGTTCTGTACCCAGGCTGCCGCCTCCGGAAGTGCCATAACAGCATCGTAAGCCTTTGTAACATCCTGACCGATAACAACCTGAGTCTGTCCGCTTGCTTCAATCACCTTCAGAACTCCGTTGATGCTCTCAAGTGCTTCCTTGTCTGCCTTTGACTTGTCCTTAAGGATAAATCTCAGTCTTGTCACACAATGTGTAAGCTCTTTGACATTGTCACTGCCGCCTACATTCTTAACAACTTCTCTGGCTATCAGTTCATAATCCTTTGCCATCTCTGTTTCTCCCCGATAATTTGATTATTCCGGCAGGCTTCTTATATCCATTCCGGAATGTAGTTTTCATTCTGAAGATATCAGGTGACCGTATCTATGCCACCCATATCATCCGGCAAGGATCCTCGTTGTACTAAACAGATGTCAGTACAAACGATACCATACCGGTTATTAATTTGAATCGATTCAGCTGATGGTGACATTATAGCAGGACTCTATTCTTTGCATTAGAACATTATTGATGTTATAGCAATATAATGCAGATTATGATAATATTTTTTTACAATCGCTTACGGAAAGGAGTTCCCGGTACAACGACATTTTTATTTTGACATATATTTCCTGAATCTGTCTCACAGTTATAGTGGGAAAACCTCACGAAACAAATCGCTGTCGGCTTTGACCGGATAAATGCTATGAATCTTTATGACGCCTGCCGCTTTCTCGAAAATCTGGAACTGATTCCGGTTCATGTTTTTGACTCTGAATCAGCCATTTCAGAATTTATAAATAAATACCGTATCCATGCATCCCAGCAGCTCTTTTCCGAAAAGGGGATAAGGGAGCTTTTTTCATCTCTATACGATTCCGATTTTCTTCTGTATGAAGACCCTTTCCGCATAAAATTTCTCTTTGGAAAATGCCGGGATATACCTGTTGCCTACGGTCCCTACTGCACAGAGCTTCTTTCCACCGAAGAAATCACCATACTCCTCTCTCACCTGAAAATCAAAGACCTTTTACCAGAAGATCTTGCCCGTCAAAGAAGCCGCTACACCGTAAAGCCTCAGCAGAATGTGCAGTATCATCTCAATATCCTCTTTTCCGAAGTCACCGGAGATGAGACCATACGAAATGTTAAGCTCTATGCGCTATCACCCTCCTCTTCATACATCGAGGCTTCAACTGAAAAAAAGGAGCTCCGCACACAGCTTGTACGTGAGCATTACAGCAATGAAAAACGTCTTATGAATGCTGTCGAAAGAGGTGATTTCACAGAGGCTCTGGAGGCATGGCACTTCCTGCACAAGGCAGTTTCATACACGAAAATCGGCCACACTCTCGAAACAGCCAGAGTATCCGCCGGCATTACCAGAACCCTTATTCGAATAGGTGCCGTAAATGCCGGACTCCCCGCCGAAATAAATGACCGTATATCCGGCCAAAGTTCTTTCAACATAACCAAGGCACGAAGCATTGACAGCATATACCAGGAGCACGAAAGACTTATCAGGGAGTACTGTGATGTCATAAAAGCTTATCGTGAGAACAAGTACAGCACCACCGTACAAAGTCTCATATATCTTTTGGAAAATGACTTCGAAAAGTCTCTGACCCTTGAGGAACTGGCATCTGAACTCAGCATCAGCAGCAGTGCCATCAGTCACCTGTTCAAAAAAGAGACCGGCACTACGCCTATGGCATATCTTAACCACATCCGTGCAAAAAAAGCAGCCGACCTCCTGAGACAGACCGCTTCATCTATACAGGAGATAGCTGCTTCCGTTGGAATACTTGACTCCAATTATTTTGTTAAGTGTTTTAAGAAAGAATATGCTATGACACCAAGCGCATTCAGAAAGCGGTTTGGAGCTTCGTGATAAGCCGGTCAATTGTACTTGAAACAGTTCAACGTAGATTAAATCATCCATCTTTCAGTTGGCTTTAATGATATGGGAGGTTTATAATGATTAAATTGTGACTATTTTGATATTCTGATTTTTTGACAGCGAGGTAATTTCATGAACAGACAATTTCAGGGTAACATGATGCTTTTGATCACTTCTTTGATCTGGGGTTCAGCCTTTGTGGCCCAGAGTGCGGGAATGGAATATGTGGGACCTTTTACCTACAACGCAACGAGAAGCTTCATCGGCTTTCTGGTACTCATACCCCTTGTAATATTCTTCAGAAAAAGATTTCTGAGACAGCATCCCCTTTCCGAACGTCAGGAACAAAAGCTGAATCACAGCTCAGTAATAGGTGGAATTACATGCGGTATGGTACTCTTCGTGGCCAGCAATCTCCAGCAGGTAGGTATCAGTTCAACCACTGCCGGAAAAGCCGGTTTTATCACGGCTCTTTATATAGTTATAGTTCCCATATTCAGCATGCTTCTCGGTAAGAAAGTTTCTAAAATCGTATGGCTGTATGTCTGTATGGCTATATTCGGTTTCTATCTTATGTGTATTAAAGAAGGCTTTACCATAGGAAAAGGCGATTTCTATTGTCTGCTCTGCGCCATTGGCTATTCCCTGCACATAATGGTCATAGACCGTTTCGCCACCCAGTTCACGGATGGAGTCCTGATATCCTGTATCCAGTTCCTTACGGTAGGCATACTGTCTATTATTCTTACATTAATATATGAAACCCCCTCCTTTGCTGCCATATGGGATGCCAAAATCACTATCCTCTATGCCGGAATCCTTTCAAGCGGTGTTGCCTATACCTTACAGATACTGGCCCAGAGCCGTACAAGCCCCACCATCGCTCCGCTCATCATGAGCATGGAATCGGTTTTTGCAGTCCTGTTCGGATGGCTGATTCTGAAGGAAAACCTGAATCTGCGGGAAATGTTTGGCTGCGCCATCGTGTTTCTGGCTGTAGTTCTGGCACAGCTGCCTGCTCCGGATTTTAAAAAGAAACCATTCAATTCATAAGCCACTTGACTTCCGGCTCTTTTCGATCAAGCTTCCGAAAGGATGTAATGAATTATTTGGGCTTCGATACAGCTAATCTGCGTCTCGGCCTATATATAAGAATTATATTAAGAAGGTGAATTCCATGACTGACAAAACAAAAAGAAAACAATTTATTCTTTGCTTCTCTGCTTTCGTAACAAACGGAATGCTGGCTCTTTCCATCGGCTCCCTGCTGCCGTTCCTGAGAGACGCCTTTGGCCTCGATTATGCATTCTGCGGACTTCTCGTAAGTCTTCATTCCATAGGAAACCTTTGCTCCAGCTTCTTTTCAGGAGCTCTTCCCATGCTTATAGGAAAGAAAAAAAGTATTCTGTTCTTTGAAAGCTTCTTCCCTATTTCTTTTCTCCTGATACTTCTTGGAAACTACAGATTCCTTCTTGTTTTTTCCTTCCTGGCAACAGGAATTGCAAGAGGAGCCTCAAGTAATTACTGCAATGCAAAGATCAACTCCATCGCCACCGGCATGGCCTGGGCACTGAATTGTCTCCATGCCTTTTTTGCGGTCGGCGCCTTCTTATTTCCTCTTATTCTGATGCTCATGACCAGAAACGAGAGTCAGAACTGGGTATACGCCTGCGTATTCCTCGCCGTTCTCGGTGTCATGACATGTCTTTTCTACTATCTGATGCCGGAGGATGCCGAGTCCGGAAGCCATTCCGGCAAAAAGAAACCTGTAGATAAATCTTCAGACATATCCGCCGATCAGGATATGAACCCGAAGACATCCGGCGCATGCCCGGCAAACGAAAGAAAAACCGGGAAGCCTGCTGCCGCCTTCGGATTTTTCAGGGAGCCGCTCTTTTATATATGTATAGCTACACTGTTCTTCTATTTATGTGCAGAACAGGGCGTTATCGGATGGATGATCACCTATTTCAAGGACACCGGTCTCCTTCAGCCAAATCTCGCTCAGGTCACCGCCAGCATCCTTTGGATAATGATCCTCCTGGGAAGACTCACAACTGCTTTCCTTTCAACTAAGGTAAAAAAAGAGAACCTGCTTCCCGCCATGGGCGTAGGCATAGTTCTCTTCTTCATAGTGCTTATACTGTCCAGAACCACCCTTCCTATCATCATCGGAATAATGGGCTTTGGTTTCTCCATGGCAGGCATCTATGCCACAACCGTTTCCTTCGCAGGTGAGCTCATCAGGAAGTACAGCCTTGCCTGGAGCTTTATCCTCACCAGCGCAAGCCTCGGCTCCATCGTCATGCCCACAATAGTAGGTGTTATCGCAGAGAACTTCGGCATCGCAACAGGAATCGGAAGCATAGCCATTGCCCTTTTCATCGACATGATCTGCATCATGGTGCTGGTCAGATTTGTAAAACGCACCGGTCATGTCAAGGAAGATTCAAAGTCTGTAGCACAAGCGGTATGATCTGTCATGAAGGTTATGAAATCCTCGGGAGGAAGAGGCTTGGAGAAAAAGTAGCCCTGCTCATAATCGCACCCAAGCTCTTCCATCTTATTTTTCATATCTATAGTCTCTATACCTTCGACTATTACCCCCATTTCAGAATGTTTAAACAGGTTGATAAGGTCGGGTAAAAAACCGGCCTTACCTTCAAAATATGACCATACAAAGCTCATATCGATTTTTACAACATGAATCGGCAGATTTACCAGGCTGGTAAGATTTGCAGCTCCTGTTCCGAAATCATCGAGGAAAAACTCCGACCCTTTTGCGCTGAGTCCTGCTATGGTAGTCAGTATCATAGTATAGTCATCTATCATGGACTCGGTTATCTCAAAATCAAACAGGCTCATGGGTATTCCATGCCGTTTGGCAATTTCATACAGGTCATCGGAAAGACTGCGGCTTATACACTGAATAGGAGACAGATTAACGCTTATGAACCGTATTCCCAGCTTTTCTGTATCTGTGTTTTCAAGAAAGATGCATACCTTTTCAAAAATCTGCTTGCCGATCTCTATGATGTCACCGTTTCTTTCGGCTGTCTGTATAAATTCAACAGGCGGAATATTCCCGATATCAGGATCCTTCAGCCTCGCAAGGGCTTCCGCACCTTCGATTTTCCCTGTCTTAACCGAGTATATAGGCTGAAAATATACCTCAAATCCATCCCGGGACATGGCCTGTTTTATGGCCTTTTCCACTGCCTTCTGCCGCTGTATGCTCTTAATCATTTCTTCAGTAAAGACATAATTATCACGACGGTTTTCGGAATATGAGTTCAATATGGCGTATCTTGCCGCATCACTTATTATGGGGTTATGTCTGCCGATCATTTCCTCGGAAAGCAACATCATACTTATGTTAACAGGGAAATAATTGTCACATATACGTACAAGCTGATTATATTTCTCCTTCCACTCACCTATCAGACTAGCAGCATCTTGAGACTGATGTCCCTTGAAAAGAATTATAAAGGTTCCGTTTTCTGTCCAGAATAAAAAATGATCCTTATAGTTCCCGGAGAGCCATGAAGCTACAATTCTGAGGGTTTCTTTTATCTGCTCCATGCTGTAAATAGTTTTCAGTGTTCCGTAATTATGAAGAGAAATAGTCATAAGACTAAATGGAATATTCTTATTCTGAATATCTCTTCCTATGAGATAGAGTGCATTCTTGTTGAGAAAACCCGTGCCTGAGTCTCTGTATAAGTCGGGATTTTCTGCTGTAAGAAATATTATCATTATAGAAAGCAGACTGAAGTAACTTGTCACCAGCATATGATAGAACTGTTTTCTGACAAGTATTCCGAATAAAAGTAAAATGTTATAGGAAAGAAGCCCTGCACCTATCCTTCTGGTCATTTTGCCCCAATTCATCGCGATGATCACCAGTGAACATCCGATATAAAAATACGTGCTGAAGTATATGATAGGGTAGAAAGAACAGTTATGATAACCATCCGCTGAAAAAGTATAGATAGCTGCCGTCCAGGGAGAAGACAGAATAAGCATAACGGCTGCTGCCGCCGGAAGAGAGACTATGATCCTGAGCCAAAAGAAGTGCTTATTATAAAATCTTGAGGCTTCAACAGTGTATGCAAACAGAAAAAAACCCCTCAGTATAAATCCCAGAAAATATGCGTGGTTTACCGCATACATGATCCATAACGGAAATTCTTTCCATATCTCATTCATTTCACAGGAAATGATATCCGCAGTTGTCATCACAAAATTGGAGATCAGGATATACCAAAAGCAGTAACTCTGCATCAACGGAAGATTTCTTCTGAATCCATAAAACACGAGAAGTATGATCTGTACCGGCAAAGTAGCTATTGCGAAATCATAATTAAAGGGACTTATCCAGTTTATCATATCACTCTCCATCTCGCCGTAGTTCTCACAACGGTACATATATTAAGAATAGGCATTTACGATTTTTAGATGCCACTATTATTATCGAACCAAACTGACAACAGTATAAATGAACTTTATTTTGATTTCGAAGTCCTGTCTGTTATACGGAGAGCCCGGTCCTTAATTTCGCTAAATGAACCCCGGGAAGTTAATAAACCAAAAACAGATGCAGCCCCTTGGGTTTCAGAGCTGCATCCGTCTGTTTACCGTTCAACAAGTTGATACCTCGAATGCATCTCGTACCTGGGTCAAAAAGCTGCATCCATAAGTTTACCGGTACTGTATTTTATGTTTATCAGGAGAAAAATATTGTTATAGAAATATACGTTATGACAAAGGTGCCGGATATTCGATCTTTGTATCTGTAAAGTCAAAAGGCCACACAGTCTTGAATGTACCATCCTGAATCTGAGCCACAGCAACAGAAGCGTGAATATTATCATTTGTATGCTGTGCACCATCAAACTCATAATCCTCAAATTTGATTTCATTATAAGGAAGGATGATGTCAGGACCGTTAGGGAATGAATCCTTGATATCGATCTTATCAAGTACATCCTTAACAGCAGTTCCGTCTGTTGTGCCGGCCTGTTCAAAAGCTGTCTTAAGAAGCCATACCACAGTATAAGAAAACCAAAAATTTTCAAACAAAATAATATTGACCCATAAACCCCTGCTATTACTGGCTCTGTAAGGTTTTGTTCATTTTAAATAAAATCTACAAAACAGTGATATACAGATATACAATATTATAATAGTTTTGTTTGTTTTTTACAGTAAAGATATGGAATGGCACCAACCATACTTCAAAGCGCCGTCCCCTGCTTTATAGCAAGGAAACGGCGCTTAGATTTAACTTAAATTTGATGAAATAA
>Ga0256404_1012981_pt1 | contig 10669 bp, 9 predicted proteins | sample RumenRJG_01DNA_FD_185990 | JGI IMG/M metagenome (GOLD analysis project Ga0256404, IMG submission 185990) | Bovine rumen microbial communities from Lethbridge, Alberta, Canada - RJG_01 | ecosystem: Host-associated > Mammals > Digestive system > Stomach > Rumen | place: Canada: Alberta | collected...
CCCTTCTTCATAGTGCAGACGAATAACTTCGTCAAAGTACTTCAGCTGTTTCTCTGTGTGTAAACGATACATTGTTAACTCTTTGTTGTGAGTCAACTTTTTTCAGGATAAGACAGTATCCCCTTTATTTACTCTGAGCTCAGAGATATTAGAATTAATGGTGAATTGTATTTTATCGCTAAGAAAAATGGACTATATGGAATTATTAAGGACGGGGAAGGAATAAGTGATCTTACTGATTATAAGTATGATCATATTCAAGATTTATGGATAAACGGGGATCATCTCTTTCTCTTAGATATCAATGATAAAAGAGGGTTGTATTCAGTTAATGAAGAGAGGCTTCTAATCGACGCAACTGTATTTGAAAAAGATGAACTCGACATTAATACTTATGGAGAAGGTATGATAGGAATACGATATAAGGACTTCCGAAATGGGCACTGTGGATTCTTCAATACCGTAAAAGGAGAAATGACTATACAATTTGAGGATGGGTGGAGAATACGAGAACCCTTTAGCAATGGAAAAACAACGATTTCAAACAGTATTCATTGGAAGATAATTAATAAAGACGGAGAGGCTCTTGAGAAATGGATAGAAGAACCTTCTAGAATTGAGTATCATGATACAGGTGGATGGGAGGACGCTTTTGATGGAGACCCCTCAATGTATTGGAATATTGATTAGTTATTCCCTATTGTTTCTATAATTACTGTAACGACTCAAATACATATTGATATGTCTTCGCTTTCTCCATTCTCTTCAGATAAAAAAGTTGGGGTTATTAGACATTTCGGGTGATGAAATCGTTGTAATAGACTGAAATTCATATCTTTGCAGCGTTGTAGAGAGAATCAGCAATACAATGATTGATAACATAGATAATTATGATAGCTTGGAATCATGAAGTAATTGAAATCGGAGAAGAAAATGTCTCATCTCTAACTGGTGTGGACATCGCCGCCCTACAGTTCGCTGAAGGCGGGGCCATGGGATACCATGGTGGCGTTTTCATCGTCAAGACCGATGCCAAGATCTATTACACATGTTATCTGAAACCATCTCCATATACAGGATTTTCAAAATCAATGTCTCTGGATGATTTGAGGCTGATAACCCCTCAAGTCACTGTTTTTCTGCAAGAAGGCATACTGCCTTTCTGGGGATGGCAATACAGCTATCTCGGTGCAGGCAATCATCTGTTTGTGAGAGAAGATTACAAGAAGCGTTTTGACAAGAGTGTCAATCGACTGGAGCAAAGCAGTCCTAATGCAATTCTGTATAACCTCTGGATGGATGCCGTCCTGGAGATATTGCACTTATCAGATTAGACAATTAATATGAATAAATCCCTGAAAAAACCTGCAGTTGTCGCTTCCATCGCAATTGTTCTGGGGCTTGCACTTCTTGGAATATGCGCGCTACGAAATCAGAGCCCCGGTCGTACCGGGCCGGTGGAACTGTCTCCTCTTGAATTAGATCCAAGGGATGAGGCCTCGCCGGATTGGAGGAGTACAAGGATTTATTCTCCAGTAAAGAGAGACTCTCGTGCTAGCAAGGACAACTTGACTGAATTGAAGATTTTTCATGGGAAAAACCCATATGAATCAGGCTTTTTCGAACGTACAGTGGTCAAGCGGCGCCTTTCAGGAGTTCTCAGCAATGTCTCCCTCGAAGAGTTGCAAGAGGACTACACAAGCGAGAGTCCCATCCTGGTTGATAATAACAAGTTGTTTCTAAGTCTCACCACACCGGCAGATGGACAGTATCACGACACCACAACCATTTGGATTGACCTTTTCCATAATCTTTTTGCGGCTAAACACACATCAGATAGTTGGAGTACAGTGGAATACGAATACGTATCTGACCAATACGAGGTGGAAACCATGGGACTCCCGGAGTGGTTCTTTGACCGAGTGCCCTCCCTCACAGAATGGGTACTGGGGATAATGAGAAGAGATCTTGATTTGGCTTGTCAGGAGGATTCTGACAAGGCTGGGAATGAATGGATCTCTTCCGTAAAAGGTCACATAAATCCAAATGCCTTAGAAAACAACGAGACAAGGGAAATGTGGATACCCCTCTGGTGGGACGAGCGAAAAGGGGAGGGAAAGGTGGAACTGGTTCCTGCTCTGAAAAAGATAGAAGGCAATGACTATGTTTATTATCAGGATATTCATAATCATGAGTATTGGACCGGTGATTATGAAGTGTACGGGAAATATATGTGGTATCTTCAAATATCTGCTGCACCGTACAAAGTTGTTGACCCTCTCTATCTGTCTTACTACTTGAATCCCCACATTGTCTATGAAGGGGACTTGAATCAAGATGGATATCCTGATTTTGGGATACTTCTGAATCGTAAATCGCTCTGCTGTGCGTACGTGCTTCTCACCATCCGTGACGGTCACTGGAAACTATTGACAGAACCATTCCCGGTTGCATACAATCTGCGCGAGTCAGGTCGGGAGCTCGCCAGAAAGGGGAACAAAAAAGGAGAAATCCGGATCACGCGCTCAGGATTCGATGATGACGACAGCTCCTGCGTGAACGCTCAAATTGTTGATACGACAGTGTTCGCCAAATATATTGATATTGGAGATTCGCTGTAGTACAACTGTGAATAACTTGCCATTTTCGCTTGTTTATAACGATTTTATTATTACATTTGCAGGCTGCGTTTTCCGTGAGCGCTTGCTGGTTGTAATAAGTGAAATCCATCCGGTGCGACTGGCCCGGATTAAAACTGGAAATGATATGCTGAATATCTTCTACAGAAAAAACGGAAAGATCGAGGTCTCCCAGTCGGAGAATGAATTTTCCAAGATCATACTTGAGGATGTCGTTTGGATCGACCTGCTTTCTCCTACCGGTCCCGAAAAGAGGGCGGTGGAGAAGTTCCTTGGTATGGAGATCCAGTCCAGGGCGCAGGCCGAGGAAATCGAGAGTTCATCTCGTTATTTCGAGACCGATGAGGCAATCTTTGCAAATACGAACTTCCTCACCCCGGGTCCGGAAGAGTATATGATGCAGGCGGTATCGTTCACCTTGGTGGACGACAGCCTGACCACTCTGAGGGATGTCCCTCTCCGAAGTTTTACGGAGCTTCAGAGGCGTCTTCAAGTCAATCCCAAGCGCTATCCTGACGGGTACAGCATTTTTACAACGATACTCGACCAGCGTGTCGACCTCGATGCGGATATGATTGAGATTCTCTCGAAGGAGATTTCCCAGTATGCGAAAAGGATTAATCAGCAGGAGGATATCAATGAGGACCTTCTGATCGACATCAATCAGCTTCAGGAGAATACGATGCTCGTCCGCGAAAATGTGGTCGATAAGCAGAGGCTTATTTCGAACCTGATGAAGAGCCCCAAATATCCGTCGAACCTCGAGGGCAGGCTCAACGTGCTGCTTCAAGACATTACCTCCCTTATCAACCATACGAATTTCTGTTTTGAAAGGCTCGAATATCTCCAGAATACGGTCGTCGGTCTCATCAACATCGACCAGAACAAGATCATGAAGATATTTACCCTCGTGTCCCTTCTTCTTATGCCTCCGACCCTCGTTGCGAGTTTCTATGGGATGAATGTGAAACTTCCTATGACGGGTACTTCTTGGGACTGGGTGATTATTATCGGCATTATGCTTGTGACATTTGCCGTAGTGCTTATTCTTTTCAAGCGAAGAAAGATGCTGTAGGTATTTGAAAATCAAATTTTTTTGAATAATTTTGCACGCTTTTTTCGGGGGCGTGCATTTTTTTGCTTCCGAAAGGCACTAAAAAATAATGTTTAACCCCTAGTTTGATTCGTTTAACAAATTATGGCAGAAGAAATTAACAATGGCATCGTGGAGACTCCCGCAGTAGAGGAGACCCCCGTGGTAAATGAAGCTCCCGTAGTGGAGGAAGTAAAAGCAGAAGAGCCTAAAAAGAAGGCTCTCAACGCTTCCGTCGCTCCCGAGGACTTCGATTGGGATGCTTTCGAGAATGACGGAGCAACAGCCGTCGACAAGGAGAAAGATTCCGAGCTTTACAATCAGACCCTTTTGAAGGTCGTCGAGAACGAGATCGTAGAAGGTGTCGTTACAGCAATTAACAAGAGGGAAGTAGTAGTGAACATCGGCGCAAAGAGCGAAGGTGTCATCTCCGCCCCTGAGTTCCGTTACAATCCTGACCTCAAAGTTGGTGACAAGGTTGAGGTTCTCGTTGAGTCTGCAGAGGACAAGAAGGGTCAGCTCATCCTTTCCCACAAGAAGGCACGCGCCCTCAAGTCTTGGGATATGGTCAATGCGGCTTATGACGCCAATGAGATTGTAAAGGGCTTCATCAAGACCCGTACAAAGGGTGGTATGATCGTCGACGTATTCGGAATCGAGGCATTCCTTCCCGGTTCTCAGATCGACATCAAACCTATCCGCGACTACGATCAGTTCGTCAATACCACAATGGACTTCAAGATTGTCAAGATCAATCAGGAGTTCCGCAATGTCGTTGTATCGCATAAGGCACTGCTCGAGGCAGAGCAGGAGCAGAAGAGGGCTGAACTCATTTCCAAACTCGAAAAGGGTCAGGTTCTCGAAGGAACCGTCAAGAACATCACCAACTACGGCGTATTCGTCGACCTCGGCGGTGTGGACGGTCTCATCCATATTACAGATCTTTCCTGGGGTCGTATCAATCACCCTGAGGAGGTTGTTACCCTCGATGAAAAGATCAAGGTCGTCGTCCTTGATTTCAACGAGCAGCAGAAGAGGATCGCTCTCGGTCTCAAGCAGCTCACCCAGCATCCTTGGGATAGCCTCGATGCTGACCTTAAGGTCGGTGACACCGTCAAGGGTAAAGTCGTCGCTATCGCCGATTACGGTGCATTCGTAGAGGTTGCTCCCGGTGTTGAGGGTCTTGTCCATGTTTCAGAGATGTCATGGTCTCCTCGCCTCCACAGCGCTCAGGAGTTCCTCAAAGTCGGTGACGAAGTTGAGGCAGTCGTCCTCACCCTCGACAGGGAAGGCCGCAAGATGTCCCTCGGTCTCAAGCAGCTCACAGCCAATCCTTGGGAGTCTATCCGCGAGAAATATCCCGTCGGTTCACAGCACAAGGCTACCGTCCGCAATATCACCAACTTCGGTGTATTCGCAGAGCTTGAGGACGGCGTAGAAGGTCTCATCCACATCAGCGACCTCAGCTGGAACAAGATCAAGCATCCTTCAGAGATGATCCAGGCTGGCGAGACTATCGATGTCGTTATCCTCGACTTCGACGAGCAGAGCCACAAGCTCTCCCTCGGCCACAAGCAGCTCGTTCCCAACCCTTGGGACGAAATCGAGGCCAAGTATCCTGTCGGAACCGTAGTTGAAGGTACCGTTACCGCAGCCGGCGACAAGGGCACTACCGTTACCCTCGAGGATGGCACCGAGACTTCCGCATTCAACCGCGAGATGGTCAAGGAAGATGGCAAGCAGGCTGTCGTAGGCGACAAGCTTCCTGTCAAGGTTGTCGAACTCCGCCGCAGCACCCGTACAGTCCGCGTATCTCATGTCCGCACATACTCCGAGGCTAAGGCCGCAAAGGAGAATGCCGAGGCTGATACCACCAAGAAGGCTATCAAGAAGGTCAATACCGCTATCGAGAAGACCACTCTCGGAGACATCTCCGAACTTGCAGCCCTCAAGGACAAACTCGAGAAGGGTGAATAGTTTTAAAGTTACCATGTTGGGCACCGCGTCAGCGATGCCCGTCATGGGTAGAAATCAGAGCGCTCAGGTACTTTCAGTGCATGAGCGCTTGTTTCTTGTAGACTGCGGTGAAGGGGTCCAGTCGCAGATGGTCAGGTATCGGATTCCAATGATGAAACTGGATTCCATATTCATATCCCATATACATGGCGATCATCTTTTCGGAATATTCGGCCTTCTTTCCACAATGGGGATGCAGGGACGTCAGACGCCCCTAAATATCTTCGCGCCGGTCAATTTCGGGCCCATTCTGAAGTTTTTCCTCAGCTATTACGGGGACGGTGTAAGTTTCGAAATCAGATTCACCCCATTGAAGATGAAGGAGCCTGAAGTGGTTTTGAATGCCAAGGCGTTTGAGATTCTTTCATTTCCCCTCAATCATGGCATAGAGACCTTCGGGTTCCTCTTCAGGGAAAAAGAGCCCCAGTGGAATGTCCATAAAGAGGCAATTGCCAAGTACGGGCTTACCTTGACGGAAATCGGGTCTTTGAAAAGGGGAGAGGATGTTGTAAGGGAAGAGACTGTAATTCCCCTTTCAGAAGCAGCCTATAAGCCTTTCGCCCCCCGAGCATACGCCTATTGCAGCGATACGGCTCCTTTCTCGGAGGCTCAGGAGTGGCTTCGCGGCGTAGATGTACTCTACCATGAAACGACTTATCTCGAGGAGCTTTCGGATCAGGCGGAAAAGCGGCACCATTCGACAACTCTGCAGGCCGCCTCTCTTGCAAAGGCAATTGGGGCCTCAAAACTTATCATCGGGCATTATTCCTCCCGATGCAAGGATATTGCACTATATGAGTCTGAGTGCAGGAGTATATTTCCTGAGACCTATGCCGCTTCGGACGGGGACGAATTTGAAATTGAAAAATAATTCCTTATCTTTGAGAGAATAGTCAGTTTGAGTATGAAAAGGACATTGTTTGCAATCTTGACTCTGGCTCTCTGCGTCTTTGTAGCAGCAAAGGATACGAAAACTCCGCAGGAAGAGTATATATCGAAATATGCCGGTATAGCTGTCGCCGAAATGTATAGGAGCGGTATCCCCGCCAGTATTACGCTTGCCCAAGGACTTCTCGAGTCAGGTGCCGGCCGGTCTTCTCTTGCATCAGAAGGCAACAATCACTTCGGAATCAAGTGCCACAACAATTGGAAGGGGAAGACTATGAGAGCTGACGACGATGCAAAGAACGAGTGTTTCCGCGCCTATTCTTCAGCCGAGGAGTCTTTCCGTGACCATAGTGATTTTCTTCGCTATAGAGACCGTTACAAGTTCCTTTTCGACTTTGATATCACCGACTACAAATCCTGGGCTGCCGGTCTTAAAAAGGCCGGTTATGCCACGGACCCTGCATATGCCTCAAAACTTATCAAATACATAGAAGATTACGGCCTGTCAGTATATGATAATATGACCGTCCAGGAGGTATACAGCGCCGTCCCTGAGGCTGAAGAACTCTCTTCCGAAGAAGAGTATCCCTCCGAGATCCCTGATTCCCCATTGAATATAGAGGCGGCTTCTTCTTCATATGCGGGAGGCATTGAGCAGTATTCTTTCGCAATGTCGAGGAAGCTCTATTCCCGTAACGGAGTCCCGTTCGTACAGTCGGTAGAAGGGGAGACTTATTCCTCGATTGCAAAAGAGAACAACCTCTTCCTCAGGGAGATACTCCGCTACAATGATCTTAAGTCAGATCGTCAGCTTTTGCCTGGGACCGTCGTTTATTTGGCCGCAAAGAAGAAAATGGCAGCAAAGGGCCTAGACAAATATATCGTCGAGAGTGACGGAGAATCTTTGCGAGACATAGCCCAGAGGTTCGCGATAAAGAAGAAGAACCTCTTGAAGATGAATGATATGACAGAGTCTTCAAAGATCTATGAGGGAGACGAGATTTATCTTCGTCCCGCTATTCCTTCGAAAGTTGAACTCAGAAAGCGGTAGCTGATGAAAAAAAAGCTTGCTATTGTCTTCGGCTGTCTTGCTGTCATTGCGGCAGCCGTTTTCGGCATATTGCTCGGAAGAGCCTATTATGACCGGAAGAAACCCAATTTTTCCGGCCTTTTCGAGCTATATGTCTATCCCGACATGACGCCGGAGGCCGTCCTCGATTCTATCCTGTCGACGGGAAAGGTCATAAAACATAATAGTCTTAAAAGGGCTTTTGAGAGGAGAAAAGCTTCAGAGAGCATTGTGGTAGGGCACTATACGCTCGATTCGACAATGCCCAGCATGTATGCTTCCAGCATGCTCCACCTCGGCTGGCAGACACCCGTCAATCTTACTCTTTCCGGCGCCATCAGATCGAAAGAGATACTGGCAAGAAAAATATCTTCGCAGATGCTCGCTGATTCAGCGGATGTCGCTTCATTTGCGCTCTCCGCTGATTCTCTGTCGAAATACGGGGTGGATACAACCACATTGTTCTGCCATATAATTCCGGATACTTACCAGATGTACTGGACTGCTTCGGTAAGGGAGATTTTTGACCGGCTCATAAAAGCCGGTGATGATTATTGGACAAGCGAAAGAGTGGCCAAGGCAAAGGCTCAGGGCTTGACTCCGGAAGAAGCGTCAATCCTTGCCTCAATTGTGGATGGAGAGACCCGCTATGTGCCCGAGCAGCCAACAATTGCAGGCGTCTATCTGAATCGTCTCCATCTTGGAATGAAACTGCAGGCCGATCCTACAGTGGCCTATTGCTACGGGTATACGCTCAACAGAATTCTGAAAAGGCATCTTGAGATAGACTCTCCATACAATACATACATGTATGCCGGACTCCCTCCCGGGCCGATTTCCTGCCCTCCGAAATCATGTCTCGAGGCAGTATTGAATCCGGATGGACACAATTATCTGTATTTCTGTGCAGATCCTTCTTTCAACGGTTCGCATCGTTTTGCTGCGACATATTCCGAGCATATGAATAACGCTCGTGCATTCCAGGCTGCGCTCTCTGAAAAATTAAGAAACAAATAATCATGAAAAAGGCGGTTATCTATCTTCTGTTGGCGTCATCACTTATTTCTTGCGGACGCCGCGGCCCTGAACCATTGAAGCTCGTGAATGTATTCCCTGTCGAAGGTCGCCAGGGGGTGGCAACAGACGGAGAATATTACTATGTCTCAAGCTCTACGGCCCTTTACAAATATGACCTGAAGGGGAATCTTCTCCTTTCAAATGAAAATCCCTTCGAGGGGATGGCTGGCCCGCTCAATCATATAGGCGATATCGACGTCCATGAGGGGGAGATTTTTGCCGGATGCGAGTGGACAATGGACGGGGTAATAGATAATATCCAGATTGTCATCTATGATGCGGAAACACTTCTTTATAAGCGTGCTATCCCATGGAATAAGAATACCGGCCAGGTAGAATGCTGCGGACTTGCGGTGGATAGGGAGCACGGAAGGGTATGGATGTCCGACTGGGTAAAAGGGGACCATCTTTATTGCTATGACCTCTCGACCTCTGAATATGTCGGAAAGGTTGCATTGAATCCGGAGCCCATCCTTCAGCAGGGAATTTATTGCATGAAAGGGAAAATGATTATTTCATGCGATGACGGGGATGCCGACAAGGATGAACCAGACAATCTATATATCGCGGACATGTATGACCTTAAAGGGAATCTCAAGGTCGTCACAGAACCTAAAGTATTCAGGGTCATGTCGGATTTCAAGAAGAACGGCGAGATCGAGGGGTTGACCTTCAATCCTCTCAACGGGGAAATGACAGTGCTCGCAAACAGGGGAACCCGCATAGTTAAAGGGGTGCCGAAAGGGTTTTACGAAGGCTATGACAAAGAGATACACGAATTGTATGTGTATTCTAAGTAGCTTTTGAAATTTTTTTATTATCTTTGAGGTCGTCGGCATCTTCCTATGGACCTTATTGATAACATATTTTCAAAGTATTCGGAAGAGGGACGCGATCTTGTAAGGAAAGCTTACAATGTCGCGTCTGAGGCTCTTGCAGGTGAGCTGAGAGGCAATGGAAAGCCTTTCATTGAGCATCCTCTGGGTGTTGCCAAGATTGTTTGCAATGAAATCGGCCTCCCTCCCGAGTGCGTTGCCGCTGTCTTTCTGCATGAGGCGACGCGTGCCCATAATGTGGATATATCATCCTATGGATTTGACCAGAGTGTCTATAACATGGTAGACGGTCTCAATAAGATTTCCACCATCAATCCCAAGGATACCCGTCTTGAGGCGGAGAAATACAAGAAGTTGATAATTCAGTATTCGAGGGATCCTCGTGTTACTGTATTGAAACTTGCCGACCGCCTCGAGGTTATGCGCAGCCTCGATATTTTCCCGAAATCATCCAGGGAGAGAAAGGTACTCGAGACTCTGCTTCTCTATATCCCCCTTGCCCATCAGCTTGGACTCTACAATATGAAAAGGGAGATGGAGGATATCTATCTCAGTTATGCAGAACCCGAGCAATATCGCCTTATTACGAATAAGCTGAAGGCGACGGAGAAGGATAGGGAGAAGCTGATGGCTGAGTTCATAGAGCCGCTGAAGAAGAAACTCTCCGATGCCGGGATTGAGTATAAACTCAAGATAAGGACGAAGGCAGCATATTCTATTTGGGCGAAGATGCAGAAGCAGAAAGTGCCTTTTGAGGGTGTCTATGACGTTTTTGCCATCAGGTTTATAATAGATTGTCCCGAGGATCCGAAGATAGAGAAGGATCTTTGCTGGCAGGTCTATTCTTTCGTTACAGAAGAATACGAGCCCGATACTTCCCGTCTTCGCGACTGGGTTACCACCCCGAAGACCAACGGGTATGAGTCCCTCCATATTACTGTTAAAAACAAGGACAATAGCTACGTTGAGGTTCAAATCCGTACCCGCAGGATGGACGATATAGCCGAAAACGGCTTTGCCTCCCACTGGTCCTACAAGGGAATCCGAAGGG
>Ga0256404_1012982_pt1 | contig 10668 bp, 10 predicted proteins | sample RumenRJG_01DNA_FD_185990 | JGI IMG/M metagenome (GOLD analysis project Ga0256404, IMG submission 185990) | Bovine rumen microbial communities from Lethbridge, Alberta, Canada - RJG_01 | ecosystem: Host-associated > Mammals > Digestive system > Stomach > Rumen | place: Canada: Alberta | collected...
CATGATATAGTCCTCACATACTTCGGCTTTATCTTTTCCCCATATCTGATTCATGATCAAATGAACATTCACACATGTTCTTGCATAAACCGCATCGCCTTCTTGTGCGCCAGAATTCACCTTTGTCGAACTGATCGTTGAGAATTTTCCGCTAATCATGCTCTTTGCCATCTGTGTCTGTACATCATTCATATACTTATCATTAGCTGTTTTATCATGATTTGCATTTATCATTCGCAGAGATCCTGCCCGCACAGTTGCTCTGGAAATAGCCATGCAGTCCCAACGAGCGTTTGCATAGGCGGAAAAATCAATGATACTGAACATGACAAGCACCCATAGCGGAACAACGACGACACATTCAAGCATAGATGATGCTTCATGGTGCTTTAGCCGATCCCAAATTTTTCGTAGCATTTCTTTTCCCCCTTTCTCACCAATTGAGCTCTTTCGCTTCGTTGACCGTACACGATGTCTTGGATATCGTAACACCGTTTTTAAAGATTGGCGCAGTTGTCTGGACTCTGACATTTGCTCGAATGCAAACAACCAGTCCTAATTTGCTTGCTCTTTTCCCTACGCTGAAACGTTGATCTTCATATGGATATCCCGTGAAAGTTGTTCCAGATTCATCAATCATTCCTCTGAAGATAGCCTCTTTCATAAAATCATTCTTTGCTTCTGCCGCTGCTCTTCTTAAATTCGGCGTTCCCGAACTCTCTGTAATTTCTTTGACAAGTGCCTGATTGCTATAATAAGCAACTTCTGTGTATGTCGTAAGCAAGCGAGTCACATCAAACATACCAAAGAACATCAGGAATACGAATGGTAATACAAGTGCAAATTCTAGCATCTCTGTAGCTCTTCGAGCTTGAATTTTTTCTTTCGATAGAGAGAGTATCCTTTTCATTTTTCGCATTGATTTTCGGCGATCTGCCTTGCCCTCCCTTTTTGATCTTTCTATTATTTTAGCAGAATCGGCGTTGTTATACACAAAAAGCCTGAGGAAATCCTCAGGCTTTTCCGTATCGATAGGTTACAAAAATCACTTCGTTTTTCCGCTTCCGCTAACCTTAGTGGCTGCATCACTGATCTTATCTCCAACAGCTTTCTGCAACTGCTGGAACACGGCAATCAAAGCGATGACAACACCAACAACAACTGCAACTTCCATCATCTCAGCAGCGCGATTTTTCTGCATACGATGATGAAGAGAAAGCGCACGACTTTTTGCCTTTTCGACGGCGACATCTGTTTTCACGATAAACTTTGTAAACATGGTAAATTCTCCTTTTTGACATAGTTCCTTCTTCAGAACTTTCCCTTATTTTAGCAGAATCGGCACAAAATTTTTCTTCGAGTAGAACGAGTACGAATTCGCTTTTCAAAGGGTAACATCTTTCATAGCATCCATCCCGATAGGTCCACCAACAATAATACAAAGCGCGATCAAAATCAGAACCGCAGGGATATAGATTTTTTGTTCTGCGGATGCCGCTCTCTTTTTTACATTTTCGAACATTTTATCTTGGATATCTTTTGAAAGCTGATTGATTTTATCTGCTACCGTACCAAGCTGACCGAACTTCTCTATGCCTCTAATCGTCTGATAAAAGCTTTCCACTCCCTCATGCTTGCATCTATCATTGAATCCTTTCATTGATTCAGTGAGCGTCTCGCCTTGCGCTACACCAAGGATTACTAGGTTTAGTTCTTTGGGAAGAAGTCCTGTTACATATCCATTGATGACTCTTAAGGATTGAATAAAATCCAAGCCAGATTTCAAACAGACAGACAAGAGATTTAGATAATTCGGTAATTCCTTGTTTAAAGTAGCTCTCCTCTCTTTCATGATGTTACTAAGGAAGTTCTGTGGACCTATAAATGCTCCAATAAGCATTCCTGCAATTCCAGCTACCGGCATCAAAGTAACATCCTCTTTTACCAAGAGAACTCCAATTGCGCCCGCGACAAATCCGATAATTCCCATTGCATAGCGAAAGTTATAGAATTCAATCGGTTTAATGTTAAATGGTTCTCCTGCCGCTGTCAATTTTTGCTTGATTTCAAGGAGTTGCTTTTCTGATACATATTTCTGTGTATATGGGATAAGTTTTTGTGCAAGAGGAAGGATAAGCTGACCAGTAATTGCAGAATTCTTATCTTCGATTACAGTGTCCGCATCCCATTTTTCTTCTGCAATAGCCTTATCTAGGAGTCCAGACTCTTCTGAGAAAAATGCCATCCATAAGAAGAGAACTCCTGCCCCTGCACAAACGGCAATCATAATATTAATCATATCGATATCCAAAACAATCACCTCTATTAATAATTAATAATTCTATCTGGATCTGTAACTCTTTTGCCAAGTAAATATCCCGCTATATTCAAGATAACAGCAACTGTTCCGCCAATCATTCCATATATCGACATAAAGAAATTGGTTACTGCTCCTGGCATAAAAAGATACAGGCCAACAAGACCAACGGCAGGCGCTGCTGCCAAGACTTTGACCAAAATTTCTCCGCTATGAACAAGCGATTTTATTTCATTTGTCTGCTTTCCGCGCTGATGAATTATCTTTTCTGTCATCTTAAGCGTCTGTACTGCGACTTCTTTCGAAACGGTATCGGAAATAATACAACCGACGCAAAGCATTTTTACGTCTGCCAAAGGAGCCCTTTGATAAAAATTATCCAGTGCTTCCTTCATTCGTGCACCTGTAGAAAGGTCAAGACAAATCTTACGGAACTCGCTCGCTATTGGATCTTTGCATTCATTCGCGACTTCTTCAAAACCTTGAGACATCTGTCCACCAACGTTGAGAACCTGTTGAATCCTGTCAATGGCGGTAGAAAGCTGTTCCTGAACCTCCTCCATCCGTTTCTTCTTCATTCTCGCTACTACAACATCAGGATACTTGACATATATGATGAGTGGTAGCACGGCAAGAAAAATGGGAAGCTGGGCAATAAAGATAATTGCAACCCCAAAAATCATGATTAGGAGTCCCTGTTTCTGAAGATCCCCGTAAGTCTTCTTGCTCCCGACCTCCTTCAGAATCGCATTCATCTTCTTTTCTTTTTTACTTTGCTTTTTCGTGTCCTCCCATGTGATTTCTTTCTCTTTGATTTTCAGAAAGTTATCCCGAAGATAATCACTCTTGAGATAATAAGCCGAGAGCAAGCAGAATACTGCGAGTGTAGTTAACACGCCTGCCGCGACTGCATTAGAAAGATCCATACGAAGCCCCTTCCTTCTCGAATTTTCTTAAAATAAGTTCTGGCGCTATTTTAGCAGAATCGGCGCGGAACTTATCGAAAAGAAGCAGCTTTTTCTGTTGCGGAGAAAGCTGCTTCTTTTGCGAAATTTCAGTTCAGTTCTACTTTCGGCATATCTTCAGGAGCTGGCTTTTTGAAGAATTCTTTCGTGTATCCAAATTCATCCTCAAGCTCGTCGAAAAAGGTTGGAATCCAGCCCGTTGGAGCAAGTCCGTGCTTGTCATGTCCGTAGAATTTTGAGTCAAAAATATCATGCAGGACATAGTTTCCTTCCTTGTCAAGACGTTTTTCTACCTCTGTAATTGTCAGGACACGACGAATGCTACGTTTGTTCACGACAATCTTGCCAATCTGCACAATGATGTTGCACGCAGCTGCGATCTGCGGGCGTACAGCCGAGAGAGGAAGATCTCCTGCCATCGCGCACATATATTCGAGACGAACGAGAGCACCATGCGGATCATTTGCGTGGAGCGTCGTCATAGAGCCATCGTGACCGGTATTCATGACCTGAAGCATATCAAGAGCTTCCGCGCCACGGCACTCACCGACAACGACGCGTCGTGCTGTCTGACGAAGCGTGTTCTTGACAAGATCGCGAATTGTGATTGCTTTTTCGCCCTTACGAGCTTCTTCTGAAAGGACGTGACTGCCGACCAATTTCAGCTCTGCTGAGTCCTCGATTGTAACGATACGCTCGTCATCATCCATGCAGTTCGAGAGCGCGTTCAAAAGCGTCGTTTTACCAGAACCCGTGCCTCCCGATACAAAGATATTTCGATGCACGCGAACACAGTGACCGAGAAAATCATAGACGTTCTTTGGTGCAGATTTAAATCGCACCATATCTGCTGTTGTCCATACCTTCTTAGGGAACTTACGGATCGTCATATAGACACCTTTCAGCGCGATAGGCGGCGTTGTGACGTTGATTCGAAAGCCCATTGATGGAAGACGTCCATCGACGATCGGTGTTTCTTCTGTGGCAGTACGACCAATAAGACGAAGGATACGGTTTGCAGTGTTGACGATATGCTGATCATCCCAGAACCTAACATCTGCCAGCATATCTTCGCCGTTTTTCTCGATAAATGTCTGATCACAGCGATTAATCTTAATCTCCGCAATACTCTCATCATAAAGAAGATCCGTAATTGGCCCGAATCCGATAATTTCATCAAGACAACGCTTTTTCAAAATTTTCGTGTGCTCTTGGTTGATGAAATTGTATTTGACATCCTTTCTCTGTGTATAGTGAACGATTGCACTAGAAATAAGCTCTACTGTTTTCTCTTTGACTTTCTGCTGTTCTGCAATCTCCTCTTCTGTCGTCGGATTGTCATAAAATTTTAAATCGCCCTTATCGCTGTATTCTTTCAGCTTATCCCGCACCATCTTCTCAATATCTCGTTCCACATCAAAAAGATCATCAAGAGTCTGAATATTATCATCTGTCGGATCCGTTGCGTGATTGGCAAGAATTTCCTTGATTCCGCTCTTGCCGTCGTTTTCCTCCGTCTGTTCCATGCCATAATTAATATCTTCTACTTGCCGAGCTTGTTCTTGCTGAGCCAGAGCAATCTTTTCTTGCGGAATTTTCAGGCTTTCCTGTTCATGAAGATATTGTTCTTGCTTCTTGAGATTATTCTGTTTCAGAATTTCTGCGATGTTCAACGTTTTCCCTCCTGAAAAAAGCCGAGGCAAAGACCTCGGCTCTCTGAAACTCACTTTCTTCCACGAAGAAGATTTCCTGACGGTGCATTTTCTGCATCCGAGCTCTTCTTCCGACGACGCTTTTTCGGTGTAGCATCTTCTTTTGATTTTTTAGAAAAGAGCGAACCGGCAATTCTACCAAAAAGTCCTTCTTTCTTCTTTCCAGACGTTCCCTTACCGCCTTTTGCCGCCCTCTCATCATTTGCTTCTACAAGTGGCTGAGTCAACATTTCATTAATCTGTGTCGCAATATCATAGACCGCTTCTGCAAAATTAGATGCCCCTTCTGCAAGATTGAAAGTGCTCATATCCATAGCGCGAACTAGCGGTTCTCCTCGGTTGATTGACATCGATACATAATCTTCCCAAGGAAGCTCGCCGACAATTTGGATTCCCTCTTTATGGAAATGTTCCGCAATTTCTTCTCGGGAGAATGCGCGAAGCTCCTCCGGAAGAATCTTATTGATAACCATCTTAATAGATTCTTTTCGGAACCCATACTGCGTTGTAAAGACATTGATAAGAGTCTTTGCATTACGAATAGCAGGAATCTCCATCGGACATAGATAATAAATCTCTTCCATAGATGCAAGACCGAGAATGATCTGACGGCGGCACATATCCGTCGAAAAATCAACAATCACAATATCATACATCTGACGGAGACACGAGAACAACTCGTTTACGAAGTCCTCAGAAAGAACATCATAATCATACTGAGCATCCGTTCCTAGAAGGACATCGATATTGTCCTTCTCATCCTTGTAAATATGATTGCGAATTGCCTCAAACGTTCGAGTTTTTCGTTCGATCATCTGCTCTTTTGTTTCGTTTTCAGGGATGTCATGAAGAATCGGCCCAACCTGACGAGCAAGCCCTGTAATGTTACGATCGAAGCGGAATCCAAGAAAGAGGTCAAGTTCTTTTTCTCCAAGAGTAAATTCTACGAGACAAACTCTGCTCTTGTTGCCGTTCATATTTCCATACTTGCCAAGAACCGCTGCGAGATTTGTCGCAAAAGTTGTCTTTCCTGCGCCCCCCGTTGCGGAATATACGCCAATAACCTTGTTCACCTTTTTGGTCTTTTGTTGAAGAAAATATTCTTCATTCGTAGCTTCCGTTTGAATTGATTCTACTCGTTTTTGATTCTGAATATCGACATAAGCATTCTTGATATTCACCGCAAATGCTTCAATATCAACCGTATTGTCCTGCGAACGTTCTTTAATATAATGACGAACGCCAAGATCCTGCCGTAACAGGAGCTCATACGTCACATCTTCAGGCGCAATGACAAGGATGCGTTTCTCCTTAAACGCCTCTTTGAGCAGTACATTCTGAGAATTTACACGTGTAGAAAGGCTCTGGATGAATTGTGTCGCTGACTGGATCGGCGATGCATGATGAATGATAACAAGATCCGGATCAAGAGCCTCGATATCGTAATATGCTTTATCACCAGCTCCATTGATGTGCTCCAGGAACTGAATATTCTCATTTGCCGCATGGAAAAACTGGAAAATATTCTTATAATACTCAGGATCTCCCCCAAGCATAATAATGCGGAACGGAGTCTTTACCTCTGTAAACGCTCTCGCAAGGAGTTCGAGAATACGCTCCTTTTCGATCTCTTCCTGACTCTTTTGCGGCTGTGGCGGCGCTTGCGGACGTTGATATGCCTGTTTCAATCCCATAGTAGACTGATACGGGAATGACGGCTGCGCCATCGGCTGCTCACTAAATGGCTTCGGCGGTGGCATAAACTTCTGCGGAGGAAGCTGGGAGTGTGTTTCTGGCTGCAAATACTGAGAAGGATCAGAGGAAGGTACGTCCTGTTGCGAAGACGCAGGAGCACTCTGCATTCCCTGCGGAGGCACATAATGGGACGGATATGTCGTACTACCAAAAGATTCCGCCTTTTCTTCTGTTGTTTTCTTCTGGTCTTTCATCGCTTCAAGCGAGAGCTTGAGTTTCATGAAAAATACCTCCTGAAAGAAAGGACTTGCCAACACTACATTGTACTGACAAGCCGATTACAAAAAATAAATCACTGTTGTTTTGAACAGTTGAAATTGAACCGCTTGCAGATAAGCTCGTCAACAGCACCTGTTGTACGGGCAGTTGTCGGGTTCATCGGATTAAGTGCATATGTAAGGTTGTCTGCTCCGATCTGGTTCAGCATTTCTGCATAATCCAAGCGAAGAAGCAACGTGATATATGGCTCGCCATCGCTTGCGCTGTCGCCCGTATCGCCCAGATTTGAATCAAATACTTCAACACCCTGAAGCACTGTCTTTGTCAGTTTTTGCGATCCTCCATTCGGTGCGAATGTTGCAATGACATCTACATAGTCTCCTTTGGAAATCTTTCCGCCTACAGCCTTGTTGATTTTTACAGGGAACGAGACAGCACGCAGATTCGCGTCAGGGATTGCTCCCGCATAGCCAGATACTCCGTTCGGGTCAAACTGCTTGCTTACCATTGGCTGAACGAAGTCCTGTCCAGAATAGATATGTGTCGTCGCATATCCACCGACGACGAGACTTGTATCATCAAGCATACTGTCATCACGAGCGAGGGCAGGAATCTGTTCAATCTTCACCATATCTTCCGTAATCTTCGTGCGAGGCTCGATATTTTTTGTCGCAACAACAACAGGGACAAGATTCTCCACCTTGCTGGTCGCCGTATACATAGCATATCCTGCTAGGATAGCAAGAACTGCACCGCACCCAGCAACCATCTTTGTTTTCTTATCAAGATTCACATTCTCCCTAGTTGTACCGCCGCGTACAGCCAGGTTAGACACCCCTTTTCTTAGATGATATATCGGCGTTCTGAGATGGAGGCTAGGAAGGAGCCTCGTTCGATTTGATGTTATTATAGCAGAGTCGGCAAAGAAAAAATCAGCAGATTTTTTGATGATCCGTTCGTCAAAAATCGTGATTTTCGGAAACCAGATGTGCAGTTTTTTCGTTTCTCTTTCCTTGCCGTTTTTTGGTATAATACTTTTGTGGAGAGAAAGGAGCAGTGCTATGCGTACACTCAGAATACTCGCCAAAAACTCTATGCCCTGCTATCTTTTGGTGGCATCAGTTGTTTTTGCGTATATTATCTATTTCAGCGGAGAAATTAAATATTGCGTAAAACTGCCTGCAATAGCAGCGTGGCTTTACATAGCAATCAACGTTGCTCTCAATTATGACGAAGACTGCAACTCAGGAGAAAAGATCGATAGGAATCTTATTTCATATGTCCTCCTGTTTTGTGGAATAACAGGTGCGTTCGTAGGAGCTTATGTTGACATGTCAACCTGCGTAGGCGTAGTCCCCTGAAACTAGAAATCTCCCCTATGGCATATTGCCAAGGGGAGATTTTTTGTGCAAACATCAGAGGGACTTCAGCTTTTCTTGAATTTCGGAAATTTCATTGCGACTTTCATATACTTCCTCGATAAATTTCTGTGGAATAAGAATATGCGTATTCCCTTTAGCGATTTCATCAATAACATACCGCCCGATATTTTTCGCTTTCGTTTCAAGCCCCGCCTTTGCAGTAAACAAGTCTCTGTTAAGTGCCAGCTTGTCTTTGCTCTTGCCAAAGCTTTCTCCAAGCGAAGAAAAAGCATCTGTCATTTTGGCAGAAACGAATTCTCCGATAGAGGGCATTTCCTTGTGTGGCGTAACCTCTTGCGCTTCTTTCGTAATATTCTTCATAATTTTTTCTCGCGGGATCCGACCCCCGCTCTCCTTCTTTTTCCAGATTGACGTACTCCCCACGGCTAAAGCCGGGGGATTCTTAAACACTCAGGTATAGCCTTCCAAGAAGGTCTTGCATACCCTGTGCCATTGGATAACGCCCTATCCAATAAAGATAAATCTTTTTCTAGGGATGCAAAATTATTTCATGAGACCCTGTCTCCGCAAAAGCTCCAGCGTTGCATCCATATTTGTATCGTCATCCTCATCATCGTTGTCGTCGTCTTCCAAATTCATCAATCCAGAGAACGACGGCTCTTTTTCTTCCTCATTTATGCTAGAAAATGCGCTGAAATCAATCTTGTTTTCTTGTTCTTTCTTCTTAATCTCTTCATTTTCTTTTACTGCGTCTTCCTGAAGCTTTATCAAACGCTCCATTGGCGCCTTGAGCCCTGTCAGCATCGTGTAAATGACGATGTTACCCAATCCATTTTTCACTCCGTCATTATATGAATAAATACCAGAGTACGGACTGACTGTTCCGCATTCTGAGCGAAGACTCATCGTGCAAGACTCAAGAAGCTTGACATTCGAACGATTTTCTAGCCACTTCTTTGGCGCATTAACAATCGTAGTAAACATTCGTGCGGTTGATACATCATACTCTGTGTAAAACTTGTTTGTATGCCAATCTTTAATGACCGCATCACGAAGTGAATCTGCGGTGTGAATATCTGTTACAGGAATCACCGTCTTAGTAACAATGATCATACCAGGAACCGCCAGAGTTTTTCTGTAATCCGTCTCGTCAAATGTTGCAACAGAGGATGCTTGGTTTGCGTATTTATTAAATTGTGAAATCACACGCACGATCTTCTGGTTTGCCGCCGCGCGATCAATATCGCTGTCCATATCAAGATTATTTTTGACCTGATTATTATCAATGATGACGAACGGGATTCTCTTTTTCTCTGCCAGTTTGAGGATACTGATGCAGGAGCGAAGTGCGTTCATCTTTACTTCATACCCTTCCGAAGAATCAGGAATCGTCATACCGACGATGATATTTTTTTCTCTCTTCTTGAGTTCCTTCATAAGAACAGGGAGTCCGCCGGAACCTGTACCGCCGCCGAGCCCAGCCCATAGTAAGATATAATCTGCATCCTGCCCCACAGCATCGATTCGACGACATACTGCCTCGATATTCTGCATCATGGAAATTTGCCCGATTTCAGGTGTCTTTCCAGCCCCGCCGTTATTGTTAATACTGATATTGATAAGATTCTGCTTGTCAATATTGCTAAGTTTCGACATATCTTTGTCTGTAGTATTGACCGCGATTGCCTTCATACGACATCCCGCGAACTCATCCGCGAATTTGTTCCCACATTGACCGATACCAACGACCAAAAAATTCAGCATGATTAATCCCCTTTCTTTCCAATCAAAAAGAACGCATTGACTTTCGCTCTTGTTTGCTCATCACCAAGAATCAGCGTTCCAAGCTTCTGTCCAGATCTGCTGAGTCGAAATTTGTACGTGTGATCTGTTTTCTTTTTTGCAATGATTCCCAAGCGACAGAGGAAATCGAGCACTGTTCGCGCAGAATAAGTCGTGCGAAGAGCTTTTTTGAGAGATTCTGATGTAATCCCAGAAAACTCCTTCTTCATCTCTGCTGCTTCTTTCTGGGAAGCAAGTATATACACGATTGCCGCCTGTTCTTCAAGCCGCAGTTCTTTTGCCAGACTTGAAAGACACTGCTCACATAGTTGCATCGAGTTCCCTCCTTTCTCCTATTCTAGCAAAGTCAAGGAACCCGCCACCTGACGCCTAACGGCATCTAAGGCGTGGGCTTGCAATAGCAGGAACAGGGAGCGAATCTCAAGACCTGCGTATTGGCAATAGTGGATACGCCCGACTTGCAGACACTGGTGTCCCAGCTCTGTATTGGTCAGGTAATATAACCCGGAGGGTGG
>Ga0256404_1012983_pt1 | contig 10666 bp, 10 predicted proteins | sample RumenRJG_01DNA_FD_185990 | JGI IMG/M metagenome (GOLD analysis project Ga0256404, IMG submission 185990) | Bovine rumen microbial communities from Lethbridge, Alberta, Canada - RJG_01 | ecosystem: Host-associated > Mammals > Digestive system > Stomach > Rumen | place: Canada: Alberta | collected...
CATCTCAGATGTCATCAACAGGGCAGCGCTGATGCAGCCAAACACCGATATCAGGGAATACAGAGCCCTGCTGCCAGACAAATGGAAAGACTTATAGTCTGCAAGGCGTTAGAGCGGATACGCTTACCTGCCCCCTCACTTACACTTCATGGAAAAATACGTCGTTGACGTACTCCGATTACGTCGTCCACGTACTCTGAGTACGTCCCCTACGTACGGATGCTTTTGCAATTAGTTCATGTATTTTCTGAAATAATTTTTGTCCATTCTTGCGTCCCGATGGTGGCATGCGGCAGAGCCGAGCGCATGGTTATTTATGTAGCGCCGCAGGCAGACTAAAGGTTCTTTGGCAAAAGATTCTGAGTGTAGGGTCAGTGTAGGGTCAGTGTAGGATGAGTGTAGGGTTGAGAACACCCTACACTGGCCTCAAAGCCTTTGCTGCAGGGCATTTCCGGTATTTGGAGTGAGGGTTGGGGGTAAAAACGTTTTTCTTGTCGAGAAACGTCGTTTCGCTGATAGAGAAACGACGAGTTGCTCATCAAGATGCTCTGAAACGAATGTAATTTCTTTTTACTACTTAAATTACGTCGGGATTTCTTGCTAAATCAATAATATTTTTGAGCTAATTCATTTCATGATTTGAATTAGCTCAAATCATCAAATGAGTTAACTCAAATCATGAAATGAGTTAAGTGAATTTTTTAGGGTCATTTTTGTGCAATATAGTCCTATCGGCAAGAAAATGAGGTCAAAGTGGTTTGTCAAGAAAACTTATTTGGCTTTTTTGCACGAAATCTCATGTCCAGTCAGAAACCATAGGTTAAGGCATCGTAAGTCATAGACTAAGGACTCGTAACTCTATGGTTTAGCAACCGTAAACCATAGAGTTACGACCACTAACTCATTGAGTTGCGATCCCAAACTCATTAGTTCCTACAGGTAAGCCAAACATGTTGGCAATAGCTACATCTACCATTCTGATTCCTCCTTGTTATTGATGTTAATTTGCCCTGTAGCACGTTTCCTTTGATGGGCTTTCGTTGATTGAACTAATTGATAGTATTCGCTTGGACTTAACTGGTCTTCTTCAACGAGGGGTTGTAAAACGTCCAGCTTCCCCAGTGTGCGTAATAGTCTTACTAACGAGTCAAATGAACGAATCTCGCCTTTCTCAATTTTCTTAATAGTAGAAAGGGATACATTTGCAGCTATAGATAAACTTTTCTGTGTGATGTCTTGTCTTAGTCTAATAGACTTCAGTTTTTCTCCAATCTTTGTGAGAAGAGCCACATCTGTAAGCATGTAAATATCGTCCATAATAGTTTTGTTTTAAACCTTTATGGTGCAAATATACGTATAAAAGTTTAATTTAGAGCTATTACTTGGTGATTATTTAATAGACTTTAACTGTAGCTGAATAGAAACCATATCATTGAATTGCTACCCCAAACTCATTGAGTTCCGGTCTCAAAGTCGCTGTACATAGATTATTAAGTCGTCCCGCTGATTCCAAAGAAAAGTCTCAGTATTATTTGCATGATAAAAAGATTTTACCTATCTTTGCAGCATGCAACGAATTAGTAACTTTGCATCAGGAAACCTAAACCGAATTATAAAATGATCAGGCTAAACCTTATGATAGGAAATCAAAGACCGGTCTCTCTGATCTTCGTGTTGTTTTGGACTTGTAGTCAGATAGTTTCTGCACAAGCTGGGACGAGTGATCCCTTGTATGACTTGCTCCGAAATGAGATAACCTATTACTATCAGCATCTGAGTCAGGACTCCGTGCCCGTACAGTTCATGTCGTTTGGCGTACTGGATGAGCAAACCGTCAGCATCGACAGCGACATGGGACGCGCTTCGGTACATGAAACGAATGGCCGCAAGTTCTGCCCGCAGATTTCGTTTGGCACGCTGAATGACGGAAAGGGCCTGAATCGTTATGCTTATAAGGAAGATGAATGGATGGACAGTCAGATGCAGACGGCTGATCTGCCTTATGAAAACGACACGGTAGCTATCAAGTCGGTGATATGGAATGCCTTGAGCAGAATGTATCGTGGGCAAATGGCTGTATGGCAAAAGACGAAAAAGAAATCCACACAAACGACACTCGCTGCAAGGAAATCGGCAGAAGTTCATTATGAAGAACCGCTTGCCGATGTGTCTTTCGATAAGGAATATTGGAAGCATCTTCTGAATGAAACAACAGCAGCACAAGCACGCAAAATGCCTGAGGCCCATTGCCTGGCACATATCGAAAGCCTGAACCAACGACGATATATTATCGATTCAGAGGGTACGGCCGTGGTGAGCAACAGACAGTCGTTCGTCTTGGCTATTCGTGTGTCAGTCAAGGACTCTAGGGGTGTGGAATGTGCATTAGACAAGGAATATTTCGCCTACAAGACTTCAGAGCTGCCTAGTCAGGAAACGCTTGCCCGAGATATGGAGGTTTTGGCCCAGCGGACTATTGCACTGAGCAAGGCACCGATGGCAGAGGCCTATAGCGGTCCTGTGATTCTGTCGGGAAATGCCAGCGCAGTCTTTTTCCACGAGGTGTTTGGACACCGGCTGGAACGTAAGGACTCTGAGTTCGCATCCATGAAGGGGCAGCAGGTGTTACCTTCAGATTTCAGCATCACATGCAATCCTCAGCAACAGTATTCCGGTGAAACCCCGCTGACCGGCTATTATCAGTATGATGACGAGGGTTCGATGGGGAAGAAGGTGGAATGTGTGATTGATGGAAAGATGGCGAACATGCTGACATGCCTGTCACAGCAGGCTGCCACCAATGGCCACGGCCGTTCTGCGTTTGGAAGTGAAGCCGCCCCAAGACAGTCAAACCTGATGGTGGAGACTTCTCATCCCTATACGGAAACAGAACTGCGCATGATGCTCATCAGCGAATTGAAGCGACAGAACAAGGACTATGGCTATTATATCAAGACCGTCAGCAATGGATGGACAACACTCAGGGGTAGTGCGAAGGTAGCTTCTTCCTTCAATGTCTTCCCCATGGAGACCTACAGAGTCTATGCTGACGGAAGGGCCGACGAACTGGTACGTGGCGTGTCGCTCATCGGTACACCGCTATCCGCCTTCAGCAACATCAGGGCAGCAGGTGGAGATGTGGAAGTGTTCAACGGCCGATGCGGCTCCGGGTCTGGATGGATTCCTGTGTCAAGCCGTTCACCGATGATTTATGTATCGCAGATTGAAACCCAGGTCATTGATCATGGCGAGGGAGAGACGGATACATCTTCCTGTCCAGACTTCCAATCGTGGGCTGAGAATGGATCGCAGGATGCCGACTCCGTCATCTTTAAGGCGATGAAGGATGAGATGGATAGGGGGATGGCATCAGAAATCAACGGCCAGCACCCGATGTTCCTGGATTATTACGTACGTCGCCAGGCAACGACCAAGATTGTCTCGTCGTTGGGAAGTTGTCTGAGATATGAACCAGAGGGCGTGAGGAACTCCGGACTTGTCCAGGTTATTGCTGGCAACAGAATGCAGACCTCTTATAGCGGTAATACATTGGGCCGGCCATTCCTCCTGCCAGACGACATCAGCTATTATCATCTGCGAAGTGAGTTAAGTCAGCGTACGGCTGCCCAATTCCGTAACGCTACAGACTGGTTGACAAAGAATCAGAACGAAGTCAGGGCAGACAGTCTGCCAGAGTGGCTGGAATTGCCAGGCAGAACCGTCATCGAGCCCTCTGCGCTGGACGGATGGCAGGAAGATGCAGAACAGTTGAAGGCGCTGGCGGATAAGTTGTCGGAAGTCCTGGGTACATATCCAGAGTTTACTTCATCACGTGTAGAAATTGAGCAAAAGTATGCCGACTGCTACCGCACCACATCTGAGGGACTGAAGATGAGAACGCCATCCAAGCAGATCAAGCTTCTCCTGTATGCCGATTTACCGATGGCAAACGGCACAAAACTGAATGTGATTGATGGCTATGCCTCTATTTATGATGTGGCCGATCTGCCTCCTACAGATTCGCTTATTGCTTTCGTGAGGAGAATGGCAGAATTAAATATCGCTCAATGCAGGGCACCACGTTGTGATGACCAGGAATATATGGGACCTGTGCTGTACGAAAACTCTGCTGCAAATGTGTTCCTTCATGAGAATACTTACGATAAGACGCTCTCAACATATATCCACACCCACTTTAATCCGAACAAGAGAGAATATGATAATACCTGTCAGAAGATAGGCAAGAAGGTCGTCAGCAATCAAATTTCCCTGACTCAGTTGAGCAATGATTCTGTGTTTGATGGGCGCCGACTTTTGCGCTACAGACATTATGATGCAGATGGGGTTCGTCCACAGACAGTAGAATTGGTGCGTGACGGTATCTTGCTCAGACAGTTATCGGGACGTATTCCTTCTCCAGGAGCCAGGACTTCTACGGGTAATGAGACGCTGAGGGAGGTGCAGGTACCATCATGGCCAACCATGTTTGAAAGTGGTGTGATGCGCATTGATTGCAAAAAGACCATGTCCCGCAGCAAGTTGCTGAAGAAACTTTGCGCCATAGCCCGTCAGCAAGGACTGCCTTACGCCTATATCTTGAAAGGTAGGGCTGTCCTGGTGCGTGTCGATACAAAGACTGGAAAAGAAGAACTGATGCAGCAGCGGTGCAACGACCAACCATCCATGCTGGAACTGATGGGCGACGTGATGGCATCGAAAGAGATGACTGCAGAGCCGGAGACTTCCGTCATTCATCCTCAAGCCATCCTGCTGCCGATGGCGGACCTTTCGTTTGAAGACCAGAGAACGTCTGCTTTGTGTGAACGGTTCCTGGAACTGAGACATTGATAGAGGCTAATACTTGCATCCGATTAGTTTAACCAATGTTATGTAATTTAAACCTAAAACCGATAGATTCCTGTTGGACAGTAGTGATTAAAAATTATTATTATGAAACGTATATTATTGTCTTTGTTTATGTGTATTACTGTTTCTATGGTATTTGCACAGACAGGTTTTAAACAGTTGCAGTTTTATACCCAAATGATGGATGGATCTGCTTATTGGGAAAGCATGCATCATTTTTTTATGAAGGAGCATCAGTATCGTTATGCTTGTATTACGTGCCCCTCGTCTGAGCCAGAGTCTTGTCTTCTTATCGGTGATTCAACTCTGACTATAGTGACGTTAGACAAGATGATCTATTCGTATTTGCGTGATAAGAAAGTAGAGAAAAAGCCAAAGATTGCTCAAAAGACGTTGTCTGTAAGTAAACGTTTTGTTATAGATCTTTGTAATCTGATAGACTTGGGGTCTTTGACTTCTGATGCTTATGAAACCAGTAGAATGACTGATGGCACCACGACATATTTCTTGTCCTATTCCCAGATTTATCATTCTTCAAAGACGCGTGCAAAGGGGAGTGCTAATGGGGGCAACGAGGCTTCGCAGTTGATGAGGCTATTGAATCGGATTCGCGATGCTGTTATTGGTAAGTGTCCTTTCGTGGAGTCTGACCTTATGACACAAATACATAATCAGCATAAACATCTTTTCACGCTCTTGCCCTCAAACTTTGCAGACCGTGAAATGTACGACTTGTATTAATGTGGGTGGAAGCGTGCGCTAAAAACGCGCGCTTCTACGCCTCAGTCCTGATAAAAACTGGGTTTTATGAATTCAGTACACGTCAGAGTTGCGACCCCAAACTCATTGAGTTGTAGATTAGTGATATGGATTTGATAATATATCAGTTCGGGTATAATATTTGTTAATACTTATAAAATTATACCCGTTTTGATATATTATTACGGATTAAATTGTATATTTGCACCCGTTAAGGTATAATTTTTATGAATCTATCGGAACATATTAAGCAGAAAAGGAAGAAAAACGGCCTTTCTCAGGTAGAATTAGCAGAGAGAGCCGGTGTGGGCCTTAGGTTCGTTAGAGACCTGGAACAGGGTAAGCAAACAATGAGGATGGATAAGGTGAATGATGTCCTTGCACTTTTTGGAGAATGCCTTGGGCCTGTAAAAAATGATATGGCATGAAACAGGCAGGAATTTATGTGAATGATATCTTCTGTGGTATCCTCACAGAAGACGAGGAAGGCTTCCATTTCTCTTATGATGAGACGTATCTGACCAGCGAGGAAGCTATCCCTGTTAGTCCAACCATGCCCCTGACAAAAGAACCATACGATAAAGAAATGATGTTTCCAGTCTTTGATGGACTCATTCCAGAAGGGTGGCTCTTGGATATAGCGTCTGCATCATGGAAGATTGATCCACGTGATAGAATGTCCCTCTTGATGGCTTGTTGTAATGACTGTATAGGAAATATCAGCGTAAAACCGTTATAGTATGAGTAAGTGTCTGTATTGTTATCAGGAGTTAGAGGAGGGACAGGTGGATTTTCATCCAGGTTGCGCTCGTAGGTTCTTTGGTAGCGAAACTGTACCTCAACTTCCATATACGCGCGACAATATGTCGGAACTAGCTAAACAGGTGATTCGTACCAGCGCATCAGTTACTGGCGTACAGGCTAAGATGTCGCTTGATGTGGACCGTGGAGGCAAGAATGAGCCATCAAAATTTACTATCGTCGGACTCTGGGGAAAATATATTTTCAAGCCACAAAGTGCAAAATATCCTAATCTCCCAGAGTTGGAAGACCTCACAATGAAAATGGCAGAAGTTGCCCATATACGCACAGCTCGCCATACGCTTATACGACTTGCCGATGGTGAACTGGGATATCTGACTCTCAGAATGGATCGAGGGAAGAAGGGCGAAAAGATATCGATGCTGGATATGTGCCAACTTACCAATCGCCTTACGGAGCATAAGTACTACGGTACTTACCAACAGTTGGCTGAAACCATCAAGAGATATTCTTCTGCTCCGATGCTTGATGTTCAGCGTTATTGGGAGATCGTGTTGTTTTCGTGGATGACTGGTAATTCTGATATGCATTGCAAGAATTTCTCCCTGATAGACATGGGGAAAGGAGAGTACGTCCTTTCGCCGGCATATGATTTGCTGGCTGTTTTATTGGTAGACCCCGCTGATACAGAAGAAATGGCGATGAGTTTTTCTGTGGGAGGTGAAAAGAGTGGCTTCGACCGTCATACTTTTATGACAGCCTTCACTCAGAGTGGCATTTCTGCTGCTGTGGCGGAGAAAATGATAGAACGAATGAGAACCTATCTTCCCAAATGGAAAGAACTCGTTAGACAGTCATTCATCCCAGAGAAGATGAAATCCGCCTATTGTTCTCTACTTGAAAAGAGGGAGAATGCATTAACTACATTTGGCGCAGCAGTGGCTTACGTAAAAAAGACTTAATCTTGATTTAATTTTTATATCTGTAAGTTTTTCTAAGGGTAGAGACGATTCGTGTTGACGAAATAATTGGTATTTTTGCAGGCGATAACCAACAAACCGAAGTGATGGCTCGACTCTATCTTTGTTTGCTTCTGGTGCTCTGCTGCATCGACTCGCTGGCTCAACGACGACTAGTGGTGGTTGATATGGACCTGCTGGTGCCTGTGGCTGGGGCCAATGTGGTGAGCAGGCAGGGCGTACAGACAACGGACTCGATGGGTGTGGTCTATGTGTCCAAGGACAGTAAGACGATCACTATCTCGCATGTGAACTACGAGAGTCTTATCCTGAACCTGAATAAGGAGGAGGGCGACACCATCTATATGCTGTCGAAACTGCTGAACCTGCAGGAGGTGCTGGTGCTTGGAAAAGGTAAACTGCCTGACTACAGGGAACTGAACAAGGGTTTTCAGTTGGATAAGACAGAGGCGCAGTTGGTAGGGGCGGATCCCAGTAAAGCTGCCAGTTTCGACCTCGGCAAGGTTATCTCGGCCCTGATTCCTAAGAAATGGCGCCCAGGTTATAAGAAGGCGCAGCGGAAGAAGAGGCTGAAGGAAATACTGGAAGAGTATTGAAGAAAAATAGGTTTAACTTTTGCAATTCGCTGAAATTTGTGTAACTTTGCGACAAAAGTCGCGAAGTTACTTTGTCTCGGAAGAAAAAACAAATCGATTTGTTTTGTTCTTCTCTCAACTTTTCGTAACCTTGGCTTTGCCGAAGTTACAATGCGCTCGGAAATGCAAAGAAAAATGGATTTTCCTTTTGCATTTCACTCGCTTTTTTGTAACTTTGCAGGCAAACTAATCAAAACGGCAAATGAAAACTAACTACGAAATACGTTATGCTGCTCATCCTGAGGATGCCCGTCATTACGACACAGCCCGTCTGCGCCGCGATTTCCTCATTGAACGCCTGTTTGTTGAGGACGAGGTGAACATGGTGTATTCCATGTACGACCGTATGGTGGTGGGTGGCGCTATGCCTGTGAACGAGGTGTTGCCCCTGGAGGCTATCGACCCCTTGAAGGCGCCGTTCTTTACCACCCGTCGTGAGGTGGGTATATATAATATAGGTGGAACGGGTGTCGTGAAAGTTGGTGACGAGAGCTTCGAACTGGGCTATAAGGAGGCTCTCTATATAGGACGAGGTGACCGTGAGGTGACTTTTGCGTCGAAAGATGCGCAGAAGCCTGCCCTCTTTTACTTCAACTCCACGACGGCGCATGCCGCATATCCCTGTAAGAAGGTGACGAAGGCGGATGCTGTGGTGGCTCATATGGGTGCCCTGGAGACGAGCAACGAGCGTAACATCAACAAGATGCTGGTGAACCAGGTGCTGCCCACCTGTCAGTTGCAGATGGGTATGACGGAATTGGCTACAGGTAGCGTGTGGAACACGATGCCGGCACATGTGCACAGTCGTAGGATGGAGGCTTACTTCTATTTCGAGTTGCCCGAGGACCAGGCCGTCTGCCACTTTATGGGTGAACCGCAGGAGACGCGCCATATCTGGATGCATAACCAGCAGGCGGTGCTCTCGCCTGAATGGAGCATCCACTCTGCCGCTGCCACGCATAACTATACCTTTATATGGGGCATGGGAGGCGAGAACCTGGATTATGGAGATCAAGACTTTTTTGACATAAAGGATCTGAAATGAAGTACTTGCCTGCGGCGCTACGTGAATATCCATAAATGAACACGAATGTTTCATAAATATTTATTATAAGAATTCTTTCCATGCGGAATTTTAAGGGATATAAGGATATCGTTTATGCTATTATAGGCTCAGCAATGGAGGTCCATTCAACTTTACATTGGGGACTTCTTGAGGCTGTTTACAACGAATCATTATGTTTAGAACTTGCTGATCGAGGTATAAAGTGCGAGTCAGAGAAGTTGCTGTCTTGCTTTTATAAGAACCATAAATTGGAAAAGACTTATAAGATGGATGTAGTGGTTGACGATGTCGTCGTGGAATTGAAATCTGTAAAAACGATCATGCCAGCGCATAGGGCACAGTTGTTCAATTATATGCGTTTGACAAAGCATCCAATAGGAATCCTTATAAATTTCGGAGCTTCCAAGCTGCAGGGTGAACGATATGGGTATATAGAAGAAACCAACGAATGTGTGCTTCTTGACCGTAATATGGATATTTTGAGTGAAAGCGTTGATTGGGACGAAGATGACTACGATGAATAAAAAAAGTATTTATGAATAATTCGTGTTCATTAATGGGCATTTATGTAGCGTCGCAGACAAAATAAAAAGAGATATTAATTGTTTAACATATAAAATTTAAGAAAAATGGCAAATTTGTTTTCATTAGAGGGTAAGAACGCGTGGATTACTGGCGCATCTTACGGTATCGGTTTCAACATTGCAAAGGCTTTCGTGGCTGCAGGTGCTAAGACCATTGTCTTTAACGACATCAACGAGGCTGCCCTGCAGCGTGGTTTGGACAACTACAAGGAGGCTGGCATCGAGAACGTGAAGGGTTATGTGTGTGACGTGACCGACGAGAAAGCTGTGAAGGCTCTCGTTGAGAAGATTCACGCTGAGGTAGGTCAGATTGATATTCTGGTGAACAATGCCGGTATCATCAAGCGTATTCCCATGCACGAGATGAAGCGCGAGGAGTTCCAGCAGGTTATCGATGTGGACCTGGTTGCTCCTTATATCTGTGCAAGTGCTGTGATTCCTGAGATGATGGAGCGTCGCGAGGGTAAGATTATCAATATCTGCTCTATGATGAGTGAACTGGGTCGTGAAACTGTGAGCGCCTACGCTGCTGCTAAGGGTGGCTTGAAGATGCTGACCCGTAACATCTGCTCAGAGTATGGTGAGTACAACATCCAGTGTAACGGCATTGGCCCGGGTTATATCGCAACACCTCAGACGGCTCCTCTGCGCGAGCGTCAGCCCGACGGCAGTCGTCATCCGTTTGATTCATTCATCTGCGCTAAGACTCCTGCAGGCCGTTGGCTCGATCCTTCAGAGTTAGGTGGTCCCGCAGTCTTCCTGGCCTCTCATGCATCAGATGCAGTGAACGGTCATGTGCTCTATGTGGATGGTGGTATTCTGGCCTACATCGGAAAACTGCCTAAATAAAGGAAAATGCAACGTAAAGAAAATCCGGATTGAAAAAAGAGGGCACTGAAAAAGTCCCTATAGACTCTTTTTAACAATTAAAGGCTGCACATAGTCATGAAATAATTTGGCTATGTGCAGATTTTTTTGTACCTTTATAGCATAAAACTTAAAGGTTATGCTATC
>Ga0256404_1012985_pt1 | contig 10665 bp, 6 predicted proteins | sample RumenRJG_01DNA_FD_185990 | JGI IMG/M metagenome (GOLD analysis project Ga0256404, IMG submission 185990) | Bovine rumen microbial communities from Lethbridge, Alberta, Canada - RJG_01 | ecosystem: Host-associated > Mammals > Digestive system > Stomach > Rumen | place: Canada: Alberta | collected...
ACACCTGATGCCCCCGTGGGCCGCAGCATGAGCGACGAGTTGGTGATGTTGACGTAGGCTTCCATTTCGCCCGAGATGTCGCCGCCGCGACTGTTGATGTCGAGCGTGGCATCGACGATGTCGAGCCTGCCGCGCGAGATGAGGATGCCACGCTCCTGCTCCGACTCTATCTTCAGCGAACCCGGACCGACGATGGTGTTGTCGTCGGTAAGGAGCATGCCTGCTCCGAACGTGCGGATGGTGTTCGTTCCGTTGAGCTCGATGGTCAGTCCGTCGACGGCTATGTTCTCAATGCCACACGCGTCGTTGCCCGTCGCGTCGATGGTGGCATCGGTGAGCACGAGCTTGCGGTTGGCTATCTCGTAGTTGACGGTGCCTGCCGTGACGCCAGTCTCAATGCCGAAAGTCTTGGTGCGCGGAATGCCATATCCGGCGATGCGCAGTCCGCTGAGAGCCTTGGGCGTATAGGATTCCACGCCGGCAAAGAAGCGGTTGGTGTTGTTGGCAAGGTAAAGGTTGAGGATGTCGTCGGCTGTCATCCCCGTTGCCTCGTCCGGGATGTAGAGCAATGTGTTCTTAGCCGCGATGTTGTCGAAGGCTTTATCAGGAATAGGGGGAATATATCCCGTCCACTCTACATAGACCGACTTGAGGTCGTAGCAACTCCAGAAGGCATCAGCTTGGATTTCGCCCACCGTCATCGGGATGAACACCTCCGACAGCTGCGAGCCGTAAAAGGCGAACTCCATGATGACATCGGTGCGGTCGTCGATGTCGAAACGTCCTGTGCGTCCTTTTGGGAACGCCTGCAGGCAGCACAACGTGCCGAACTCCCCCTCTTCATCGTGGTAAAGCACACCGTCGATGTCGTAATACTTGGGGTTGTCCGGATGGACGAAGATGTTCTGCAGATTACCACAGCCGGCGAAAGCACTTGAGAGTATATCTAATACAGTGGAAGGGATGGTCACTTCGGTAAGCGCCTTGCAGCCCTGGAAGGCAAGTATGCCTATGGTCAGCAGGCCTTCGTTGAGCCTGATATCTGCTATAGAGCTGCCAGAAAAGGCGAGATCCCCGATGTGTTTTACTGAAGAAGGCAGGTAGAACGCGTCATCTGTCACTCCGCCGGCGTAGGTGGTTGCCAGACTCGTGCAGTCCTGGAAAGCACCTACGTAGATATCCTCAAGGCCTTCGGGCAGGTTGACGGCTCTCAGTCGAGAACAATTGCTGAAGGCATCACTGCCGATTTTCTTCACACCTGCACTCATGTGGGGCACCTCTTCGAGGTATGGCAGATGGAAGAAGGCCGAGTCGCCGATTTCCACTACTGTGTACGTCTTGCCGTCGTGTTCCACCTCGTCGAGCATGGTTGCGTATGCTGCTGTCCTGTCAGTGAACGTGTTGTCCCGTCCCGGTGCTTTTACGAACTTGACGGTGCCGTCTTCCTCGCTGACGACACTGAATGTGCAGGGCACCCCATTGCCAAAGGCGTCAAGAACGCCAGTGGCTTCCCAGCGGTCGCCATCTTCGGCCTGGGCTGTCAGGGCAGCGATGCCCATCAGTAGTGTGACAAGAAGTCTGTTCAGGTTGGTGGTTTTCTTCTCTTTCTTCATAGCGTTATTCTTTTATTGATTGTTATTACTACTTTCGCTTTTGCCTTATTTTTCGTTTTCTTCCTCGCTTCCTTTTTCGCTGTTGCTTTCGCTTTCTTTCACGCTGACCAACCGGCGCAGCTTCTGCTCCACCATCTGGTCAATCTTACGTTCAAAGTCCTGACCGATGCGGTCCTCGATGTCGAGCAAACGGTTCATGTATTGCTCGGCATACGTCAATGCAGCGTCGTGGTTTGTTGGCATACAATGGATAACAATTGGTTTCGGCTGCAAAGGTACGACAAAAAGCCAAAACGGGCGTTATCATTTCGTGAAGTTCTGTTGTCATTTCGTGAAGAAATGCCCTGTACGCGGCGTTCTACGGGCAGCCACGGGCTTTTAGCAACGGACTAACACGGACTGACACGCTTTTCAGCAACGGACTAACACGGACTGACACGCTTTTCAGCAACGGGCTAACACGGACTGACACGGTTTTCTGCAACGGGCTAACACGGACTGACACGGTTTTCTGCAACGGACTAACACGGATTGACACGGTTTTCTGCAACGGACTTACACGGATTATCACGGAATAATCATCAGCATGCATTTATCTCGGCATATAGCTTTATCCGTGACAGCCCGTTGCATTAAAATTATCCGTGAAAAACCCGTGACAGCCCGTTGCATTAAAAATATCCGTGAAAAACCCGTGACAGCCCGTTGCTATAAATTTTATCCGTGTCTGTCCGTGACAGCCCGTTGCCATAAACTTATCAGTGTCAGCCCGTGGTAGCCCGTGACAGCCCGATGCCATAAAACTTATCAGTGTCGGCCCGCTGTTGTACCACACTGTGGTAGCGTGACTACCGCAATGCGGTAGCATGGCTACCACAGTTTGGTACTGCGGCTACCACAATTCGGCACAGCAGTTGGTACTGTGCCTTCATGAATCAATGTTAGGAATGCTGCTTCTGCTCGCGGTATTCGGTGGGTGTACTGCCGATGGCCTTCTTGAAAGCTCGGGTGAAGTTGGGCGTGTCGTTGTAGGCGCAGAGCTGCGCTATCTCGCTGACCGAAAGCTCCAGATGGCGGGCCAGCAGATGGCAGGCACGCGTCATGCGAATGTTCTGGATAAAGGTCTGAGGCGTCTCGCCCGTCAGCGTCGTCATACGCTGGCGGAACTGGAAGGGACTCATACACAGCCTTTCGGCCACAGTAGCAGCATCCACCTGCCCGCGACTCATCAGCTCGTTGATGATGTTCACCGTCTGCTCGATGAAGCTGCGGTCGGCATCCGACAGCTGCGTCTCCGGCTGTGGAGCCGTCTTGGCCTCCTGCGTGGCCTTTAGGATGTCCTCGTAGTGGATGTTCAGCTCGCGATATTTCTCGCGCAGCTGCTCGATATCGGTGCTCAGCTGTTCGTTGATGCGGCTCTGCTTACGGTTGCGACGGCGCATGACAATCCATACTGCTGCCGTCAAGGCTGCCAGCAACAGGGCGATGACCACACCGATGACGATGGCGCGCTGGCGTGCCTGCCGTTCGGCATGATTCTCCACCTGCAGCCAGTCGTTGCCAAACTCAGCATTGTAGCGTGCCAGGCTCTCGGCCGTCGTGACGCTGTAGATGGAGTCTTTCAGGTCGTTGAAACGGTCGAGCTCAGCCTTTGCCGCGTCGGGATCGGTCTTCCAGAGCGATTCGTAGAGCCCCCTACGCGCGTGTACCTCATTATATATATCGCCCATCTGCGAGAAAGACTCTGCTGCCTCGCGATAATAGCTGACAGCCTCAGCCTCGCGATGTTGCGAAAGCAAGGCCATACCCATCTTGTTCTGGCTGATGGCAAGCGACTGCCGGTCGCCAACCTTACGGAAGAAAGGAATCACTCGGCCAAGCACCTGCTCTGCCTGTCGATAGTCGTGCAGGCCTAACAGGACCGAGGCTTTCTGTGCCAATCGCACCATCATGCGTCCCTCTTGTCCTGCCAGACTGTCTATCTCGTAGGCGCGCTCGATGTGGGGCAATGCCTTCTGGTCGTCGCCCATCGCATGATACACCTCAGAAGCCATTGCCTGCAAGACGGCCATCCTTCCGGGGTTGTTGGCCTTCTCTGCCATCTCGATACCTTTCAGCACATATTTCTCCGCCTCGCGGGGCTGGTTGGCTCCCATATAGATGGCCGACAGCGTGTTCAGACTCGAACTGATGCGGTCGGCATCGCCGCTCTTCTCGTCGAGGGCATAGCATAGCTTGGCATATTTCGCAGCATTGGCGTGGTCGGACAGCCGGATATAGGTGATGGCCAAGAGGTTGAGACAGTCGGCCTTCTGGTCTTCGACATGATAGAGGGGGAGTGCCTTCAGCGCATACTGTTCGGCCTGCCGATACTGCTGCTGGTCGTAGAACCACTCGCCCGCCCAGTAGAACACTTGTTGGCGGAGCGAATCGGCGGGTGTAGACGAAGTGAAGCTGACGGGTTCGTCGACGAACTCGAGCTTCAACAATTCTTTGAAAAAGCGATTGGCATGATCGGTGGTGGGTTGTTGCACAAACTGCGACAATAGCGTCTCTACCGTCCCGGCCTGAATGGTGTGAAGGCATAGAAAGAGGCTGGCCGCAACAACATAAAAGATTCTCTTCATTTTTTCTTAGCTGATAATAGTTATGGTCTGACGATAAGGACAGAGGCGTAGGCGGCAATACCCTCCTCGCGGCCGGTGAACCCGAGGCGCTCGGTGGTGGTGGCCTTGATGGATATCTGATCTTCCGCTACATCCATCACCTCTGCCAGACATTTCTTGATGGCGGGTACGTGCGGATTGATTTTGGGTCGTTCGGCACAGATGGTGGCATCGATGTTACCCAGTTCGTAGCCTGCCTGGCGCAGCATTCTCATCACCTCGGCGAGGATAATCTTGCTGTCCATCCCCTCTGTCTCGGCTGAGGTGTCGGGGAAGTGGTAGCCGATGTCGCGCATGTTGGCAGCACCGAGCAATGCATCGGCGATGGCGTGGATAAGCACGTCGGCATCGCTATGTCCGAGGAGCCCGAGGGTGTGGTTGATCTTGATGCCTCCCAACCACAGTTCGCGGTCGGGCACAAGGCGGTGTACATCGAAGCCGAAACCGACACGGATGCTTAGTTCATAGTTCATAGTTCATAATTTGGGGCGGGTTATCTCTTGAAGAGGTCCTTGATGCCATCCATGTCGAAGGTGAGTGAGAAGCGCAGCGTCTGGTCGAGCGGGTTGCTCTTTGCCGTGGCCATGACGTAGCCTACATCAAGGGCGAAGACGCTCATGCGGAAGCCCGCACCGAGGGTGAAGTACTTACGGTTACCCTTGTTCTCTGCCTCGTGGTGGTAGCCGCCGCGGATGGAGAACTGGTCGTGGTAGACATATTCGGCACCGACGCTCCAGTTGATTTCCTGCAGCTCCTCGCTGAAGCCGTTGGGTGCGTCGTTGAAGCTCTTGAAGATACCGCTGATAGAGCTGACATCGTAGTACTCGCGCTCGCGATAGGCATCGTAGCTGCCATAGATAGTGCCGTCGGGGTCGGCTTCGGCCCATTGCTCCTCGGTGGGAACAGAGGGAACGAGCAGCTTGTTGGCATCGGCCGAGATGCTGAAGCGGTTGTACTCGTCGACGGGCACCATCAGCGAGGCACCGAGGCGGAGGTTGGTGGGGATGAACTCAGCATCGTCGCTACCGCCGAAGGTAATCTTGCTACCGATGTTGGAGATGTTCAGACCCAAGCCCAGCTGGCATTCGCGCGAACCGATGTTGAAATAGTTGTTATAGTAGCAGGCGATGTCGGCAGCGAAGGCACTACCGGGAGAGGTATCGTCGGTATAATCGTAGGTAAGGTCGGAATAGATCCAGCGCACGCCGGCAGCGATGGAGAACTTCTCGCTGAGCATGAGCGAGTAGGCCACATCGAGCGACATCTCGTAGGGGTTGATGGTCATGGCATCTTCGGCATTGCTGGTGTACACCTCGCCGAGGGAGAAGTAGCGCAGCGAGCCCGACACAGCGCTATAGTCGCCGATGCGATAGTAGCCTGCGAGATAGGCGAGGTCCATATCGTTGACCAGCTGGCGGAGCCACGGTGTGTAGTTGAGTGCTACACCGGCGCGGCTGATACAGAACGGATATTTTGAGGGGTTCCAGTATTGCGAGTTGACGTCAGGATCGGTGGCAGCACCGACGTCGCCCATACCGGCGGCACGGGCATCAGGAGCGATGGTCTGCGAGGTGACCGACGCGTTGATGGGGTTGAACATATTCTTCTTGTCCTGCGCCGAGGCCTGCGTAGCGACGAGGAGAGAGAAGACAATTGATAATGGATAATGGACAATTGATGATTTATAATTCATAATTATTGTATGATGATGAGTTTCTTTGCTTTTGAGGTGCGCGTTGCCCCGTCGGTGCCGAGGATGACGCGGTAGAGATAGACCCCAGTCTGGAGCTTTCCTCCGCCATCGGTGGTGAGGTCCCAGTCGATGGTGTAGGTGTTGGTTGTGGAGACACCCGTCTCCTCCTGCTTGTAGAGCAGTCGTCCGCTCATGTCGAATATCTCGAGAGCGACGTCGAGGTTGCTTCCCGAGCGGTCGTGCGTGATGATGAACGTTGTCGACGTGCGTGCAGGATTGTTTGTGACGGTGACGTCGAGCTGGTCGGGTCGGAGTCCTTTGACGACGTTGAAGTTGAGCGTTGCCGTGTTAGAGTTGTTGAGGATGTCCCATGCGCGGAATCGTAGCGAGTGTCTGCCCTCGCTGAGCTGCGGCAGGCTGTAGTGTGTGGAGCCCGTCGTGTAGGAGCCGAAGTCGTAGACGAAGTTGGCATTGAGGTTGTAGGTCATCGTCATGTCGTTGTCGATGATGAGTTCGAGGTCGTGGCCGATGCCGTTGCCCGACGTGTTGAGTCCGTCCTTATCGGAGACCTCTGCCACGAAGTAGGGCGTCTCGTTGACGTTGCCCCCATCGACGAAGTCGCGCGAGTTGAGATAGCAGTAGATGGACGGTCCGATGGAGTCGTTCGACAGCTGTTCGGAGCCTCCGATGGTGAAGTCTTCGCAAGCCCCATTGGCGCAGAGCGACTTCTCGTTGTTGACGGCGAAGATATTGATCTTACCGTGTTGGTCGGTGTAGCTGATATCCTTTGGCATGGCGAACATGATGGTGAACTCGCCATTCTTGATGACGTTGGAGCCATTGAAGAGAATCTTCGTGCGGTCGTCGTATTCGAAGGCCTTGGTATCTTTCGACATGGTGGCGGGGTCGTTCATCTTGCAGACGATGTGCTCGCTGGCATCGCGCACCAGGGCTGTCACCGTACCGTTGTAGTCGGTCAGCAGGTTGCCGTCCTGCTCGACGTGTCCCTTGATGGTGACGATGCCGCCAGCCTTAAGGTTCGGCATCAGCGCCCCTCCGACGGGGATGTCGTTGATGCTGTCGACGACGGCGTCAAGCTCCGGTATGTTCAGATGCAGCGCGGGGTCGCCAAGGATGAGATATTGCAGCTTGTTCTGCGAGCTGTCCTTTGTCTTGCCCGACAGGGTCCCGTCGAGCAATGCGTCGCGGTCGCTGTTGAGCAGGTAGTTCTTGGCCAGTCGTTGTGCCTCGCCGATGGTGACATGCCGTCCGTTCTGTTTGGTGAAGAGGAATCGCATGAAGGCTCGGTTGATGAGGTCGTTCTGCGGGATGAACACCGTGCGTGCCGACCCGAAGTAGGCTACGGCACCGCCTTTCTTGTTGAGCACCACTTCTTCGCCGATGTTGTCGACCAGTCCGTCGAAGGGTGCCACGTCGCACGACGAGGTGATCCATAGCGGCAGGCGGCTGTTGCTGAAGTTCTTGAAGTCGACGAGCTTGAGCACCACCTCGTGCGACACCTGTTGCTCTGATGCGTGTCCGATATAGTTCATCACCAGCGCACCGTTGGTCTGATACTCCTTGACGAGTTTTTCCACCTGTGGATAAGTGGCACCCGTTGAGGTCGTCACCTTGTCGTAGGCATCCCAGAGGATAAGCTTCACCACCATGCCCGGCTTCAGCTGCTCGACGATGAGGCCCGAGTTGTAGGCCGTCTCCATGTGCTTGTTGTCGTTGCCATCGTCGGCCATCATGACGACGGTGTTCTCCCAGTCGCCGGCGTTGAGGTTCTCGCCGTAGCTGATGGTCTTGTCCACCATGATCTTGGCCTGCTCGACGGTGCGTACGGGGAATCGTCCCACGCCGATGTCGGGCCGGTCGGTGGTTGTCGGGGCATCGCCCTCGTTGTCGTCGAGGCATGCGAAGTAGCCCTCGTTGCAATAGCTGTAGGCCTTGCTCACGGAGTTCTCGCTCTCAAAGCATAGCAGGAGGTCGTCGGCATTCAGGTTCTTCATTTTCTGCTGTACCAGGCGGTTGTCCCAGATGCCGTCGCCGAAGAGGAGGAGGCTTTGCGGCATCTCCTCGTCGGTCTGCGCCCTGTCGTAGAGCATCTTCATGTAGCGCCGGTAGGCATTGACGTCGGGGGTACCGCTGGAAAATTCGTTGTAGAGTTCGTCGGCCGGCACAATCTTCACCCTCAGTCCGTCGTGCTGTTCGTGGAATGTCTTGATGCGTTCGGCCTGTGCCAGCAGCTTCTGCGATGTGGGTATGATGATGACCATCTGGTAGTTGCGGTCCTGATGGAGGTCTTGGTTGGTGATGTTGTAGACATATTCCGGTGCGGGGAAACTGCTTCCTGCCAGCGGCTTGCGCGGTCTGGGCGTGCTGAAGGTGGCAACGATATGGTCGAGTCGGGCTGCCGATCCTTTCTCGTTGTAGATGGTGATGGTGTTTTCGGCCTTGAGGTTCTTGACGGTGAAATTCAGGTCGCGAGTTTCAGCCTTGTCGTAGGTATTGAGTTTCGTGGCCGAATAGGTGAGTTCCTGTTCGTCGTTGACCACCACTCTGCCGTTAGCCGTTCCGCCGACGCTCAGGATGACGCGGATGTTGCCCGTCTGGTCGAGTCCGGGCGTGGTGATGGTGTAAGTCTTAGACGATCCGGCATTGATGGCCTCGCTCATGTAGAGGTTGCGTCCGCCTTCGAACCAAGCGTACTCGTCCTTTTCGAAAAGCGTGTGATAGTCGTCGGGAGCGGGGTAGTAGGACGCGACGAATGCCGTAGAGTCGACCATGAGCGGTTCGTCGTCGGTCTGTGTGATGAAGTAGTAGCCGTAGTCGGAACAGTAGTTACGAACGCGTGTCTTGACAGTATTCGTGTTGTAGGATACCGGCCCCTTGGCATAGAACAGTCGTTTGCCGTCGACGATGCATGTCGGCACTTCCTGCAGGTCGTCGGTCTCGCTGAGATAGCTGGGCGTCAGCTTTTCTGGCTGAAGGTTGCCCCCATAGCCGTAAATCTTCACCTTGCTCAGGTCGCTGAAGCCGGCCCGCTGTACGACGGCCTCCGTCAGCTGGTGTACACCCGTCTCGCTGACTCTGATCTTTGCCCATTTGCCCGAAGCCAGCACCGAGTGTTCGGCATATCGTCCGCTGTCGTCGCCATCGGCTTTTGCCTGTGCCGCCCTACGACGGCTGACGGGTGTCTTTGTGGCCTTGATGTCGAGCATGAAGCTGACGAGTTTCTGCATCTTGCCTTCGCGGAAGACCAACGGCACAAAGCCCACGGTGAGAACGCCTCGTTTGCGTTCCACAGTGGTCATCTGTCGGATATCGGGCAGTTCAGGCAGCTCGTCGTCGGTTATCTTCTTGTATCTGGCGATGTCGGCCTCGCTCATCTCCATGAACTCCGGATACTCGATGGTTACGGTGTACGTGGAGTCGCCATAGTTGTAGCCTATGGGCAGTGAATAGCTGAAGTAGGGCAGCAGCGTGTCGATCTTCACCTCGTCGGCAGTGAGGTTGAAGAATTTCTTCTGTGCCGTCAGCGTCGTGCACCATGCGAGGAGAAAGATGGCCACGACCGTTTTTATACATGGTCTATATTTCATAATTCTTACTTCAAACACTTGACTCCAAACACCAAATTCTTAACTTCTAACTCATTTCACGTTGAACTCCAGCACCTTGCGGTCTTCGAGGAATCCCTCTAAGTGGTCGTCGACATGTACGGGTCCCACTCCTGCCGGTGTGCCGGTGTAGAGGATATCGCCGGTCTTCAGTGTGAAGTATCGGCTGATGTAGCTGATGAGCTCGTCCACCTGGAAGAGCATGTCGGCGGTGCATCCCTGCTGTACGGTCTGTCCGTTGATGTCGAGGCGGAAGTGCAGCGCCTGTATGTCAGGCAAGCGGTCCAGTTCCACCCATTCGCCTAAAGCAGCTGCTCCGTCGAAGCCTTTGCTCAGGTCCCAGGGCAGTCCTTTGTCCTTCAGCTTGCGTTGTAGCTCGCGTGCCGTGAAGTCGATGCCCACCGTGGCTGCGTCGTAGTATCGGCGCGCAAACTGCTGGGGGATGCTCTTTCCCAGCCGGCATATTCTCACCACCACTTCTGTCTCGTAGTCGATGCGCCCGAGGTCGTCGGGGGGGGAGAACGGCTTGCGGTCTTTCAGCAGCGACGAGTCGGCTTTGAGGAACACAACAGGACTCTCTGGTTTATATAACGCGCCATCCATTTCTTTATTGTGTTCGATGTAGTTTTTTCCTATTGCAAATATCTTCATATTACGTTTTTTTAAGTGTTCGAAATAAACTTTTGCAAAAAAAACAAATATTGAACGAGCGATGTTTCAATCGTGTGAACAACGTGCTTGTTCGAGTTCGACGGTCCCCACGTCGATGTGCTCGTGAAGGAAGATGAGGGCACTCTCCTGAAACTTCTCCGCATTCTCTGTGGTCAGGTAGCGGCAGGAAGCCCCTTTAGAGCATCGTTGCTCCATCTCGGGATGGCGACGGAGGTAGTCGGCAAGGCTGTTGGCAACATATTCGCCTTGGGCGATGACCTTGACGCCGCGGGGCACGTATTTCAGGATTTTATTCAGCAACAGCGGGTAATGGGTGCATCCGAGGATGATGGTGTCAATCTTGGAATCGGTCATGAGGAGCTGGTCGATGCGCTTCTTGACAAAATAGTCGGCTC
>Ga0256404_1012988_pt1 | contig 10664 bp, 8 predicted proteins | sample RumenRJG_01DNA_FD_185990 | JGI IMG/M metagenome (GOLD analysis project Ga0256404, IMG submission 185990) | Bovine rumen microbial communities from Lethbridge, Alberta, Canada - RJG_01 | ecosystem: Host-associated > Mammals > Digestive system > Stomach > Rumen | place: Canada: Alberta | collected...
TCACAAATATTTGATTTAATCACAATTTGATATATATCATTCAATATTTTATTAATTTTTAATAATTTGTTTGCTATTTTTTATAATTGCTGTAAAATAAATTCAAGTAATATTGTGGGGTGATTCATTTGAATGACGTTGATATAACTAAAATTGGACTAGGAACATGGCTTTTGGGTGGAGATGTTAAAGAAAATCCTAATAATGATGATGAAAAAGATATTAATGCAATTATTTATGCTTTAAAAAGTGGTATTAATCACATTGATACTTCAGAGAGTTACTCTGGCGGTAAAAGCGAAAAATTAATTGGTGAAGCAATTAAAAATTTTGATAGAGATAAGCTATTCATTGCTACAAAGGTTAGAGAATGGAATTTAACTTATGATAATATTATTTCTTCATGCTGTAATTCGTTAAAGAGACTTCAAACTGATTATGTTGATTTATTTTATATTCATAAGCAAAATAAAGATGTAAATATAAAAAGTGTATGCGAAGCATTAAATTATTTGTTAGCTAAAGGATTAATAAAGAATGTTGGTTTGTCAAATGTAGGAATTGAAACCATTCAAAAATACAATAAATATTTAACCAAAAAGATATATGCAGTCCAAAACCAATATAATTTAATTTGCAGAGAATCTCAAAAGAAAGGTGTAATAGATTATTGCAGAGAAAATAATATTAAATTTATTTGTTGGCGACCAGTATTGCTTTCATATCCTGGTGTAAAAGATCCTATGTACAATAAAGACACATATCCAATATTAGATAATATTGCTAAAAAATATAATGTAAGTAATATACAAGTTGTTGCAAAGTGGCTGTTACAGCAAGATAATGTTTATATCGTTTTTAAAAGTAATAATTGTGAGCATATAAAGGAAATATTAGAAACTAATAAATTTTGTTTGTCTGATGATGACTGGAATGAATTAAATGATAATTTTCCAGTAAAATTTGATGTGGGGTGTTCTTCAAATGAATTCTACGAAATTACCTAAAATTATTTTATTTGATTTAGATGGTGTGATATTAGATACGGAATCAATTTATTTAGAATTAATGGTAGAATATAATAAAAATGTTAATATGCCGATAACAAGGAAGTTTTATATTAATAATTTTTTAGGAAGAACAAAAAAGGATATTAATTCTTATTATGAGAAAAAGTATAAAGAAATGTTTGATTCCAAACAATATTGGGATGGTCTAACAAAATATCGTGATGATTATTTTAAACAAAATAGAGTAAAGATAAAAGAAGGTTTTTTAAACTTAAAACAATATTTAAAAGACAAAAAGTATTTAATTGGGATAATCACATCTAATTCCAAAAAATTAACAATGAAGCTTTTAAAAACGGTTGGATTGAAAACAGGGGATTTTGATATTATCATAACGAGAGAAGATGTTTTTAATACGAAGCCATTTCCAGATTTATATGTTAAAGCAATTAATTATTTCAAAGTTGATAAGGAGAATTTTATTGCGGTTGAGGATAGCAACGTAGGAATTCAAGCCGCTTTAGACGCTAATATTAAAGTGATTAATTTAAAAGATATTGATGTTGTTAAACCAAATTTAAAATATAAATGCTTTAAATGCATAAAAACATTAGATGAGGTTATTAACATTTTAGAGGAGATGAAAGATTGATATGAATATTATTAAACCGCAAAACACAAAAGAACCATTTGAATCGTTATATAAATTAAATATAGGCCATTCGTTAGATGAATATGAAGCAGAAGAGGCTATGTCAATAATATTAAATGAAAAAGATAAAGAGAAGCGAACAATTTTATTGACAATGTTATTAAATGGTATCATGATTAAAGGCCCTACGGTCAATGAAATAAGTGGATTATTAACAGCTTCACTTAATATGGATAATCAACTTAACGAGAACAAGAAAGTGCTATCTTTACCTAAAAATGAAAAATTAGTTGGTGTTGCATCAAGTGGTAAAAAAGGAATTAAGACAATTAATATCACAAGTGCTGCTTGCTTTGTTGCTGCTGCATGTGGCGCAAATATAGCTAAAGCCTGTTCACATTCTACTTCATCGAAAACTGGATCTTCTGATTTTTTAGATATATGTGGAATTGATATTAATATCCCGTTGGAAAAGAAAAATAATATATTAAATAAGTATCATATTTCCTTCTTTTCGATTGAAGAAACAACTCCGAAATTTGCTGAAGTTTATGGAGGAGTGTTTTATGCACCTCATGCCATGAGTTTTGGACTTGCCGGATTAAGTTTTCCAATTCATATTGATTGTTTAGCTTATGGTATATCACATCATAATGTTAAATTGTCAGCTGAAGTATTAAGAAAATTTGGTGTAAAGAATGCGTTAGTATATTCTTGTACTTATGATGGTATACATTATCTAGATGAACTGCTTCCTATTGGATGTGCTAATTTAGTTAGAATAAAAGACTCAAATGTTGAAAGAAATATTTCTTCTGACATTCAAGAGGCTTTGTCTATAGATTCATATTTTAATATTTTACATTTAAAAGAAAAAGAGAATAAAATTGATAATGTTATTGCTACGCTAAAAATTTTAAAGGGTGAAGGAAATTCTAGTCAGATTGATGCTATATGCATTAATGCTTCGATTTTCTTGTTACTTGCAGGAAAAGCTAATTCTCTTAAAGACGGGTTTAGCATGGCAAAAGAAATTCTTAGTACTGGCACTGTTTGGAATAATTTTTTGGATGTAATTGATTTGTATGGTGGAAATAGAGATAATATTGAAAAAATGGTTTCTAATTCTTGTGTACGATAAAAATATCTGGATTTAGTATTAATACAAAAGAACTTTTATACTATGTTTAAGAGCAAATGATTCTTATCATTGCTTTTCTTGTGACATTCTAAGTTTTGTCAATAATAAATTTTTATGATATTATAGGCATACTGAAAAGACACGAAATTTCTAAATTTTTAAAAATTTAGAAATAATGTGTTTATTTAGTATATAATATAAGTGTAGTTATGTGGTGATAACTACTGATTGTCTAATTGCTTACACAAGACTAAAATTTTGCGAAGTAATTTAGTTGTGCAGGCAACTATTGATGCGTAATGATGTTTACCTTCATTACGTTTTTTTCTATAATAAAGCTTTATATCATTTTCTTGTTTAGAAATAGCGCTAAGTCTAATAATGTTTGATACAGATATATAAAGTATCTTTCTCATATATTTATTACCTGATTTAGAAATTGGACCATGGACATTAATTGATTTTCCAGATTGTTTTATAGATGGATCTAACCCACAATAAGCAGTTAATTCCTTAATGTTATTAAATCTATTAATATCGCCAAGTTCAGCAATAATAATAGATGTAGTAAATTCACCAATACCATAAATAGAATTAATAGGTTCAAAATATTTGCTTTTCTTAGCTAAAAAAGTGATTTTATATTTGATAATATCAATTGCTTTTTGATATTCATTAACAAGTCTAGCTATTTGAGATAAATTAGAAACTAGTTCATCATTGATATCAACAGATGGATAAGAATTAGAAGCTGCCTCTTTAATCTTAAGGAGTTTAGATTTCCAAGATTTATAATTATGCTTTTTAAAGAAATTTTGTAGTTTATCAATTCTAGTATTAGAAATAATATCAGCATGTGGATATTTTTCTATGAATTCTAATGCGACATTAGAATATACCATATTTCCTTTAAATATTTCTTCAAATTCAGGAAAACATAAATAAAGTAAATTTCTATATCTATTTTTAATGTTTACACATAATTCATCTAAAGCAAAATATTGTCTAGATAAAGCATTTAAATCTAAATATAATTGTTTTGGTTTAATATATTCCTTAAATGTGTTGGTAAAAAATAGGTTTACTAAGTTAAAACAATCTGCTTTATCTGTTTTGGTTTTTCTTAAATTTCTTTTATACATTTTTCCATAAATAGGATTAATAACAAAGACTTTAAAATTATTTTCTAAGAAGAATCTTTCTATAGGTCTATGATAAATACCAGTGGACTCCATTATTACAGAAATATTATCTAATTTAAACTTATTAATTCTATTAAGTAAATTAGAAAAATCCTTAATAGAATGATTAATTTCATATGGTTCAGTTAGAACTTCACCACAAGAACTAACTAAAGTAACCATACTTTTAGATTTAGCTACATCAACAGCTAAAACATTTTGCATAAGCATACTTCCTTTCTTATACGATTGAACTCTAGAATCTCAATATTCCTCATCACGCTTGTTATATAAGATTAAATAAATAATCCTCACATTCTAAAACTAGGATAATAAAAAGAAAAGAGCTAGGCCGTCACACAATTGGATACTTTAGACCCCTGTTATAATCTGCCTAAACTCAATCGCATAATTTTACTTAAAATGAGTAACTTTATTATACTTGTAAAAAGATGATTTGCAACTTCATCAATGTCAATAACTTAGGAAAATGTCTCAAATTTTTTTAAACATTAACGAAAAAATATTCTCGTTTTTGTTTGTAATTTTATAACATATTTAAGAAACAAGAATATCAAACTTAAGTATATTGACGTTGATAATGACTTTTTTGAAGTTGATTTTTGAAACTTTCTAATTTCCAAGGATGACTCATTGGTGGAATATATTTTTTCTTTAACTTCTACAGGTTCATCAAATTCTTTAGAGAATCTTTCATTTCTTGCTAATTCTTTAAGTTCTAATATTTGCTCATCAATTTAAACAACTAATGATTCATCATATGCTTTAATAACTAAACATTCAGTTTTAGGTACAAAGCATTTTAATTCATTATTTAAATATGGTTGATAATACTTGTTATGATATTTTATAGAATTACCATTATCAATTTTTCTTGGAGTTAAGACAGCTAAAGTATAATTTATTTTTTCTTTGCTAGGTGACGCTTCAAAAACAGATTCAAATTTCGTATAATCTAAAGCAAATCTTTGATTAAAATAAGGAACAAAAACATATATTAAATATTTATTAGCTTCATCAATTGTAGTTATACCATTAAGTTTTAATTCGTTAACTAATCTGTCTTGAAAAGTACCGATGTTTTTAATTCAATTCCTAATTGTTTACAAGCATAACCATATTGTGTTAAAACGTCTTTGTCACTAGTCCTTTTATCTGGATTTAAAGACATATAATTAAATACAGTGCGATTATTGGTAAAAAATTTATATGGTATACCATGATTAGTAAGTATTTGATAAAAAACATGATAATAACCATTTAAAGTTTCTTGATAATCAAACCAAGCACCAACGATGGTAGAAGTAGCTTTATCAATGGATAGATGTAAGAATGATTTAATATTACCAAACCAAACATGAATAGAACCATCTTGTTCAATTACTTCTCCAAAGTATTTAGGTTTTTCACCTCTAGGATGAGAATCTTCTAGAGCAATTTCATGATTGATAATAAATATAATTGATTTGTTCATCAGACATTGTATTATTAATTTTCTTTTGTTCTAATAATTGTTTCTTTTTAAATTCTCTTTTAGTTTTCTTTCTAGTTTTGGGAGATAGTATACCAGCTTGAGTTAAAGACCTGTAGATAAAGTTATAAGATACCTTAATATTTTCATTGATTTCTAAAAATTCTTTAAAGTGATAGAAATTTCAGCCTTGATATTTGTTCTTATATAGTAGTATAATATCTTCGGAGATTGAGTTAGTAAAAGCATTTATTGGCCTTCGTGTTCTATTGCCGTGGACAAAGCCAGCTTTACCTTTCTTCTTATATTTAATAATAAGACAATCAATTTGTCTTCTAGATATACCGAGCTTTTTACTAGCTCGATTTTTGTTACAATTATGATCAACTAGTTCTTTGATAACTTCATCTTTTTCTTTTTCATTCATTCTTAATTCAACCTTTCTCATTTTGTCACCTCGGTGACATATTATATAACAGTGAGACATTTTCACAAGTTAACACTTAAGACATTATCACAAGTTAATCATATACAAGACAATATCAAATTGTACCTACATTGACAAAATACAATAAAAAAGGTAAAATACAGTACAATTAATACGTATTGCGGGGGGATTGGTGTTAGTATGAATTATTTAGATTTTAATGGTAGAATTCCTACTTATAAAGTTCAAGATGAATATTCATTAATGGAAAAATTACCTGATAATATGCCATCAAAGAGAATTATAAAAACAAAAAAAGGATTAAAAGCAATAAAGACCTTAATAGAGCTTGAGCAAAAAGATAATGTATCATGGTATGAATATTTAAAAAATAGAAACAAAAAAAATATGAATGGCCTAGCACTTTTTTATCGTGGTAATAATATAAGTTTTAAAGAAATGTTTGATAGAGCAGATAGTATAGCTAAATCAATGTGTCAGTCAGGTTTGGTTGAGGGAGATGAAATTGGTATATGTGTTTCTAATACTCCCGAACTTATCTATATTATTTTAGCTGCAAATAGATTAGGATTAAAAGTCAATTTATTTGGTGCTAACTATAACAAAGATTTTTTATCTTCCATAGTTGATGGCGTTAATAAGAAAGTATTATTCGTATCAGATGATAATTACGAAAAAATATCAAAAATAATTCAATCAAAAAATATAGATAATATAGTAGTTACATCACTTACTGATTCGCTTCCAAAAAATCCTGAATTATGTGATGAATATGAACCAGAATTAGATTCATATTATCATTTTGAAAATAAGGCAAAAACTATAGTTAAAAAGAATAATAATTGTATGAGATTATCTTCATACATTGCAGAAGGGAAAAAATACTCTGAACAATTACCAAACCGTGGAAATCTTGAAAGCGACTTTTTAATTACTTATACTAGTGGCTCAACTAAAATAGGCTTTCCAAAAGAAATAATACATAAAAATAGAAGTCTTATAACTATGGGAAGATTCCATGATCCTGAATTATGTGGAAATCCTAAAATACCAGGCCTTAGAGGTCTTGCACACATTCATCCTGATTCAAATACTGATGTAATAACTTGTATTTCGGATAATTTAATGCAAGGATATTCAGTTGCATTAGAGCCGGAATATGATTCTAAAAAGGCTTTAGATTATATTATATTAAATAAGCCAAATTATTTGAATATAACTACGAGTTTTCTTCTAGAAATAGCTAAACAATATTTAATTGATAAAAAATATAATCAAGATGGAAAAAAAAGAAAACTGCCATTTTTACTAGCCACATTTGCTGTTGGAGAGGTAACTCAAAAAGGAGAGGAAAAATTTATTAATAAATTTTTAAGGGAATCAAGAGCTGGCAGTGGGGTTAGTGTGAAAGGATTTAAGCTACCATTTACTTTTTTGTCTATCGGTGGTGGTGATTGTGAACATGGCGGAATTTTCTATACTTTATGGAAATCGCTATACCAAAAACTTTATACTCCAAAATTAGGAAGACAAGAAATTGGTATGTTGCCAGTTCCATATGTTGTTGTTACTGCTTTAAAAAAGGATTCACATGGTAATTACGTAGAATGCAGTTATAATGAACCTGGAATAATAGTTGCAAACTCATACACGAATTTGTCTTGTTACAAAAATAACCCTCAAGCTACTAATAGTTTAGTATTAGAAGATAATTTAGGAAGAAAATGGGTTTCTTGTAAAACTTATGGGTATATTGATAAAGTTGGTGCAGTACATGTTAAAGGAAGACTTCCTGAAAAGGAAAATAACATTATTCAAACATTTGATATTGATGATGTAATAACTTTAGATACAAAGAATATATTATCAAGTACAACGATTGAAAATGAAACAAAATATATTTCTACAATACAATTTCAGCCATTCACTAAAATTAGTAAAAGTAAAATTATGGAGTCACTTACACAAAGATTATTAACTTCTTTACCAAGTGAAATAATTGATTTGATATATTTAAGAATAATACCAGAAAGAGAAAACTATCCAACCACAGCATCAGGAAAACGTAATATAAGAGCACTAGAAGAATTAGGATTACAAGACACAATAAAACTTACGAATTTAATTGATAAATATAAAAATAATAAAGAGAAACCAAAAACTTTAGTTAGAAAAAAACAATAATGACATTAAGTTATTGTTTTTTTATGTTATACTAATTATGGTGATATAATATGATATATGTATTTCTTACTAGTATTGTTTATTTGATATTAATTTCTATTATCTATTTTTCGAAGAAAAGAGTAGATAATTATGATAATAAGATATATTCAATAATAATATTGTTAAATATTTTTGGATTATTTCTAGATACAATACAATATAGTGCTATTAAAGCAAATATGTCTGAATTAATAATAATCATTTTTAATAAAATATTCTTAGTATATATTCTTATATGGACAAGTTTGTTTAGCTCTTATATTTTAAGTTTAGCGAAGAAAGATTCTTTAAGTGATATATTAAACAAAATTAAATATGCAATATTATTTTGTGGTGTTATTCTAGTTTTACTATTACCATTAAATATTGTACATGAAGGTACTGAAGTTTATACTACTGGTTTCGCAACATTTATAGTTTTTATATGTGTACCATTAAACATTTTATTAATGAGTATTAGCTGTATCAAAAATTTAAAAAATGATAAAAAATCAATCAGCAAATATGTCCCATTACTATTATTTTTATTGTCTGGAACTATCTCAACAGTATTGCAATTTATTAATCCCTCAATTTTATTAACATCTCCATGTGAGGCTTTTATTACAATACTAACTTATTTTTTTATCGAAAATCCTGATGTTAAAATGATTAATCAATTAGAAATTGCAAAAGATCAAGCTGAAAGAGCAAATAGAGCAAAATCAGATTTCTTAAGTAGTATGTCTCATGAAATTAGAACTCCATTAAATGCTATAGTTGGATTTAGTGAAGATATTCAGAGTCATAAAGATACAGCAGATCCAGAAATTGTAGAGGATGCTGATTACATTCTAGAAGCTTCACAGACTCTCTTAGAAATAGTTGGTAATATTCTTGATATTAACAAAATAGAAGCCAATAAAATGGAAATTACTGAAGTTAAATACAATTTTAAAGAAGAAATAGAAAATTTAGCTAAAATAGATGCTACTAGAATAGGCGAGAAAAACATAAACTTTAAAATAAATTTAGCACCTGATATTCCTTATGAATTAATTGGTGATAAAACACATATTAAAGAAATAGTTAATAATTTACTTACAAATGCAATTAAATATACAGAACAAGGTGAAATTGAATTAAATGTTAAATGTATTAATAAAGACAAAATTAGTAATTTAATTATAAGTGTTAGAGATACCGGTAGAGGTATTAAAGCAGAAAATATTAATAAGTTATTTACTAAGTTTGAAAGACTAGATATTGAAAAAAATTCAACAACTGAAGGAACTGGACTTGGACTTGCTATTACTAAAGCACTTGTTGAAATGATGGGTGGTAAGATTAATGTTCAGTCTCAATTTGGACAAGGTTCACTATTTGTAGTTCAAATTCCACAAAAAATTAGTATGATGGCAGATCCTAATCAAACAGTTGAAATTAATATTACATCTCCACAATCAATAATAAACGAACCTAAACAGGAAGAGATTGTAGTAAAAACGGAATCTGTTCAACAATCAACTCAGCCGAATAAAAGCACTATAACTTATCCAAATAAAAAAATATTAATTGTTGATGATAATAAATTAAATATTAAAGTAGCTCGTAAAGCATTACAGGATTTCAATTTTGAAATTGATGAATGCTATGATGGACAAGAATGCTTAGGCAAAGTTGTAAATGGAAATGAATATGATTTAATTTTAATGGATATTATGATGCCTAATATGAGCGGAGAAACAGCGATAGCAAAATTAAAAGAAAAACCAAATTTTAATATTCCAACAATTGCGCTTACTGCAGATGCAGTAGCAGGTGCAAGGGAAAAGTATTTGAGTGAAGGATTTATAGATTATATTGCAAAACCATTTAAAAAAGAGCAAATAAAAGAAAAATTAGATTTGGTATTTAATAATAATTCAAATACAAGTTCATCTTCATCAATAAATGAAGAACCACCAACTGAAGTATTAAATCAAGAGGTTGAAACATCTAAATACGATCCTAATGTAGACAGATTTAAAGATGTTCCAGCATATGTTGTTGATAGCGAAGATAACCTAGAAAACACAAATAATGAATAATTAAAGAGGTTGGGTGTTTTGATATTCCGAGTAGTTCACAATATGGATATATTCCAAATAAAGGAAACTTTTTATTAGTTTCCTTTTGTTATGTAAAAATTATTGAATTTATTTGCAAGGAAAATAGACGTTTCTTTGCATTCGCTTTTAATACAAAAATAATAAATATTATATTATTGGGAAACTTCAAATTTGCTTAAAGAAAGAAAGTAAGTAACTATAAAGATCAAAAATTAATTTTTGCTTTTATAATTCCTAAATCATAAAAATGTATTACTTTACAATGAAGTTAACAACATGATATTATGTAAGTACAGAAATAAAGTAGATGCTTTAAATGAAGATTATAATGAAATTTTAAAAAGTTTGAGAGGAGTTATTACTAATCAAGAATTTAAGAAAAAAATATAAATTATTTTTCTATTACCAAACTTTTAGATAATAA
>Ga0256404_1012989_pt1 | contig 10664 bp, 6 predicted proteins | sample RumenRJG_01DNA_FD_185990 | JGI IMG/M metagenome (GOLD analysis project Ga0256404, IMG submission 185990) | Bovine rumen microbial communities from Lethbridge, Alberta, Canada - RJG_01 | ecosystem: Host-associated > Mammals > Digestive system > Stomach > Rumen | place: Canada: Alberta | collected...
AGTACACGCCTTTCTTCGGCACGCCGATACGATAGTCGTGGCGCACTTCCGGCGTGAAGTTGCAGAGCGCGATGATGAAGTCGTCGCCATCCTTCGCCTTGCGGATGAAGGAGATGACGCTGTTCTCGTTGTCGTCCGGGTCGATCCACTGGAAGCCGTTCCAATCGAAATCGACTTCCCAGAAGACCTTGTTCTCGCAGTAGAACTTGTTCAGCGCGCGGCTGTACTCGAGCATCTTCGTGTGCATCGGGTATTTCTGCACGAGATGCCAATCGAGGCTGTCGTCGTACTTCCACTCGATGAACTGGCCGAACTCGCCGCCCATGAACAGGAGCTTCTTGCCCGGATGCGCGATCCAGTAGCCGAAGAACGCACGCAAATTCGCGAATTTCTGCCAGTAGTCGCCCGGCATCTTGCTGATGAGCGAGCACTTGCCGTGCACGACCTCGTCATGCGACAGCGGCAGCACGAAGTTTTCGCTGAACGCGTACATGAACGAGAACGTGACCTTGTCGTGGTTCCATTTGCGGTAGATGGGGTCGAGGCTCATGTACTTGAGCATGTCGTTCATCCAGCCCATGTTCCACTTGTAGTTGAAGCCCATGCCGCCCATGTACACCGGTTTCGAGATCAGCGGCCAGGCCGTCGACTCCTCGGCGATCATGAGCGCCTGCGGATGATACTTGAAAATCGTCTCGTTGAGCTTCTTGAGGAAATCCATGGCCTCGAGGTTGCCCGTGTCGCCGTACTTGTTCGGCGTCCACTCGCCATCTTTGCGGCCATAGTTCAGGTACAGCATATTCGCGACCGCGTCGATGCGCAGGCCGTCGATGTGGTACTCCTCGAACCAGAACAGCGCATTCGAAATGAGGAAGCTCTGCACTTCCGTGCGGCCGTAGTCGAAATTCGTCGTGCCCCATTCCCAGTTTTCGGCGCGCTGCTCGTTGTCGGACTCGTAGAGCGTGCTGCCGTCGAAATGGCGGAGCCCCTGCTCGTCCTTGCAGAAGTGGCCCGGCACCCAGTCCATGATGATGCCGAGGCCGGCGGCGTGCGCCTTGTCGACGAGGTAGCGGAAATCGTCCGGGTTGCCGTAGCGGCTCGTCACGGCATAGTAGCCCGTCGCCTGATAGCCCCACGAGCCATCGAACGGATGCTCGCAGAGCGGCATGAACTCGATGTGCGTGTAATGCATCTTCGCGGCGTAGTCGACGAGCTGGTCGGCGAGCTCCCGGTACGAGAGATATTCGCCGTCCATCGAGCGCCGCCACGAGCCCGCGTGCACTTCGTAAGTGAGCATCGGGCGCTCGTAGCTCGACTCCTTCGCCTTCCGGTCCTGCCACGCCTGATCCTTCCACTCATAGTGGGAGAGGTCGTAGAGGCACGAGGCCGTATTCGGTTTTTTCTCGGCGTAGAACCCGTACGGATCCGCCTTCATGATGTGCGGCCCGCCCCACTGCGGCTCGATCGCGTACTTGTAGATGTCGCCTTCCTTGAGCCCTTCGATGAAGCACTCCCAGATTTCGCCGTCTTGGATGCGCAACATCGGGTCGACGCGCGTATCCCAGTTGTTGAAATCACCGACGACGCTGACGGATTTCGCATGCGGCGCCCAGACGGCAAATCTTACCCCTTTTTTGCCGTCCTGCTCCACGAAATGCGCCCCGAGCATCTCATAGGCATGATAATTCGTCCCCTGATGGAACAAGTACAGATCGAACTCACTCAGATCTGATGTTTTCATGAGAACCCCCCCTCAAAGTTCTAAACTGTCAAAGGCCCCTGACCATATTTCGTCGTCTTCCGTTCGGTCTGGTCTCTCTCAGCCGATCATAACCGGCTTGACCTGCCAGATCTCGTTCGCGTACTCGTCGATGGTGCGGTCGGACGAGAACACGCCGGAGTTCGCGATGTTGACGGCGCAGCTGCGCAGCCAATGGAAACGATCCTTGTAGCGGCGGTAGACTTCTTTATGCGCCTCGGCATACGCCTGGAAATCCTTCAGAATGAAGAATTCATCGTTTTCGTGGACGAGGTAATCGAACAGCGAATGGTTGTCGCCGTACGTACCGTCCGTCAGCTGGTTGACGACCGCGCGGAGGTCTTCGTTCTGGTTGTACTCGTCCCATGCGGAGTAGCCGCCGTTCGCGTAGTAGTCAAGCACCTGGTCCGCCTTGAGGCCGAAGATGACGATGTGCTCGTCGCCGCCGACCGCGTCGCGCATCTCGACGTTTGCGCCGTCGAGCGTGCCGAGCGTGATGGCGCCGTTCATCATGAACTTCATGTTGCCCGTGCCGGACGCTTCCTTCGATGCCGTCGAAATCTGCTCGGAGACGTCAGCGGCCGGATAGACGATCTCGCCGACGGACACGCCGAAGTTCTCGATGAAGACAACTTTCAGCATCTTGTTCGTCTCGGGGTCGTTGTTGACCTTGTCCGCGACGGCGTTGATGAGTCGGATCGTCTTTTTCGCGATGTAGTAGCTCGGCGCGGCCTTGCCGCCGAAGAAATACGTCGTCGGCAGCATCTCGAAGTTTTCGTCATGCATCTTCAGATGGCGGTACTGGTGCATGATGTGGAGGATGTTGAGCAGCTGGCGCTTGTACGAATGGATGCGCTTGACCTGGATGTCGAAAATCGTGTTCGGGTCGACATCGATGCCGTTGTGCTTCTTGACGTAGGCCGCGAGCGCCTTCTTGCGGATGAGCTTGATTTCCTCGAGCTGCTTCAGCACCGGCTTGTCGTCAATGGCCTCGTTGAAGAGGTCGAGCTGCTCGGGATGGCGGTGCCAGCGGCAGCTGCCGATGGTCTTGTCGAGGAGCGCCATGAGCTCGGGGTTCGCGCCCATGAGCCAGCGGCGATGCGTGATGCCGTTCGTCTTGTTGTTGAAGAGACGCGGATTGTACTCGTAGAACGGGCGGAGCGTCGTCGATTTCAAGATGCCGGAATGGATCTTTGCGACGCCGTTGACGCTGTGGCTGCCGACGATGGCGAGGCGCGCCATGTGCACCATGCCGTCCTGGATGATGGAGAGCTCGCGCACGCGGCCCTCATCGTTCGGATAGCGGTCGCGCACGTCTTCGACCCAGCGGCGGTTGATCTCGTCGATGATCATGTAGATACGCGGCAGGAGCGGGCGGAACATGTCGATCGGCCACTTTTCGAGCGCTTCCGGCATAATCGTGTGGTTCGTGTACGCCATCGTGTTCTTCGTGATGGCCCATGCCTCGTTCCACTCGAAGTCGTGCTCGTCGACGAGAATTCGCATGAGCTCAGCAACGCAGAGCGCCGGGTGCGTGTCGTTGATGTGGATGGCGATTTTTTTCGAGAAGTCGTGCAGGTTCATGCCCGTCTTTACGTAATGGCGTACGATGCTCTGCACGCCGGCGGAAACCATGAAGTATTCCTGGATCAGACGCAGGCGGCGGCCGTCGTACGTGCTGTCATCGGGATAGAGGAACTCGGTGATGCTTTCGACGAAATTGCGGTACTCCGTCTTGCGGCGCATATCCTCCTGCGAGAGGCGGCCGTAGTCCGAAAAGTCGCGGTTGACCTCGGCATTCCAGAGGCGCAGCGTGTTGACCGTGTTGTTATGGTAGCCGACGATTGGCACATCGTATGGCACGGCCATGACGGTCATCGGGTTCTCGTAGACGAGCTTGAGGCTGCCGTCTTCCATTTCCTTCATGTAGGCGTTGCCGTTGAACTTGACGTCGATGGACTTATCCGGCTTGCGGTACTCCCAGGCGAAGCCGTTGCTCAGCCAGTTGTCCGGAATCTCGGCCTGGTTGCCGTCGATGATCTTCTGCTCGAACAGGCCGTACTTGTAGCGGATACTGCAGCCGTGGCCCGGCAGGCGATGCGCGGCCATCGAGTCGATGAAGCACGCCGCGAGGCGGCCGAGGCCGCCGTTGCCGAGGCCGGCGTCCGGCTCTTCCTCGTACGTATCCTGCAAGTTGATGCCGAGGCCGTCGAGGACGTCCTCGACCGCTTCCTCGATGCCGAGGTTGATGAGGTTCGACTTCAGCAAGCGGCCGAGCAGGAACTCGATGGAGAAATAGTAGACCTGCTTCTCCTGGTGCTGCATGTACGTGCTGTTCGTCTTGATCCAGTTCTCCGTGATGAACTGTTTTGCCGTCGCGGCGACCGTCTGGTACACCTCATTTTTCGTGAGCTCGTTGATTTCACGGCCCCACATGACATGGGCGGTGTTGACGAAGCGCAGGCGCAACGAATCCTTCAACGCGTCAAATTCACGATCCCTTTTGATTTCCTTCTTCTCTCTTGCCAAATGTAACACTCCCCACTTGAACAAAGCCTGAAACACAGAAAGCCGCCCAGAACCAGATTCCAAGCGGCCCTCTTATTCAGATTACCACATTTTTGGCAACAATCAAAGGATAATTTGGTGCACCCTTCAACCATTTATCCTTGGAGATCGTCACATTCTTGTCGCAGATGACGTTTTCGACGAGAGAGCCTTCCTCGATATCCGCCTTCTGCATGATGATCGAGTTCTTGATCTTGACGTCTTTGCCGACCTTGACGCCGCGGAACAGGATGCTGTTCTCGACCGAGCCGCGGATGATGCAGCCGTTCGCGATGAGGCTGTTCTTGACGTCCGCCGTCTCCTTGTACTGCACAGGGACGGCGTCCTTCACCTTCGTAAAGATGCTGTTCTCGCCCATGAACAATTCCTGCCAAACCTCCGGCTCGAGGATGTCCATGTTCGCCTTGTAGTACGCCGCCGTCGAATCGATATGCGCGACGTAGCCGTCATGCTCGTACGCGTAAATCGTGTACTCGTTCGCGCGGCGGATGATGCCATCCATCAAGAAGTCCTGGCCGCCATGCTCGTACGTGTAACGGACGAGCTCGACGAAGACTTTCTTCTCCATGAGGTAGATGCTCATCGAGACCTTCGAGCCGTCGTAGATGGCCGGCTTCTCCGAAATGTCGGAGACGAGGCCGTTGTCCGCCGTCTCGAGCACGACGTTCTTGCCGACGGACTCCGTGTCCGCCGTGTGGTAGACCATCGTGATGTCCGCGCCCGTGTTCTGATGGAAGCGCAGCACGGGGTTGAAGTCCATGTTGTAGATGAAGCTGCCACGCGCGAGCAACACGTACTTCTGGCTGCTGTGCTCGATGAAATCGAGGTTGTGGTAGAAGTTCTTGAGATCGCCCTTGCGGAGGTCCTCTTCATCCTGCGCGTACGGCAGATAGAACAGGCCGTCGTGACGGCGGGCGAGATCCCAGTCCTTGCCGGAACGGAGATGATCGAGCACGGAACGCGGCTCGTCCGGCAGCATGATGCCGACATTCGAGATGCCGGAGTTCACCATGCTCGACAACGAGAAATCAATGAGGCGGTAACGCCCTGCAAACGGAATCGACTCGACGGAGCGCTTGTCCGCGAGCTCGCGGATGAGGCTCTTCTTCTCCTGGAGGTCGACAATGCCCATGACTGTTTTCAATTTGATTCACCTCATTTGACGAGAGGAACATTTCGTAGCTTTGCGGATCAGCCGACCTGCTTCGAGCCGGCGGCCGCGTCGACCGTCTCGCCCTCGGCGACGACCGTGATCGCGCCAAGCGCGCCCTCGACGTGCGCATCCGCCTGAATGTCGCAGTTCTGCGCGATGATGGCATAGTCGACGACCGCGTTGTCGCCGATGACCGTCGATGGCATGATGACGGCATTCGTGACCTTCGCGCCCTTGCCAATGCGGACGCCCGGGAAGATGACGGAGTTCTCGACCTCGCCGAGGACCATCGAGCCTTCGGAAATCATCGAGTTCTTGATCTTCGCGTCGGGGCCGACATAATGCGGCGGCATGGACGGGTTCGACGAATAAATCTTCCAATCGCCGTTGAGCTCGAACGGAGGCTCGTCCTGCAGGAGATCCATGTTCGCCTGCCAGAGGCTCTCGATCGTGCCGACATCCTTCCAATAGCCCTCGAACGCATATGAGAACAGGCGCGCCTTGTCGGCGAGCATTTTCGGGATGATGTTCTTGCCGAAGTCATGCGACGACGTCTCGTCTTTTGCATCCTCTTCGAGGTATTTCTTCAGGAACGACGCCGTGAAGATGTAGATGCCCATCGACGCAAGGTTCGATTTCGGATGTGCCGGCTTCTCCTCGAACTCCTCGATGCGGCCTTCCTTGTCCGTGTTCATGATGCCGAAGCGCGGCGCTTCTTCCATCGAAACGGGGATGACGCCGATCGTCGCGTCGGCCTTGTTCTTCTTGTGCGCCTCGAGCATCCACGAATAATCCATCGTGTAGATGTGGTCGCCCGAGAGGATCAGCACATACTCCGGATCCGCGAGGTCGATGAAGTTCAGGTTCTGGTAAATGGCGTCCGCCGTGCCGCGGTACCAATCCGCGCCCTTCTCACGCGCGTACGGCGGCAGGATGAAGACGCCGCCGTCCTTCGTATCGAGGTCCCACGAGCTGCCGGTCGCGAGGTAGTTATGCAGCTCGAGCGGACGGTACTGCGTCAGCACGCCGACCTTCTCGATTCCGGAGTTCGCGCAGTTCGACAGCGGGAAATCGATAATGCGGTATTTCCCGCCGAACGGCACGGCCGGCTTCGCGATGTTCTTCGTCAACGCACCGAGGCGGCTGCCCTGGCCGCCCGCGAGAATCATGGCCAAGCATTCTGTCTTACTCATAAAAATAACCCCCCTGGAGATGTGGAACGCGGGAAGGCCCCTATCCCTTGCTCGCAATTCCTGTTGCAAATGTGATTTTTCTGTCAATTATGCCATTTGCATGCACGGTCACGGCCGTGCAGTCGGCAAAGAGCGCTGCTTATTTCTTATGAATGAAAGATTCTACGCCGAGAAAAAAATTCCTCCTTGCAATTTGTAATTTTTCGGGTTTTTTGGCACTTTTTTCAAAATGTAGTAAAATAGAAGGGAATCAAAAACTGTCAATCCCACAAGTCACAGGAAAGGAGCAGATTTATGCACGCGTCCAACCGCTTCCTCGCCGCACTCTGCCTCGCGCTCGCCACTTCTGCGACGACCATCGTCCCAGCTGCCGCCGAACCGCAAGCTTCCATCATCATCACCGATCCGTCAAAGACCGTCGTCGCAGACGACACAACGCCAAAAGCTGTCATCGCTGCGGACGAAGCGACGACAAAAGCCGTCGTTGCGCCTGACGACGCGACGCAGAAGCCCGTCGTCACGGCGGAAGAAACGACGTACGACGCCGACACGGGCCGCTATCACCTCTCCGGCAACGTCACCGTCACGAACGGCGACCGCGTGACGCGCATGGACGACGCGCAGGTCAGCGCGACGAACTTCGAGATCTGGGGCGAAGGCAGCGTCACGCTCGACAAAGGCGGCGAAGCGTTCTTCACGGCCGACGCCGTCTACCTCGAAGGCTTCGCGCCGTCCGCCACGCTCTTCGGCCGCGTCCGCTTCGAACGCCCCGGTCTCGCCATCCGCGCCGAGAGCGCGACGTGTGACTGGAGCGCAAGCACCGCGACGTTCCACGGCCACGTCGTCTGCATCGAGAATGGCAAAGAAACCGTCGCCGGCACGCTCGTGTTCGATTTCGAAAGCGGCAGCGTGCGGCAGTACAGCTGACCGGGGAGGCCGCCGCATCAAAAAAGCCTGCTGCAAACGCAACAGGCTTTTTTGATGCAAAAATTTTTATGCGGTCATGCCAGCACGATCTTCGAGAAGTCCGCGACGCGGGCGACCGTCTCGTCGATGGCTTTCAGCAGGCCGAGGCGGTTGTTTTTGACGGCTTCGTCCTTGTCCATGACGAGCACGCCGTCGAAGAAGGCGTCGATGGGTTTCGCGAGCTCTGTCAGCGCGTCGATCGCGCCCGTGTAGTCTTCGCCATTCACGAGGCTTTCGACGGCGCTTTCCGTCGACGTGTAGGCCTGATAGAGGCTCTTTTCGACTGCTTCCTTGCAGAGGCTTTCGTCCACCTTGTCGCTTTCCGATTTTTTCGCGAGGTTCGCGACGCGGACGAACGCTTGGATGTTTGCAGCGGCTTCCGCGCTTTCCACGAACTTCTGCACAGCTTGTGCGCGCAAAAAGGCATTGTAGAGGTCGTCGACGTCGCCGAGCACGCTGTCGATGACGTCGTAGCGAATCTTTTCGCCCTCGAGCACGTTCTTCAGGCGCAGGCGCAGGAAATCGGCGACGTCCTGCTGCATCTTCGCACGCTCTTTTTCGTCCGTGATGCCGTAGAGGTCCATGGACTTCGAGACAACGGCAGAAATCGAGAGGTGCTGCTTCGCCTCGATGCTCATGTTCACGAGGCCGAGCGCCTGGCGGCGCAGTGCGAACGGGTCTTGCGAGCCTGTCGGGATCTTGCCGAGGTGGAACGTGCCGACGATCGTGTCGATTTTGTCCGCTGTGCTTACGATGCGGCCGGCATCGGACTGCGGCTGCGCGTCGCCTGCGAAGCGCGGCATATAGTGCTCGTCGATGGCGACGGCGACCTTCTCGCACTCGCCATCGAGGCGCGCGTACTCGCGGCCCATGACGCCTTGCAGTTCCGTGAATTCCTGCACCATGCCCGTGACGAGATCGGCTTTCGACAGGAGCGCCGCACGATGCGCGTGCTTGTGCGCCTTTTCGTCCGCATGGATGGCATCGGCGATGAAGTCCGCGAGCGCCGCCATGCGCTCCGTCTTCTCGTACATCGTGCCGAGCCCCTGCTGGAACACGACGGTCTTGAGCTTCTCGCGATGCTCTTCCAGGCTCTTTTTGCGGTCTTCATCAAAGAAGAACTGTGCGTCGTCGAGACGGGCGCGCAGCACGCGCTCGTTGCCGTGCTGGACGGTCTCGAGGTGTTCCTTTCCGCCGTTGCGCACCGTGATGAAGAGCGGCAAGAGCCCCCCGTCCGCGTCCTTCACGGGGAAATAGCGCTGGTGGTCACGCATCGGCGTGATGACGGCCTCGGCCGGGAGCTTCAGATACTTGTCTTCGAATTTGCCGCAAAGCGCCGTCGGATATTCGACGAGGTAGACGACTTCTTCGAGCAGGTCTTCCGTGATTTCCGCGTGGCCACCGTTGGCCTTTGCGACCTCTTCGATCTGCTGGCGGATCATGTCCTTGCGACGGTTCTGGTCGACGATGATGAATGCTTTCTCGCAGTCCGCGACGTAATCGGATGCTTTCGCGATTTCGAAATCGCCCGTGGACAGGAAGCGATGGCCGCGCGACGTGCGACCGCTCTTGACCGTCGCGACCTCAAACGGGATGACCGCATCATCGAACAGCGCGACGATCCAGCGCAGCGGGCGGATGAATTTGAAATCGAGCGAGCCCCAGCGCATATTGTTCGGGAACGAGAGGCCGCAGATGAGGTCCGGCAGCATCGTCTCGAGCAGTTTCGCCGTCTCCTGCCCCGCTTTGTGCACGACGGCGTAGACATAGCCATCTTTTTGCACGAGGTCTTCCGGCGCGACATGCTGGCCGCGCGCAAAGCCCTGCGCCGCTTTCGTCGGCTTGCCGTCCGCGTCGAACGCGATCTTGATGGACGGGCCGCGGTTCTCGCTCTCCACATCGGCCTGCTTTTCTGCGAGGCCGTGCACAAGCAGCGCCGTGCGGCGCGGCGTTCCGAGTGTCTCGACGCTTTCGTATGCGAGATTTGCCTCTTTCAGCGCCGCTTCCGCTTTTTCCTTCAGCTGGGCGAGAATGCCCGGCATGACATGGGCAGGGACTTCTTCCGTGCCGATTTCGAGAAGTAATGTTTTCGCCATTTCAAAGTCCCCCTTTAATTCTTCTTGTCGAGGCGGTGCAGCATCGGATAGCCGAGCTCTTCGCGCTGTTTCAGATAGCACTCGGCGCACATGCGCGCGAGACGGCGCACGCGGTCGATGAACGCCTGGCGCTGCGACACGGAGATCGCGCCGCGCGCGTCGAGCAGGTTGAACGTGTGCGAGCATTTCAGCACGTAGTCATACGCTGGATGCACATAGCCTTTCTCGATGATGCGCACGGCCTCGGCCTCGTACTTGTCGAAGAGGTCGAACAGCAGCTTTTCGTCCGACAGGTCGAACGCATAGACGGACTGCTCGTACTCATTCTGGTGGAACACGTCGCCGTACGTGTAATCGTCCGTCCACTGCACGTCGTAAACGTTCTCGACGCCCTGGATGTACATCGCGAGGCGCTCGAGGCCGTACGTGATCTCCGACGCGACAGGGCGCACGTCCTGCCCGCCGACCTGCTGGAAATACGTGAACTGCGTGATCTCCATGCCGTCGAGCCAGACTTCCCAGCCGAGCCCCCAGGCGCCGAGCGTCGGCGACTCCCAGTTGTCCTCGACGAAACGGATGTCGTGCTGCTTCGGGTCGATGCCGAGGCGCTCCAGGCTCTCAAGATAGAGCTCCTGGATGTTGTCGGGCGACGGCTTCATGATGACCTGGAACTGATGATGCTGGTACAGGCGGTTCGGGTTGTCGCCGTAGCGGCCATCGGCCGGGCGACGCGACGGCTCGACATACGCGACGTTCCACGGCTCCGGGCCGAGCACGCGCAAAAACGTCGACGGGTTCATCGTGCCCGCGCCCTTCTCCACATCATACGGCTCGCCCAAGATGCAGCCCTGCTCATGCCAGAACTGCTGCAAGGCCAGGATGATTTCCTGAAATTTCATAGGGACATCTCCTCTATTGAAAAGAATCAC